>Ga0209153_1000948_pt1:0-7500 | contig 11127 bp, 9 predicted proteins | sample GraSoiAngelo_120_FD_185877 | JGI IMG/M metagenome (GOLD analysis project Ga0209153, IMG submission 185877) | Grasslands soil microbial communities from the Angelo Coastal Reserve, California, USA - 14_0919_09_20cm (SPAdes) (version 2) | ecosystem: Environmental > Terrestrial > Soil >...
ACGACATGCGATCCGCATCGAAAAGCGTGGTTTCGCTCCTAGTCGGCCTCGCAATCGATCGCCGGCTGATTAACAGCGTCTACGAACCCGTCGTGAAATTCTTTCCGGAATCATCGGCGGTGGAAACGCCGGGTTGGGATAACGTCACCCTTCGTCATCTGCTGACGATGACCTCGGGAATCCAGTGGGACGAGTTGCTGCCCTGGAACGATCCGGAAAACGACGAGCCGCACCTCGGCTATGAGGCGGACCCAATGCACTACGTGCTGTCGAAGCGGATCGCTGCGCCGCCCGATATGGTGTGGGTCTACAACGGCGGCGGAACCGACATGCTCGGCAACATCATCGAGCGCGTTTCGGGAAAACCATTAGACGCCTTCGCGCGCGAATTTCTGTTCGAACCACTTGAAATTACCGATTTCGAATGGAAGTCCTATCCGCGGAACGGAAAGATTTCCGCCGCTGCTGGCCTTCGCCTGCGTCCCCGCGACGCCGCCAAGATCGGCCAGCTCCTGCTCAGTGATGGCGCCTGGCATGGCCGACAGGTTGTGCCGCCCGACTGGATCATGAAATCGCTCGTTCCGCGCTTTCAGGCGGTCGGCTATTTCGGCGGCACGTTGTTCTATGGCTATCAGTGGTGGATGGGCCGTTCGCTGTCGAACCGCAAGGAAGTGAAGTGGGTGGCAGCGCTCGGCTGGGGCGGCCAGCGTATCTATGTCGTGCCCACGCTCGATATGGTCGTAATGATGACCTCCGGCCTGTTCGGACGGCCGAAAGAGGGCCTGGCACAGCTCGACATCCTCGCCAATGTGATCATCCCGTCTGTGAAAGAAAATCCATGAGTCTCAAATTGACCGCCGGCGATCTCAGCATTCACCGCATCATCGAGCAGGAAACCACGTTCCTGCCCGCGCTCGACATGCTGCCGACACTCACGCCGGAGCGGCTCGCTGAGAACAAGCCGTGGATGAAAAAGGCCGGCGCGATCGATGACAACGACGTGCTGATCCTGTGCTTCCAATCCTACGTCGTGAGGACGCCGCACCACACCATCCTGATCGATAGCTGCATCGGCAACGACAAGCCGCGGCCGCTGCGCCCGAAATGGCACTTGAAGACCGACGACACCTACATGCGCGCGCTCAGCGCCGCGGGCGTTTCCGTCGGCGACATCGATTTCGTGATGTGCACGCATTTGCATGTCGATCATGTCGGCTGGAACACGCGATTGGAAAACGGACGCTGGGTGCCGACCTTCCCGAAGGCGCGCTACGTGTTCGCCAAGAGCGAGTTTGATTACTGGACCGAGCAGCACGCGAAGACGGAAGTCGCACCGTTCGGCGACAGCGTGCTGCCCGTGGTTGAAGCAAAAAGAGCCGAGATCGTCGGCCACGACTTTGCTATTGGCGATCACGCGCGCATCCTGCCGACACCGGGGCACACCCCGGGACACGTCGCCTTCACCTTCGGCAAGGCAAAGGATGTCGCCGTGTTCTCCGGCGACCTGATGCATACCCCGCTGCAGACGCGCTATCCGGAGCTATCTCCGAAATTCGACGTCGATCCAGCGCAATCGGCAACGACGCGCCGCAGTTTCCTCGAGCGCTATTGCGACACCGATACACTGTGCTGCACCGCGCATTTCCCGTCGCCCTCGAGCGGCAAAATCCGCCGCGCAGGCGACGGATTTACCTGCGAGGCCGTTGCCTGACGGGCTGCCGCTGATCCCAAATCTGCACCCGCATGTTCGATGCACCTCGCCCCGCTTGCGGGGAGAGGTCGGCGCGTAGCGCCGGGTGAGGGGGAGTCTCCGCATACGTCGTGCTTGAGCGTTCACGGATAGAGCCCCTCACCCCGACCCTCTCCCCGCAAAGAGCGGGGAGAGGGAGAAGCGGCTCAGTCGAAGAGGCTCGGCGTGTGATTGACGGCAGCGCCTTCGATCTCGAGCATTTTGAGCTTCGTCACCACGCCGCCATTGGCGGAAAATCCACCGGGTTTGTTGCCGGCGGCGAGCACGCGGTGGCAGGGCACCACGATCGGGCACGGATTGCGCCCGAGCGCCTGGCCGACGTCACGTGACAATTCCACGCCGCCGAGTTTCTTGGCGATATCGCCATAAGTCATGGTCTGGCCCGGCGGAATGGTGCGGGCGATGTCGTAGACACCGCGGTTGAACTCCGGCACGTCGTCGAGATCGAGTACGACGCCCGACAGATCCTTCGGCTTGCCCGCGAGCAGCTCCTTGATCGCATCGACCGCGCGCCGCACCTCGCCGGTGGGCTCGGCTTCCGGGATGTTGCCATTGCGCTGGTGGATGCGCTTGCGGGTCTTGTCTTCGCTGCCCATCGGCAATTGGACGCCGGTGATGCCGCGCTCGCCCCACACGATGCCGCAGGGTCCGATCGCGGTGTCGAAGATTGCAAAGCTTGTTGCGGTCATGGCTCACTCCAACTTCTTCTTGTCTGAGATTCGAGCTTGATGCTGAGCCGCAAATCTAGGCTTGGAGATAGTTGCTATCCACCCGAATTCTGACGGAACCCGCGGCATCAGCGGCTTGTCCTGGCTGGAGATTTTCGAGTCGCCTCCGCCTTCAGGGAAACCCTGTATTGACCTGCTTCCAGGGGCATGGGCAAGGGGCGGGTTCCATGGAATGATGGGCACTTCTTCGAACCGCCCTCCACCCCAACGAGCCCAATGCAAACCCTCCGCGTCAACGGCTATGACATGGCCTATCTCGAGGTGGGTGAAGGCCGGCCTTTGGTGTGCGTGCATGGCTCGCTCTGCGATTTTCGCATCTGGTCGGCGGTGCTCGGCCCGCTGACCCGCGAACATCGCGTGATCGCGGTCAGCTTGCGGCATTTCTTCCCCGAGCGTTGGGACGGCCGCGGCGACACCTATTCGATCGCGCAGCATGTCGACGATGTGATCGCCTTCATCGAGCAGCTCAGCCCGAGACCGGTCGACCTGATGGGACATTCGCGCGGCGGCCACGTCGCGTTCCGCGTCGCGCAGCGGCGGCCGGATTTGTTGCGCAAGCTGATCCTGGCCGAGCCGGGCGGCGAGCTCGATGCTACGCTCGATCCCTTGTTCACACCCGGCCCCTCGCCGCTCGCTGCACGGATCGCGACCTCGGCCGCGAAGATCGCCAGCGGCGACGTGGAGGGTGGGCTGACGCTATTTTTCGATGCCATTGAAGGTCCCGGCGCCTGGGGACGGCTGCCGGCGACGCCAAAGCAGCAATTGCGCGACAACGCGTTCACCCTGATCGGCCAGACCCGCGACAAGCGTCCGCCATTCTCCAAGCTCGACGCGGAATCGATCAAGACGCCGACGCTGTTCATCGGCGGTGGCAGCACCAAGGGCGCGCTGACGAAGGTGCTGCACACGCTGGCGGCGCACGTTCCGAATTCGCGGACCGAGATCATTCCTAACACCACGCACCCGATGTTCGAGCAGGCGCCGCAAAGATACTGCGAGATCGTGCTGGAGTTTCTGGCGGAGGCTTGATCCCCATGCAAACGCTTCGTGTCAACGGCTACGACATGGCCTTCCTCGAAGTCGGGAACGGCCCGCCGCTGGTCTGCGTGCATGGCACGCTAGGCGACTTCCGCACCTGGTCGGCGGTGATCGGGCCGCTGTCGAAAAGTTTTCGCGTGATTGCCCTCAGTCTCAGGCATTTCTTTCCCGAGCACTGGGACGGCGTCGGCGACGATTATCACGTGAGCCAGCATATCGCCGACGTGATCGCCTTCATCGAGCAAATCGAGCCGAAACCGGTGAACCTGATGGGGCATTCGCGCGGCGGCCACATCGCCTACCGCGTCGCGGAAGCGCGCCCCGAACTGCTGCAAAAGCTGGTGCTGGCCGAACCCGGCGGCGACCTTGATGCGACGCTCGCCCCTTCAGCCGCGCCCGCCGCCCCCTCCGCGATCCTCGCGCGCATCATGGCGTCGGCGGAGAAGGTCAAGAGCGGCGATGTCGAGGGCGCGCTGCAAAACTTTTTTGACGGGATCGATGGCGAGGGCGCCTGGGCACGGCTGGGCTCCACGGCGAAGCAGCAACTACGCGACAACGTCTTTACGCTGATCGGCCAGGTCCGCGAGAGCCGCACGCCCTACTCAAGGCCAGCGCGCAGTCGATCAAAACGCCGACGCTTTTCATCGGCGGGGCGGAGACCAGGGGATCACTGCCCGCCATCACCTTTGCGCTTGCCGCGGAAATTCCCGGCGCCACGACGGCGATGATCTCGGGCGCCCGCCATTGGATGTTCGAACAGGCGCCGCAGGAATATTGCAGGATCGTGCTGGAGTTTCTAGCCGACTAAACCCTCTTCGCGTCCCCAGGCTTGACCCGACTGCTGCTTTGCCCTAATGAATACGGAATTCCGTATTCCAATGGACGGTCGACATGATCCCGCTGGATCCGCTTCCGAACCTGATCGATCAGGTCTACGCGCGTATTCTGGAGGCGATCACCGACCGCACGCTGCCGCCAGGGCATCGCATTCGGCAGAACGAACTCGCCGAAAAACTCGGGGTGTCGCGCCAGCCGGTTTCCCATGCGCTGCATCTGTTGCACCGGCAGGGCTTGGTCGCCGAGAGCGGCCGTCGCGGCTTTGAAGTCATCCAGCTCGATCCGGAACGTATCCGCCAGCTCTATGAAGTGCGCGGCGCGATCGACGCGCTCGCGGCCAAGCTCGCGGCGGCACGGGTCAAGACCGACGCAACCGGGCGCGCGCAGCTTGAGGCGGCGCTGCGCGCCGGGCGCGCGATCGACAGGAAAACGCCGCTGGCGCGGCTGATTGCGCTCGACGTCGACTTTCACAGCGCGATCTACCGCCTCGCCGGCAATCCCGTGATCGAGGAAATGATCGCGCCGCAGTGGCCGCATATGCGCCGGTCGATGGCGACCGTGCTGGCTGAACTCGATTATCGCGAGAGCGCCTGGAGCGAGCACGAGGCGATCGCAGCTGAGATCTTTGCAGGCCGAGCCAAGGCTGCCGAGGCTGCGGCATTGGCGCATGCCCTCACCGCCGGACAAAGGACCGAGGAAAAACTGAGGGCGATCGACGAGGCGGCGTAGTTGAGGCGCCGTCATTCCGGAATGACAACATAACAAGGAGGAAAGCGTCATGAAACTGACCGAGCAGCAGATCGAATTCTTCAACCGCGAGGGCTGGTTATTCCTCCCTGAGCTGTTCACCCCCGAGGAGGTCGCCTTCCTGGCGCGCGAGGCCGAACGCATCTACGAGGCCAACCGTCCCGAAGTCTGGCGCGAGAAGAGCGGCGCGCCGCGCACGGCGTTCGCCGCGCACCTCTACAACGAAGCGTTCGGCGTGCTCGGTGCGCACCCGCGCATGATCGATCCGATCGAGCAGATCTTCGGTGAAAAGCTCTACATGCATCAGTTCAAGATCAACGCCAAAGCCGCTTTCACGGGCGATGTCTGGCAATGGCACCAGGACTACGGCACCTGGAAACGCGACGACGGCATGCTTGAACCGCGCGCGATGAATATCGCGATCTTCCTCGACGAGGTGATGCCGATCAACGGCCCGCTGATGCTGGTGCCCAGGAGCCAGCACGCCGGCGACCTCAAGGCGTCGCACGACCTAGAGACTACGTCCTATCCGCTGTGGACGCTGGACGAGGAAACCGTGACGCGGCTCGTGAAAGAAGGCGGCATTGTCGCGCCGACCGGCAAGGCCGGCGGCATGTTGATGTTCCACGGCAATCTGGTGCACGGCTCGTCCGGCAACATCACGCCCTATCCGCGAAAAATCGTCTATCTGACGCTGAACGCGGTCTCGAATTATATCCGCAAACCCACCCGGCCGGACTATATCGCGCATCGCGATTTCACGCCGATCAAGACGGTGGACGACGACGCGCTGCTGCGGCTGGCACGCGCGCATCGCGAGGCGGCGGAGTAAGATGAATCTTCATCGTCTCCTCAATGCCCGCCGCGCTGCCGGCAAACCCGTCCGCGTCGCGCTGATCGGCGCGGGAAAATTCGGCTCGATGTTCCTGTCGCAGGTGCCGCACGTGCCGGGGCTGGAAGTGCCCGTGATCGTCGACCTCGATCCGCAACGCGCCAAGGACGCCTGTCGCACCGTCGGCTGGGACGATGGGCGAATGGCGGCGACCGCATTCACCGCCGACGCAGCCAAAGCGACGTCCGGTAATATTGAAGTTGTCGTCGAGGCGACCGGCAATCCTGCAGCCGGCATCACGCACGCCCGCGCGGCGATCACCGCGGGCAAGCATGTCGTGATGGTCAATGTCGAGGCCGACGTGCTGGCCGGGCCGCTGCTGGCCGAGGAAGCGCGCAAGGCCGGCGTGGTCTACTCGCTCGCCTATGGCGATCAGCCCGCGCTGACCGCCGAGATCGTGGACTGGGCGCGTGCCATCGGCTTTCGCGTGGTCGCGGCCGGCAAAGGCACCAAATATCTTCCCGTCTACCACGACGTAACGCCGGACAACGTCTGGCAGCATTACGGGCTGACGGCCAGCGAAGCGCAATCGGGCGGCATGAATCCGCAAATGTTCAATTCATTTCTGGACGGCACCAAGTCGGCCATCGAGATGGCCGCGATCGCCAACGCTACCGGCCTCGACGTGCCGGCAAACGGACTATCGTTTCCACCCTGCGGCGTCGACGACCTGCCGCATGTGATGCGGCCGCGTGAGAACGGCGGCGTGCTGGAGAAATTGGGCGTGGTGGAGGTGGTGTCGTCGCTGGAGCGCGACGGGCGGCCGGTGTTCCGGGATTTGCGCTGGGGCGTCTATGTCGTGCTGGAAGCGCCCAATGACTATGCCGCGGATTGCTTCAGGCAATACGGGCTGAAGACCGACGCCAGCGGGCGTTATGCCGCGATGTACAAGCCCTATCATCTGATCGGGCTTGAACTGAACATCTCGATCCTTTCAGCGGCGCTGCGCCGGGAGCCGACCGGGCAGCCGCATGGTTTTCGCGGCGACGTCGCTGCCGTTGCGAAGCGCGACCTACGTGCGGGCGAAATGCTCGACGGCGAAGGCGGCTATACGGTATGGGGCAAATTGATGCCGGCAGCTGCAAGCCTGAAGGCCGGCGCGCTGCCGATCGGGCTCGCCCATCGCCTCACACTGAAGAACGACGTCGGGCGCGGCGCGGTGGTGCGCTGGGCCGATGTCGAGTTCGATGCCGGCAACGACACCATCAAGACACGCAAGGCGATGGAGGCAGCGTTCGCGTTATAGCGTTCACGGCAGCCGCCGGCTCGCCCGCCTGATCGAAAATGGTGACGGCCGGCCTCAGAGCGGGATGACTCTTCTTCGAATCGTCATCCCGCTCTATGCTTTTGTCTGAGCATGATCTTTTTCGAAAAACCGGTACCCACTTTTCCGGATCATGCTTTAGTTTGCCGCAACGCACCACGTCCTCGAAACGGCGCGACCGCGCATCCTCCTTGATTCCCCGCAACCGATTGGTCATCCTGCGCGCGGTCCGAGGTTTGGGCGA
>Ga0209153_1000952_pt1 | contig 11067 bp, 9 predicted proteins | sample GraSoiAngelo_120_FD_185877 | JGI IMG/M metagenome (GOLD analysis project Ga0209153, IMG submission 185877) | Grasslands soil microbial communities from the Angelo Coastal Reserve, California, USA - 14_0919_09_20cm (SPAdes) (version 2) | ecosystem: Environmental > Terrestrial > Soil > Grasslands ...
CCTGCTCGAAGTCGCCGTCTATGTCGGGCACATCGGCACGAAGTCGCTGCGTTTGAATTTCGAGGTGCGCCGCACGGGCGAAGCGGCGCTCGTCGCGGAAGCACACTTCGTGCTCGTCGCCGTGCGCCGCAATACGTTCGAGTCTGTGCCTATGCCGGCGGAACTCAAACGCCGCCTTGCGCCCTACGCGCATCCGGCTGTGCGTGAGCAGAACAAATAAGCGCAACCAAATCCTCGCGCCTTCGGTTAAAATTGGCTGCCGCCTCGCGTCACCAAATGTTAGGCCCGTGTGAACGGACGAGGAGCATCATGATCGAAGATACCAGCAGCGAGTTTGACATGTTCGAGGACGTGCGGCGCAAGCTGACGGAGATATTCTTGCGCGAAGGGCGCGAACTGATCGAAGCGGAACGGATCGCGCTCTACATCGTGCAGGGCGTGCGCGACGTGCCCAAGTTTCTCACCGCGCTCGCAGAGACCAGCACAGACAAGCGCACGCGCGTGCTCCCGCTCCTTTACCTTGTGCTCGACAACGCTGCCGCGCTCGAAAAAGCGCGCCGCTTGTTGCTTGGCATTGAGCCAGAAAGCGCGCCTTGAGGTTATGCCATTAGCAAGCCAACTCTCATTTGCATTAGTTCAACCGTAGCGCACGCTAAAGCGGCCAGATGGTGCGGCGCGCGAGCGTGCGTTTGAGACCGACGTAGCCCTGATCGCCAGCGACGAGTTCGCGGAGCGTGCGGCGGATGCCGGGATGCAGGCGCGCGAAATCAATCATGCGCGCGGTGAAGGGGCCGCCAAAGAATTGACCATAGAAGCGCCGGCGCATGCGTGCTGCGCGGCGTAGTTCGCGGCCGAAGTCTGCACGCCAACGCGCTTCGTAAGTTTCGATCTGATCCGACAGGTAAGCGTCGGCAAATAGCTCCGCAGAGCGGAGCGCATAGTAAATGCCTTCGCCTGTGACCGGATCGGCAAAGCCGGCGGCATCGCCCAAGAGCGCCCAGTTATGACCACAGGCACGGCGCGCGTCCCACGTCTCGGGCGTGAGACCCGGAATACGTGCGGCGTAACGCTCAACGGATGCGCGTAGTTTTCTTTCGACCCGCTCGTCGTTCGCTTGATCATGCGGCTGTGTTTTATCTACCCAGAGTGACGCGCGCGGGTCTTCGCGTTGGCGATAGTAGCCGAGCATGAACGACCAAAGCAGCGCGTCGAGCGATTGATGATCGAAAGCGTCCTGCGCGGTGGCGATGCCGAATGAGACGTGATCGAGACGCGGAAACGCCCAAGCGTAACCGGCCCAACCGGGCAGAAAAGCGATGACTGTCGGCGCATCATCGGCGCGCGGCAGAGGCGCGCGATAACCGAAGGCGACCTCCATCTCGCAGTTCGGCAACGCGCCCGCAAGTCTGCGTGCAATCGCACTGTTCGCGCCATCGGCTGCGATGAGTACAGCGCCGCGCCACTCTTCGCCATTGCGCGCGTGCACAGTCCATAACGCATCATCGGCGCTTGCGCGCGCAGCGACCGAGACGCGCATGCGAAAGACTTGTGCGCCGGCGGCGCATGCGCGTTCGCGCAGGAATGAGTCGAAGACTGAGCGCGAGTAGATGGCGAACGGCTCGCGCAGACGCAAGCGAACCCGCGCGCCCGCAGGCGAGTACATCTCAACCTCTTCGACCGTGCGCCCCGCCGCGTCGAGCAGTTGCGGCCAAGCCTTCAAAGCCTTCGAGGTCACACCGCCGCCGCAAGCTTTCGGCTCGCCCGGCGGTCGCCCGTCAAACAAAGCGACGCGCCGGCCTGCGCGCGCCAAACGCTCGGCCGCGAATGAACCGGCCGGGCCAGCACCGACGATCAGTACGTCAAAGTTTTTGTCACACGTCATGTTCACAAGCTCAAGCCACGAACGTCTCTTCGCGCAGTTCACATCGAGCGCGTGTATCCTACAATACTCAACGCCGACTTTCATGTCGCGCTCGCATCTTGCCGGTCGCACCCTTTGCTATGTTAAAATTCACTCATCCCTCGAAAATAATTTTCACCGTTATCGTCTGTCGCTGACCACGCGGGTTTGCCCTTTGTTCCTCTCATTTTTGTGCTTTCAATTCAGCGACAGACGACAGCCGCAACTTTAGTTGCTTGCACTGGAGATGACAGGTCAAAGTTCCATCGTCTTTGTCGGCATCGCGCCGCATCCACCGATCATGGTGCCTGAGGTCGGGCGTGAAGCGATTGCCGAGGTACTCGGTTCGTCATCATCTCGCCGCACGCGCCGCTCGACCCGCGCGCCTTCGTCGCCTACGACGCTCCCGTGCTCTCCGGCGACTTCGCCAACTTTCGCGCGCCTGATGTAAGCGTCAATGCGCCGCTCGACACTGAACTGCTCGACGAAATCGAAGCCGTTGCGCATGAGGATGGCTACGAACTGCTGCGACTTGGCGACGACAATGAACTCGACCACGGCACGGCCGTGCCGCTCTATTTTTTTCTGCGCAACGGCTGGCAGGGGCGCGTCGTCGCCTTGGGCTACAGCTTTTTGTCAAACGAAGATCACGTGCGCTTTGGTACGTGCGTCAGTCGTGCCGCGCGGAAACTTGATCGCGCCGTCGCCTTCATTGCCAGCGGCGATCTAAGTCATCGGCTCAAGCCCGGTGCGCCCGCAGGCTTTTATCCGAACGCCTATTTATTCGATGAAGAGGTTGTCGCGGCCATCAGTACAGCCGCACCTCAACGAATCGTGAACATTGATCAGAACCTGCGGCGCGCGGCCGGAGAGTGCGGCTATCGCTCAATGCTCGTCGCCATGGGCGCAGCTGCGCAGGCAGAGACAGATAACGAAGTCCTACACTATGAAGCGCCGTTTGGCGTCGGCTACATGGTGGCGCAGCTTGCCAGAGACCGTGAGGGCGCGAGATGAAAGCGAAGCTAGACAAAGAGCGATCCGCGCTAACTAATCCATCAGATGAAGCTGTGCGGCAGACCGATCAGTTGGGCGACTACAAAATTTTGCCGCAACTCGCACGCCGAACGGTTGACACTTACATCCGCGAGCGGCGCGTTATCGCATCGCCGGAGTTAATCCCTGATTCGCCTTTGCATCAACCGGCAGCCTGCTTTGTCTCAATCAAAACGGCTGACGGCGATCTGCGCGGTTGCATCGGCACGATTGAGCCGATATATCCAACGCTCGCTGAAGAGTTGATCGCCAACGCCATCAGCGCCGCAACACGCGATCCGCGTTTCCCGCCGGTGCTGGTCGCAGAACTCCCGCACCTACGTTTCTCTGTTGACGTGCTCGCAGCGCCTGAGCCTGCGCAGATGGCAGATTTAGACCCAGAAAATTACGGCGTTATCGTGACGGACGAAACAGGCCGGCAGCGTGGGCTGCTGTTGCCTGCAATTGAAGGCGTCGAGACGGTCAAGCAACAAGTGTCTATTGCCGCACGCAAGGCGGGCTTGCGCGCGGATATGAGGCTCAAACTTTACCGTTTTCGCGTCCAGCGTTTTAGTGAACAGCCGAACACGGCTCAATAACCAGTACAAGGAGGATCGAACATGGCGGACAAAATTCAATCGCGCTCCACAACCGAAGATACTTCAAGCAACCCGGACTTGAAGCCAGATTCAACGCCGAACCCGGTTGAAGAACTCAATCCGGCTAATGATCAGCGCGCGGCAGACTACGGCGAATCCGGTCAATTCGCGCCCGGCGGTTACTATAACCAGACGGCTGCGACGAGGCCGGAACGGATCGATCTTGACGAGCAATTTCCCGATAGAAGCGGCGAAAAAAGTAAAACGTAAGTACGACTGTTGGTTCTGCGGCCGGATATTACTTGTGTCTAGCGCGTTCTACTCAAGTAAATTCCGAGTCTTCGCAGATAAAAAAATCCGCTGCGTGCGCGAGTTGCATGCAGCGGATAAGAATCCACAGGAGGAAAGGACTTCATTCTATGCGGGCGGGCGCGTGGTGTCAAACTAACCCAAGGTGCGCCCGCCTACAAAGCCACGATTAAACGTCTAAATTCTTTACGTCTAACGCATTATCCTCAATAAAACGGCGGCGCGGTTCGACGGCGTCGCCCATCAAGACCGTGAAGATTTGATCGGTTTCTACTGCATCGTCAATTTTAACTTGCAGCAGGGTGCGTTTCTCCGGGTTCATTGTCGTCTCCCAGAGTTGCTCTGGATTCATCTCGCCCAAGCCTTTATAACGTTGAATCGTTAAGTCCTTCTTGGCTGAGGCAAGCACGCGCTCTAGCAGCGCCTCACGCGTCTCGATCTGCTCGCTTGAGCCATTTTCACCGAAGACGAATGGTGCAGAGAGTTGCTCTTCAAGATTCCCGTAAAGCTCAATCGCTTTCTGAAACTCGACGTGACTGGCGAGTTCCCAATCAATTAAAACCTTCGTGCCGCTTGGCAGCGCAATCTCGATCTCCCACATGCCATGCTCTTCGTCCGTGGACAGGTCTGTGCGATACCCTGCCTTCGCCAAACGTCCCTCGACGCGGGCGATCAACTTCCCGCGTTCTTCTTGGAAAATAGAGCGCAGGCTCAAATTCTGGCCTTGCCGCAATACGCCGTCCGGCCCAGCGAAAGCTTCGAGCAACAGGTTGAGCAATCGTTCATCGCTCCCTAGACGGCGCACGACCTTTTCGCAATATCGTTTAAACTCAACCATTTGCTCCAACGCACGCGCCAACTCGCGCCCTTCAATCGCAGCTTCTGTGCTTAGAGATTTGACTTTTAATTCGCTCGTTGCTTGCCGCATCAGGAAGCGCACCAACGAGCGTTCATCCTTAATGTACTCTTCGCGCTTGCCACGTTTCACTTTAAACAACGGTGGTTGGGCAATGTACACATGACCAGACTCGATCAACTCCGGCATCTGCCGATAGAAGAAGGTCAGGAGCAGTGTGCGGATGTGTGAACCGTCCACATCGGCGTCGGTCATGAAGACGATCTTATGATAACGAAGCTTGCCCAAGTCGAAATCATCTTTGCCGATGCCTGTGCCGAGCGCGGTAATCAAGGTTTTAATCTCGTTATGGCTGAGCATCTTGTCAAAGCGCGCCTTTTCGACGTTCAGGATTTTACCTTTTAACGGCAAGACTGCTTGGTTGCGCCGGTCGCGCCCCTGTTTAGCACTACCGCCGGCTGAATCGCCCTCAACGATGTAGAGTTCGCAAAGCGCCGGGTCGCGCTCCTGACAGTCGGCAAGTTTGCCGGGCAGCATAGTTGAGCCAATCGCGCCTTTGCGGACGATCTCACGTGCCTTGCGTGCTGCTTCGCGTGCACGGGCGGCGTCAATTGCCTTGCCGACGATCTTTTTGGCGACGGTCGGATTCTGCTCAAAATATTCTGTCAGGTGTTCGTTCAAGAACGACTCGACCGCACCTTTAACATCTGAGTTGAGTTTGCCCTTTGTCTGACCCTCAAATTGAGGCTGCGGCAATTTGACGGAGATGACTGCGACCAGCCCTTCGCGTACATCGTCGCCGCTCAGAGAGCTTTTGAAGTTCTTAGCTAGCCCCGAAGTCTGCGCATACGTGTTGATTGTGCGGGTTAGAGCAGAGCGGAAACCCGACATATGTGTACCGCCATCAACCGTGTTGATATTGTTGGCGAAGGAATAGACCTTCTCGTCGTAGGCGTCGTTATACTGGATCGCCACTTCAATCGAAAGTGCGTCGCCCGTGCGCTCTAAATAAAGCGGTTTGTCGTGCAGAACAGTCTTGTTCTTGTTCAAATGCTTGACGAACTCGGCGATGCCGCCCTTGTAGTAGAACTCGTGCGAACGTTCGGTCTCCTCGCGCTCGTCGCGGATGGTGATCCGCACACCTTTGTTCAAGAAGGCTTTTTCGCGCAGTCGCTCTGACAGCTTGTCGAAACTAAACTCTGCGACCTCAAAAATCTCTGAGTCGGGCTTAAAAGTGATCTTTGTGCCGCGCTTGCGCGTTTTGCCGGTCTGTTCCAGCTTAGCAACGGGGATGCCGCGCTTGTACTCCTGCTCGTAAGTCTTGCCGTCGCGCCAAATTTCGAGCCGCAGCCACTCGGACAGGAAGTTGACGCAGGATACACCGACGCCGTGGAGGCCGCCCGAAACTTTGTAGGCATTGGAATCGAACTTTCCGCCCGCATGTAGTTTGGTCATCACGACCTCGGCCGCGGACTTGCGCTCCTTCTTCATCTCATCGACAGGAATGCCGCGCCCGTTATCTATGACCGTGATCGAATTGTCCAAGTGGATAGTTACCTCAACCGTGTCGCAATAGCCGGCGAGCGCCTCGTCGATTGAGTTATCTACAACCTCGTAAACCAAATGATGTAGGCCCAGTTCGCCGGTCGAGCCGATGTACATGGCGGGGCGCTTGCGCACCGCATCGCGCCCCTCCAAGACAGTGATCGTATCGGCGTTATAGGCCACGTTTTTCTTATTCGCTGTTGTCGAAATTGCTGTTGACAAACTTATTTCCCCTTCGTCACTACTCATCAAATTTGCCTGTTTGAAAACGCCCGCTCCAGTGTGGAAACTTCCCTTACTTAGATGCCTGTGGTGCCCGTTATGACTGTCGAAGATTTGCTCGTGGGAGCATTGATCGCCTGTACCACTCCGTTTGTAACTTCGACCAGATGGGCGCGATTAACATACCGCTCAACTAAGCCCTCTTTGGAAGTCGTAACAAACGTCTGCGTGCGTCCGTCAAGGTATTCAAGTAAGTGATCAACCCGCTTTCGATCAAGCTCTGCGTCCACATCATCCATCAGAAAAAGCGGGTACTCACTGTGCCATGAATGATACACCGAAATCGCAGCTAAGTCAAGTATTATCAATGCGCTACGCTGTTGGCCGGAGCTACCGAAAGTGCGCATGTCTCGCCCGTCGAACAGGATTTCAAGGTCGTCACGATGCGCCCCGATGAGCGCGTAGCCGGCGGCCATTTCGGCCTGCACGCGCAGGCGCAGACGATCTGACAAGAGTGCTTCGTAATCGCTTAGATCACCCTTGCTTTCGAGCGATGAAATATAGCGGATCGTGACCTCCTCGTGCCCGAATAACTTACGCTCAAGCGCCTCGTTTAGACGACCGACATAGTCCATGCGTGCGCGATGAATCTCGGCACTCAGACCGACGAGTTGCTCGTTCCACGGCTCAAGCCGGACAGTAGTTTCGCCAACACTTAGCTCGGCGGCAGCGGCGTCTTGCAGCAAGCGATTTTTCTGTCTGATGACACGCTGGTAATCGGCGAGTGTCTGCACATAGGTATGGTGCAGCGAGACGATGCCGCGATCCAGAAACTTGCGCCGCGCATCCGGCCCGCCGCGCACGACCTCAAGCTCGTCGGCGGTGAATGCGACTGTATGCAATTGGCCGAGGTAGCGCGCGACCACTTCGCGTTTACCATTAATTGATAGTGTCTTCGTGCTGCTTTGAATCGCGACCTGTAATTCGCGTTGCACCTCGCTGCTGCGCGCCACAACGCCGCGCACGATGGCTAGACTCTCATCAAATCTGATGGCTTCCTGCGGTCGCTGTGTACGAAAGGATTTGGTCGTCGCCAGCAGATAGATAGCCTCGAGCCAGTTTGTCTTGCCTTGACCATTGTCGCCGAAGATGAGGTTGAGACCCGGACTCCAAGAGACTTGACCGCTCAAATTCCTGAAATTATGTACCTCCAGTGATTCGAGCAGCATGCGAGGATTTTAACACACGCATGCCGCCACACACCTCTGATGCGCGCGCAAACGGTGGCTTTGATTTTGTATCATGCGCCAAGCCTAAAGGCGCATGGGCATCACGATGTACTTGTAATCGTAATCAGGGTCGGCGAGTGGGCGTAGTTGCGCCTGCGAGTTGCCATCCTTAAACTCGAAAGCTACCTGCCCGTCGCTGACGACGTTGAGGAAGTCTTGCAGGTATTGCGCGTTGAATCCCACCTCCGTTTCCTCACCTGCATACTCTGTGGCAACGCTTTCTCGCGCCTCGCCCTCTTCGGCAGTCTGCGAACTAATATTCAAGCTGCCGGGCACGAGTTGCAGCCGAATAGCGCGGGAGCGGTCGTCAGCCATCAAAGCGACGCGCCGAATCGCCTGCCCCAACTGCGCGCCGTCAAAGACGGCCGACTTATCGTTGCTCTTTGGCATGACCATCTCGTAGTTTGGAAATTGGCCGGTCAACATGCGTGAGATCAAGAGGTGTGGGCCGATTTCAAAGTAGATGTGATTTTCGTCTACACCGAGACCGATTTCGTCCTCATACGAGGCGGTCAGCTTTCTTAACTCATCCAAAGTTTTGCGCGGGATCAGCGCGTCCAAACCCGACTGCGTTGCGCCCTCGCTCAAATCCTTGCGCTCAATGTAAGCCAGCCGATGCCCGTCGGTGGTAATCATCCGCGCGCCGTTTTTATCGAGCATGAATTTCGCGCCCGACAAAGTGTAGCGCGACTCTTCGAGCGTGATGGCGAAGATGGTGCGGTTGATGAAGGTATTCAAAATCTGCGCCGGCATTTTTACCGGCGTGGCAGAGAAGGCCGGCACGTCTGGAAAATTCTCGCGTTCGACACCGGCGATCCTGAAGTTCGAGCGTTCGCATTTGACCGCTGCCCAGTTGTTCTCCTCTTTGCGAAAGTTGACGGTCGCATCCGGCAACACGCGCGCGATCTCAAACAGTTTGCGCGCGCCCACGCACATCGAACCGGGCGTGACGACTTCTGCCTCCGTCTCGCAGCGCAGCGTTGTATCTAGGTCTGTGCCGACAATGCGGATTGCGTTCTCACCCATTGACTCGATGAGAATGTTTGACAGAACCGGAATGGTATTCTTTCGCTCGACGATACCTTGAACAAAGCCAAGCTCTTTTTGTAATGCGTTCTTGCTGATGTTGAATTCCATCTGTGCTCTCTCCTCAATCAATCAATCCTTGCATGAGTAATCAGTCTATCAGCGTTATCGTGTCGCTGCCTTTTACTACTCTTACTAATTTAATAAACCTATATATATATATAGTAGTAGTAGTAGGGCCTGTGGAAATGTGGAAAAGTCACTTTACTGTTGAGAGCAAAAGAATTGTTTTCCACAGCCCTTGTGGAAATCGCTGTGGAAATCTTTTTCGTTCTGTGGAAAAAGCTCTTTCGCAGAAAGTTTTCCACATTTCCACAGCCCCTACTTTTCCGATCCCTGTGGAAATGTGGAAAACTTGAAGTCAAATATATGAAGGCAATAGATTAACTGGAAAACCATACTGTGGAAAACTTTAGCTACCAAAATCCGCTAACTACTTGCACAGGTTATCCATAAGGTCACTCACGACCCTGTGGAAATTTTGATCCTTAGAAGTCAGCCCTTCGATCTTCTCAACTGAGTGTATGACAGTCGTGTGATGCTTGCCGCCGAACTCGCGTCCGATCTCAGGGAAGCTATGTTTTGTGAGCCGCTTGCATAGATACATAGCGACTTGTCTGGGCACAGCCACATACCGTGAATTATTTTTGGACTTGAGTTCTTCTACCTTTAAACGGTAATGCGCTGCCACCGCGCGTTGAATATCTTCGATGGTGATGCCGCCGGGTCGGTCGTCTTCAGCGATATTGCGGATCGCATCCTGCGCAAGCATCTTAGAAATGGGCAGTCCACGCAACGATGAGATCGCAATGAGGCGAACGAGCGAACCTTCCAATTCACGTATGTTGCTTTTAACCTTGCTGGCGATAAAGAAAGCGACATCGTCCGGCAGTATCACTCCATCCAGATCAGCTTTGCGCTTCAAGATGGCCACTTTGGTTTCAAGATCAGGCGGCTCCATATCGGCGATTAGTCCCCACTCGAAGCGTGAATGCAGTCGCTCCTCAAGCGTGGGAATCTCGCGCGGCGGGCAATCCGATGTGATGACTATCTGTTTTTGCGCGTCATAGAGCGCGTTGAAAGTATGGAAGAATTCTTCTTGAGTTCGTTCCTTACCAGCCATGAACTGTATGTCGTCCATCAACAACACGTCAATTGAACGATACTTTTCCCGAAATGTCTGCGCCTTGTCGTAGCGGATAGCATTGATTAGTTCATTCATGAACTTCTCGGCCGAAATATAGGAGAGGCGCAAATATCTGTTGCGCTCTTTAATCGAATGTCCGATAGCATGCATCAGGTGTGTCTTGCCCAACCCCACGCCGCCGTAGATATAGAGCGGGTTATACGTTTTACCGGGCGCTTCAGCGACTGCGAGTGCTGCCGCATGCGCGAATTGATTACATGAACCAACGACAAAGGTCTGAAAAGAGCACTTTGGGTTGAGCGAAAGTTCAAGCGGCTCTATATCAACAAAATTCGTAGCACTAGGCGCTAAGCCGTCGGACTCTGCCGCCTCTAAGAGTGAAAAGAGGGTTGAATTATTTACTCTGCCATTGTCAGCCCCACTTGATTTAAGCGTAAAATCTTCCTCTTTATCTGTCTCTGATACGATTGAGCCTAATTCCGTCACAGCATTCTCATCTACCGTCCAATAGACGCGGTAGGATGAAAGATTCAATTCTGCCAGTGAATCACTGATCACGTCCGAGTAGTTTGAACTAACCCAATCCTTGACTACTTGATTGGGCGCACGCAGATGCAGAATGTGACCCGTTTCGTCATAGCCATCGAATTGGATGGAACGAAACCATGTTTCAAAGCTTTGATGATTCAGACGCTTCTCGACAGCTTGCAGTAAGCTGTTCCACATTCTGTTTTCGATTACTGTGCTCATCTTACGGTTCCTTCAGTTGAGATTTAACCTGCAAAACATTATTTAATAACTGGATGAAAAAAGTACAAAGTATATCTGCCTAATTACTCAAGCGATGCTTTGAAAGACCCAGTGGAAAATATTGAAATTGCACTCCTTTGAACCTTAAAACCCGGTCTCTTATTTAACTTTTCCACAGCTTTTCCACAGCCCTGTGGAAAAGTGCCACAGTCTTAAAGTAGTGCTTTAAGTCTTCGGTTTTCAATCACTTACGGGTAATAGCTGGCCGCGAAACGGGCGGGAGACTAGCACAATCGGGCGGGGTAATGCAAGAGAAATCCACAAGCTGGGTT
>Ga0209153_1000955_pt1 | contig 11038 bp, 13 predicted proteins | sample GraSoiAngelo_120_FD_185877 | JGI IMG/M metagenome (GOLD analysis project Ga0209153, IMG submission 185877) | Grasslands soil microbial communities from the Angelo Coastal Reserve, California, USA - 14_0919_09_20cm (SPAdes) (version 2) | ecosystem: Environmental > Terrestrial > Soil > Grasslands ...
CTGGTAAAACCGCAGCGCATTCTTGATGCGGTAACGGGCGAAGGCATCGACCACCAGCCGCTTCTGGTCCGAGGCGATCACCTCCTGCGAGGGATTTTCGAGATCGAGAATGCGCTTGTCGATCGAGATCACGGTATCGATGAAAGGCGCCTTGAAATTCAGGCCGGGTTCGGTGACGACACGGACCGGTTCGCCGAGCCGCACCACCAGCACCTGTTCGGTCTGGGCCACGGTAAAGACCGAGCTGTAGGCAACGATCAACACGACGAACAGCAGGAACAGCGCGACGATGCCTGTAACAGGGGACCTCATCGTGTGCCTCCGCTCGGCTGCTGGCCTGTTGTGCCGGGGGAAGCCGGGCGCCGTGGCGTCAGTTCGCTCAAAGGCAGATAAGGAACGATGCCCTGCCCCGACGACGACGAGCCGCCATCATAGACGAGCTTCTCCGAGCCGCCGAGGATGCGCTCCATGGTCTCGAGATAGATCCGTTCGCGCGTCACGTCGGGCGCCTTCTTGTACTCGTCATAAACTTTGAGGAAGCGCGCGCTCTGGCCCTTGGCCTCGGCGACCGCTTGCTGCTTGTAACCCTCGGCCACCTGCAGGATTTGCGCGGCACGTCCGCGTGCGTCGGGAACGACGCGGTTGGCGTAGGTCTGCGCCTCGTTCTGCAAGCGCTCGAGATCGGCGCGCGCGGCCTGGACGTCGCGGAATGAGTCGATCACCTGTGCCGGCGGATCGACCTTCTGCATCTGCACCTGCGTCACCTGGATGCCCGAGCCGTAGTTGTCGAGCGTCTTTTGCATCAGTTCCTGCACCCCCAGCTCGGTGGTGGTGCGCGCGCCGGTCAGGATCGGCTGGATGTTGGCTTTGCCGACTGCCTCGCGCATCGCGCTTTCGGCCACCGCCTTCACGGTGCCTTCGGGGTTCTGGATGTTGAAGAGGTAGTCGCCGACGCCGTCAGGCTTGATCCGCCACAGCACGGTGAAATCGACGTCGACGATGTTTTCGTCGCCGGTCAGCATCAGGCTTTCTTCCGGCACGTCGCGCATGGTGCGGCCGCGCCGCGCAGGATCGTCGATCAGCGTCATGCCGATCGAGATGGTGGAGACGCGCAGAGCTTTTGGCAGCAGCACGGTCTCGATCGGATACGGCAGATGATAATTCAAGCCCGGCTGCACGGTGCGCACGTGTTTGCCAAACCGCAGCACGACGCCGAGTTCTTCAGACTGGACCCGGAAAAATCCGGACAATCCCCAGATCGCCAATGCGCCGATCAGGATCAGCGCAATGCCGAGACCGGAGAAATAGCCGCCGGGCAGCAGTTGCTGCAACCGGTCCTGGATGCGCCGCAGAAGGTCTTCAAGATCGGGCGGCCTCGGCCCGACCGGTTGCGGGCCGGAGCCCCACGGCCCTTTCGGACCCGAGCCCCACGGGCCACCGCCCTGATTCTTCCACGCCATCGACGCTCTCCTCCGCGGGCCCTTCGGGGCCCAAGATTGCCCCAGTCCCGCAATATCGGCTCGCTTATAGGGGACGGCCCCGGCCCTTACAACGCAAGCTTAGGTCTGAGAGCAGCTATGCCTGAGGCGGTATTTGTCAATGTAAACATTACCGAAAGCAGTTAATGCGGCTGCTGCCGGCGATATGTCACATAGGAAAATGCCGCGCTGTCATCCGGCCCGGCCGGATTCCGCACGCGCGAAACCTCTTGCCATTGCGCCGGATCGATTGCGGCAAAATAGGTATCGCCCTCCGGCCGGACGTGAACTTCAGTGACCTCAAGGCGACCGGCAACGTCCATCCACTGCGCATAGATTTCGGCGCCGCCGATCACGGCGATCTCAGCGGCGGAACGCCGCAGCGCGTCGCCCAGCGCCACCGCGCGGGCGTCGGCGAACGATGTCGTCACAACCGCACCAGCGGCGCGAAAACCGTCATCGCGCGTCAGCACAATGTTGGTGCGACCGGGCAGCGGCCGGCGCAGCGATACGAACGTCTTGCGGCCCATCACGACAGGTTTTCCCATCGTCATCGCCTTCAAGCGTTGCATGTCGGATTTCAGCCGCCACGGGATCGCGCCTTTGGCCCCGATCACGCCATTGTCGGCGACCGCGACGATGAGCACGATCTCCATCAGCGCGCTTCCTTTGCAAGCGCGGCGAGTGCCTCGCCATTGACCCGGCACACGGTCCATTCGTCCATCAAGACCGCGCCGAGCGATCGATAGAACTCGATCGACGGCGTGTTCCAGTCCAGCACCGACCATTGCAGGCGCGACCAGCGGTTCTGTACGCATAGCTTCGCCAGATGCGCGAGCAAGGCCTTGCCGATGCCGTTGCCGCGGAGCGCCGGACGAACGAACAGGTCTTCCAGATAGATGCCGGAACGGCCGGAGAAGGTCGAAAAATTGACGAACCAGACCGCGAAGCCAGCCACTTCGCCGTTCCACTGGGCGATCTCACAGAATAGGCGCGGATGATCGGCGAACAGCGCTTCGGCGATGTCAGCTTCGCTGGCCTCCACTTCATGGAGCAGCTTTTCGTACTCGGCAAGTTCGCGAATGAACGAGAGAACCAGTCCCGCCTCACCGGGGCGCGCGCGGCGGATGATGAGGGACATTCAATCGCTCACACCGCAACCGCAGCCTTGATATGCGGGTGCGGATCATAGCCTTCGAGCACGAAATCCTCATAACGGAACGCGAAGATGTCCTTTACATCCGGATTGATCTTCATCACCGGCAAGGCGCGCGTTGGACGCGTCAGTTGCAGCCGCGCCTGATCGAGATGGTTGGAATAAAGGTGGGCGTCGCCGAGCGAGTGCACGAAATCACCGGGTTTGAGGCCCGTCACCTGCGCGACCATCATCGTCAACAATGCGTAGGATGCGATGTTGAAGGGCACGCCGAGAAACACGTCGCCGGAGCGCTGATAGAGCTGGCACGACAATTTGCCGTTCGCGACGTAGAACTGGAACAGGCAGTGGCATGGCGGCAGCGCCATCTTGTCGACATCGGCCGGATTCCACGCGCTCACGATCAGGCGGCGCGAATCCGGGTTGCGCTTGATCATGCCGACGACGTTCGCGATCTGGTCGATGCTGTGCCCGTCCGGCGTCGGCCAGGATCGCCATTGCGAACCATAGACTGGGCCGAGATCGCCGTTGGCGTCGGCCCATTCGTCCCAGATCGTGACGCCGTGATCCCGGAGGTATTTGACGTTGGTGTCGCCCTTGAGGAACCACAACAGCTCATGCACGATCGACTTCAGCGGCAGCTTCTTGGTGGTCAGCATCGGGAAGCCCGCGGCCAGGTTGAACCGCATCTGGTGGCCGAAGATCGACAGCGTCCCGGTGCCGGTGCGGTCACCCTTTGCCGCGCCGTCCGAGAGAATCCGTTCCAGCAGATCGTGGTACTGATTCATGGCGTCGTGCTTTCGATCATGGACCGATTAGTTTGACTCGGATCATGATCTCATCTCTTTGTTTGAACATGATCTTTTCGGAAAGCCGGTTCGCGCTTTTTTCGGATCATGCCCAGGAATTTAGCGGCCCGGCCGGTGCATCGACAGCGGCGATTCGGCTGTTAGGCACAATTATACAGGGAAAAATGTAGGTTTTGTCCATAAACGACAAGGGCGGAACCTGCGTTCCACCCTTGGTTTCACCCATTTTTCGAGGCTGATCAGTCAGCCCTCTGATTCCACGAACACTTCGTCGCGCTTCTTGCGCAAGGTCGGCAGCACCGCCAGTACCAGAAGCCCGGCTGCGCCCGCCATCAGCACCGCCGAAAGCGGGCGGGTGATGAAGACCGACCAGTCGCCGCGCGAGATCAACAGCGCCCGGCGCAGGTTTTCCTCCATCAGCGGTCCAAGCACCATGCCGAGCAGGAGCGGCGCCGGCTCGAAGTCGTGCTTGATCAGCCAGTAGCCGACGAGGCCAAAGGCGCCGGCGAGGACGACGTCGACCGGCGCGTTGTTGATGGAGTAGATGCCGATCGCGCAGAACACCACGATCGAGGGGAACATCAGCCGGTAGGGCACGCGCAACAGCCGCACCCAGATGCCAACCAGCGGCAAATTGATGATGATCAGCATCAGGTTGCCGATCCACATCGAGGTGATCATGCCCCACACCAGATCAGGCTGCTTCTGCATCACCTGCGGTCCCGGCACGATGCCATGAATGGTCATGGCGCCGACCATCAGCGCCATCACCGCGTTCGGCGGGATGCCGAGCGTCAGCAGCGGGATGAACGAGGTCTGCGCGGCCGCGTTATTGGCGCTCTCGGGCGCCGCCACGCCTTCGATGGCGCCGCGCCCGAACCTTGACGGGTCTTTCGCGATCTTCTTCTCGAACGTATAGGCCGCGAAGGAAGCGATCACTGCGCCGCCGCCCGGCAGAATGCCGAGGATCGACCCCAGCACCGTGCCGCGGCAGATGGCAGGGAACGAGTCGATCATGTCCTTTTTGGTCGGCATCAGCCCGGTGATCTTCTGCTGCACGAGTTGGCGATCCATCTCGGCGCCGGCGTCAAGATTGCGGATGATTTCCGCGAAACCGAACACACCCATCGCTACGGTCGCAAAGCCGAGACCGTCGGCCAGTTCAGGAACGTTGAACGCCATGCGCGAGGCGCCGGTCTCGATGTCGGATCCGACCATCGACAGCAGCAAGCCGAACACGATCATGGCGATTGCCTTCAACAGCGATCCCTTGGCGAGCACCACCGCGAAGATCAGGCCGAGAACCATCAACGAGAAATATTCCGCGGGGCCAAACGCCAACGCGAGCTTGGTCAAGGGCGCACCGAGCACGGCGATCAGCACGGTCGCGACGCAGCCGGCGAAGAACGACCCGATCGCGGCGATCGCAAGTGCTGGACCGGCGCGGCCCTGCTTGGCCATCTGGAAGCCGTCGAGCGTCGTCACCACCGACGTCGCTTCGCCCGGAATATTGACCAGGATCGAGGTGGTCGAGCCGCCATATTGCGCGCCGTAATAGATGCCGGCGAGCATGATCAGCGCACCGACCGGCGGAAGGCCAAAGGTGATGGGCAAGAGCATCGCGACAGTTGCGATGGTGCCGATTCCCGGCAACACGCCGACCAGGGTGCCGACGAGTGCGCCGATCAGGCACAGCATCAGATTGATGGGGCTGACGGCAACGCCGAAACCGAGCGCGAGGTTATGAAAAAGATCGGCCATCGTTCCTCACTGCACCAGGAAACGCGGGAAGAGCGGCATCGGCAGCCCCAGCACATACGGGAAAAGCAGGGCGCATCCGATGGTCAGGCAAACGCCGACAATGATGGTTTCGACCCAGCGGGTTTCCGGCGTGCCGAGCGCGGAGATCAGGAAACTGGCAAGCCCCGAAACCACCAGGCCGAGCGGGCGGATCGCTACCGCAAAGCAAAGAATGGCAAGCGAGACGAACAGCGGACCGCGCCATGCATAGCGTGCCACATGCGGACCGTCCTGCAGAATGCCCATCAGAGCAATAACGGCGCCAAGCCCAAGCAGCAGCACCGCGAACATCCGCGGCGCGGTTCCGGCTCCGAACGAGAATCCGTGCATGCCCTGCAGATCGCTCGACGCCCACAGCGCGAACAACGCGACCGCCATCAGCGCCAACCCGCCGACAAAGTCCTGCGGGCCGCGTATCCATTTCGGCGTGATGGATTTGCCCGCGCCGGCGCTCGGCGTGTCACTCATCGAACTCTCCCCCAACATCGGGCTTTTGTCGCCCATTCTGTTCCGATAGCGTTGTCCCCGCTCCTAGCGCCCTGCCTAGCGATTTTCGTCAGATAACGCCAGCAAAACCCAAAAGTCCCCCGGCCAGCAGCATCCAGAACGGATTGAGCCGGGTGGCGAAGGCCAGCATCGCCGTAGCAGCCGTCATCACGACGGCGACCACGCTGCGATCGGTGGTTTGTGCCAAGATCAGGCCGCTGGCAGCCATTAGTCCGATCGACAGCGGAACCAAGGCCGCCTGGATAATGCCGGGCCAGCGCGAATGGCCTGATCGGGCGAGCAGCCCGCTTACATAATAGGCAAGGGCGGCGGTCGGAACGCACATCGCAAGCGTTGCGGCGAGCGCGCCGGCAACGCCTGCGACGGCATAGCCGATCAGGGTCACGATCAGCACGTTCGGGCCTGGCGTCAGTTGGGAGATCGCGAAGATGTCGGCAAATTGCTTGTCGGTCATCCAGTGGCGCACGTCGACCGCGATTCGGTGCATCTCGGGAATGGCCGCATTGGCGCCGCCGACCGCGAACAAGGACATCAGACCGAAGGTCCAGATCAGCGTCCAAATCGGATTGCCGTCAGGATTCATGACGAGATCCGCCGCCGCATGTAAATGGTGACGGCGAGACTGGTCGGAATCGCCACCAGGAGCACGGCCTGCAACGGCAGTCGTGCCACTCCGATCGCGACAAGCACGGCCACCAGAAGGACAAGGCCGATCACGTCACGCCTCTTGAGCAGCGGCGTCATCATCCGCAACACCGTGGCCATCAGCAGCCCGACAGCGGCACAGGAAACCCCGGCCAGAATGCGCCGGAGCGCGTCGATCTCGCCATAACGCGCGTAGAGCGCCGCCAGCATAGTTACGATGGCGGTTGGCGGAGCGAGCAATCCGGCGAAGGCAGCCACTCCCCCGGCAATGCCGCGAATGCGCGACCCAAACACCATCGACAAATTGACGATGTTGGGGCCGGGCAGGAAATGGCACAGCGCATAGGTCTCGTTGAACTCGTCGGCGGTCATCCAGCGGTGCTGGTCGACGATGCCGCGCCGCGCCCAGTACAGGACGCCGCCGAAGCCCGCGAGCGACATTTTGGCGAACGCGAGAAACAGCTCAAGGAGCCCAGGCGGGGACCGGATGACGGAGGTTGAAAGATCCGGCTCGGGAACGGCAGCCGGCGGCGAATCCAGAGGCATTTTCCACACTTAAAACGGTGGCCAAGCCCAGGCCAAGGCAATTCGGCGTGTTCCATGACCGCATAAGCCGTTGAGCGGACGTGTGGGCACTGTTTTTCTCAACTTTTGCACCCTATATTGGCTGTGCCGGCTCGCCGGCTATGGAAATAAAGTGCCGCCGCAATAAACCGTTCGGACCCGGGGGCAGTACCCGGCGCCTCCACCCAAGCCCACCACAAGTGGGTTTCGGCGGGGGCGAAACAGGATCGACGAGGGCGTAAAGGGCGAGCTTTTTCCCGGTATTGTTCCGCCGTTATCGGGCTATGCAATAGTTGCAAACGACAACTATGCTCCGGTTGCTCAGGCTGCGTAACGCAGTTTGAAAGACCATTCTGAAGTCCTAGCGGGTTAAGCTCCGTTAGGCGGGGTTCGGAGGCACCTGGCAACAGAAGCCTCCACTTCATTTGCATTTGCGTCGTCGCCGGGCATCTACTGCTGCAATTTCCGCCGACGATGCCTGCTGACCTCGCCTTCCCGCCGGAGTAGCATGGGCTAATCGGCGAGTCGCGCTTTCGGCCTCGCAGCCGGCGCGCCGGACCACATCTCAACGCAGGACGACGACCGAGGGCGACCATGGCGACCGATCATATCCGATACGATGTGCTGGCGCGCGACGCGCTACGCGGGGTGTTGCGCCGGGTATTGACGGATGCCGCCGCGCACGGATTGCCGGGCGAACATCATTTCTTCATCACGTTTTTGTCCACCGCGGAGGGCGTGAAGCTTTCGCCCCGCCTGCTCGCGCAATACCCGGAGGAGATGACGATCATCCTGCAGCACCAGTTCTGGGATCTGGTGGTCACGGAGGATCGGTTCGAGGTCGGCCTATCGTTCGGCGGCGTTCCGGAACGCCTGGTGGTGCCGTTCAACGCGATCAAGAGCTTCTTCGATCCGTCCGTGCAGTTCGGCTTGCAGTTCGAACCTTCCGACGCCGCAGCCGAGACAGCGGCCACCGTTGATCCGGCGGCTAATCTTCCGGCGAGCCCTGCCACTTCGGCCCTGACCGCCCCCGCGCCCGAGCGCAAGGACGAACCGGAGAAGGCCGGCGAGGGTGCGGAAGTCGTGCGACTGGACCGTTTCCGCAAGAAATAATCCACGCGCGAGAAGCTGTCCGACCCTGTAGGATGCACGTTCCGCCGGGTCTGATCCGATTGGATTGAATCGGATCATGCCCTGGTACGCGGCGCAACGGACATCATTCATGCGAGCAGTATCCTCATCGCCAAAAGCCACCCGCACCGAGACCGACAGCTTCGGCCCGATCGACGTTCCCGCCGACCGCTATTGGGGCGCGCAGACCGAACGTTCCAGGCAAAATTTCCGCATCGGCCATGACCGGATGCCGATCGCGCTCGTTCATGCGCTCGGCATCGTCAAGCTCGCCTCCGCACTGACTAATCGTGAACTCGGACTGCTCGACCAGCGCCGCACCGCCGCCATCGCGCGCGCCGCACGGGAGGTGATCGACGGCAAGCTCGACGATCATTTTCCACTTGTAGTTTGGCAGACCGGATCCGGCACCCAGACCAACATGAATCTCAACGAGGTGATCGCCAACCGCGCCAACGAGCTATTGGGCGGCGAACTCGGTTCGAAGAAGCCGGTCCATCCGAATGACCATGTCAACATGAGTCAGTCGTCGAACGATTCATTTCCAACCGCCATGCACATCGCGGCAGCGCAACGCGTCATGGCCGATCTCATTCCCGCGCTCGGCGAACTCCTTGGCGCGCTGCGCGACAAGGAAAAGGCGTTCGCCAAGATCGTCAAGATCGGCCGTACCCATACCCAGGATGCGACGCCGCTAACGCTCGGTCAGGAGTTTTCAGGCTACGCCGCACAGGTCGAACGCGGCATCGCGCGGCTCAACGTGGCAGTGAAGGATCTGTTGCCGCTGGCGCAAGGCGGCACTGCGGTGGGGACCGGGCTCAATTCGAAACCGAGATTTGCGAAGCTGTTTGCCAGGCATGTCGCCAAGATCACCAAATTGCCGTTCACCAGCGCCGCCAACAAGTTCGAGGCGCTGGCATCCAACGATGCCTACGTGTTCGCGCACGGCGCCATCAACTCGGTCGCAACCGGCCTGTTCAAGATCGCCAACGACATCCGGCTGTTGGGCTCGGGTCCGCGTTCGGGCCTTGGCGAATTGATCCTGCCGGAAAACGAACCCGGCTCCTCGATCATGCCGGGCAAGGTCAATCCGACGCAATGCGAGGCGGTGACCATGGTTTGCTGCGAGGTGTTCGGCAATCATGCGGCGATCACGGTTGCCGGTAGCCAGGGCCATTTCGAACTGAACGTCTACAAGCCGCTGCTGGCATATTGTATGATGCATTCCATTCAATTGCTTGCGGATGTCGCGCGCTCGTTCACCGAGCATTGCGTGGAAGGCATACGCGCCGACGAAAAGCGCATCGAAGAATTGATGCAGCGTTCGTTGATGCTGGTGACCGCGCTCGCGCCGAAAATCGGTTACGACAACGCCGCGAAAGTCGCCAAGTCCGCGCACGGCCGCGGTACAACATTGAAAGAAGAGGCTGTGCGGCTTGGGTTTGTATCGGCAGCGGAGTTCGACCGTCTGGTGCAGCCGAACAAGATGACACGCCCTGGATGAACATGGCAGCAGCTTTGCGAATCCGTATAAGTACGGGTGAATAATTTTCCATCATCACGCCTAAAGACTGATACCGATGATCTATCGCGCTATCGCGTGGTAGTGCACAAAATAGTTGGTTTTTCGCAGAGCGAAATTTATTTTTAGATGCTATCAGAGAGCGATTAAACGGGGACTTCTGGATGACGATCGGGTCTGCCGGCGCACAGCGCGGCCACTCCAATCATCGTAATAGGTTATCGCACCTCACAACCGCTCAATGACGGAGGCGAGCGTGGGAGATGTGGTCAACCTGAAGCGATTCAAGAAGCGTAGCGAGCGTGAGCAATCGGCGAAACGGGCCGATGCGAATCGCGCGCGGTTCGGTCGAACCAAATCCGAACGCGCCGATGACGCGCAACGCGCGAAGCGCGCGAGCGACTTGCTCGATCAGCACCGGATCGACGGCGAGGACGCGTCATGAAATCGCCGGTCGTGAAGCGCTCGATTGTCGTTGCAGGCCACAAGACCAGCGTCAGCCTAGAAGAGGCATTCTGGAATGGCATGAAGGAAATCTCGGGACTTCGTAACATGACGCTGTCCGAACTGGTGGGCGAGATCGACAGCAATCGCCAGCAGGGCAATCTGTCATCCGCCATTCGGCTGTTCGTGCTGGATTACTTCCGAACCCGTGCCGTTACCGCATCCTCGGATTCAAAACCGCAAAGCTAGCAAAAAACCACACGGGCGCATCCACTGGGAGACGCGCCCGCAGGATCGCTTGCGAGATCGATATCGGCGATCAGTAGATGAGGCCGGTGCCGGGCGGCTGCTCGAGGGCCGCGGCCAGCGAGCGATAATGTTCGCAATCGGTCCCGCAAATAGCCGCGATCCGGCTTAAATGGTATTGCGCCTGCTCGCGATTACCCTGCTCGATCTGCCACAGGCCGTAATACTGCCAGGTCAACACATGATTGGGATCGGACTTCAGCGCACGCTCGTACCAGACCTGGGAAAGCTTGTAGTCGCCGAGCTTGCGATACGAATAGCCGATCAGATTGGCAACGTTGGCGTAATCATCGTGGCCGAGCGCCTTCAGCTCTTCGATCGCGGCGCGATAGTCGTTGCGGTCATAGATCGTGGCGTAGGCCGCGCGATAGCCGGCTATGAAGGCAGGGTCGCTGAGGAAGGACTGCTTGGGTTTCTTGGCCTTGTGCGCGGAGCGAGGAGCGGGCGAGGACTTGGTCGTGGTGCTGGTGTCTGAAGCAGGAGGATCGCCTCCCCCGCCACCACCGCCGCCGGCGGCAAACACCGGAACAACCGGTGGTGCTGCGATCAGCGCCATGAAGAAAACTGTCACTGTGATCACCTTGATCGCCGATTTGATCATGCGTGCCTCCTGTTTTGCCGGTTGAGCGATTTTCGCCGGGCGTTAGATGTAAACCCCGTTTTGAACCTGGCATTC
>Ga0209153_1000956_pt1 | contig 11038 bp, 6 predicted proteins | sample GraSoiAngelo_120_FD_185877 | JGI IMG/M metagenome (GOLD analysis project Ga0209153, IMG submission 185877) | Grasslands soil microbial communities from the Angelo Coastal Reserve, California, USA - 14_0919_09_20cm (SPAdes) (version 2) | ecosystem: Environmental > Terrestrial > Soil > Grasslands ...
AGCGAGTTCCGTTTCCACGGCCCCGCAGGCGCGCAAGACGAGTTCATCGAACTCTATAACGACGCGAATCTGCCGCTGACCGTGCAAGACACGGACGGGTCAGGCGGTTGGGCGATTGTGGCAGCCATTGATGCGACGGCCCGCTGCACCATCCCGAACGGCACAGTCATTCCGGCTCGTGGGCATTACCTGTGCGTCAACTCGACGGCCAGCACCGGCTACAGCTTGAACGGCTATCCGGCGGGCACGGCCATTAATGCCGTCGGCGATGCGAGTTATACGACCGACATTCCGGACGGCGATGGCGTCGGGCTGTTTACTTCTGAAACCAGCTTTGTAGGCGGGACGCTGCTTGACGCAGTTGGCTTCAGCAGCGTTACGAACCCGCTCTTCCGTGAAGGGCCGGGCTTGACCTTGCCCATCTCCACCAACTCCCAGTTCAGCTTCGTGCGCAAACTCGATTCCGGCTTCCCGCAGGACACGAACAACAACGCCGAAGACTTCGTGCTTGTGGCCACAGACCCGAACGCGGTCGGCAACGGCGCGCAACTCGGTGCGCCGGGGCCGGAGAATCTCTTCAGCCCAATCCAGCGCAACGCGACGATCAAGGCTTCTTTGATCGAACCGCTCCAACCTTCGTTCGCCCCGCCGAACCGCGTGCGCGACATGACGCCGGTCACAAACGGCGCGCAGGGCACGCTCACGATCCGTCGGCGCTTCAAGAACGCGACGGGCGCAACGATCACGCGACTGCGCTTCCGCGTCGTCAACACGACGACACTGGACACGCCGGTCTCCCTGTCGCCGCAGGCTGACGTACGTCTGCTGACGTCGGGCAACGCACTTGTGACGACCAGTCTCGGGACGTTGAACGTGCAAGGCACGCTGCTGGAGCAGCCACCCGTCCAATCTTTGGGCGGCGGCTTGAACTCAAGCGCAACCGTGACCTTGCCGGGCGGCGGGCTTGCGGCGGGCAACACGATTGACGTGCAGTTCCTCTTAGGCGTGCAGACGGGCGGCAGTTTCCGCTTCTTCGTCAACATAGAGGGGCTGACCTCGCCGCCGACCAATGCGTCGAAGCCGACGGGAGCTAAAGAGCTGAAGCCGCAACCGGTAGCTAAAACGCTTGCGCCGAACTAAGCACAAGGCAGCGGGGCCTATCTGAGGAGGCGTAATGTTTTAACCTTCGTCCGTGGCCTTCGTGTTGGCAGGCGGGCGAACTGAGAGGTCGCAGGGGTCTTGCTACCCCTGCGACCTCTCATCACCTTCGCTGGTCACAAACAACAGCGCGAGGCTTAAACAGCAGCGCAGTCACGCCACATAAGTTTGCGCGCACACGGACATTATTTCTCGCGCTTCAAATTTTCGGCCAGCATGTTGCAGAAGAGCGCGCCCTGCTCGATGGCATCATCGAGCGCCTTGTGTGTGTGGGGTAGCGCGTCGAACCAGCGCGCGGGCATGTTGGATTTGACGACGCGATGAAAGTCCGTCTTGAGTATGGCCATCGCGTAGGATTTGATGTCGAGGCCGATAAAGGAGAACGGACTCTCGCCCGCGAAGCGGTGCAGATACCACTGCACGAACATGTAATCGAAGACAACCGGATAGGCGACGAAGATGGGGCGACCGGGCAGCGCCTTGAGCCATGCGACATAATCTGGCAGCGCTCGCTCTGGCGCTTGCAGGTTCTCGCGGCTCGCGTTCCATGCGTCGGGCTGCGTCTGCCACCACAGCATCGTTTCGGGATGGCCGCTTGCGCCGGGCAGCGTTTCGAGATTGGCAGCGAACGTGCCGATGAGCGTCTTGTCGGCCAGATAAGCGGCCGAAGCGAAACTGAGCATGGAGTGCGGCCCCGGTATCGGCCCATCAGTCTCGACATCGGTGCTGACGTAGATCTCGATCATGCGGGATGCTCCGAAATGATTTGCGCGCGCGGGCGAAAGAAATTTAACCGCAAAGGATGCGAAGAGGGGCGCAAAGAACGCAAAGCCGATCTCAGATTTCAGGTTTCAGATTTGAGATCAATAAATTCTCTGCGGCCTTATGCGGTCTTACTTCGCGTCCTTTGCGGTTAAACCCTGCGAGCGATCTAACAAGCCAGTTGCGAATTAACCTTCCGGGGTCGCTTTCTTGACGCGCACGGCCGTCTTAGTCGCGCTCTTCTTCGCGGCCGACTTCGGTTCTTTGCTCGTCGTCGGGCGCGCGCGTTTGGTCGTCGGCTTCGGCTCGGCCGGTTCAGTGGGCTTGATTAAATCCGAGACGGCTTCGACTGCGCTGTTGACCAGATCGCTTGCGCCGGCCGCGATGTCGGCTGGAATCTCACGCACGGGCTGCGCGATGATCGTGCGCGCCGCTTGCTCGGCCGCAGATGCGACAGCCGAGAGCGCTTGCTGCGGTTCGCTGACGGGGCGCGGGTTGAGCATCGCATCCCAACGATAACGCGGCGCGGTTTGCGGCTCAGCGAGACGTTTGAAGACGAGTTCGACCACAGCATTCGTCACCCAGTTGTGATAGAACTCGCCGACCGAAGCTAGTTCTGCGTCCGGCGCGGGGTTCATGAAATCAATCGCGTAAGGGATGCCGTCTTTGATCGCAAACTCGACTGTGTTGATGTCGTAGCCGAGCGCGCGGTTGAGTTTGCGCACGTCTTCGGCGATGCGCTGCGCGAGTTCGGTCGAGAGATAGTGCGGGTCGTTGATGTACTGCTCGCCGGACAGGTAAGGCTTACGCGGATCATAGGGCATGATCATGACCTCTTCCTGTCCGATGCAATAGCAACGCACGAACTGATCGAACTGGATGAACTCCTGCAAGGTCATGCAGAGCGTGCCGGTCGTGTCATAGACGCGCCACAACTCTTCGAGCGAGTTGACGCGCGAAACGTTCTTCCAGCCGCCACCGTCGAATGGCTTGATGATCGCCGGCAGACCCACATAATCAACGACGCCTTGCCAGTCGAGCGGGAACTCCAGATTGCGCAAAGATTCGCTCGTGATGCCTTCGATGTAGTCCTTCTGCGGCAACAAGACAGTGCGCGGGATGGCAACGCCGAGTTTCGTGGCCAGCGAATAGTTGAAGAACTTATCATCGGCCGACCACCAGAACGGGTTGTTGATGATATATGTGCCTTCGAGCGCGGCACGCTTCAAAAAGGCGCGATAGAAGGGAACTTCATGCGAGATGCGATCAATGATGATGTCGTAGTGGCTGGCTTCATCCAAACGGACACCGCCGAGTTTGATGAACTCGGCTTCCACCGCGCCCCCGCCACGCTCATTAATCCGCTCAATCAACGCCGACGGAAACGTCTTCTCGCGCCCGACCAAAATGCCTACTCTTTTCACAGCCTTAAACTTCCTTTCAAAATTAGTGAATGATAAATCGTCAATCGTGAATAGAAGAAAACATCTATTTACGATTTACGATTCGCGATTTACGCTTTGTTGGAAACGAAGCAATCTACCGCCCCATGCGCGGCTTGTCAATCGGGCGGCGGGCATCTGCGGCGCAAGGTTCAGGCATCAATAAAATGGACGCACGGCATGGCGCGCGTGAAACGCTTCAAGGGCGCACCTGTGTTACAATCCCCGACATCGAATTCGTGCCCGCCCCTCTCCCGTGCGGCGGCTGTTTAGAGCAGAAGAAGATTTTCTAAGGAGACCCAATTCGTGAGCCGACGTAGCAACGTCTTAACCTCCATCGCGGCGCTCGGCCTCGTGGCGAGCCTCGCGCCGTGTCTGCGCGCGCAGACCTATCCGACGCCGACGCAATCAACCGCGCCGCCCGCGCGGACGCTCGGCCATGTGGATAAAGAGGACATCCCCAAAGAGCAGAAGAAAGCGCCGCCGAAGGTTGATAAGAGCGCGGCCCCGACGGCCGAAGGCGTCGCCGAAGCAGTTATTTTCGCCACCGCGCCGTCAACCAACGCCCGCGCCGTGCTCAAACAGATTCGGCGCAACGGCGTCGAGCACGGACAGATCACGCGCGTCACCGCCGACGGGCGCACCGAAGAGGTCACATACGATCACCGCTTCGTGCATGGCGACACGGCCGCCAAAGATAAGATACGTTTTGACCAGAAGACGCCCGCGAATGAATATGCGTTGGTCTTTAACGAAGGACAGGTCTGGGGCATCATCAATGGGACGGCGTTCACGCCCCGGCAGGAGACCTCGGCCGGTTTCCTCTCGCAGACGCGCCACGGCCTCGACGCGCTGCTCCGCTACAAGGAGAACGGCTCGACCGTCACCTTCATCAACAAGGACAAGCAGAAGAACATAGACCTCTACATCATTGACCTGACCGATAAGGATAAGAACACGACGCGCTACTACATCAGCGCCAAGACGTGGCACGTGCTCGCACTCGAATACGAAGAGACGCCGCCCGGCGCGGACAAGCCGGTCAAATACCGGCGCACGTTCCACGACTATCGCTACGTGCAGAACACGCTCGTCCCTTATCGCACAGTGCTCTACGCCGGCGACAAACAGACCGAAGAGACGCGCATCCTCACCGTCACCTACGGCATCCGCATGGACGACACATATTTCCAAAACCCGCAAGCCGCCGCAAGCGGACAGTGAACAATAGGCGACAGCGCTCAGGAAAGAGGCAGCTTCTCCGTACGGAGAAGCTGCCTCTCTGCATGGAGAAGCTTCAGCGCCGCCCGTAGAAGCTTCATCTCTGCGCGGAGATGTGACAGCGTTCAACGGCGACGAAGCCGCGCCGCCCTGCGCTGAAGCCTCTTTATGCGTAGAGGCAACTGCGCTGGATCGAGATCAAACCGCTTAACTGGCAGTTGAAGGATTACCGAAGCAGTTCTTTGAACCGCGCATCGTCGTGAAAAGCTGACCACGTCGGATCGGCGGCAAACCATGCGCGTTGCTCGTTGCCGAGCGCGATGGCGCGCGCGAGCCACGAGAGGGCTTGGTCGCGCCGGTCGGCGAGCGCGTGGGCTGAGGCAAGCCAATAGGCTGCGTCTGGGTCGGCGTCGGCGTTCTTCTCAACCTGTTCGGTCAACTCCTGCGCAGCCTGCTCATGCGCGCCTTGCGCACTCAGACACATGGCGAGAATAGGCCGGACGCCGTGCATGTTCGGATGCGCGACGAGCAGTGCGCGCATCAACTCGCCAGCGCGCCCGGCGTCGCCCGTGTAGAAGAGCGTGAGCGCGCTTGCCGTCTGCATCAAGGGACTGTCGGGCGTGTTGGCGTGTGCGCGTTCCTGTTCGCGTTGCGCTTCGTCGGCGCGCTGTTGTGCGATCCGGATGAGCGCGCGATGATAACTGGCGACGACGTGCGCCGCCGGATCGAGCCGCACGAGCCGGTCGAGACTGCGGAGCGCGCGTTCGTATTCGCCGTCGAGTCGGTGCAGCACAGCCTTCACGAAAAAGACGACCGCCTCATGCGGCGCTTCACGCCGGAAGCGCGCCACCTCCGCGCGTGCCTTGCGCTTCTCGCCGCGCCACAGATAGATGAAGACCGACAGCATGCGCGCTTCAGCCAACTCCGGTTCAAGCGCCAACGCTTGATTGAAGGCCGCTTCGGCGCGTTCGTAATCCTCGCCGCCACCATAGCCTTTGAAGACGCGGTTGGCATAGCACGCGCCGAGGCCGTCGTGCGCGAGCGCGAAACCGGGATCGAGTTCGACTGCGCGTTGAAAATGCGCGATGGCAGCGTCGCAATCTTCAGGCGCGAGCGTGCGGAAGATGAAGCGCCCAAAGAGATCGCGCCCGCGCAGGTACTCTTCATAAGCGGCGGCGTTGCCGGTCGCGGGCTGCGCGAGTTCCGCTTGCTCGTCGGGGCTGAGTTCGAGGCGGAGCTTATCAACGATGCGTTGCGCGATGGTGTCTTGCAAGGCGATGATGTCGCTTGCGTCTGCGTCAATGCGGTCGCTCCAGAGCATGTCGCCCGTGAGCACGTCGAGTAGTTGCGCCGTGACGCGCAGCCGGTCGCCGCCGCGCAAGAATGTGGCCGAGAGCACGGCGCTCGCGTCCAACTCACGCCCCGCCTCGCGCGGATCGATCTGTTGACCCTGATACTTCACAATCATTGAAGACGGCCGCACCGTGAGCGCGCGCACGCGCGCCAACTCCGTGATGACCGCATCGGCGAGCGCGAATTCGTAGAAGCTGACCGCAGGGTCGTTGCTCAAATTTTTGAACGGCAGGATCGCAACGCTCTTCTTCTGCTCGCCGATATTCGTCGGCGTCAGATGCACGTCTTGCGATGTGTGCGTCGTCGCCACCGGCGCAGAGGTATGCGAGTCTGCGCTGCTACTGCCACCGAGTCCGCGCTTCAACCAGCGCACGGCCCGCGCGACCGGATTCGCGCCGCCCAGATAACGCGGCGCGGCCGGCGTGACGCCTGCGCCCGGCTGCTGTGCGCCGCCGCTCGTGATCTCGTTGAAGACTGCGCGCAGGTCGTCGCGCATCACCTCAATCTTCTGATAACGGGCGCGCGGTTCTTTTGCGAGCGCGCGATCAAGTATCTGTTGCAGGCGCGGCGGCGCAGGTTCAGGGCGTGCCTCGGCGAGCGGCTTGGGCGCGGCGTGCAGGACAGCGTGGCGCACATCCACCATATTCTTGCCTTGAAACGGCCAGATGCCCGTGAGCATCTCGTAGAGCAAGACGCCGGTTGAGAAAATATCTGCGCGATGATCGACTTTGTCGCCGCGCGCCTGCTCCGGCGCGGCGTAAGTGGCCGTGCCGTAGGGGACGCCGACCTCGGTTAGCTCTGTGCGATGTATGCCGGCCTTTTGTGTCTCTTCATCGTCGAGCAGTTTGGCGAGACCGAAGTCTAAGACCTTCACTTGGCCTGTGTCTGTGACCATCACGTTGCCGGCCTTGATGTCGCGGTGGATGATGCCGCGCGCGTGTGCGGCGGCCAAAGCATCTGCGACCTGTATGGCGATGGAGAGCGCACTGCGCAATTCGAGCGGCCGGCCTTTGACGAGTTGACGCACGTTCCGGCCCGCGACGTACTGCATGGCGATGAAGAGCACACCGTCCGTCTCGTTGAGATCGTAGATGGTGCAGATGTTCGGATGGTCGAGCGAAGAGGCGAGCATCGCTTCGCGCTCGAAGCGTTTGAGGTTCACCTCTTTGCCGGTCAACTCCGGCGGCAGCACTTTGATGACGACCGTGCGGCCGAGCTTCGTGTTGACGGCTTTATAGACCGCGCCCTGTCCGCCCGCGCCGAGTTTTTCGGTGATGCGGTAATTGAGTAGGGTTGAGCCGACCAGAGAGTCCATAGCGTTTAGCGCCCGTAAGATTACGCCTTTAGCGTTTGGTTGGCTAGAGGGAGAAACAGAATTAACAGAAAATCAATGCTGGCGGTAAATGTGTAAGCTACTTGCTGCAAAAATCTTTTACTCTTCTCAACGTGGAAGGTCGCAAACTGGATGTGACTACATACAGTAGAAATGCCTAAACCAGCATGACAAGACTGAAAGATTGCATTGTTATTATTTATTCTAAGGGAAATAGAGCGCCAGCAAGTTATTTGTCAACACGATTGACAGTCGAATGGAATAAGATATATAAGGCGCTGCATCAAACACGGGTAGTGACGCAGCCCTGTTGATGAAACCTTTACCTAGTCGGCCTATTTGTTGACATACTTCTCGCAGGATTCCATCAACTCACGCTGTTTTCATAATGTCATCATAGTTAATGCAGTTATCCTAAGTTCCATATGTTAAGGAGGAAGCACTATGAAGAACAGATTTTATGTTGTGGCCTTGTTAATTTATGCTTTGACCATTGTTACTATCTTCTCTTGGAGTTATAAGCGGGTCGAGGCAGAGATGAGATTCAATAAAAAGGATTTACCTGAGCACGGAATTTTCATAATTACTGAGGCTGATCCTAATTTTGAGGCGCTAATATCAGCTTATTCCCGACGGCACCCTCAAACTCCAATTAACGACCTCAAGCTCTTTTCTATCTTTATCGAAAACTCAACTGATAGAACTGTAGTGGGATATAGACTAAGGTGGGCATGCAAAAAAACTGATGGGACGATTATAGATAAGGTCGTAACTGAAACCACCCTTTGGGCACTAACAAATATTTTAGGACCCAATACTGAATCTGCACTAAAGCATGCAGACCGCGTGATTGGGCCAAAATCCTATAGATTTATCTCTTTGGCAGCACCCTCCGAATCCATGACAGGTCAAGTGTCGGATACTGATCAGAATAGTGAAGAAGAATTACAAATACTAAAGACAGAGCTACGAAATTACACGGAGATTACTGTAAACCTCGATGGGCTGTTCTTTGATGACGGCAGTTTCATTGGAACTGATAATAAATACTACGGCGAAATTAAAGCTAGTGTTGACGCTAGTAATGACGTGCTAAAAGAGATTGAAAGCGGAATACAGGAGGGGAAATCCGCTAACGAAATCTTCAAATCTATTGAAGAGGCAGCAAATGGCCCTGACATACGATTAAGCTCGGCATCGACTTCAAGAGATCATTACCTATACGAAAAGAAATTATCAGCACAAGAAATACTTAATATCAGGAAGTACAAAGGAGATGCAAAAGCCTTCGAGCACGTTCGCATGCGGCTAGGGAGAACATGGCCTGTTATTCATAAATTATGACTTGCTGGCTTTCGGACATTCGCTGGGCGAGAAGCTCGTATGGTTAGATTCGTCCTTTGATGCTCAAGATTATAGAGACAACATTTTGTGAGGAGAGAGTCCAGTGAAGACATATAAAAAACCTCAGAGCATAGCAACTAATTCACTGGCTTGGTTTTCTTTAAGAAGAGCGCTTATCACAGCTATTGCTGGATTAATTCTGTCATCTACTGTTCTATGGATTGTCATGGCAGATGTGATCTTCTCTACAGGATTTTGTTCTGACAATGTACTTAATGCCGCAGGTACAGCCACGCCATTTAGAGCTAAATGTACTACGACTGGCACCTGTGCGCTTTATAATAGACCCATAGCAAGAGTGACAATGATTGCTACAATTGGTCAAGCGTGCCCTCATAATTCTGTTGTCAATTATGCTGAGACGGGTGAAACCATCGGTATAGTTGGAATATACGGTAAAATTGAGGCTAATGCAGATGCGGGTGATTATGACGTAAGACTAGGTGATGGCTATGGAGATATTTATTGCACTGGAATTAAACATTCGGATTATAAACAACGTAATCCTTGCCCTAGCGATATTCAAGAATATGGGACGATTGGATCAACGGAAGGCAGTACGCTACCCGACGATATAAATAGTTGTAGTGCGATAGGCTGGTATTGGAACTTTGCGGATAACACTTGCTCATCGACTCCGCCAGATAGCACTTGCGCAAACCACTTCGGCGAGAACCCGCCGCAGAACGTAGAGTGTTTTGAAAGTGGGGAGTGTCCCTACGGCTCGGCGTGGAGCGGGGCTTGGTGCGAGTGTGTCTGCTCCGCCTCGCCCATCCTCATTGACGTAACCGGCAAGGGCTTCGCGTTGACGGGCACGGCGGGCGGCGTCAATTTCGATCTTGATGGCAATGGCAGCGCGGAAAAACTCTCGTGGACATCAACAGGAGCAGACGACGCATGGCTCGCGCTTGACCGAAACGGCAACGGCACGATCGATAATGGCAAGGAGATGTTCGGCAACTACACGCCCCAACCCGATCCGCCCGCAGGGCAAGAGAAGAACGGCTTCCTTGCGCTCGCCGAGTACGACAAGCCAGCGAATGGCGGCAACGGCGACGGCTGGATCGGGCCGCAGGATGCGATCTTCTCACAATTACGTCTATGGCAAGACACGAACCACGATGGCGTCTCGCAGCCCGAAGAGTTGCACGCGCTACCATCGCTTGGCGTGCTGCGCATCGATCTCGATTACAAAGAATCGCGGCGCACAGACCAGTACGGCAATCAGTTCCGCTATCGTGCGAAAGTGCGCGACGAGCACGGAGCACAGGTCGGGCGTTGGGCGTGGGATGTGATCCTTGTCACGGGGCAATAGTCGGCTTAGTAGAATCCATCAACAAAAGAACCGCCCGGCAAATCGCAAGTTCGCCGGGTGGTTTATTTTTGCCGCACGCAAATTCTGCGCGCGGTTATGGACGAGTCGGAACTTCTGTGCTAGTATCCCGCCGCTTCGTTCTATCTGGATGACCAACTCCAGAACACTGTCCTGCGGTTTTAATCCTTGATTTATCTGTGCGGTCAAGTCTCTTCGACGACCGCCATTCCTAAGCTTTGATCTCTGACATCAGGCTGAATTAAGTCGTTCGGAGCACCTCCCCCGTGCTTGAAGTGTCAGCCGGGTTTCGGAGGTCGCTCGCTGCAATACTGCCCGCGCCGCAATGCCGCCATAATCCCAAGCGGTTCAGCCGGCCAACAAAATTTTTCAGCAAGGAGCCGAAACACGATGGAAGCGACCGCCCAGATGCCGACCCCAGCGCAACTCGAAACACTCTGCGTCAACACCATTCGCACGCTCTCGATGGACGCCGTCCAAGCCGCCAACTCCGGGCATCCCGGCACGCCGATGGCTATGGCTCCGGTGGCCTATCTGCTCTGGAACGAAATCCTGCGCTTCGACCCAGACGACCCGATCTGGCCCAACCGTGATCGGTTCGTGCTCTCGATGGGACACGCCTCGATGCTGCTCTATTCGATGCTGCACTTGACCGGCGTCAAAGCGGTCAATGCCGAGTATGAAATTCCGGGCAATCCTTCGGTCACGCTCGACGACATCAAATCATTCCGCCAACTCGACAGCCGTTGTCCCGGTCACCCTGAGTACCGTTGGACATCTGGCATCGAGACGACGACGGGGCCGCTGGGGCAGGGCATCGCCACGAGCGTCGGTATGGCCATCGCCTCGAAGTGGCAAGCCGCGCACTTCAACAAGCCGGGCTACGAGCTGTTTAATTACAACGTCTATGCACTCTGCGGCGACGGCTGCATGATGGAAGGCATTTCGCACGAAGCCGCAAGCTTAGCCGGCCACTTGAAGCTCGACAACCTCTGTTGGATTTACGACAACAACAAGATCACGATTGAAGGC
>Ga0209153_1000962_pt1 | contig 10993 bp, 6 predicted proteins | sample GraSoiAngelo_120_FD_185877 | JGI IMG/M metagenome (GOLD analysis project Ga0209153, IMG submission 185877) | Grasslands soil microbial communities from the Angelo Coastal Reserve, California, USA - 14_0919_09_20cm (SPAdes) (version 2) | ecosystem: Environmental > Terrestrial > Soil > Grasslands ...
GACGGAGATAAAAAACGGTGTTCAGATTCCAGCAAGATAAGACGCAACTCGCACCAAATTTTGAAGCGATCCGCATCAGTCTGGCCTCGCCCGAAAAGATCAGGCACTGGTCGCACGGCGAGGTGACCAAGCCTGAGACGATCAACTACCGCACGTTCAAGCCGGAGCGCGACGGGCTGTTTTGCGCGCGCATCTTCGGGCCTGTGACGGACTGGGAATGTCTGTGCGGCAAGTACAAACGCATGAAGCATCGCGGCGTGATCTGCGACAAGTGCGGCGTTGAGGTGACCCAGGCCAAAGTCCGCCGCGAACGCCTTGGCCACATCGAACTTGCCAGCCCTTGTTCGCACGTCTGGTTCTTCAAGGGCTTGCCGTCGCGCATCGGTCATCTGCTCGACATCCCGCTGCGCGAGCTTGAAAAAGTGCTCTACTTCGAGTCCCACATCGTCATTGATCCGGGCGACGCGCCGGTCAAGGAGAAAGAACTCTTGACCGACGAGCGTTACCGCGAACTCGCGCGCGACTATCCGGGCGTGTTCGTCGCCAAGATGGGCGCGGAGGCGATCAAAGAGTTGCTGATGCTCGTCAAGGTCGAAGAGCTTTCAGGCGAACTGCGCGGGCGGATGAAGGAAGAGACCTCGCAGCAGAAGAAGCTGAAGTTCTCGAAGCGCTTGAAGGTCGTCAACTCGTTCCTGCGTTCGGGCAATCAACCCAACTGGATGATCTTGGACGTGATTCCGGTCATCCCGCCGGAGTTGCGCCCGCTCGTGCCTTTGGACGGTGGCCGCTTCGCCACGTCTGACTTAAACGATCTCTACCGGCGCGTCATCAACCGCAACAACCGTCTGAAGAAGTTGATGGAGTTGCGTGCGCCCGAAGTGATCGTGCGTAACGAGAAGCGCATGCTGCAAGAGGCGGTTGACGCGCTCTTCGATAACGGTCGGCGCGGGCGCGTGCTGCGCGGCGTCAACAACCGGCCGCTTAAATCTCTGAGCGACACGCTCAAAGGTAAGCAAGGTCGCTTCCGCCAGAACCTGCTCGGCAAGCGCGTTGATTATTCAGGCCGCTCGGTCATCGTCGTCGGGCCTGAGTTGAAACTGCATCAATGCGGGCTGCCGAAGAAGATGGCGCTCGAACTCTTCAAGCCGTTCATCTACAACCAGCTTGAGAAGCAAGGCTACGCCGCGACGATCAAGCAGGCGCGCGAGATGGTTGATCGCCAAGAGTCGGTCGTGTGGGACATTCTTGAAGAAGTGATCCGCGAGCATCCGGTGCTCTTGAACCGCGCGCCGACGCTGCACCGCCTCGGCATTCAAGCGTTCGAGCCTGTGCTTGTTGAAGGCAAGGCGATCAAGATTCACCCGCTCGTCTGCACGGCGTTCAACGCGGACTTCGACGGCGACCAGATGGCCGTACACATCCCGCTCTCGCCCGAAGCGCAGATCGAAGCGGCCGTGTTGATGCTTGCGTCGAACAACATTCTCAGTCCGGCGTCGGGGCAACCTATCGCTGTGCCGTCGCAAGACATCGTGCTTGGTTGCTACTACTTGACGCGCGACCGCGCCGGCTCGAAAGGCGAAGGGCGTCTGTTCGCTTCGAGCGACGAAGTGCTCTTGGCGCTCGACGCGCACGAGGTCACGACGCAGACGCCGATCAAACTGCGCCTCGCGGGCGACCTGATCGATCTGACGCAAGAGCACGACACGCAAGACGTAATGCGCGCAGCCGTGCAAGAGGACGTGCGGCGCGTCATCAACACGACGGTCGGGCGCGTCATCTTCAACGGTTCGATCCCCGAAGGCTTGCCCTTCCTCAACGGCACACTTAAAAAGAAGGGCCTTCAGTCGCTCGTCAACTATTGCCACTTGCGGCTCGGTCACGAGATGACCGTCAAGATGCTCGACGACTTGAAGAATCTAGGCTTCCTCTACGCGACGAAGGCGGGCATCTCCATCGGCATTGACGATCTGGTCACGCCCGAAGCGAAGAAGAAGTTGGTGGCGCAGGCCGACCGCGACGTGATCGAGGTCGAGAAGCAATACCGCGACGGCGTGATCACGAACGGCGAACGTTACAACAAGGTCATCGCCATTTGGTCTGAGGTCACGGACAAGGTAGCCAAAGAAATGTTCCGCTCGATGGACGAGCGCGAGAAGTCCACGAACGAGTTGAACCCGATCCTGATCATGTCGGAGTCGGGCGCGCGCGGCACGGCGCAACAGATTCGCCAACTCGCCGGCATGCGCGGGCTTATGGCCAAGCCTTCGGGCGAAATCATCGAGACGCCCATCCGTTCAAACTTCCGCGAAGGCTTGGACGTGCTCCAATACTTCGTCTCGACGCACGGCGCACGCAAAGGTCTCGCCGACACAGCACTCAAGACAGCCGATTCGGGTTATCTAACTCGTCGGCTCGTTGACGTGGCGCAGGACGTGATCATCTCCGAACCGGACTGCGGCACTTTGAAGGGCATCTCTTCAACGGCCATCGTTGAAGGCGGCGAAGAGATCGAATCCTTGCGCGACCGCATCGTTGGTCGGACGGCGCTCGAAGATGTGATCGATCCGGTTGAGGGGCGCGGCATTGTCGAATCGAACGAGGAGATCAACGAAGACTTGGCGGCCGAGATTCAACGCTCCGGCGTGCAGCGCGTCCGCATCCGCTCGGTGCTGACGTGCGAATCGCGGCGCGGCGTCTGCATCAAGTGCTACGGGCGCAATCTGGCGACGGGTCGGCCGGTTGACATCGGCGAAGCGGTCGGCGTCATCGCCGCACAAAGTATCGGCGAGCCGGGCACGCAGTTGACGATGCGCACGTTCCACATCGGCGGCACGGCGCGTCTGGAAGAATCGTCCAAGCACGAAGCGCGCATGGACGGCACGATCAAGTACGTTGAGTTGCTGACGATCAAGAACCGGCGCGGCGAGATCATCGCGATGAATCGCAATGGCGCGCTCACGATCATCGACAGTCGCGGGCGCGAGGTGGCACGCCACCAGATCGTCTATGGCTCGCACCTGCTCGTCGAAGACGGTGCGAAGGTCGTGGAAGATCAACTGCTCGCCACTTGGGACCCGTTCACCTTCGCGATCCTGACGGAAGTCGCAGGGCATGTGAAGTATCAAGACTTGAAGGAAGGCGTGACGGTTGACGAAGAGGTGGACGAGGTCACAGGGCAGTCGCGCCTCGTCGTCAAAGATTCGCCGGACGAGAAGAAGCAGCCGCGCCTTGAGATTCGCAGCGCGTCGCACAAGGTCTTGAAGACTTACCAGATGCCCGTGCGCGCGAACCTGATGGTGACGGACGGCGACGAGGTCGAACCGGGCGACATCATCGCCAAGATTCCGCGCGAGACCACGAAGACCAAGGACATCACAGGCGGTCTGCCGCGCGTCGTGGAGTTGTTCGAGGCGCGCAAGCCGCGTGAGACGGCCGTCATGTCTGAGATTGACGGCGTGATCAAGCTTGGCCCGATTGCCAAGGGCAAACGCAAGCTGATCGTCGTCGCCGACGACGGCGAAGAGCGCGAGTACGACATCCCGCGCGGCACGCACATCAACGTGCAAGAGGGTGACCGCGTGCGCGCGGGCGAGGCTCTGATGGATGGGCCGCTCAACCCGCACGACATCTTGCGCGTGCTCGGCATGTCGCGCTTGCAGGAGTATCTGACGAACGAGATTCAAGAGGTCTATCGCTTGCAGGGCGTGAACATCAACGACAAGCACATCGAGGTGATCGTCCGGCAGATGCTCCGTTGGGTGAAGGTCACGGACGTGGGCGACACGGACTTCCTGATCGACGAGCAAGTGGATCGCTTCCGCTTCTCCGACGAGAACGCGCGCATCGCGGAAGCCGACGGTCAGGCAGCGCACGCCGACCCGCTCCTCTTAGGCATCACAAAGGCTTCGCTCTCGACCGACTCGTTCATCTCGGCGGCATCGTTCCAAGAGACGACGCGCGTCTTAACCGAAGCGGCCATTTCGGGTCGCATTGACTATCTGCGCGGTCTCAAAGAGAACGTCATCATGGGCCGGCTCATCCCCGCCGGCACAGGCATGGAGTACTACCGCAACGTCCGTGTCGAGCGCGATGATTCAGCCGAACAGGCGGCGGCGTTGGAGCGCGGGCTGGAAGAGTTGCCCGACATCATGCCGCACGAAACCGTCCCGCCCGTGCCGCGCGTTGTCATCGCAGGCGATGGCAACGCTGGTGGAGAAGAAGAGTAAAACTCTCTTCGTTGATACGTGCTAAAACGGGGGCGCTCTCTTGGCCAGAGAGCGCCCCCGCGTTTTTATCGTGGATTTACGTCGGAAGTATGATCTTTAGTTAAGAAAAACAATAGGTGAGCCTTCAATTAAGCGTGATGTAACATTAGGACAGATGAAAAAGTTAAACTATGAGACAACATGAAAGCGACGCGAACGGTTTAGTGTGCTGCCTTCGTGTCGTTTGGTGTGCTTTCGTGGTTTATCTTTTTCACTTGCTAACTCGTGTATTTTGAGTTGGCGGTTCGCATTGGCTATGCGCGAGACGCTCATCAGTCTGCTTGAAGATTGTGCCGGGCGCGGGACGGAGACGGCGTTCGCGCACCGGCAAGGGTTGCGTGTCGCGCGTTGGTCTTATGAAGCACTGGCGCGGGCGGCGTTTCAGACGGCGCGCTGGCTTGAGTCTCTGGGCGTGACGAAAGGCGACCGCGTGCTCGTCTGGGCAGAGAACAGTCCCGAATGGGTCGCGGCCTTCTTTGGTTGCCTATTGCGCGGGGCTATTGTCGTGCCTTTGGATGCGCAGAGCGCGCCCGATTTTGTCGCGCGTGTCGAGCAACAGGTGACCGCGAAGCTATTGCTCTACGGCCAAGGCGAGCCGCGCGGCCTCGCAGCGAATCTGCCGCAGTTGCGGCTGACCGAACTAAGCCGCTTGATCGCCACATACTCAGCCGAACCTTATCGCGCACTGGAGAGCAAACCCGACGACATCGCCGAGATCATCTACACTTCAGGCACGACGGCCGAGCCGAAGGGCGTCGTGCTCACGCATCGAAACTTGCTGGCCAATCTCGCGCCCATCGAACGAGAGATTAAAAAATATCGGCGCTGGGAAAGAATGTTCCACCCTCTGCACTTCCTGAACCTCGTGCCGCTCAGCCACGTCTTCGGCCAGTTCATGGCCATCTTCGTGCCGCAACTGCTCGGCGCTGAAGTCTTCCTGCAAGCTGATCTCAGACCGCGCGAATTGATGGACACGGTGCGGCGTGAACGCATCAACTGCGTCGTGGCCGTGCCGCGTCTACTCGACACGCTACGCGAAGCAATCGAACGCGACCAAGCGATGCGCGGGCGCGCAGCCGAGTTTGCGCTCGCGCTTGAACAGTCGGCTCATTGGTCTGCGCTCAAGCGTTGGTGGCGGTTTCGCGCGGTGCATCGCAAGTTTGGTTGGCGCTGTTGGGCTTTTATTGTCGGTGGCGCGCCGCTCCCAACAGAGACGGAGATGTTCTGGCGGCGGCTCGGCTTCGCCGTCGTGCAAGGCTATGGCATGACGGAGACGGCCGCGCTCGTCAGCGTCAATCATCCGTTCAGACAGGCGCGCGGCTCAATCGGCAAGCAGTTGCCGCAACAGGAAATGAAGCTTGACGAACACGGCGAGATCATGGTGCGCGGCGCAAATGTTTCGCCGGGCTACTGGCGCGGCGGTGCTGTCGAGTCGCTCAAGAGCGAAGACGGTTGGCTGCACACGGGCGACATGGGTGCATTGGACGAACACGGTCGGCTCTACTTCAAAGGGCGCAAGAAAGAGACCATCGTCACGGCGGCCGGTTTGAACATTCATCCCGAAGACCTCGAAGCCGTGCTCGAACGACAGGCGGAAGTGCGCGCATGCGTCGTTCTCGGCATCGAAGGCGCGCGCGGCGCAGAACCGCTCGCCGTGCTCGTCTTGCGCGACGAACGCGCCGACCCTGAAAGCATCATCCGCCGCGCCAACGAAACGCTCGCGCGTCATCAACAGATGCGTCGTTGGTTCGTCTGGCCGCAACATGATTTCCCGCGCACAGCGACACAGAAGGTGCGCCGGCACGAGGTCGCCGTCACCGTCAAAGCGCAACTGTCCGGCACGAACGCGAGCGGCGGAGCAGCTTCAGATGAACTCGCAAAGGTAATTGCACAGATCACCGACGCGCAGACGACGGCGCAGCTTGAGCCAACGGCCGATTTGACGACCGCGTTGAAACTGGACTCGCTCGGCCGGGTCGAACTCATGAGCGCATTGGAGGAGCGTTTCCAGATTGACCTTGACGAAGCCGCCTTCACCAACGCGACCACGCTCGGCGAAGTCGAGCAATTGATCAGTACGGGCACGACGCCCGCGCCGACCATCCAATATCCGCGCCCGGCTTGGTCGCAACGCTTCCCCGTCACATGGTTGCGGCTCGTCGCCTTCTATCTGTTGCTGCTGCCGATCACGCGCCTGCTCAGTCCGACGCGCGTGCGCGGGCGCGAGCACTTGCGCGACGTGCGCGGCCCCGCGCTCTTTATCGCCAATCATGTAACGTTGGTGGATCAATCGCTCATCCTCGCGGCGCTGCCCGGACGTTTCAGCCGCCGCATGGCGATTGCGATGGACGGTGAGTTGCTGCGCTCGTGGTGCCATCCGCCGGACGGAACAGGTTGGTTCACACGTCTGCACTTGCGCGTGCGCTACGCGCTCGTCGTGGCGCTCTTCAACGTCTTTCCGTTGCCGAAGCACAGCGGCTTTCGGCGCAGCTTCGCCTTTGCCGGCGAAGCGATGGATCGCGGTTACAACGTGCTTGTGTTCCCCGAAGGGCAGCGCACGCAGGACGGGCGATTGAACCCTTTCATGGCCGGTACGGGCCTGCTCGCAACAAACTTACGCGCGCCAGTCGTGCCCATCCGCCTCGACGGCCTATTCGCCCTCAAGCAACGCGGCCGCCATACGGCTCGCCCCGGCGAAGTCTCTGTGACGATAGGTGCGCCGCTTCAATTTGCCGCCGATGCAGACCCGGCGCACATCACGAAGGAGCTTGAAGAGTGCGTCGCGGCTCTCTGAATTACACCAAGCAGACCTGCGCGCACGGACGCATTCGACAGGGCAGTAAAATTGTTCGCGCATACATCAAATCGTTTCGTACAGATGAGTTCACAGCAACTTGACAGGTCAGGACTTGATCCGTACAATCCTCCGTTTGGACAACCAGTCCAATTCCCGATAGTGCAACGCTCAGTTGGTTCTGCCGGTGCGGAGGCGTTGCCCGGCTGTCTGCATGAGCAGCAGTCGCTTGATAATTATTGTGGCGTAAAGGCGCGCGTACCGTCAGGTCATGTTGGCGGAGACCCACGCGGCGGCCCGCGAATGAAGATGACATAAGTCGTCGGTTCACTCGCCTGTTCGGGAAAATGCGACGCCACAGAGAAACATTTTGGCTCAGAGGGAAGCCATGATCCGCACCCGTTAAGGCGTAGTCAGAACATCCCGTACCTTTAAGCGAATAACTCAGGCGTGCCGCCTCTTGCGTTGACTGCCGGACGAGTTCCGGCAAGAGCACAGGAACGGGAGCCTTTTGCGCTTTCCGAAAAACTTCAGACTCGTTTGGACGAGACCAAAGGATTTAAGAGTCGTGCCGACCATCAATCAACTCGTACGCAAGGGCCGCCAACAGGTCAAGTACAAGACGGCCAGCCCGGCCTTGCAATCATCGCCGCAGAAGCGCGGCGTCTGCACGCGCGTCTATACACAGACGCCCAAGAAGCCGAACTCGGCGCTGCGCAAAGTCGCGCGCGTCCGTCTGACCAACGGCATTGAGGTGACGACCTACATTCCGGGCGTCGGACACAACTTGCAAGAGCACTCAATTGTGCTCATACGTGGTGGGCGCGTCAAAGATTTGCCGGGCGTGCGCTATCACGTCATACGCGGCACGCTCGATTCGGTTGGCGTCACCGACCGTAAACAAGGGCGCTCCAAGTATGGCGCGAAGCGGCCGAAAGGCGGCGCGGCAGCAGGGAAGAAATAACAATAGAGATCAGAGGCTAGAGGTTAGAGGTCAGTTAAGACCAAATCACTAACCTCTGACCTCTGACCTCTGACCTCTAAGAGATTATGCCAAGACGAAGAGTTATTGACAGACGCGAAGTGTTGCCCGACCCCGTGTACAGCAGCCCGTTGGTGACGAAATTCATCAACGGCATGATGTGGGGCGGGAAGAAGTCCACGTCCGAAGGCATCTTCTACCGGGCGCTCGTCCAAGTCGGCGAGAAGTTGAGCGAAGAGCCTTTGAAGGCGTTCAAGCGCGCGATTGAGAACGTGCGCCCGACCGTCGAGGTCAAGTCGCGCCGCGTCGGCGGCTCGACCTACCAAGTGCCGGTCGAAGTACCGCAAGAACGACGCGGCTCGCTCGCCATCCGTTGGATCGTCGCTGCCGCGCGTTCACGCGGCGAAAAGACGATGACCGACCGCTTGGCAGCCGAACTCCTCGATGCCGCCAATAATCGCGGCAACGCCGTCAAGAAGAAAGAGGACACGCACCGCATGGCGGAAGCGAACAAAGCGTTCGCGCATTACAAGTGGTAAGGCAGTTTTCAGTTTTCGGTTTTCAGCTTTCAGCTTCGCACTGATTACTGAAAACCGAAAACTGAAAACTGAAAACTGTTATGGCTAAGCAAGACCTCAGTAAGTTCCGCAACATCGGCATCATGGCGCACATTGATGCCGGTAAGACCACGACCACCGAGCGTGTGCTCTTCTACACGGGCGTCTCGCACAAGATCGGCGAGGTGCACGAGGGCACGGCCACGATGGACTGGATGGAACAAGAGCAAGAGCGCGGCATCACGATTACGTCTGCCGCGACGACCTGCTTCTGGCCGCGCAACAACGTCGAGCACCGCATCAACATCATTGATACGCCGGGCCACGTTGATTTCACGATGGAGGTCGAGCGCAGTTTGCGCGTCTTGGACGGCGCGGTCGCCGTGTTCGATGGCGTCGCGGGCGTCGAGCCGCAGTCGGAGACTGTCTGGCGGCAAGCGGACAAGTACGGCGTGCCGCGCATCTGCTTCATCAACAAACTGGATCGCGCGGGCGCAAGCTTCGAGCGTTCGTTCCAGTCGATCATTACGCGGCTTGGCGCAAACCCTGTCGCGTTGCAGATTCCGATTGGCGTTGAGGATCAGTTCAAAGGTGTGGTTGATCTGATCACGATGAAGGCGCTGCTGTGGAAAGACGAGACGAAGGGCGCGGAGTACGAGACGACCGAAGTGCCCGCCGACTTGAAAGAAGCGGCCGAGGCTGCGCGCCACAAACTGCTTGAAGCCGTCGCCGATGTCGAAGAGGACTTGATGATGAAGTACCTCGAAGACGAAGGCGCGAGTATCACTGAGGAAGAGATTCGCGCGGCACTGCGCAAGGGCACGATTGCCTTGAAGCTTGTGCCCGTCGTCACCGGCTCGGCCTTCAAGAACAAAGGCGTGCAGACCTTGCTCGACGCGGTCGTTGATTATCTGCCGTCGCCGCTCGACATTCCGGCGGTCGAAGGCACGAACCCGAAGACGGGCGACGTTGAGACTCGGCCAGCAGATGCCAGCGCGCCGTTTGCCGGTCTCGTCTTCAAGATCATGGCCGACAAACACCTTGGTCAGTTGTCCTTCGTCCGCATCTATTCGGGCACGATCAAGGCAGGCTCTTACGCTTACAATCCGGTCAAAGATAACAAGGAGCGCGTCGGCCGCTTGATGCGTATGCACGCGAACAAGCGCGAGGACATTGACGAAGCGAGCGCAGGCGAGATCATCGCCATCGGCGGCATGAGGCAGGTCACGACCGGCGACACCGTGTGCGACGAGAACAAGCCCATCGTGCTCGAAGCGATGGAGTTCCCCGCGCCGGTCATCCGCGTCGCGGTCGAACCGAAGACGCGGCAGGATCAAGACAAACTCGGCACGGCTCTGAGTCGGCTCGCGCAAGAAGACCCGTCGTTCAACGTCTCGACCGATCAGGAGACGGGTCAGACGATCATCGCGGGCATGGGCGAGTTGCACCTTGAGATTATCGTTGACCGCATGAAGCGAGAGTTCGGCGTCGAGGCGAACGTCGGCAAGCCGCAGGTCGCGTACCGCGAGACGATCACGCGCCCTGCGCCGGGCAAGGCGGTCTTCAAACGACAGACGGGCGGGCGCGGTCAGTTCGGTCACGTCGAGATCGAGATCGAGCCAGCGCCGGGCGAAGGGTTCGTCTTCGAGAACAAGATCACGGGCGGCGCGATCCCGAAAGAGTTCATCAAGCCGACCGAAGAGGGCATACGCGAAGCGATGGAGCGCGGCTATCTGGCGGGCTACGAGTTGGTGGACATACGCATCCGGCTCGTCTTCGGCTCGTACCACGAAGTTGACTCCGACGAGCGTTCGTTCCACATCGCCGGTTCGCTCGCGTTCCAAGACGCGCTCTCGAAAGCGAAGCCGGTCTTGCTCGAACCGATCATGCGCGTCGAAGTGGTCACGCCCGAAGAGTACATGGGCGCAGTCAACGGCGACCTGAACCGGCGGCGCGGGCAGATCGAAAAGATGGAGCCGCGACCGGGCGGCGTGCAGGTTGTGACGGCCTACGTCCCGCTCTCGGAGATGTTCGGCTACACGACCGACCTGCGCTCGGCCACGCAAGGACGTGCGACCTCGACGATGCACTTCGAGCGCTACGACCAAGCGCCGAAGAACATCGCCGACGATGTGATCGCCAAAGTGCAAGGCGTAGCGAAATAGTTTTAGTGAGTAACAAGCGGGTCGCAACTCTCGCACCGAGACAGGCGCGGCGACCCTCAGAGGACAACAACGGATCAAAGTTTAAGGAGCGAGAGGCAAAAGTATGGCGAAGGAGAAGTTTGACCGGTCGAAGCCGCACGTGAACATCGGGACGATTGGGCATGTGGATCACGGCAAGACGACGTTGACGGCGGCGATCACGAAGGTCTTAGCCAAGCATAACCCGAAGA
>Ga0209153_1000965_pt1 | contig 10938 bp, 10 predicted proteins | sample GraSoiAngelo_120_FD_185877 | JGI IMG/M metagenome (GOLD analysis project Ga0209153, IMG submission 185877) | Grasslands soil microbial communities from the Angelo Coastal Reserve, California, USA - 14_0919_09_20cm (SPAdes) (version 2) | ecosystem: Environmental > Terrestrial > Soil > Grasslands ...
GTCTTCCGCGGTTTCTTCAATCGCTTTCTCGACCAACCGGCGGGCTTCTCGGGCGGTCGCTTCGTCCACCGCCGCGCGAGCGCGACCGAGCGCTTCCTCGACCTTGCGCCGCGCCTCGAGCAGGTACCCGCGCGCCTGCTCCCGCGCGGCGCGCTCCAGTGCCTGCCCGCGGGTCTTGACCTCACGCTCGCGTGCGACAACCTCCTCGGCGCGGCCATCGACCCGTGTCGCGTCTTCCTCTACACGCTGCTCGCGTGCCGCGAGCTCGCGCTCCCGGGCCTCGAGCTCCCGCGCCCGGGCTTCCACGCTCGCGAGCAGCGCGTCGAGGGTGCGTTCACGGTCGGGCATGGCGCGCTCCGCGATGTCCAGGACCTCGCCCGCGATCCCCAGGCGTCGGGCGATGGCGAGCCCGTAGGAGCGCCCCGGGACGCCCTTGAGCAGCCGGAACGTCGGCGTGAGCGTGGCGGCGTCGAACTGGAGCGAGGCGTTCACGATCCCGACCGTCTCGGCGGCGAGCTGCTTCAAGACGCCGAGGTGCGTCGTCGCCAGCGTGACCGCGCGCCGGCGCGCGAGCGTTTTGAGAACGGCGGCGGCGAGCGCCCCTCCTTCCGCTGGATCGGTCCCGCTCCCGATCTCGTCGAGCAGCACGAGGGAGCCCGCGCCGGCACGCTCGAGCATGTCGCGCAGCACGGCGACGTGAGCCGAGAACGTGGAAAGACTGGCGGCGATGGACTGGCGATCGCCGATGTCCGCGAACACCCCGTCGAACACCGGGAGCGTCGACTGCGGCCCGATGGGCGGGACGATGCCGCTCTGCGCCATCAGGCACAGCAACCCCACCGCCTTGATGAGCACCGTCTTGCCACCGGTGTTCGGGCCGGAAATGAGGACCGTGAATTCGTCGGGCGCGAGCACCAGGTCGAAGGGCACGACGTCACCCCCTGACCCCTTCTCCACGTCGGCGTCCTCACCCCCTGACCCCCTCTCCACTTCGTGGAGAGGGGGAACGAAGGGAGAGATGAGCAGCGGATGACGGCCGTCGTGGATCTCGAGCGGTCCGGTGCCGATGGCCGGGGCGAAGCCGTTGACGAGCACGGCGTAACGGGCGCGGGCGCAGAGATCGTCAAACGCGACGCACATCTCCCACGCGGCCGCGATCGTCGCGCGTACCGGGCGAAGTAGCTGGGTGAGGTCGCGCAGCACCTGCAGCACCTCCCGCTGCTCCTCCGCCTCGTGCTCACGCAGCGCATTCCCCAGCCCTATCGCCTCCGGCGGCTCGACGAACAAGGTGGAACCGGTGGCCGACTCGTCGTGCACGATGCCGCCGACCTTGGCCCACGCGGTGCCGCGCACCGGAATCACGTAGCGACCGCCCCGCACGGTAGCGGCCGCGTCAGGGGCGCGCTCGGACGCATCGAGCTGCCCGAGGATGCTCTCGAGCCGCTGCACGAGCCGCTGGCGAGCCTCCCGCACGGCGCGGCGGGCGCGCGCGACGCCGTGCGACGCGCCGTCGAGCACCTGCCCGTCGGGATCGAGCGACTGGGCGAGCCGCGTCTCGAGCGCCTTCGGAGGCACGGCGCTGCGCAGCGCGGCGGTGCGCGGTGCGTGCTCGGCCAGCCTTCCCAAATCGGCCGCGACGATGCGCGCCGCCACCAGCGCCCGGCCCAGCCCGGCCAGCGCCGGGCCGTCGAGCGCACTGCCGGGCACGGCGAGCAGCTCGAGCGCGGGCCCGATGTCGGGGACCGGCTCGGCGCGGAGGGTGTCGTCGCGGAGCAGCAGCGCCGCGAGCTCCGCGACTTGCGCGAGCGCGGCGCCGATCGCTGCGGTGTCGGTCACGGGCGTCCGGCTCCGGACGCGCGCCGCGCCCAGCGGCCCGGCGGCATGCGCCGCCACCCGCTCCAGCGCGGCCGGGAATTCCAGTGTCTCCAGCACGGAGGGCGCGACCCCGCCGGGGGCGGTCATGCCGCCGACAGCTCTTCGCGCACGATCTGGTTCACGACCTTGCCGTCCGCCCGTCCCTTGAACTTGGGCATGACCTGTCCCATGACCTTGCCCACGTCGCGGGCCCCGCCGGCGATGGCGTCCCGGACGGCGCGGCGGATCTCTTCCGGGTCGACCGCGGCCGGCAGGAATTCCTCGAGCACCTTCACTTCACCGAGCTCGGCGTCGGCCCGATCGGGCCGGCCGGCGGCGGCGTACTGCTCGGCGGCCTCGCGGCGGCGCTTCATGGCGCGCCGCAGGACTTCCGCCGCCTCGTCGTCCGAGGGCGGGTGCTGCAGCTCGAATTCGCGGTTCTTGAGGTCTGCGAGGATCGTGGAGAGGAGAAGGGTACGCGGTTGATCGCGGTGTTTCCGGGCCTCGTTCATCGCGGCACGCAGCCGCTCGGGCAGGCTCATCACGTTACGCGGCTCGCAGGCGGTGGCCCTTGCGGCGCGCCGCGCTCGGTTTGCGCTTGCGGCGCTCGCTATCATGGATGATGACTTCCGGCATACCCTCTCGCTAACTGTGATAGTCCCAAAAACTTAGCCCTGCCCGTCGGCCCGTGCAACCCTCAGCCGGGCGGCCACTTCATCGGCCGACCTCCCAGCAGGTGCAGGTGCAGATGGAACACGGTTTGGCCGCCGTCGGGATTGGTGTTGACCACCACGCGATACCCGCGCTCCGCGATCCCCTCGGCGCGCGCCACCTCGCGCGCGAACGCGAGCAGACCGCCCAGCAGTCTCGGATCCTTCGCGTCGTTGAGCGACGCGAGGTGGTCGGTGGGGATCACGAGAACGTGCGTCGGTGCCTGCGGATTCAAATCCCGGAACGCGAGCATCCCGTCGCCCCCCTTCACCATCGTCGCCGGGATTTCCCCCGCCGCGATCTTGCAGAACACACAGGCTCCGGGCATGGTCCCTCTTTTAGCGTCCGAACGCCTGACGCAGCTGCTCCCAGAACTTTTTCCCGGTGTGCTCGTCGGCTGACGGCGAGCCCTCGACCTTGGCGAGCTGCTCGAGCAGCGCCCGCTGCTCCGCCGTCAGCTTGGTGGGTGTCCACACGTGCACGCGCACGTGGAGATCGCCGCGGCCGCCCTCGCCCACCCGGGGCAATCCCTTGCCGCGCAGCCGGTACACGGCGCCGGTCTGCGTGCCGGGTTGCAGCTTCAGCGCCGCCGCCCCGTACGGGGTCGGTACATCGAGCTCCGCCCCCAACGCGGCCTGCGTGAAGGACAGCGGCAGGTCGTAGATCAGATCGTCGCCTTGACGCTCGAAGCGCGCGTCCTCGGCGATGTCGAGCACGGCGATCAGGTCGCCCGGCGGACCATTGCGCGGCCCCGGCGCGCCGGCCCCGCGCATCGTGAGATAGTGATGATCCGCGACGCCCGCGGGGACGTTGATCTCCACGGTTTTCTCGGCGCGGACCCGCCCCTCTCCCTGGCACTTGGGGCACGGCTGGGCGATCACGCTCCCCTCACCGGCGCAGGTGGGACAGGGCGACACGGAGACGAACTGCCCGAACATGGAGCGCGCGGCGCGGCGCACCTCGCCCGATCCCCCGCACGTGCCGCAGCTCGTAGAGCGCGACCCCCGCGCGGCGCCGCTGCCGCCGCATTCCGCGCACCGCTCGTAGGTCCGCACCTTGATCTTCTTGGTGGTGCCGCTCGCCACCTCGGCGAGATCGAGCTTGAGCGTCACCTTGAGGTCCTGACCGCGGTGCTGCTCCTGGCGGCCGCGCCCGCCGCCCCCTCCAAACAGGGCGTCGAAGCTGCCCAGGCCGCCGAAGTCCCGCATGAACACATTCAGCGCCTCGGCGAGGTCGAAGTGCGCGAACCCGAAGTCGCTCCCCCCGGCCCCGCGCCGCAGCCCGGCCGCGCCGTAGCGGTCATAGGTGGCGCGCTTCTCGGGATCGCGCAGCACTTCGTACGCCTCGGTGATCTCCTTGAACTTCGCTTCCGCCGCCTCCTTCTGATCCGGGCCCACGCGGTCGGGGTGATGCTGCATCGCGAGGCGGCGGTAGGCCTTCTTGATCTCGGCTTCGTCCGCGTCGCGCGTGACCCCGAGCAGGGCGTAGTAGTCGTGCGTCACTCGAGCAGCTCCCCGACCAGACGACTGGTGTGATCCACGAGGGCGACGATCTTGTCGTAGGGCATGCGCGTCGGACCCATGACGCCGATGACGCCGGCGAGCGCGCCCAGCCGGTACGAAGCCGTGACCAGCGTGAAGGGGGCGAGCTTCGGGTCCTGGTGCTCGGTGCCGATCGTGATCGTGAGCCCCTGGCCGAGCCGCTGGGCGAGTGCTTCGCGCAACAGGTCGCGTCGCTCCGTGACCTCCATGAGCCCTTGCAACCGTTCCTTGGTGGCGAACTCCGGCTGGCCGGCCAGCAGCTGCGCGCTCCCCAGCACGACTCCGACGCCCGCGTTTCCGGCGGTCGGCATGTCGAAGAGCTCGTCGGCCTCCTGGATGAAGATGTTGAGCAGCTCGCTCGAGTCGGGGTCCGGCGTGGCATCGCGCAGCCGCTCGGGGAGCGTGCCGCGGATCTCGCGCAACGTGAGCCCAGCGAGCCGTTCGTTCAGGACCGCTCCGACCTGCGCCACCGCTTCCGGCGCCAACCGCGCGGGCACTTCGACGAAGATCGAGCGCACCATGCCGCTCTTGAGGGTGAGCACCAACAGCAGCCGCTCCGACGACGCCTGCAACAGCTCGACCCGCTCGAGCACCGCGGCATCGAGCCTGGGGCCGACGGCGACGCCCAGTTCCTTGGTCAGCACCCCCAACACCTGCGCCGCGCGCTCGAGGATCTGGTCCATGGCATTGTGGTCGCCCAACCCCTCGCGAATCTGGTGCGACTCCGACGCCGAGACCGGCGGCAGCCGCATCAGCGAATTCACGTACACGCGGTAGGCGAGGTCGGTGGGGATGCGCCCTGCGGAGGTGTGGGGGTGGTACAGGTACCCCTTCTCCTCCAGGTCGCTCATGGTATTGCGGATGGAGGCAGGCGACAGCGAGAGCCCGAACCGCTTCGAGACCGTGCGACTCCCCGCCGGTTCGGCAGTTTCGACGTAGGTCTCGATGACGGCTTCGAGGACCTGCCGCTCGCGCTCGTTCAGGGACGCTGTCATATCAGCCAAGCTATTACCTGCTAACAATTTAGCCCGTTGTGCCACAGCCGGTCAAGTCACGCACCAAGGCGTCGAGCCGGAGCCAGCCCTCGGGCGTGCAGACCAGGCGTTGGTTGCGGACTTCGGCCCAGCCCCGCTCGAGCCACCGGACGGTAGAGGACGGTAGAGGGCGATAGAGGGCGGCAACATCCAGCCCGGCGTCGGTGCGCAATGCGAGGTATACCCGCTCGAGTTCCCGTTGCTCATTCGACAGGATTTCCTGGGAAGCGACGGGAGATCGCCCTGCCGCGACGGCGCGACGGTACGACTCCCACGCCGACAGATTCCAACGTCGCGCCGCCCCGTCGAACGAGTGCGCCGCGGGGCCGAGGCCCGAATAGGAACGTCCCGACCAGTAGGCCGAGTTGTGACGCGAGCGGCAACCATCGAGCGCAGCGTTCGAGACCTCGTAGAAATGGTACCCGCAAGCCGCCAGCCGCGAGTGCGCAAGCAAGTACTCCGCGGCGTAACGCTCGTCGTCCGGCGGGGACGCGGCCCCGCGAGAGATCCAGCGGGCGAGCGGCGTGCGCTCTTCCACGGTGAGACCGTAGAGGGAGAGGTGGGCGGGACGCAGGGCCAGCGCCTGCTCCAGGTCGCGCCCCCAATCGCGCGCGAGCCCGGCGGGCAGGGCGAAGATCAGGTCGAGCGAGATGTTGTCGATCCCCGCGAGGCGGAGCGTCGCCACGGCGGCGGCAATCCGCGCCGCGTCGTGGGAGCGGTGCATCCACTGCAAGGCCTGGTCGTCGAACGACTGAGCCCCCAGCGATACGCGATTGATTCCGGCGCGGCGCCACGCTGTCGCAGTGTCGCGTGTCACGTCTTCTGGATTGGCCTCGAGCGTTACTTCGACGGCGTCACGCAACGACGTCAAGTGAAAGGCGTCACGCAGAGACGTGAGAAGCGTCGCCAGGGCATCGGGCGGCAGCAGCGACGGTGTGCCGCCCCCCAGATAGATCGTCTCCAAAACCTCGCTCCCAGAATCCCCGGGCTCGCGCCCGGGGTCTGTCACCCCAGGAATGTTCACCTCCTGCAGCACGGCATCGACGTACTCCCGCGCCGGGATGCGCTTGCGGACCGCGATGGAAAAGTCGCAGTACGTGCAGCGGCGCCGGCAGAAGGGGACGTGGAGATAGAGGTGCCGCATGGAACGAACAATAGCGCGGAACGCGGAAGTCGGAACGCGGAACGGTAATGGAAGGTCGCTCGCCGCAGCGACGCTCACGTCTCTGTTCCGCGCTCCGCGTTTCGCCTTCCGCGTTCAGGCCAGCCCGAACACCATCCCCGGCTGCTGCCGCACCAGGCCCCGCATCTCGAGCTCCGTGAGCGCGGTCAGCACCGCGCCCGTCTCCCCGCCGGCCGCGGCGACCAGCACGTCCACGTGTCTGGGCTCCGCGACGAGCGCGTCCCATAACGAGCGCTGCAGGCCGTTGAGATCGGGCGGCCGACTGCGCTGCAGCGTGGCACCCCGGGCCGGCGGCCCGGGGTCAGCCGCGGCGGGCAACCCCAGCTCTTCCAGGATATCCGCCACCGCGAGCGCGGGCTTCGCGCCCTGCTGGATGAGCCGGTTGCAGCCGAGCGACGTGGGGCTCGTGATGGGACCGGGGACGGCGAGCACGACGCGACCCTGATCGAGCGCGCAGTCGCTCGTGATCAACGCGCCCGAGCCCGGGGCGGCTTCGACCACGACGGTCACCCCCGCCAACCCCGAGATCAAGCGATTGCGCCGCGGGAAGGCGCCGGCGTGCGGCCGCTCTCCGGGCGGCAGCTCCGAGACGAGGCAGCCCGACGCGACCATGCGCTCGTACAGCGTGCGGTTCGCCGCGGGATAAATCACGCCGAAGCCGTTGCCCAGTACTCCCACCGACGGCCCTCCCGTGTCGAGCGCGGCGGCGTGGGCGATGGCGTCGATGCCCCGCGCCATTCCGCTCGCGACCACGACCCCCGCCCGCGCCACGCCCGCGGCGAGGAGGCGCGCGGCGTCGGCTCCGTAGGGAGTGTGGTCCCGGCTGCCCACGATGCCGACCGCCGGACGCGTGAGCCACGCGACGTCGCCCCACACGTAGAGCAGTGCGGGCGGCTCGGGGATTTCGGACAGGAGCGGCGGGAACCCGGGGTCGTCGGGAAGGAGCACCGCCGCGCCGAGCCGATCGAGCTGGTTCAGGATCTCGTGCCCCGTGCCCGGGGAAACCGCGCGGATCGCGCCTGCAGCGGCGCGGCTGAAGCCGGGCAGTGCGGCGATGGCGCCGGCGGGAGCGTGCAGGGCGGCGCCGGCGCCCTCGAAGGCGGCCACCAGCGTGCGGAGACGCGCGGCGCCGATCCCGGGCACCTGCGCGAGCGCCAGATAGGCCGCTACTTCGTCGCGACCGCCGCGGAGAGCGCCTGCCATAGAGTCTCCAACAGCTTCGGTATCCCTTGACCGGTGACGGCTGAAATGCCGACGACCGGGGCGCTGCCCTGCGTACGGATCGCCGGGATCCGGGACGCGGGAGGCGAGAGATCGAGCTTGGTCAGCACCACGACATGCGGCTTCGCAGCCAGGTCCGGCGAGTACGACGCCGCTTCCCGCAACAGCAGCTCGTAGCTCGCCTGGGGATCGGGGCTGTCCACAGGCACCAGCACCGCGACCAGGCGGGTGCGCTCCACGTGCTGCAGGAACTTGAGGCCCAGGCCCTTGCCGACGTGGGCGCCCGCGATGATCCCCGGGATGTCGGCCACGACGAAGGATCGGCTGTCGGACAGGCCGACCACGCCGAGCTGCGGCTCGAGCGTCGTGAACGGATAGTCGGCGATTTTCGGCCGGGCGGCGGAGACCACGGAGAGCAGCGTGCTCTTGCCCGCGTTGGGTTCACCCAGGAGGCCCACGTCGGCGATCAGTTTGAGAACGAGCTCAAGCTCGCGCTCGTCGCCGTACTCGCCCGGCTCCCACTCGCGCGGGCTCTGGTGCGTGGGCGTGGCGAAGCGGGCATTGCCGCGGCCGCCCCGCCCGCCCCGCGCGACGAGCAGGGTGTCGCCCGCGCCCACGACCTCCCCGAGGCGGGTGCCGCCCGCGGCGTCGCGAATTTCGGTGCCGGCCGGGACCGGGAGATAGAGATCCGCGCCCGACTTCCCGGTCATGTTCTTCCCCTTGCCGTGCTGGCCGCGCTCGGCGCGCCAGTGCGTGCGATAGCGGTAGTCGAGCAGCGTCGCGAGGTTGGAATCGGCCCGCACGTACACGCTGCCGCCGGAGCCGCCATCGCCGCCGTCGGGCCCGCCTTTGGGGACGAACTTCTCGCGGCGAAAGGAGCTGGCGCCCGCGCCGCCTGCCCCCCCTACGACGTGGACTACGGCGCGGTCGATAAACATTAATGCGGAACGCGGAATGCGGAACGCGGAACAGGCCGGCCGCCTTCTCGCGCAGTGCGAATGGACGCGATCGTAATGGCTACGAGTTGGCTCGCCTCGTCACGCAGCTCCGCAATCTTCGTCGAGTTCACGAGCCCGGTCTCCGACAGCAGCTCCAGCCAGAACGCGCTCTCGTCTGCCTCTTCCTCGACAATTCCCATCTTGGCCAAGAACTCTTTCCGTGAGCGTGCCCGCCGGGCCGACCGGCAGTTCCCGGCGACCGAGGTTGCGGCCCGGAGCAACTGGCGTCCGATCACGTCAGTGGCCCGGCTCCAGGCGAGGTCGTCAACCAAACGGACAATAGCGAGCGCAAAAGCCTTGGTTCGTTCTTTCAGATCACGCACCGGCAGGGACTTGCCCTTCTGTTCCGCGTTCCGCGTTCCGACTTCCGCGTTCACCGTTTCCGTCTCCTCACATCCGCCCACTGCTCGTGCGCTCTTCGGAGGTACTCCGGGTCCAGATCCGGCGCCACCAGCTCCAGCACCGCTTCCACCTCCTCGGGCGAAGCCCCGGTGTTGAGCGCCCCGCGCAGGTGCGCGTGCAGCTGCTGGGCGGTACCCAGCACGGCGATCGCCGCCACGGTCGCAAGCTCCCGCCGCTTCAGGTCGAGCCCCGGTCGACCGATCACCTTCCCGTACGCGTCCACCAGCACCAGGTCCTCGAGCGCGGGGTGCAGCGCCCGCAGGTTGACGAGCAGCTTGTGGTAGGCGCGCCCGTACACCTCGCGGCACACCGCCGCGCCCCGATCCGCCCACGCCTGCCAGTCCTCGTGCGCCAACGGCTCCGCCGCGGGCCGACCCTGTTCCTCTGCGGCGGGTCCCGCCACGTCGCGCCACACGCCGAAGGCCACCAGCGCCAACGGGTAGCCGACCACGAGCATGCTCTGCAGCAGCAGCTCGTCGATCCACAAGGGCGGCACACCCGCCTGCCGGGCAGCGACGAAGCGCTCGTGGAGCTCGGGCAGGTGGCCTTCGGCGACGGCGGCGGCCAACCGCACCAGCGCCGCGGTCGCCGCATCGAGGGGCTCGCTCATATTACTCCTCCCCCGTGCGGGGTCCTCCATCCTTTTGTTGCTCGAGCCCCCCATTTACGCGCAGCTCGCCCACGGTCTCGCCGCGCGTGTTCACCATGGGCCGGGCGGCGAGCGACACCGGTCGCGGCCGGAGCGCCAGCTGCTCCAACACGGCGGCCATCGCGAGCGCCGATGCCACGGCATGGCCGTCGGCGACCTTGATGGCCACGCCCAATCCGTCCCGCGGCAGCACCGCGCAGTAGACGCCCTCGGCACCGACCTTGACGATCACGCGGCCAGGGTGGGCGCGCATCATCTCGGTACAAGGACGGCCGTCGCCGGCGAGGAGCTCGGGGTGGCGCATCATCGATTGCACGATTGCGGATTGCGGATTGCGGATTGGACGCGCGCCCTTCGAATCCGCAATCCGCAATCCGAAATCCGCAATCGCCAGCCTCGCGTACGCGAGCGCCATGGATCGCAGCGGGATCCCGAAGCACACCACCCCGCATCCATCAGTCGCCGTGCGAATGTCGGCCGCCGCGACGTCCGTCCAGCGGGCGACTTCCCGCAGGCAGCGCTGCTGCACGGGATGCTCGGGACGGGTGTAGAACTGCGTGGGCCACCCGTGGTGGCGGGCGAGCGCCAGCATGCCGGCGTGCTTCCCCGAGCAATTCGAGTACACCGCCGTAAGCCGCAAGCCGCGAGTCGCGTAGTCTTGCGCGACGCGCTCTGAGAGCGGAGGATGAGGCCCGCACACCAGATCGCGCTCGCTGCAGCCGATCTTCCCGAGCAGCTCGCGCACGCGCGCCACCTGGCCCGGCTCGCTCGAGTGCGACGCGCACACCAGCGCCAGCTCCTCGCTCGTGAAGCTGAACCGATCGGCCGCCCCGTCTTCTACCAGCGGCAGCGCCTGGAATGGCTTCGCCGCCGAGCGCCAGAAGGTGACGAGGTCGGGGTCGCCGGTGCGCACGACCAGGCGCCCGGCCGCGTCCACCACCGCCGCGTGGACGTCGTGAACGGCTTCCACCATCCCTCCCCGCAGCTGTTCAACGCGCATCGTTATGCTCCCGTCCCCGTCCCCCACCGCTCCTAACGCGGAAGTCGGAACGCGGAACGCGGAGCAGCAGTGAAGGGTCGTCCGAGTTCATTGTCTCGGCCCCAGCGCCAGGCCAATCCCCACGAGCACGAGCACGCCCCCGACGACCGTCGTTACCGACGGCACCTCGTGAATCGCGGGTACCAGCCACGCGATCACGCTCGCCCCCACCGGCTCGCCCAGCGCCGCCACGTTGACGGTCGTCGCACGGAAGTGCCGCAGCGCGTAGTTCATTCCCGTGTGCCCGATCAGCATGGGCCCCGCCGCCATGGCGCCGAACACGGCCCAGTCGCGGCCGGCGAATCC
>Ga0209153_1000966_pt1 | contig 10929 bp, 12 predicted proteins | sample GraSoiAngelo_120_FD_185877 | JGI IMG/M metagenome (GOLD analysis project Ga0209153, IMG submission 185877) | Grasslands soil microbial communities from the Angelo Coastal Reserve, California, USA - 14_0919_09_20cm (SPAdes) (version 2) | ecosystem: Environmental > Terrestrial > Soil > Grasslands ...
ATCAAGGAGATTTACTCTCGATAACTAACTGCCCCTTGCGCTGGCGGCCTCGTGCGCTTCGGGCATTTCCCCGTGGATCGGCCAACGCCTCGCCGAACTCGGCCCGTGCTAGAAGCGGAACTCCTGCGTCCGGTCCGAAACACTGGATTTACTTTTGCCGCCGGGTGTATATTGCGCCTCATTCGCTCCGAGGCACAGTTCCAATTTCTCACTAAGGAGTTCCCATGCGAAGTTTTGCAAGTCTGCTCCTCGCTTTTTCTTGCTCCCTGTTGTTGAACGCACCGGTCCAAGCACAAACAGAACGCCCTCCCGCGCAAGGTGGCAAAGGCGCCATCACTGGCCGCGTAACAGACAGGTCCGGTGGAGTTCTTCAGGGTGCCCAAATCTCTGTCGAGCCCGTGGGGCTCACTGCTGTTTCCGATGTTCAGGGTCAGTTCTTTATCAATGATCTCGATTCGGGAAGTTACACCATCACGGTTACGTATGTAGGCTTTGTAAAGTTCACGCAAACGGTAAATGTCGTTGCGGGCCGGGTTGCCTCCGTGGAGGCGAAGCTCACCCTGCAGTCAGAGAACCAAGAAGTCCTGGTCACGGCAGAACGTCCTTCCGCAGAAGCCGAAGCCATCAACATTGAACGCACTGCGGACAACATAGTTCAAGTTTTGCCCGCGGAGGTGATCCGTAGCCTGCCCAACGCCAACATGGCGGACGCGCTCGGGCGGCTGCCGAGCGTCACGCTGGAACGCGACGAGGGCGAAGGAAAATACGTACAGGTCCGCGGAACCGAGCCCCGTCTCACCAACACAACCATCAACGGTATCAACGTTCCCTCTCCGGAGCCGGGAGTTAGGCAGATCAAGTTTGATGCCATCCCTGCGGATATTGTGGAATCGGTAGAAATCAACAAGACCTTGCAGGCAAACATGGAGGGCGACGGCATCGGCGGTTCGGTGAACTTGGTCACGAAGACGGCAACCGAGCATCCCACGATTTCGCTCAGCAGCATGACGGGCTACACACCGATCGTCAACCGACGGTTCCTTACGGAAGAGGCGGGCACGATCGGTCGACGCTTCGGTGCGGACAAGAAGTTTGGCGTCCTGATCGGTAGCTCCTATGACTGGAATGGGAGAGGGATTGACGACATCGAGCCGGTTCCCGATATCGCCACTTTGCCCAATGGCAGCACCGTGAATTGGAACGACGCGATGGACATTCGCGAATACCGCTATTTCCGGACGCGTTGGGGATTGGCCGGCAGCGCCGACTATACGCTTGGGCAAGGATCGAATATCTATTTTCGGGGACTGTACTCGGATTTCCACAACTACGGCGAGCGCTGGGCCTACACGCTCACAGACAATACGCCGGGAATACAACTCCTCGCTCCTGGAAACGTCGGCGGCGGGACGACCGCGCCAACCTTCAACGCACAGCTTCGCCATCCTGATATTGGGGTTGGAAGCCTTATGGTTGGAGGCCGACATATTCAGGTAACCACCTGGTTTTCCTGGGATTTGTCCGCTTCGCGCTCTTTCTACGGCAACGCCGCTTATTCCACCGCTGTTTTCAACAATACTCTAACTTCGAGCTCGTGCGACTACGACCCCGTCGCCAGTAGCAAGAATCAGTACCTGCCTCAGTGGAGCGCGGCGTGCTTTACGGAAGGATACAACCCTGCGAATCTCGCCTTGAACAACATTAATAGGAGTCTCGGCCATTCAGCGCAACTCAATCTTCAGGCCGCTGGCGCAGGAGCCAAACGGTATCACCTGGGTTCGCGCCTGGCCACCATCGAAATCGGGGGAAACTTCCGAAACGTGCATAAGTTCGCCGACACCTACCGGCTCACGCTCGTTCCCAACGGTACGGTGCTTCTTTCCAGGTTCCCCAACCGGCTGACCAACAATAATTATTACAACGGCGGCGACTATAAGCTGGGCTACAACGCCAATTACGAAGACACCATTGCCTTTGCGAACGCCAATGCGAGTGCGTTCACCTCAAGCAGCACGTTTGGACAAGATCCCTCGTTCTACAATTTGGTGGAGAAAGTCAGCGCCGGCTACGTGATGAACACCATCGACTTGTCAAGCCGCTTCCGGCTCATTGCCGGGGTGCGCTTTGAGGGCACCACCGACGGCGTGGTTAATTTTGCAGTGGGCCCCACGAGCTTCAGCCCGAATCAGTTTTCAGGATCCTATGTTACGGTTCTTCCCAGCGCTTCCGTTCGTTATGCGGTCGGGTCGAACAGTTATCTGCGCTTTGTTTATGCGCGGGGACTCTCACGGCCTCAGGAGCAGGACATTGCCCAGGCTTTGGAATGGACGCTCGCGGCGAACGGGGGAAATAGGGGCGCCATTACCTTCGGCAATGCGAGTCTTAAAGCTGAAACCGGTGACGATATCGACATTCTTTTTGATCACTATCTGAACCCATTCGGCATCATTTCCGTGGGATATTTCTATAAGTATCTGCACGACCCCATCATCGCGCACACCTTCTTCCTGGACAATTATCAACCACCAGGCGGACCGCTGGGGAATTGGCTGGCGACGCAACCTGTGAATGCCGGGAGCGCCTGGATCAGCGGCCTGGAAGGGGCCTACCTCCAGCACTTTTCCTCTCTGCCCGGGGTTTGGCGTGGGCTGGGCCTCTCTGCCAACTACGGCTACACCGCGTCCGGGACTTCGGGCATTCCGGGCCGCTCCGACCATCCGAGACTATTGCGGATGTCCCCGAATGCCTTCAATGTCAGCCCGACCTACGACCGTGGGCGCCTCTCGCTGCGCGTGGGACTGTCCTACAACCAAGCCAATATCTACAGCTACCAGTATACGGACTGCACAGGCGCTGATTCAGCCTCAAGCTGCACGCCCACCCCCGGTGGAGTTACCGGCCCGCTCAGCGACATCTACTTTTATACTCACTTCCAAGTCGATGCCCAGGGCAGCGTACGTCTCGGCAAAGGCCTGAGCTTGGTAATGTACGGGCTGAATCTGAACAACGAGGTGTTCGGTTTCTATCAGGGCAGTCCGCTGTACATGATTCAGCGTGAATACTATCAGCCCACGATCGCGGCAGGCATCCGTTGGTCGCCTACGCACGAGAAATGAAGGTTCACGGCCGCATGCTCAAGACTCGGCCTCAAGGTGCGTTGAGAAGACCGGCTACTACAGCTACGATCTGGGGCCGTGGCATATCATTGTGTTGAACAGTGAGTGCACAGACATCGGCGGCTGCGAAGCTGGCTCACCCCAGGAGAGATGGCTTCGCGCGGACCTTGCCTCACATCCCGTGGCTTGCACGCTGGCCTATTGGCACAAGCCGCTGTTTAGTTCCGGCAGTGCCCGCCTTGAACGTAATGATTGGCCGCTTCACAGGTTTTCCATGGCGTCCCGCTGCCACTGCGGGATCACGTGGGAGTAAATCTTTAACGTAGTCTTCACGTCCGCGTGTCGGAGTTGTTGCTGAAGCACTGACGCTGGAACGGACTGATCCGCCAGCTCGGTCGCGAGACCGTGCCGGAACGCGTGCAGCCCTGTGTTCGCTGATGGAATGCCGAGCTTGCACAGCACTGGCTTCAAGCCGACGCGTACAACGTTCGCACGCGACCTGGGACGCAACCCACCCCGTGTCGCAAACAAAACCCCCGCAGGGTTTGGTTTCCAATGACGCATGTAGTTCCGCAGCACGGTTTCCAATGCGGACGGCATCGGCAAGCTGGCCACGGAGCACTTGGTCCAGGCGTGGAGCTTCCTTCAAGACCTACTTCGCAAAAGAGGCGAGAACTCGAAGCGTCTTCAAGGCCGTTCACGGAGACCCAATTCAGTGGAGCCTCGAACCGTCACGGTGTGGAACTCAGCTGGATGGGAACGGAAACTGAGGCTAGCCGGGCTAGCCCCTTGTCATCCTGAGCCAGAATTCTGGCGTCGAACGTGTCGGAAATGGTTTTGGAAACGTTTGCCGACAGATCGATGGAGAAGACGGAACTCTTTCGTTCAAGGCCAGGCAATCGCCAGCTTCGTTGACTGCGACGGAAGGCACGGCGTCACGCGTTTGGCTCTGAGCGGTGGAGAAGAGAAGGCAGACAGCAGAACAACCACTCGCAGGATGTGTGTTCGCATTGCCCCGGGTTGTGTTCGATCCCCACCGCCCCTACCAAAACCCAATAAAAACGGCTTTTTTACGCTGCCGAATCAGCAATTCGAGGCCGCGTCAGCAATTGGAGGCCAGTCCTTCGCCTCGTATTTGCCAGGCGCGGGCTAAGCTGCGCAAGGCGTCGCGCTGGGATTGTGGGATTACATGCCCGTACAGTCCTAGCGTGATGCGCGGATCGCTGTGCCGCAACTCATGATCCACGCCGCCCGCTCGGACAGGCCCACATGGCACGATGCGAGCGAAGTTTCGGAATGGGCCGAGGGTACATCCTGGTATTGAGAAAGTGCTACAATAGTTACAAAAGTTACGAAGGAGGCGTCGCGTGCGAAAAACTCGTTCGATGGTCGTCAGTATGCGCTTGCCGACAGAGAGCGGGAATCGCCTTAAGCGTCTGGCCAATCGGCACGGATGGACACCCAGCGATGCGAGCGCACGTCTGGTTGAGGAGGGCCTGAGACGGTCGGAATTCGCCTTCATCGACTTTTGTGATTCCGCTGCTGGTCGACAAGCCTATATCCAAGGGAGCAGCCTCGCGGTGTGGGAGGTAATGCTCCTCGTTCACAGCTATAAGGCTGACGTTTCGGGCGTGTCCAGGCACCTAAAATGGCCGGAGTCGAAGGTTCAAGCTGCCATCAACTACGCAAAGGCTTTTCCAGAAGAGATCGAAAGCGCGCTTTCAGAGAACGCTGCTACAGACTTTGAGGCGCTAAAGCGGATGTTGCCGCAAGCTGCAAAATTCAGTTTCGCATCAGCCGCAAAGAGTTGAGATGCTCAGGCTGCTTTTGGATGAGCACATCTCGCCAGTGGTGGCAGGTGGTCTTCGCCGCCGCCATCGCGATCTAGCGGTTGTTTGTATGGTCGAATGGGGAAACGGAGAATTCCTAGGACGGCCAGACTCAGCCTGTCCGCAACAGGCTGCGACGCAAGGGCTAACGCTTGTCACCTATGACCGAAGAACGATTCCGCCGTTGCTTAAGACCTGGGCAGAAGAAGGCCGGAGGCACGGCGGAGTAATCTTTGTCGACGAAAAGACTATCCCACCGCCTGATGTAGGAAGCCTTGTGCGAGCCCTTAGCAACCTCTGGCGTAAAACTGCGAAGTGGGACTGGGCTGACCGAGTCTGCTTTTTGCGAACCTAAAACTCATGGCAACAACGGTTCAGTCAGCAGAATCAGCAATTGGATTTGGCGGGCGGCTGCAACGCCTTCATTCCAGGGGACTTTGTAGTTTGGGAGTCGTGTTCGATCCCCACCGCCCCTCCCAGATCACACCGAAACAAAGACTCTTATTCCCGCTGGCGATTAGGTAAGTCCAAGCGCGATCTTTACCTGCTCTTGGATAGCGGCAAAAGAAGGGTCCGATAAGACGCCTAATGCCGGGTAGCGAAGGAAGCCTTTCTCAAGTGTGGTCACCTGGTCGCATTTCGCCCAACAATCGTGGTCCACGCCTCCGTCCCCCCGTTTAACAAGCACTCGCATACTAAACTTGACGTGCTGGACCGTGGTGAACGGTACCAAGCAAACATCGTACGCGTGTCTGTTAAGCGAATCTACGGACAAGATCACCGCGGGGCGCGCCTTGTCGAGGTCCACAAGATAAACTTCGCCGCGTCTGGGGTACCAGGCATGAGGAGTGCGGGCCATTTAATCCCTGGCGAGTGCCCGCATGGACGCTTTTTGAAAAGCGCGTGCTTCCTTCCGCGCAGCGTTGCGGGCATCGGAGAAAAAGGCTGCTGCCTCTTCCTCAAGTTTTTCCAGTCGCTCTTGCAGAATTGCGCGCTTGAGCAGCTCATTGACGCGGTCGCTGGCAGAACGCTCGCCGCGCGTGTTCGCCACGTATTCATCGATCTCTTGCTCTATAGTGAAGCTCTTTGAAGTTCTCATGGTTTACATCGTAGAAATCATACTATTAATGCCAGGATTCAAGTCAAGAGGATTTTATGTCCGAATTCTTAACTGCGCCAGATCTCGGTCCGCCCATTTCGCGCGGAGCGACTGCCGTCATTCCGCGGGACTGAATGGTTCCGGGGTATTGGTATTGGTGATAATTCTTTGCCAGCCATTGTGCTGAAGGGTTTGCAAGCAGAATCCTTTGCCTGTTCGACCGGAGAGCGATGATCGTGAACACCAGGGATTCTATCAGAGGCTTCTGGTGTTTCTTCCCGCATTTGGCGCGGTTCTATATCGGCGGCCAGGATTTCGCCGAATGCCGCCGATATGGTGCTATGATCATTTGGGAGTTTCATGAGAACTATATGCTCTGCCCCGGTGTCAGCCGGGGCTTTTCTTCTTAGGCGCTACGCTGCAACTCTCGCGTGGTGTATTGGGCGGCAAGCTAGAGATTCGCGCGAAATTCCCGGCTGGCGAAGTAAAGATCAAGCAGTTTGGGGGGCTCGCTCGGCGGCGACGTTTACGAACCCGGCGAAGCAGGACATCGTCTCGATAGCCTTGCGGAGCGTGCTTACAAAAATGTCGGAGCGGCTCTCGATCTTGGAGACGCCAGCCTGATTGATGCGTAGCGCCTTTGCTAGGCGTTCCTGGGTTATCCCCATTGCCTGACGCAGTTCGTTGAGCGCCATTTCCTCGATCATCTTCTGCGTCTTGGCGTCTGAGCGTGCGCGTGACTCAGGCGACATCTTCGCTTCCAGTTCTCGAAAATTCTTAGCCATTGAGCAATCCCTCGTTGCGGAGCATTTCCAGATGTTCGTCGTACAGATTATCCGCTATCGGCACAAACTCTTTGTACCACCGGGCCTTGCCTGTCTTGTTGCCGCCGATAAGCAAAATAGCTGCTGGCTCTCACGTCCTCCTGTTCCGCCTCCATCAGCCTGTCCCTCCAAGTACCGGGTCAATAGGTACTGAGCGGCACTGAGCCTTGCCGGGCCACGAGAGGTAAGGGATAATGAAGATGTAATGATATACATAGAAGTAAGGAGCGGTCGATGTCGCATTCCACGGTGACGAGCAAGGGACAGACAACCATTCCCGGGAAGATTCGAAAGGCGTTGCGAATCAAGCCGGGCGACAAGCTAGAGTACGCAGTGGAGGGAGATCACGCCACCATCCGCGTGCATCCGGGTATACGGTCGCTTAAGGGTGTGCTCGCCAGTAAAAAGGGTAACGGGATGTCTTTCGCCCAAGTCCGCGAAGCCGCGGCGAAGGCAGCCCGTGGTCGCGAGGGCACTCGGTGAGTAAGCGAAGGCTTGTCGATACCAATCTGATCGTCCGCTATTTGGTGCAGGACCACGAAAGGCACGCCAAGGCTGCGGGAAAGCTGTTCGATGCCTGCGACCGTGGCGACGTGGTCATTGTGGTATTGTCAGTTGTTTTGGCCGAGTCTGTGTTTGTGCTGGACTCTTTCTACGAGCATACACGTAGAGATATCGCCTCGGCGCTCGGCAGACTCATTTCCAGCCCTGGCGTTGAAATCAGCGGTACGGCGATTCACCTCGATGCCTTGGATCGTTATCGAAGGACGAAGATGCATTTCGTGGATAGCCTGATCGCCGCGACGGCGGCGGCGGAAGACACACCGGTAGCTTCGTTCGATCAGGACTTTCGCAAGTTCACCGACGTTCGTGTAGAAAATGAATAGTCTATGAGGTCTGGGCGACGTGGCTCATGCGGTTGCGGACGGGTGCCCCCCCCGTGCACCTGGCGTGTACCGCGGTTAGGCAAATCCGGTGTTTTTGGCGTTTTGCCTTTTAGTCGAATCAATAAGTTAAGTCACGCGCCTTCAAACGTCGCTTTTGGGTTCGACCCCCACCGCCCCTACCAACCATCTTGCAGATAGGAACTTCCTGGAGTCCAGAGGGTCTTCCTCCCATGGCGCAGTGTTCACGCTTACCTCGACCAGGTTCAAGTGACGCTGCATTCTGGCGTTTAGCTTTAGGGCACTCCAAAAGTACTACCGATATAGGAAATTAGTTTGCATGTCCCTGCGTTGCCACGAGTAGGGGCCAACAGGCTGTTAGTGGAAATAAGGGCTTAAAAATGTTGCATTTACACTGACAACCGAAGCCTCTGGGTTGCGAAGCTTCTCCTCCATTATTTTAACTCACCTGTAAATACTATGGCCAGTTATTAGGCTACGGACATCCACTGCTCTGAAACAGTACGAACGCCCCATTTTTGCCCGCGAGCCCTTCCCCTATAACCAAGGTGATTCTCGCAACAGGAAGTTTGCTGTCGCTGAGGGCGCGGATGGAAGTGGTGTGACTTTCAGGGAGGCCCGATGCCTTTAGATGCGCTCGATCAAAAAACGCTAAAGAGTTTGCCACGCCTGTCTGAGGTTCATTCCTCTTACGGGGTGGAGGTGAACGCGCTTTCGATCAATCAGCTCTTCGCTTTGTATGAGAGGACCGGCTTTCTATATCCGGGTAAAGCGGCTCGGCTGACCCCTTATCTTGGACAAGTTCGAGAAAACTGGCGCAGGATGCTCCGTGGCGGCGAGTCCCTACTTTATGTAGTCAGCGCCGGCAATGAAAAAACCGGACGCGCATCCATTGCCGTTTGGCGCACGACGCATCAGGGCTGGATGTCGCAGCATTTGGTTTCTGAGAACAATCCACTCGGATCGCGTGCAGTGATGCTGGCGGGAACGGCTGCGAGCATCCTGAGGGGCGGTGACGAGTCTTATCAAAACTGGTTTCGCCCCGAGAACAGATTTCCATCCAGAGTTTTTGGGTCGATGGTCGAAAGCATTGGCACATCGCTTTCTTCGGTCCAACAACACATGTATTTCGCCTTGTCTCGCAAGTTGTCGCTGCCGCCGGAAGGGATTCGCGTCGTACCCTACGATGCTTCGCATAAAGAGGCTCTTTGCGCGATCGCTCGTGAGAGCCGGGGACCCATTTACGTCACTGCCGAGGAGTTGGGCGTCGACGTCGAGCTAAAAGCAGTCGATGAACTTTATCGAAGCGTGGGCCTCCGGCGGACGCGGCAAGTTTGGCTGGCATACCCTGCACACAGGAACGAGCCTATCGGTGCGGCAATCGCCTATCGTGGACCGTTGGGAGCCAACTTCAGCTATCTGGAGAACCGCTGCGATTTACTGCTCCACTCCAAGCTCAGCGAACCGGAAGTGTCAGACGTTGTCACCAGCCTGCTGAAGGCGTCTTTCGCCGCCTACGAAGACTTTGAATTGGATGCGATTCCGGTCATTGCCGACCCCGTGGCTTCCGTGGTGCTCATTCGGCTTGGAGCCGAATACCTACGCGATTATTGCCAGGGGATTTGGCTAAAGGACGGGAATCTTCGCTTCTACCGCCACATTGACGGGTTCTACTCCAGGCTTGTGGCGCGGTCCGAGAAACATGTCATGGAGCCGTCGCTCGCTTATTAGGAAGCTCATGAACCACGTACCCACAATCGACTACATCATGGAGGACCCGCGGGAGGCCGCGCGTCTCGAGGCGAAGGTCGATCCGCATTCTTGGGTACAGAAATACCTGGCGTCTCGTGTTCGCCAGGGCGCAGAAGTACTTTCGGTGGGGTGTGGACCGGGCGTTATCTTGCATGAAGTTTCCGAGTTGTATCCTTCCATCCGGGCAACGGGTATCGACATTAGCTCGGACCGCGTGCAGGAAGCGGTTCAGAGGAATCGCAGAAATCCTCGCCTGAAATTTGTTCGCGGTGACGCACAGGCAATACAGTTCCCTTCGAACAGGTTTGATTTGGTCTATTCGCGCATGTTGCTTCAGTACCTCCGCGAAAAGGAAAAAGCCGTCGCGGAAATGGCGCGCGTGTGCAAGCCGGGGGGCATCGTCCTGCTTCAGGATTTGGACGGACAGCTTTTGTGGCATTACCCAGAGGACCCCGTAGTGCAGCACGCTGTCCAGAGAGTCGTGACGGCTCTCGCACCAACGGGCTTTGACCCATTTGTAGGCCGGAAGCTCTTCTGGCTTGCGCAGCAGGCGGGTTTGCAGAAGCTTGAGGTTCAGATTGAAAGCTACCACTTGATCGCTGGGGCGATTGAGCCACACACCCTGAAGCAGTGGGAACTCAAGCTCGACATCGCAAAATCACAGATGGCTAAGGCGCTCGGCAGCGAGGCGGCGGCCGAGGAAGAAATACACAGGTTCCTCGAATACCTTAGCAGGCCCGACACGCTGACGTATTCGGTGCAGTTTACGGTGACGGGAGAAAAGGTGCCTTGAAGAGGGCCGTCGAGATCCATTGATACTTGTCGTCATTCGAGGGAATGGCGAACGCCGCGGAGTTGGCATATGAACGGGGGAAATCAGGGACAGAGATTCAAGTGGAGTGCTCTTGCCCTTCCAAAAACAGTACGAGCAACCGGTGGGGATCCAACAGCGAACTAGAGGGCAATTTCTTCGAGAAAGGTGACTCAATATGTTGCCGATACGCAAGCAAAACCACGGCTCACCAACTGTCGGGAGAAGGTTTTTATCACTGACGGTCGTCGGACTTTTACTTGGCACCGGTGCGTCCGCTCAAAGTCCACAAGGAGTGCCCGACATCTCGCACATGAGCATTGAAGAGTTGATGAATGTCGAGGTGACCTCGGTCGCCAAGCGGCCGCAAAGACTGGCGGATGCCGCAGCCGCCATTTTTGTAATCACGCAAGAAGACATTCGCCGCTCCGGGGCGGCCAGTATTCCCGAAGCCTTGCAAATGGTTCCCGGGCTCGAAGTGGTGCGGATCGATGAAAACAAATGGGCGATTGGTTCGAGAGGCTTCAACGGCCGCTTCGACAACAAATTGCTTGTTCTGATCGACGGCAGGAGCGTTTATACACCGTTGTTTT
>Ga0209153_1000972_pt1 | contig 10896 bp, 9 predicted proteins | sample GraSoiAngelo_120_FD_185877 | JGI IMG/M metagenome (GOLD analysis project Ga0209153, IMG submission 185877) | Grasslands soil microbial communities from the Angelo Coastal Reserve, California, USA - 14_0919_09_20cm (SPAdes) (version 2) | ecosystem: Environmental > Terrestrial > Soil > Grasslands ...
TCGTCAGACTCACCGTCCTACCCACCGGATCGAGATATGCCCCCTGAAGCCGGTTCGGGGTGTTGCCGTTGGCGTCGCGGACCTTTGTGCGGGAGTCGGTGACGTTGCTCACTTCGACGCGCACCTGGGTGTGCTTGGTCCACTCCTGCTCGCGCAGGAAATGGTGGATGCTGATGAAGGCGGCGAGGTTCAATTTGAAGATGGACGAGAAGCGGAGCTCCGATTCCGGATTGTCGTTTCGAACCCGGTTGGCACCGCCATACCAGCCGTCGAAATTGAAGCCGTTGCCGAGATAATTGACGCCGCCGTAGAAATAGCCCTGCACCCGCGGCGTGCCGCCGCCGGTGACGGTCTCGCCGTCGAGCAGGTCGAGCACCGGTGTGCCCGGGCGGAGCTGGAGGTGGTCCTCGAACTTCAGGGTCGGGCCGGCGCCGCCATAATAACTGATCCGCGGCGGCGGCGGGCCCTTCGCGTCGGGCGCGGGCGGCGGCGGCGCCTTGCCGATGAAGCCGTTCGCCGAGAGGACGAGGTTGAGGTGGCGCTGCCGCTCCCGGAAGAAGTTGATCGGCTGAAAGCGGACGGCGGTGAGCTGGCCGGAGGCGTCGCGGGTGACGAGCTCGGGCAGGATCGCCTCGACGCTTGGCGTCAGCGCGTAGATGGTGCCGGTCTGGTCGCGGATCCTGGTGTCTTCGTAGGTGGCGGTGAGGCGCAGTTCGCGCTTCGAAAGGGGCTTCACGCTGATCGCCAGCGAGCGGGTGCTGCGGCCCTCGGCGAGCAGATCGGGATTCCCGCCCCGGGTCAGGGTGACGATCTCGGTCTGGCCGGTGCGGTAGTCGAACACCGGCACGTTCTCGACGACCAGCACCGGGCTCGACAGCTCGGTGAGGCCGGGGGCGGCGGCGCTTCGCCTCGATTGGAGCTGGAACTGGACGCCTTCGAAGGGCCCCCAGCCGATCCCGAAGGTGGTGTCGGTCAATGAGCCGAAGCCGCCGACCCGGCGCGCCTTCACCGACGCGTTGAGCGACAGCTCGCCGATAAAGGGCAGGAAATCGCGCTTCCTGGAGGCGAGCGGTACGTCCACCGCGAGCGCGGCCTCGAAGCGGGCGCGGGCGAGGTGGAGCTCGAACGGATTGGCGCCACGGGTGGAGGAATCGGCGGAGGACTGCTCCGCTTCGACGGTGGCGGTGAGCCCCGCTTCCCCCGCGGGAAGGTGGATCGGCGGCGAGGAGACCACGGTCTTGGCGCCCAAAGTGTCGGTGCGAAGCCGCGAGCGGTCGGTGAGGCGGGCGGAGAGGAGCGATGGGTCGAGTGGCACGAACGGGTTAGCGCCGGCGCCGATCGCAGCCTGGGCTGCCGTGAGGTCGAGGCCGTGCTCAGCGAAGGTGCCGGTCTGCTGCCGGTCGATCGCCGCATTGAAATCCCAGCGCCAGCCGGAGATCGCGCCACGCAGCAAAGCGCCCGCGTGGAGGGTGGTCACGGTCTGATTGTAACGGAGCGGGTCGACCTCGACGAAAGCGCGGTGGAGGATCACGTCGCCCGCGAAGGGCGAGGCGGGGTTGCCCGCGGGGACGGTCAAAGTTCCGACCGCGAGGCCGCCGAGGCTCCGGTCGCGGCTCTGCTCGGCGGACAGGCTCAGCGAGGCGGAGACGGCAGAGCCGAGCCTGCCCGCGACCACCGCCTCGGCCTTCAGCGCATCGTTCTGGGCGACGAGGGTTCGGTACGGGCCGAAATCGAACAGGCGCGGCGCATTCGCCCCTGCGGCGAAACCGGCGAGGCTCGACCCGCCTTCCGGCACCGGCGCGACGGTGACCACCCGCCCCGCCGCGGCGGACAGCGCCGGGTCGATCTCGCCCCCGCCCGGAGCGGTGATAATATGTCCGGATCGGGCACGACGTCGCGCTCGGACTGGAACAGCCGGTCGGTGTGGCGCGCCTCCAGCGACAATGTGATGCGGCTGTCGCCCTTGAGCTGCGTGAGCGCCACATTCCCCTGCCCCCGCGAACTGCCGCCCTCGGTGGTGGTCCCGGCGGTGGCGCGGAGCTGGACCTGCCGGAAATTGCGCTTGGTGATGAAATTCACCAGCCGCCGCGTCGGCGGATAGCCGAACTTCAGCGCCGCCGCCTCGGGCAGCACCTCGACCTTCTCGATCGCCTCGGGCGGCAGAGTGCCGATCTCCTCATAGCCGGACACGCGCTGGGCGTTGAGCAGGAAAATCGGCTCCTGCCCGTCCCCCGACTGGGTCTGCGCCCGGATGGTCCGAAGCAATTCGCCAGTCGAAGTAGCCCCAGTGGCGGCAACTGCATTCGCATCCAGCACCGCCACCGGCGCTACCCCCCGCAGCGCCGACCCGCGCTCGCCGGTAACGACGATCTCCTGATTATCGGGATCCGCAGGGTCGTCCGGTTGCTGCGCGAGCGCCGGGCTCCCCGCCAGCGCAGCCGCCAAGCCGGCGAGGGAGACGGACCGAAGATGCACGCGGATCAGACGAGACGCGACTGCTTGACCGCCGCTTCGATGAAGCTGGCGAACAACGGATGAGGCTCGAACGGCCTCGACTTCAGCTCCGGGTGGAACTGCACCCCGATGAACCACGGGTGGTCCGGACGCTCTACGATTTCCGGCAGCCTTCCGTCCGGGCTGATTCCGGAGAAGATCAACCCCCCCTCCTCCAGCACGCCCTTGTAGTGGGCGTTGACTTCGTAGCGGTGGCGGTGGCGTTCGGAGATGGCGGTGGCGCCGTAGACGGTGGCGACGTGGCTGTTGCCGGCCAGGGTCGCGTCATAGGCGCCGAGGCGCATGGTGCCGCCGAGGTCGCTATTGGCCTCTCGGCGCTCGCGAATGCCTTCCGCGCTCATCCATTCCGTGATGAGGCCGACGACCGGCTCCTCGGTCTCGCCGAATTCGGTGGTGCTGGCGCCCGAGAGGCCGGCGGTGTTCCTGGCGCCCTCGATGCAGGCCATCTGCATGCCGAGGCAGATGCCGAAGAAGGGCACCTTACGCTCCCGGGCGAACTGGACGGAGGCGATCTTGCCCTCGCTTCCGCGCTCGCCGAAGCCGCCGGGGACGAGGATGGCGTGCATCGGTTCCAGCTCGGGCGTGATCGCGTCCATATGCTCGAACATCTCGGCATCGAGCCAGCGAATGTTGACCTTGACGCGGTTGGCGAGGCCGCCGTGGATCAGCGCCTCGGTCAGCGACTTATAGGCGTCGGGAAGGCCGACATATTTGCCGACGACGCCGATATTGACCTCGCCCTCCGGGTTGTCGAGCCGGTCCATGATGTCGTCCCAGCGCGAAAGGTGCGGCTCGGGCGCGTCGAGGATCCCGAAGGCGCGCAGGACCTCGGCGTCGAGGCCCTCGCGGTGGTATTGAAGCGGGACGGCGTAGATCGACTTGGCGTCGAGGGCGGGGATGACCGCTTCCTTGCGGACGTTGCAGAACAAAGCGATCTTGGCCCGCTCACCCTCGGGCAGCGGCCGGTCGACCCGGCAGAGGAGCACATCGGGCTGGATGCCGAGGCTGGTCAGGTCGCGGACCGAATGCTGGGTCGGCTTGGTCTTCAGCTCGCCGGCGGCGGCGATGTAGGGAACGAGGGTGGTGTGGATGAACACCGCATTCTTGTGGCCGCGCTCGTCGGTTCCGAGATCGTTCCTGAGCTGCCGGATCGCCTCGATGAAGGGGAGCGATTCGATGTCGCCGACGGTCCCGCCAATCTCGCAGATGACGAAATCGAGGCCGTCCACTTCGGCGAGGGCGAATTCCTTGATCGCGTTGGTGACGTGCGGGATGACCTGGACGGTGGCGCCCAAATAGTCGCCGCGCCGCTCGCGGGCGATGATGTCGCGGTAGATGCGGCCCGAGGTGACGTTGTCGCTCTGGCGCGCGGGCACTCCGGTGAAGCGCTCATAATGGCCGAGGTCCAGGTCGGTCTCGGCGCCGTCGTCGGTGACGTAGACCTCGCCATGCTGGTAAGGCGACATCGTCCCCGGATCGACGTTCAGATAGGGGTCGAACTTGCGGATTCGGGCTCTGTAGCCGCGCGCCTGGAGGAGGGCGGCGAGCGAGGCGGCCATCAGGCCCTTGCCAAGCGAAGAGACCACGCCGCCGGTGATGAAAATGAACCGCGCCATGGGAGGAACGGGTTAGCGGGCGCGGGGGCCGGAGGGCAAGGCGGCGAATCGCGTCAAGCGCGATATTTTGCGCCCGGCTGCCCTGCCCTGCCCTTTAGCGGGCCTCGCTCAGCGCGCGAGGTTCGAGGTTGCGGTTCCGTTGGCGGTGGGCGCGGCCTCGACCGACGGCGCCGCGGAGGCTGCGCTTCGGCCGGCCTGCTCGGCGGCTCCGGCGAGCGGATCGGCGGGCGCGGGTGCGGCGGGGGCAGCGCCGAGCGGTCCGCCGCCGACCGGTGCCCCGGGTGCCGTGCGGGAGAGGTTGGGGTCGATCCTGGTCGGGCCGGCGCGCATCGTCGCGAGGCCGGCGAGGATGATCGAAAGGACGATGAACAGGCCTGCGAGGATCGAGGTCGCGCGGGTCAGGAAGTCCGCCGCGCCGCGCGCCGACATCAGGCCCGACGGGCTTCCCCCGACGCCGAGGCCGCCGCCTTCCGAACGCTGCATCAGGATCACTGCGACCATCGCCGCGGCGATGATGGTGTGGATGACGAGCAGGAAGGTGAACATCGAGGGGGAAGCTTTCGAAATGCAGGGGAGTTGGCAGGCGATCTAGTCGATGGCGCGCGCAGGTTCAATGGCCCCGGGGGCTCACGCGCCGGTCGCGGCCTCGACGATGGGGACGAACTGGGCGGCGGTGAGGCTCGCCCCGCCGACCAGGGCGCCGTCGACGTCGGCGACTGCGAACAGCTCGCGCGCATTGTCCGCCTTGACCGAGCCGCCGTAGAGGATCCGGATCCGCCCGCCCGCATCGCCGAAGCGGCCCAAAAGATGGGCGCGGATCGCGGCGTGCATCTCGGCGATGTCGGCCGGCGTGGCGACATTGCCGGTGCCGATCGCCCACACGGGCTCATAAGCCACAACCAGCTCCGCCTCGCCGCGCGGATCGGGAAGCGAGCCGGCAAGCTGGGCGGTGACCACTTCGATGGCGCGGCCGGAGCGGCGCTGCTCGTCCGTCTCGCCGACGCAGACGATGGCTTGAAGCCCGGTTGCGAGCACCGCCTCGGCCTTGCGGCGGATGAGGTCGTCACCCTCCCCCTCGTCCGCTCGGCGCTCGGAATGGCCGACGATGGCAAGGCGCGCCCCCGCTTCCTTCAGCATCGCCGCCGAAACATTGCCGGTATGCGCCCCGGAGGCGGCCCAATGGCAGTCCTGCGCCCCGATCGCCATTCCGCCAGAGCGCGCCGCGGCGGGCGCGATCAAGGTGAACGGCGGACAGATCGCCACATCCACACCCGAGGCGGCCCGCGCCGCGGCGGCGATCGCCGACAGCTCCTGCAATGCCGCGATGCTGCCGTTCATCTTCCAATTGCCGGCAACGAGCTTGCGGCGGACGTGCATGGATTGCCCCTTTCGATGTGGCAGGGCGCGTAGCAAGGGGCGGCTCCACTGCCAAGCGCGCTGCTTGCGGGGCGGGGCGGCGGCTTCTATGAACCCTCCCCACTCCACTCCATCATCCCCGGACCCCCCATGCTCTCGATCTTCCGCCGCGGCATCGTTTCCAAGCTCATGCTCGTCGTACTCGGCATCGGCCTCGTCGCGATCGTCGTCACCGGCTTCGGCACCGGGGGGACGGGCGGCATCGGCGCGCTCGGCACCGGCAGCGGGGTCGCCTCGGTGAACGGCGAATCGATCAGCGAGCAGGAGCTCCAGAAGCAGGTCGACCGGCAGCTCGACGGGATGCGCCGCCAGCAGCCCGAGCTCGACATCGTGACCTTCCTGAAGGGCGGCGCGCTGGAGGAAATCCTCACCCAGCTCATCTCGCGGTTGGCGCTGACCACCTTCGGCCACGACAACGGCATCGATGCCTCGACCGAGATGGTGAACAAGGAGATCGCCCGGATCCCGCTGTTCCAGAACTTCGCCGGGCAGTTCGACCAGGCGACGATGGAGCGCTGGCTCCAGAGCCAGAAGCTGACCGAGAAGGAGCTGAGGGCCGAGATCGGCGCAATGCTGATCGAGCGGCAGATCGTGCTTCCGGTCGAATCCGCCGCCAAGGTGCCGCTGTCGCTGGCAGGCCCCTACGCCTCGCTCCTGCTCGAGCGGCGCGAAGGCTCGGTCGGGCTGGTCGCCTCCGCCGCGATGGGCGCGGGCAAGGAGCCGACCGACCAGGAAGTCGCCGCCTTCTATGACAAGAACCAGACGCGCTACATCGTCCCGGAGCGGCGGGTGGTGCGCTACGCCGTCGTCGCCCCGCAGGCTGTGGCGGCGCAGGCCAAGGCGACCGACGCCGAAATCCAGGCGGATTACACCGCCAACCAGGCCAATTACGGCCCCAAGTCCACCCGCGACTTGACCCAGGTGATCGTGCCCACCGAAGCCGCGGCGCGCGCGCTCGCCGCCAAGGTCGCCGGCGGCACGGGGATCGCCGACGCCGCCAAGCAGGCAGGTTTCGCTGCGGCGGTGCTTGCCGGCCAGACCAAGGAGAGCTTCGCCAAGGCGAGCGCCCCCGCGGTCGCCGATGCAGCCTTCGCGGCGGCGCAGGGCGCGCTGACCCAGCCGGTGCGCTCGGGCCTCGGCTGGCACGTCGTCCGGGTCGACAAGGTGAGTTCCACCCCCGGCAAGCCGCTCGCCGCGGTTCGGGGCGAGATCGCGACGCGGATCGAGCAGCGCAAATCGGCGGCGATCCTCGCGGACCTCAGCGCCAAGCTCGATGAATCGCTCTCCGGCGGCTCCACCTTCGACGACGTCGTCAAGGCCAACAAGCTGACTCCGCAGGAGACCGCCCCGATCACCGCCACCGGCTTCTCGCCCGAGAACCCCGCTTACCAGGCCCCGGCCGAGGTGAAGGCGGTGCTCCCGGTCGCCTTCGACATGGCCGAGGACGACGATCCTTCGGTCGAGAATCTGCCGCAGGGCGGCTTCGCAGTCGTTGCGCTGGGCCGGATCGTGCCCGCGGCGGCGCCGCCGCTCGCCCAGATCCGCGACCGGGTGAAGGCGGACTTCATCGCCCGCCGCGCCGCCGACCGCGCCAAGGCCGTCGCCCAGGCGATCGTCAGCAAGATCAACTCGGGCGTGCCGGCGGCCCAGGCCTACAGCCAGGCCGGCGTCCCGATCGGCACCCAGCAGATCGCCGCCCGCCGGGTCGATATCGCGCCCAAGAACGGCCAGGTGCCGCCGCCGCTGGCGATGCTGTTCAGCATCCCGCGCGGCAAGGCGCGGCTGATGCAGGCGCCGAACAATGGCGGCTGGTTCATCGTCCACCTCGCCAACGTCACCCCCGGGGACGCGAGCAAGCAGCCGGGCCTGATCGAGGCGACCCGCAACGAGTTCGGCCGGGCGCTGGGCGATGAATATAGCCGCCAGTTCCGCCGCGCCGTGGAAGCGGGGATGACCGTCAAGCGCCACAACGACCGGGTGCAGACCCTGAAGTCGCGGCTGATGGGCAACCGCACCGCGCAGTAGGGCCGGGGGGTGTCGATGATCCTGGTCGTCGACAACTATGACAGCTTCACCTGGAATATCGTCGACTATCTCCGCGTGCTCGGCTCGGGCGTGGAGGTGGTGCGCAGCGACGCGCTGAGCGTGGACGACGCGATGGCGAGCGGGGCGGACGGGTTCCTGCTGTCGCCGGGGCCGGGGCGGCCGGAGGAAGCGGGGATCTCGCTCGGCCTCGTTGCCGCCTGTGTCGAGGCCGGGCGGCCGCTGCTCGGAATCTGCCTCGGCCACCAGGCGATCGGGATGCATTTCGGCGGCGAGGTGGTGCGGGCCGGGCGGGTGGTGCACGGCAAGGCCTCGGCGATCGCGCATGACGGAAGCGGCCTGTTCGAGGGCCTCCCCTCCCCCTTCGCCGCGGCGCGCTACCACTCGCTGGCGGTGGCGCCGGCGGGGCTCAGCTCGGAGATCGTCGTCAACGCGTCCGCATCGGACGAGCCGATAATGGCGCTCCGCCACGCGACGCTGCCGATCCACGGCGTCCAGTTCCACCCGGAGAGCATCGCCAGCGAGCATGGCCACGCCCTCCTCGCCAATTTCCTCAGGATCGTGAATGAGGCATAAAGCTCAGGGGGGAGCCGATGCGGATACTGGTCGTATTGCTGTTTTTCTGGGCGAGCGCCGCGGGCGCTCAGGCCTGGGACCCGAAGCCGTGGGTCGACGACCTCCACCAGATGCGTTCCGCGATCGACGAGAAATATGCCAATCTCGACTGGCTGAAGGAGGAGCGGGAGGTCGATCTCGACGCGCTGTTCACCCGGGTCGAGGGGCGGCTCCGCTCCGCAGGGTCGGACGCTGCAGCGCGGGCGGTGCTCGACAGGCTGGTCGACCGGATCGGCGACGGCCATGTGGCGCTGAACTGGCCGGCGGCGAAGAGCACGGGGCCCGCGGCGCCTCCTCCTCCTCCGGTGCCCGGCGCAGCGGGGCTGTGCGGCCGCCTCGGCTATGACGCGCGCCAGTCGAGCCCCGGCTTCACCCCGCTACTGACCGGCTATCGCGCCCTCCCCTCCGCCAACGCCTTCCCCGCCGGGCTCGTCTCCGTCGGCGCCAAGAAGCTCGGCCTGCTCAGGATCGGCGTGTTCCAGCCGCAGGGCAGCCCTGCTCTATGCGAGGCTGCAGTGTCGGCGCTGACAATCGCCCCCGACAAGCCCTGCGACGAGATCTGCGAAGACAAGATCCTGACGTGGGTCTACCGCCGGATGACCAGCGACCTCGCCGTCCGAGCGGACCAGCTAAAAGCGGCGGGAGCCGACGCTCTCCTGGTCGACATCAGCGGCAATGGCGGCGGCTCGGAATGGGCCGAAGCCGCCGCCCGCATCCTCAGCCCGGTGCCGCTCCGCTCCGGCGAACGCGGCTTCGTGCGGGGCGAGCATTGGGCCAAGCAGTGGCGCGAGCTTGCAGAGAGGCTCCGCTCGGCGGCGAAGGAAGCGTCACCCGCCGACCGCGCCCGCCTGCTCGCCTGGGCCGCGGAAGCCGACCGCGGAGTCGCCGAGGCGGAGCGGCGCTGCCCGCCCGGCTGCCCGCGCATCGCCCGCCTGGGCTATGCCACCGGCCTCGTCGGCGCCGCGCCTGCAGGAAGCTTCGACGGCAAGCCCTGGGCCGTCCACATCTTCAGCATCGCCCAATTCCCCTATCGCGACTCCGCCTGGAAAGGCCCTTTGATCGTCGCCGCCGACCAGGAGACCTGGTCCGCCGCCGAAGAATTCGCCGCCCTCCTCCAGGACAATCGCGCGGCAATAGTCCTCGGAGCGCGCACCGGCGGCGCCGGCTGCGGCCACACCTGGGGCGGCACACCCACCGTCCTGACGAACAGCGGCGCGACACTCGAACTGCCCGACTGCGTCCGCTTCCGCGCCGACGGATCGAACGAGGTGCGCGGCATCCTTCCCGACCTCGCAATCCCGGTCCGCGGCAATGACGGACGCGCCTTCGCGGCCCATCTGTTCGAGGCTGCACTCCCCGCCGCCATCGCCAAAGCGGAGGCGCTGGGGAGCGGCGGGACGGATGCGGAACGATAAGGCTTGACAAGCGCCGCCTTCGTTTCCTACACGTTCCGCATTCGTTCCCAGGGGAGCCTTCGGACATGCTGACCCGCAAGCAAAATGAGCTTCTGACCTTCATCCACGGACGGCTGGAGGAGAGCGGCGTGTCGCCCTCCTTCGAGGAGATGAAGGAGGCGCTGGACCTCAAGTCGAAGTCGGGCGTGCACCGCCTGATCTCGGCGCTCGAGGAACGCGGCTTCATCAAGCGGCTGCCCAACCGGGCCCGCGCGCTCGAGATCATGCGCATGCCCGAACTCAAGTCCGGCATCGCCACCGCGCCGAGCAGCGTCGCGCCGCCGCGCGCCGCCAACGACGTCGTCGACCTGCCGCTCCACGGCCGCATCGCCGCGGGCATGCCGATCGAGGCGCTGGAGGGGCAAAGCAGCCTCCCCGTCCCCGCCGCCCTGCTCGGCCCGGGCGAACATTATGCGCTCGAGGTGGCCGGCGACTCGATGGTCGAGGAGGGTATCCTCGACGGCGATTATGCCCTCATTCGCAAGACCGAGACCGCCCGCGACGGAGAGATCGTCGTCGCCCTGATCAATGAGGAAGAAGCGACCTTGAAGACCTTCCGCAAGGAGGGCCAGATGATCCGTCTCGACCCCGCCAACCGCAATTACGACCCCCAGCGCTACCGCCCCGACCAGGTCCGAATCCAGGGGCGGCTCGCGGGCCTCCTCCGGCGGTACTGAGGACGGCGGGATGGCGGCACGGCTCAACTATGTCGAATTCCCGGTCGGCGAGATCGGGGAGGCCAAGGCGTTCTACGAGAGCGTCTTCGGCTGGACCCTGACCGCCTTCGGCCCGAGCTACGCGGCCACCCTCAGCGGCGACACCGACATCGGCCTCCAGGCCGACGCCAGTGAGGCAACGAAGGCGCCGCTCCCGGTGGTGGAAGTGGACGACCTGGAAGCAACTCTGGCCGCCGTCGAAGCCGCCGGAGCCACGATCACGCGCCCAATCTTCCCCTTCCCCGGCGGCCGCCGCTTTCAGTTCCTGGATCCGGCGGGCAACGAGCTGGCAGCCGTGAAGGCGGACGCGCACTAAGCGCGACGCCCCCGTCTCACCTCCGTCACCCTGAGCAGGACGGGTTTCGCGCCGCCTCGCCGCCTCCGCCTCGTCACCCCGGGCTCGACCCGGGTGTGGATTCACATTTGAAGTGCAACGGTTGGAGGAAGGCTTCGGCTGGGGTTTGGAAGCCGAGGCATTTTCGCGGGGTATTGTTGTACTGGGCGACGAGCTTGTCGAGGTCT
>Ga0209153_1000977_pt1 | contig 10844 bp, 10 predicted proteins | sample GraSoiAngelo_120_FD_185877 | JGI IMG/M metagenome (GOLD analysis project Ga0209153, IMG submission 185877) | Grasslands soil microbial communities from the Angelo Coastal Reserve, California, USA - 14_0919_09_20cm (SPAdes) (version 2) | ecosystem: Environmental > Terrestrial > Soil > Grasslands ...
CGCACGATGTTCTCGAGCATCACGATGGCGTCGTCCACCACGAATCCGACCGACAGCGTGAGCGCCATCATCGACAGGTTGTCGAGGCTGTAGTCGAGCGCGTACATCACCGCGAACGTGCCCACGAGCGAGAACGGCAGCGCCAGGCTGGGGATGACGGTGGCCGAAAGGTTTCGCAGGAACAGGAAAATCACCAGCACGACGAGCGCGAGCGTCAGGAACAGGGTGAATTGCACGTCGTGAAGCGAGGCGAGGATCGACACCGAGCGGTCGGAGCGGAGCTGCAGGTCGACCGATCCGGGGAGCTGCTGCTTCAGGGTCTGCATGACGCCACGCACCCGAGCCGCCACCGCCACGGTGTTCGTTCCCGGTTGCCGCTGGATGGCCAGCACGATGGCCCGGTTGCCGTTGAACCAGGCGGCGCTCTTGTTGTCCTGGATGTCGTCGAGCACGAGCCCGAGGTCCTGCAGGCGCACCGGGGCCCCGTTGCGGTAGGTCACGACCAGCGGTCGGAACTGCTCGGCGTTTTGGAGCCGCCCGTTCGCCAGTACGGTGTACGCCCGGTGCGGGCCCCACAGAATGCCCGTCGGCAGGTTCACGTTGCCCGCGTCGACCCCGCTTGCGACCTCGTCGATGCCGATGCCGCGCGTGGCGAGCGCCTTGGGATCGAGCTGGATGCGCACCGCGTACTTCGCCGCGCCGTACACGTTCACCTGCGCCACGCCGTCGACCATGGACAGGCGCTGCGCGATGAACGTCTCGGCGTACTCGTCCAGCTCCGACAGCGACAGCGTGCCCGAGCTCAAGGCGTAGTAGATGATCGGCTGGTCGGCCGGGTTCACCTTCTGGTAGGAGGGCGGGACGATGCCGGTGGGGAGCTGGCGCAGCGTCTTGGAGATCGCGGCCTGCACGTCCTGCGCGGCGGCGTCGATGTTGCGGTCCAGGGTGAACTGCAGCGTGATGTTGGTGCTGCCGAGGCTCGACGAGGAGGTCATCTGATCGATCCCGGCGATGGTGGAGAACTGCTTCTCGAGCGGCGTCGCCACGCCGGACGCCATGGTCTCGGGGCTCGCGCCCGGGAGGCTCGCGTTCACCTGGATCGTGGGGAAATCGACGTTCGGCAGGTTGCTCACCGACAGCAGCCGGTAGGCCATCAGGCCGAACACGAGGATCCCGAGCATGACGAGCGTCGTCATGACGGGCCGCTTGATGAACAGCTCCGAGATGTTCATTTGTCGCCCCCCAGCTCGCGCGCTGCGTCGGCAACCCCCTTCACCTCGACGGCCGCGCCGGATACGAGCCGCAGCTGGCCGTCGGTGACGACGTCGTCGCCCGCGCGCACGCCCTGTGCGATCACCGTGTACACGCCCGCGGTGCGCTCCACCGTCACCGACTGCGAGCGCGCGGTGCCGTCCTGGTTCACCACGAACAGATAGGTCCCCTGTTGCCCGTTCATCACGGCCTGTGACGGCACGACCACCGCGCTGTCTTCCACGTAGAGTTGCAGCCGCACGTTCAGGAACTCACCCGGCCACAGGGCGTTGTCCCGGTTGGAGAACTCGGCCTTGAGGAGCACGGTCCCCGTCGTCGTATCCACACTGTTGTCCACGAACGACAGCGCGCCCTCCGTGAAGACCGTGTCGCTCTTGGACGGACTCACGAGCACCGGCAGCCGGTTGCGGCGGTAGCGCTGGATGCCGGCGAGGTTCCTCTCCGGCACCGCGAAGCGCACCAGGATCGGATGGATCTGATTGATGATCACGAGCGGGTCGGGGTTGTTGGCCCGCACCAGGTTGCCCTCGCGCACCAGGAGCCGCCCGGTGCGCCCCGCGATGGGGGCCCGGATCGTGGCCCATTCGAGGTTGAGCGCGGCGTTGGCGACGGCCGCGGAGTCCGCCCGCACCGTCGCGTGCAGCGCGTCGGCGGCGGCGCGCTTGGCGTCGTAGTCCGACTCGGTGACGTAGTCCTGCTTCACGAGCTTCGCGTAGCGCTGGGCGTCGAGCTCGGCCGCTTGCTGCTGCGCCTGGTCGCGAGCCAGCACGGCCTTGGCCTGGTCGAGCGCCGCCTGGAAGGGTCGCGGGTCGATCTCGAACAGCACCTGACCGGCGGTGACGTCGTCGCCCTCGTGAAAGGTCACGTGGGTGAGCACGCCGGTCACCTGCGCTTGCACCGACACCGTCTGCACCGGCTCCGCGGTCCCGGTCGCGGGGATCTCGAACGGCACGGCCCGCCGTTCGGCGTGGGCGACGGTCACGGGGACGCGGGGCGATCCGCCGCCTCCCTTGTGCGAGCAGCCGAGCAGCGTGGACGGCACGAGCGCCGCGACCAGGATGGCGAGCTTCATCTATTTGGGCGTTCCCGTCGAATCGGTGCGAACGTGGAGTGGAGTCCCGCCGTCGAGGCCGAGCACGCCCGTGTCGTGTGCCAGCTGGGCCAGCGCGAGGTACCATGAGAACCGCGCGGCGATCGCGTCCGCGCGCGCGCTCGCCAGCGCCGCCTGCGCGGTGAGCAGGTCGAGCAGGCTGCCGGCGCCTGCCCGGTATCGACCCAGCGCCACCTGCTCCGACTGGGTGGCGCTCGCGAGCAGATCGGCGCCGGTGCGCACCTGCTGGGTGGCGGTGCGCAGCGCATAGTAGGCGTTGAATACCTGATAGATCACCAACTGCTCGAAGCCGTGGGCGCGGAGCGCCGCGGCGTCGGCGGCCGCCCCCGCGGCTTTGACGTCGTAGATCTGCGCTCCGCCGGAAAACAGCGGGATCGAGAGCGTGACCGTCGCCGTATAGCTGTTCCGGAACACCGGCCTGCCGTTGAGGAAATCGGTCTCGGCGGTCGTGCCGCCGACGCTGAGCGAGGGTAACGCCTGCGAGCGGGCGACGCTCAGCCGCGCCCGCGCCGCCGCGACCCGGGCGCGCTCCGCCGCGAGGTCCGGGCGCTCGCGCACCGCGCGCTCGATGAGCGCGTCGACGCTGTCGCTGATGCCGGGGGGGACCGTCGTGTCGGACGGGACCGCGAGGTCGTAGGGGACGTTGGCCGGCAGCCCCATCGACAGCGCCAGGGCGCCGCGCGTCGTCTGGAGGCGCCCCTCGGTCGTCTCGAGCGACAACCGCGCCTGCGACAGCGCGGTCCGCGCCTGCAGGACGTCGGCAATGGTCGCGAGCCCGACGTTGTGGCGCTGCTCCGCCGCCTCGACGTTGGTCTGGGCCTCCTTGAGCGTCGTCTGCTGGGCGCCGAGCAACGCCTTGGTGCCGAGGTAGTCGAAGTACGCCTGCTCCACGTCGAGCACCACGTTTTGCAGCGTCGCGTTGTGGGTCCAGTCCGCGGCGAGCAGGGCCTCGCGCGCCGCGCCGATCGAGCCCGAGCGACCGCCGAAGTCGAACAGCAGCCACGAAAGGTTGAGCGTCGGATTGAGAAACTGCTGCTTCGTCGCCAGCCGGCCCGCGGAAGGCACGGTCTTGATCGCGGTCACGGTTCCGTCGAGCGAGAGGGTGGGGTAGTATTGCCCCTGCGCCGCGCCGTAGCTCGCCGCCGCCGCGCGTGCGTCGGCCCACGCCGCGCCGGTCGCCGCGTTGTTCCGCAGCGCAATGTCGATCACGTCGGCGAGCTTGAGCTGGGCGACCCGCTCGGCCACGTCGGGCGGGAGCTGCGCGGGGGCCGGCGCGTCGGCCCGCCGCGCGGGCGGGGGCGTCCAGAACACGTTCGGCGCCGGCGCGGTGCCCGCGACCCCGCGTACGCCGGGCGTGCCGCATGCCGCGATCAGGCCGGCGCTCAAGGCCGTGAGCGTTTCCAGGCGGAACGCGCGCGACGGGCGGCGGTCGGGCAGGACGTCTGGCTGGTGAGTCGGCATCCGAGCGAGCATTCGGCTCTGGGGAACGGGTGTCGGGGGGACCGTGGGTACGGAGTATACGCACGAGCGGCCCCCCGTGTGGAGCTTGCAGGAGGATCGCGCGTGACGCGACCAACTCGGGTACGGCTCGATCGCTGGCTGTGGGCCGCGCGCTTCTTCAAGACGCGGGCGCTCGCCGCGGCGGCCGTCGGCGCCGGACAGGTCGAGCTCAACGGCGAGCGCGCCAAACGGGCGAAACCGCTCGGCGTCGGCGACCGCCTGCGGGTCCGACGCGGCCCGTTCGAGTACCTGGTCGTGGTGCGCGGCCTCGCGGAGCACCGCGCCTCGCCCGCCGCCGCCGCGGCGCTGTACGACGAAGACCCCGAGGGGAAGCGGCGGCGGGAGCGACTGGCCGAGCAGCTCCGGGTGGCGCCGTCGCTGCGCTACGAAGGAAAGGGGCGGCCGACGAAGCGCGAGCGGAGGGAGATCGAGAAGCTGAAAGGAGAATAGCTACTGGACGCCGAGCGCCACGCCCAGCCCGATGGCGACGGCGCCCAAGGCCAGCAAGGCGAGCAGGAGCGGGAGCGCGAACCGCAGCCAGTCTTCGTAGCGCACCTGGGCCGCGGCGAGGATCGCCATGAGCGCCCCGTTGGTGGGTGTGAACAGCTCGCACAATCCGCCGCCGTACTGGTAGGCGAGCACCGTCACCTGGCGCGACAGGCCCAGCAGGTCCGACAGGGGCACGAGGATCGGCAGCGTGAGCACGGCGTGTCCGGTCGGGCTCGGCACCGGGACGTGCACCAGCGTGTGCACGACCATCATGCCGACGGCGGCGAGCCCGAGCGGCAGGTGCGCCACCGGCGCGAACAGGCCGTGCACCAGGGTATCCACGATCCGGCCTTGCTCGAGCGTCACGAAAATCGCCCGGGCGAAGCCGATGAGCAGCCCGGCGTACGCCATGGACCGGAAGCCAGCGACGAGCGCGTCGGCCGTGCCGGCCACGCCCAGCCCGCCGACCAGCCCCGCGGCTACGCCCATCGTGAAGAACAGGGCCGCCATTTCGTTGAAGCCCCAGCCCCGCCGCACGCCGGCCACGAGCACGACGAACGCGCCGACCACCAGCGCGAGCACCGCGGCGCGGCGGCGGTCGAGCGAGCCGGCGTCCGGGGCGGTCCGGTCCAGGGGCGTCGTGTGGCCGCGCGCGGCGCAGCGCAACGTTCCCCAGATCCACACTGTCAGGGCCGCCGCCAGGAAGGCGAGGCGAAACAACGCGCCCGAGAGCAGCGGCACTTGTGCGAGCTGCTGCCCGATGCCCACTTGAAACGGATTGATGGGGCTGAACGCCGCGCCCACCGCCGCGGCACCCAGGCTCGTGGCCACGGCGACGACCGGTTGCACGCCCAGCCGGCGGGCGAGCAGCAGCATCACCGGCACGAGCGCGATGATTTCCTCTTTCATGTTGTCGAGCACGCCGCCCAAGGCGAACGCGAGCGCAGCCACGGGAATGACGAGCCGCTCCGAATGCCCGAAGCGCCGTACCAGCCAGTCGACCCCCTGCCGCAGAGCGCCCGTCTCGTCCACCACGGTGAACGCGCCCCCGATCAGGAACACGAAGAAGATCACCGCCGCCGCGTCGCCCATGCCGCGTGGAATCGCGACCAGCGCCTGAAAGGCGGTCACCGGCCGTGGCGCGACCGCGTGGTAGGTGCCGGGGACCACGACGCGGCGACCGGTGGCGGCATCGTCGCGCCGGTCGTATTCGCCGGGCGGCAGCACGTGACTCGCCAGGGCGGCGACGAGCACGCAGCCCACGAGCAGCGTCAGCGGGTGGGGGAATCTCACGGGCGAGACCCGCCGAGCCGCCGGATCGCGCCCGCTGGGCTCACCGGCTCAGCGCCACAGCGAGAGCAGCACGCTCATGAGAACGAGGTACGCGAGCTGATAGCCGGCGTCGATCACCCACGCGGCGATGGGCTTCTCGGAAAACATGTTGGCGGCGAGCCCGATCGTCGCCGCGAAGCCGAGCCAGGAGAGGAACCCGAGCCACAGGCCCTGCGCCAGCGTCGTCGAGTTCGTGTAGCCGGCGAGCAGCGCCACGACATACGCCGTCACCACGTAGCAGAGCATGGACACGGCGTACCCGCGGGTCATGCCCTTCTTCTTCATCTGCTCGACCTTCTCGGGCGTGTACCCTTGCGCCTGCATCCATTGGCGGGCGAACAGGACCGGGGAGTACCAGAAAGCGCCGAGCACGAACGTGACGAGCGCGGCGACCAGGATGGCGACAATGTTGACGGTGGCGGTCGGCATCGGCTCTCCTTTGAGGTCGGAGCTAACCTACAACGGCTCGGCGCTCCCGCTAGCGTAGGTCCAGCCCATGAGGCAGGACCAGGCATACAGCAGGATTCCCACCATGCGAACGCCGCCGCCGATCAGCCGGTCCTGTTGCAGCAGACCGAGCCGGCCGAGGAGATAGTTCCAGTCGTGGTCGCCGCCGCCCACCAGGGGCAGCTCTTCGGCACGGGCGTCCTGCACGTATACGGCGACGTTCCAGAGGCTCTGGGCGACCCACCACAGAGCCACCATGGCGGCGTGCCGATCGCCGCGACGCCAAAAGTACGCTACAAAGATGGCGGGGATGAGGACCTGCGTGAGCGTGCCGCCGAGGAAGCCGACGAACTCGCCAAAGATGCCGAACACCGGATGCCCGAACTCGTGGATGGCGAGGTCGAGGCTGTCGAGCCAGCCGTAGTGGCCCGGATGGAGGATGAGGAACCCGCCGTACACCGCCAACAGGGCGGTCAGGCAGAGGCGAGCGCGGTCGGTTATCGCGCGAGCTGGGATTGGATCGCGGCGTCGACCGCCGCGAGATTGGTCGCGCCATCCCACTCCGCGACGACGCTGCCCTGTGAATCGAGCACCGCCACGTACGGCAGGTTCCACGGGGTCGGGATGTGGAACCCGAGCGGGATGAGCGCATCGAACAACGCTCCGGGCTGCCACGGCTTGACATAGAGAGGGTCGAACGGCGCGTGGTATCGCGCCAAGAACCCCGGGACGGCGTCCTTGTCCTCGGGCTCGTCCATGGAGAATGCGGCGACATCGAAGGCCTGCCCCTCGTAGTGGTGGGCAAGCGCGACGAAGCCCGGAAACATCGCCTGAGATCGCGGGCACCGCGTGCCGTAGAGGATGGCGAGCGTGACCCGTCCTTTGTTGCCCCGCATGTGATGGGCGGCTTCATAGGTGTTCACGGCGCGAACGCCCGCGGCCGCGATGGCGGGAGTCGCGGCGGGCGCCGGGTCGGTCCTGGAGAACGTCGGGGGTGCGGTGGGACCGCCGCCGGTGTAGGGCGCGAAACCGCCGCTCGTCTGTGTGCCCGCGCCGCGGCGCCGCTCCGCGGCGTCGCGCTCCACGATGGCGGCCAGGATCGCCGAGTCGGCATAGAACGCGGAGTCGGCCGCGCTATTGCGTGGTCGATCGGAGGCGTCGTCCGACCCGGCGCACGACGCGCCGAAAACGGCAAGAGCGACGATAGCGGCAAAACGCATTGAGTCCTCCGTGGGGCAAAGAGCCCTCAACTAAGGCGTGATGCGCCTGGAGCGGAAGTTGCCCCTCATGATCACGTTCCCGTCGTCCGCGCTCCGCATCTCGAACGTGCCGTTGAGCGAGTCGCCGTGGAGCCTGCCCGTGGTGGTCGTCAGGACGCGGCGGTGCGTGGACGGGCTCTGGTACGGCCCGATCTCGTCCACGAGGGCGGTGTCGCTGACCTGACGCGCCCGCACGGGGATCGGCGGGGCTTCGACCTGCGCGAACATGAGCGTGCCGCGGAGCGATCCGTCCTCCGCCACGCTCGAGACGATGCGGAACGGCGTACCGGTGTCGCTTTCGCTGTGGTACGCCCGTCCGTCCCAGGTGCCGGCGTACTTCTGAGCGGGCCCGGCGGCGGCCGCGCGCGACTTGTCCGCCTGGGCGCACGCGGCCGCAACGAGGGCCGCGCACAGTGCTGATCGCATTTCTCGAAGCCTCCGGTGATCGGGGGAACGGTGGAGTATGGCTACCCGAACACCTCCAGCGCCACCTCCACCCGCCCGAACGGCGCGCTTACCTGCACGCCCTGGACGCTACCTTTCACCTGCTGGAACATCTCGCGCGCGATCTTCACGCCCTCGGCGAGCGCCGCTTCCTTCCCTTTGTCCTGCGCCCGGCGCATCCGCTCCAACACCTCGGGCGGCACGACGACCCCCGGCACCTCGTTGGCGAGAAACTCGGCGTTGCGCAAGCTGACCAGCGGCCAGATCCCCGCCACGATCGGGATGCGATACGTTTCCACGCGCTTGAGGAAGCTCTCCAGCTGCCGCACGTCGAACACCGGCTGCGTCACGGCGAACTCCGCGCCCGCGTCCACCTTCCAGTGGAATCGGGAAAGCTCGCGGTCCAGCTCCACGGCGCCGGGGTTCACCCCCACGCCGATCGCCCACCGGGTCGGCGCGCCGATCGGGTTGTTGCCGGGGTCGAGCCCGTGGTTCAGCCGATACACCAGGTTGGTGAGGCCGATCGAATCGATGTCGAAGACGGCCGTAGCCTCGGGGTAGGGGCCCATCTTGGGCGGGTCTCCGGTGATGATGAGGATGTTGCGCAGCCCCGCCGCGTGCGCGCCCAGGATGTCCGACAGCATGCCGAGCAGGTTGCGGTCCCGGCAGCAGTAGTGAATGACGGTCTCGATCCCCACTTCCTTCTGGATCAGGATGGCCGACGGGAGCACCCCCATGCGGCTCTGGGCCCGCGGACCGTCGGGGACGTTCACCGCGTCGACGCCGGCCGCCTTGAGAGCCCGGCATTGCTCGAGCATCGGCGTGGGGTCCACGCCCTTGGGCGGGACGATTTCCACGCTCGTCACCAGCTTGCCCGCAGCCAGCTTCGCACCCCAGTGAGAGCGCGTGGCCAGCGGCACCTCTTTCACTCCCGCGGGCGGTGCGATCGTCTCGCGTGTCTGCACCACCGGCTGGTGACGGGGCACCACGCTCGCCACGTAGTCGCGGATCTTCTTGATGTGCTCGGGCGTCGTGCCGCAGCAGCCGCCCACGATGCGGGCGCCCGCCTCGATCATGCGGCGGGCGTAGCTCGCCATGTACTCGGGTGAGGCGAGATAGATCTTGCGGTCGCCCACGTCCTTGGGGAGGCCGGCATTGGGCACAGCGGAGATGGGTCGGTCGGTGGCCTTCACCAGCTTCTCGACCGCCTCGAGTACGCCCGCCGGGCCGACCGAGCAGTTCACCCCGATCACGGCGGCGCCCCACTCGGCGAGCTGCTTGGCGAAGGTCTCCGGTGCGGTGCCGTAATGCGTGAGGCCGTCGTCGCCGATCGTCATCTGCGCGATGACGGGGAGGTCGGAGACGCTCTGCACCGCGCGCAGCGCCTGGTGGATCTCGTCCACGTCGGAGAAGGTCTCCAGGATGAACCCGTCCACCCCGCCCGCGACGAGGCCCTGCACCTGCCGCTGGAAGTGCGCGAACGCTTCCTCCCGGGACAGGGCGCCGAACGGCTCCAGCCGCACGCCGAGCGGCCCGATGGCGCCCACGACACTGGCCCGGCCGGCGCTCGCTTTGCGGGCCAGCTCGGCCGCGGTCCGGTTGATCTGTTCCGTGTCGTCGGCGAGCCCGAAGGTGCGGAGCTTGACCGGGTTGGCGCCGAACGTATTGGTCTCGAGGAGCTCGGCGCCGGCGCGGACGTAGGCCTCGTGCACTTCCTGGACGAGCTTGGGCTGTTTCACGTTCAGCTCGTCGTAACAGACGTTGAGGAAGAAGCCCTTCGAATACAGCATGGTGCCCATCGCCCCGTCGAGGACGTGGACTTTGCCGTCATTCAAGAGGTCGCGGAGGGTGATGGTCATCCTGGCGTTTTAGCGACTTGTTTAACGTGGCTGCAATAGGCCGCAAATCACCACGGAATCCGTTGTCGCTCGAAATCTAGCGCGTCCCACGTATCTTACGCCATGCCCGCGCTTGCCTCGCTGCATCCCCAGATCGTCCACTTCGTCATTGCCCTCCTGTTCTGCGGCGTCCTGTTCCGGTGGCTTTCGTTCATCGGCGCGGGGCGGCTCGCGTTCACCGGGCCGGCCGCCGCCACGCTGTTGCTCGTCGGCACCGCGGCTTCCGTGCTCGCCGTACAATCGGGCCTCGCGGCCCATGGGCCCGTCGAGCGCGTGCCCGGTGCCCGCGCCGCAGTCCAGGACCACGAACAGTGGGGACAGCGCACGCGGAACATCTTCCTCGGCGTGGCCCTGCTCGAGATCGTCGCGCTGGCCGTGCGACGCACCCGTTACGTGCCGTACCAACGAGCGGTGCTCGTCGCCTCCGGCGTCGCCGGACTCGCGGGCGCCTATACCCTGTACCAGGCGGGGGACAAGGGCGGGGACCTGGTCTACAGCTATGCCGGTGGCGTGGGGATCCAGAGCGGTGATGCCAGCGACATCGGCCACCTGCTCATGGCGGGGCTCTATCACCAGGCGATGGCGGACCGCCGTGAGGGGAAGTCGGCGGAGGCAGCACAGCTCATCGGAGAGCTGGCGCAGCGCTATCCGGACGATACGGCGGTCCGTCTCCTGACCGTGGAGTCGCTCATCGTGGACGAGCACGACGCCAGGGGTGCGCTGGCGGCGCTCAAATGGTTCCCCCCGGCGCCCGACAGCCGCTTTCTGCGGTTCCGGGTCGGGCTGCTCCGCGCGGATGCATTCGCGGCGGCCGGGGCGCCGGACTCGGCGAAGCTGCTGCTGCAGGCGATGAGCGCGGAATTCTCGAACAACGGAGCGATTCGCGATCGGCTGGCGAAACTGAAATAGCGATGCCCGATCTTCTCGCCGCCCGCTCGCAGATGGGCATCTCGCTCGCATTTCATATCGTGTTCGCCGTCGTCGGCATCGCCATGCCGGTCATGATGGTCGTGGCGGAGCGGCGCTGGCGGGTGACGGGGCACGCGATCTTTCGAGACCTCGCGCAGCGCTGGGCGCGGGGCACCGCCATTC
>Ga0209153_1000979_pt1 | contig 10821 bp, 9 predicted proteins | sample GraSoiAngelo_120_FD_185877 | JGI IMG/M metagenome (GOLD analysis project Ga0209153, IMG submission 185877) | Grasslands soil microbial communities from the Angelo Coastal Reserve, California, USA - 14_0919_09_20cm (SPAdes) (version 2) | ecosystem: Environmental > Terrestrial > Soil > Grasslands ...
AACCTGCCGTATGAGATCGACGGGGTGGTGATTAGAATTAACGACCTGGCGCAACAGCAGGAACTGGGCACGGTGGCACGTGACCCGAGGTGGGCCATCGCCTTCAAATATCCGCCCATTCAAGTTGCTACGCAACTGCTCGATATCCGCATCAATATCGGTCGCACGGGTTCTGTCAACCCCTGGGCGCTGCTCGAACCCGTCAATATTCGCGGTGTAATCGTTTCTCGCGCCACACTGCACAACGAGGGTGACATCCAGCGCAAAGACCTGCGTATCGGTGACTGGGTGCTGGTAGAGCGCGCTGGCGAGGTCATCCCACAGGTAGTGAAGCCTGTCGTCGAACGGCGCACCGGCAAAGAGGAAGTGTATCACCTGCCGGAACGCTGCCCCATCTGCGATACGCCGCTTGTGCGTTTGCAAGACGAAGCCATGGCCTACTGCCCCAATCTGCAATGCCCGGCTCGCAATCTCGAAGGCATTATCCACTTCTCTTCAAAAGGAGCAATGGATATAGAAACCATCGGTGAGAAGATGTCCGAGCAACTGGTCGAGACCGGCTTTGTTAAAAGCATCGCCGATTTTTACTCACTGACACGCGACCAGCTACTTTCTCTGGATGGCATCAAGGATAAAAGCGCCGACAACATGCTCAATGCCATCGAAGCTAGCAAACACCGCTCCCTCGCCCGGCTCATCTTCGGTTTGAATATCCGGCATGTTGGGGGGAAGACCGCGCAGATTCTCGCCCAGCATTTCGGCTCGATGGATCGCCTGATGCATGCCAGTGAAGCCGACATCAGCAGCATCCCGGGTATCGGCCCTGTTGTTGGACAGAGCGTCTATAGCTGGTTCCAGAACGAACAGAACCGCGCCCTGATCGAACGACTGCGACAGGCCGGGTTGAATATGCAGGAGGAGCAAAAGACGGTCGAAGGCCCACTCGCTGGTCAGACCTTCCTGCTCACCGGACGCCTCAGCAGTATGACGCGCCCTGCCGCTGAAGAGGCAATCGTGCGCCTGGGCGGAACAATTGCTACCGGTGTGAGCAAAAACCTCAGCCACCTGATTGTAGGCGAGGATGCGGGTTCCAAGCTGGCTAAGGCACAAAAAGCAGGCGTACCTATTCATGACGAACAGTGGCTGATGGACCTGTTGCAGCAGTATCAATCATCGTAATTCGGATTACGTTACTCAGCCATCAAATCTTGTACTGAGGCTATAACCTCCTCAACAGGAATATCGCTAACGAAGGAAGCCGAATGGGAACAATGGCCGTGGGAATGATCGCAGCCGCATATCGGGCAGTTGAGCTGCCAGGACACGAGAGGACGATGGCGGAGCCGCGAAAGTGGGGCCCCGTTCATTAGATTAAAACACCAATAAATACCTACTGTTCTGGCACCGACCGCGTGAGCAAGGTGCAGTGGGCCCGAATCATTAGAGACAACTACGCAACTTCTGGAGAGCAGAGCAGCCAGCGCGCCGAGTGAGAGGCGGCCACACAGATTCACGCTCTCGCCTCGCATAGTTCGGGTTACCTGTTCAACAATCCTGCGCTCGGGCTCCATGCCGGTGACAACTACTGTCGCACCACTGGCCGTGAGGGTATCTCCAACCCGAGCAAACTTCTCTGCCGGCCAACGGCGCCTGGGATCACTGGCTCCTGGATGGAGTACGACCAGTGGCCTTTTCTGCCCCGGAAGAACGGCTTCTAACTCAACGATATCCTGCTCTGTTACCGCGAGATGCGGTTCGTGGCAGAGGGGAGCAGCTCCAACGAGCGAAACAACCTCTAAATAGCGCAGGATCTCATGCTGGAAATAGTGGTAGGGAATCCAACGATCCAGAGCCATTGCATCCTGCGCTTTCAAGCCAACGGTCTCTCTGGCACCCAGGCCTACAATGAAAGGGTTGGAATACTGTCCTCCACCATGCAGTTGGCAGGCCAGATCAAACCGCTCCTGCCGCATTGCCTGGAAAAATTGCTCCAACCTGTCTTTGTCCTCTGCTTCGCCCGGCTTGACGCTTACCCCGGCACATGGAGGCACCACAACGACTTTATCAACCGGGCCGGGACGCTGGTGAAGAAAACGGGCATGCCAGGGCAACGCTAACAGCACCAGTTCTGCCTCGGGATAGGCGAAATGCAGGGATTCCAATGCCGGTAAGGCAAAGATGAAATCTCCTAAACGATTGGCTCGTAATACTGCTATCTTCTGCACTTCTGGCACATACCCTGAGCGCATGCTATCTATCTTCCCCCATTGTACTCATTTGCTTTTACATTGATTGGACGTGCATTCCGGCGAAAAAGATACTGAGCAGGAGAAGACAGTCAAAGCCTTGCCCTGCTAGCCGTAAAAGAAAAATGTTCCCTATAAGCAAAGGCCTATAGGGAACATTGGATTACCTGACTCCTTTACACATACTTCATCTCTACGAACCGCCGACGCAGTGGGTGCACCTGTTCTTTCACGTTTTTCTCGCGAATAGCATCATGGATCAGCTGGGCCAGTTCGCCCATGGCGCGCTCATCCATGCCGAAGCGGGTCATTTCGGGGACACCGATACGCAGCCCGGATGGGTTGCGCGGGTCAGCATCGCCGGGGACCATGTTGTAGTTCACGATGATGTCGTTGACTTCCAAACGTTTGGCAACCTCGACACCGCCACCCCATTGAGATACGTTGACGGCGATCATGTGGCTCTTAGTATAGCCAAAGTCGCGCGCCTCGACGGGTGTGCCGAGTTCGTCCAGGTTGCGCCCAAGCGCCTGGGCATTGCGCACGATTTGCGTGGCGTACTCACGACCGTACTTCTGCATTTCGCGAGTTGCTACAACCAGAGCGGGTAGCGTGAACAGATGGTGGTTACTGGATGTACCGGGGAACACTCCGCGATCGGCGGCGGGCCAATATTTTTTCTCGACCTCTTCATCCAGGTTCCCTAAGATGACGCCCCGCTGCGGGCCAGGGAACGTCTTATGTGTACTGGCGGTCATCCAGGTCGCGCCCTCGTGCAAGGGCTGCTGAAACTCGCCGCCCGCGATCAATCCCAATACATGCGCTCCATCATAGAGGAGAGGAATATCTTTCGTTTTGCAAAAAGCAGCCACTTCCGTGACGGGTTCAGGGAAAAGGAACAGGCTTTTGCCCATAACCACCAGTTGTGGGGAAACACGCTCAATCAGTTCGATGGTCTTTTGCGCATCGATATGATAGTGATCCTCGGTGAGCGGCAAATAATGCAGGTTGATAGAGTTGGGACCACCCAGCTTGAGCGATTGGCCACGGCTCTGAATACGCCGCCCAAAGACACCCACAGGCCCGTGACTGATATGCCCACCCGCGTCGGTCGAGTTCGCTACAACGGTATCGCCACCACGCAGCCAGCCCATGGCGATGGCGGTATTGGCAGCATTGCCGCTGATCGGGCGCACATCGGCCTGTCTGGCCCGAAATAGTTCAATGATCTCCCTGGTTGCCATGCTCTCAATCTCGTCGATGTAGCGCGTCCCCTGATAATAGCGATTCACTTTATCGCCCTCGTTAGGATGCCCCTCGGCATAGCGCCCCATGAAATCAGAAAGCTGTACTCGTCGCACTGCCTCGCTGGGAGTATTTTCGCTGGCAATCAAGTTAATGGTTTGTGTCTGCCGCCAGGCATTTTCCTGGGCAATGATACTCTCAATGTCGCTGATATCTACGGTCATATGTTTCTCCTTTGTAGTATTTGCTGATTACTAAAATATGTAATTCAGTATAGCAGCAGAGAGGAGTCAGAACAATAGAAATAGACATGACTCGCAACATTGAAAGTGATCCGCGAAAAATGAAAAAGAGAAAGCCAGCGCATGCGCTGACTTTCTCTCCTGAGTAGCTTGCTCAAACAATTGAGACAGTAGACTTAGTAGCCTCTATCTCGATAGCCACCACCACCTTGGCGACGGCCTCTGTTTTGGTAACCCTGACCGCCTCCACGCTGTTGATCTCGCCGGTCACGAGCTTCATTAACAACGATGGTCCGGTCGCCAAGCGTCGTACCATTGAACTGGTCGATGGCTTTGCGTGCCGCAGCATCGTCACTCATCTCTACAAAACCAAATCCTTTACTGCGCCCGGTATCCCGATCAGTAATTACTGTCGCTGAGACAACTTCTCCAACCTGCCCAAACAGATCAACAAGGTCTTGATCTGTCGTGTTATACGACAGGCTGCCAACATAAATTCTCACTAGGGTTTGCTCCCACATCGACGTCAACTAACATATTGCAATCGGTGGAAACAATCTTCCCACAGTAACGATACAACAACATCTGACGTCATACTTATATTATAACACACACTTATCCCAATTTATTCCTTTAGTCCCCTAATTCCTACTCTAAAACATTCTCTCACCGGGCGGCACTGCATGCGTAGGACTCAGTAATACCACATCGCCATTCTCATCTGCTACGCCAAGCGTCAAAGATTCAGAAAAGAAAGGGCCAATTTGTTTGACAGGGAAATTCACGACTCCCATCACCAGTCTGCCCAGGAGTTCTTCTTTTGTATAATATTTCGTAATCTGAGCCGATGATTTCTTAATTCCAATTTCTGGTCCAAAATCGATCTCTAATTTGTAAGCTGGCTTGCGCGCCTGTGGAAAATCCTCCACTTTGATCACCCTACCCACGCGGATATCGACTTTCTCGAAGTCATCATACGTTATCATGCTTCACACCTCCGTGAGGGGTATTATAGCAGGAGGAGAGCAATTTGCAACTCACAAAGCCGCGATCCCCTTGATAAGATACGCTAGCGTCCTCATATCCCCCAACAGAAACGTCTCCTTCACATCCACTGGTCTCCCTTCCCCTTGTCGATTGACCCAGACCGTTGTATATCCCAGTTCGGTCGCGGGTACTATATCGTATTTGAAGCCGAAACCAGCGTGCCAGATATCCGAGACCGGCAAGCCCAGCCGTTCACGCGCCAGCAGAAAGCCTTTGTGACTGGGTTTATATGCTCCCGCCTGTTCAGCAGTAATAATTTCATCGAATTTCACGCCTATCGTGCCCTCAGTCTCAGCAATAATATCGTTGTCAGTATTCGTAATAAGTGCTACTTTCAGGAATCTCTGCAATTCTAGAATAGCTTCTTTAGTATCGGGAAACGGTTTCCATGTTCCCATTGCATTAGCAAATTCCTCGAGGTCTTGCTCAGCATAGGGGACCTGGGCAGTGTCCAGGGCCATGCGCATGGTATCACGCAGCACCTCACGGTAGGGACGATAGTGTTCTTGAATAAACACAAACTGAATCTCTTCCCACTGTCGTTGCAAAGCGTGCGTATCGATGCCCTCAATATTGTGCGCGGCCAGTCTCTGAGCGAAAAACTGCTGAATGGCGCTTTCCCAGTCGATCAGGGTGCCATAGCAGTCAAAGGTGATGGCTTTTGGAAGAGTAACCACGAGGATACCTCCTTACGATGCAGGAACAACGAAGTTTACTATGCTTTCTCGACGGCGATAAAATTTCTGTTGAACAAACCGCCTGATACTGTTATACTACAACATACTAACCAAACGAGATGGGTGTACTGTCTTTTTTACCTTTGGCCGGAACAATTCACAATTGGTGTGGGGATGCAGGCGCCTATTTCACCTATCCCCATAACACCTGATCTGGATAAGCCACCTCTGGCATAGAAACTCAGGAGGATAAGCGTTTCATGAAGGTCTATACTGCGGAACACATTCGCAACGTAGCGTTGATTTCCCATGTTGGAGCAGGTAAAACATCTCTCATAGATGCTGCGCTGTATGATAGCGGGGCGGTCACGCGACAAGGCAAAGTTGATGAGGGCAGCTCAATCGGCGATCACGATCCCGATGAACTCAAACGACGCATGACGTTGCATGCCAAAGTGCTGCCCGTCGAATGGAAAAACACCAAGATCAACTTCATTGATACCCCCGGCTATGCGGACTTCGTAGGTGAAGTCAAAGCGGCGCTGCGCGTAGCCGACGCGGCGCTGGTGGTAGTAACGGCTGAAAAAGGCGTAGAGGTCGGTACTGAATTGACCTGGAACTACGCCGACGAGCGCAATTTACCGCGTATGGTGCTTGTGAACAAACTGGATCGAGAAAATACCTCGTTCGACCAGGCGCTCGAATCGCTGCGCAAGCAGTTCGGCTTGAAAGTCGTCCCACTACAACTCCCTATTGGTGAGCAGGCAGGCTTCAAAGGCGTGGTAGACCTGGTGACACAAAAAGGCTACACCTTTGAGGGCGGCAACAAAGTACAGGAAGTTCCCATTCCGGCTGACATCAAAGAGCGCATGAGCAGCTATCGCGAGCAGCTGATCGAGTCCGCGGTCGAAAGCGATGACGCGGTGATGGAGAAATTCCTGGAGGGCGAAGAACTCAGCGACGAAGAAATTCTCTCGGTTATCAAGCAGGGGACACGCACCGGTCAATTAATTCCGGTGCTGTGTGGTTCGACCAGCAAAAACATCGGTGTGCAGACACTCCTCGACGCCATCGCTGACTACCTCCCAAACGCAGCAGACGCGCTGCCAGAGGACACGCAGGCCTTTGGCAACAATCTCTCAATGTTTGTCTTCAAGACGGCGGCAGCGCAAGTCGGTACCATTAGCAATTTCAGGATCTATACAGGGACGCTCAAGCCGGATATGCATGTGTATAACCTGCAAACGAAGGCCGATGAGCGCATTGGACAACTCATCACGCCGCGCGGCAAAATGCAAGAGAGTGCCACCGAAATTCCCGCAGGCGACTTCGGAGCAGTCGCGAAGCTCGCCAACACCCACACTGGCGATACGCTTTCCAGTAACAAAGACGCTGCCGATCCCCTGGAACCCGTTAACTTCCCAGAGCCTTGCTACACCGTCGCCGTTTTCCCAAAAAGTAAGGCCGACCTGGATAAAATGAGTAATGCACTGGCTCGTGTTGTAGAAGAAGATCGCACGCTGCGCGTTACGCGCGACCCGGAAACCGCCGAAGTGCTGCTCTCCGGCATCGGTGAATCCCACCTGCAGATTGTCATCGAGGGCATCAAGCGTAAATACTCGGTTGACCTGGAGGCGCGCGAGCCGCGCATCTCCTATCGCGAAACCATTCGCAAGAAGGCCCGCGCCAATGGCCGCCACAAGCGCCAGAGCGGCGGTCATGGGCAATTCGGCGATGTCTGGCTGGAGATCGAGCCACTACCAATGGGAGGCGAAGAAAACTTTATCTTTGAAGACAAAATCGTCGGCGGCGTGGTTCCCGGTCAGTACATCCCAGGCGTAGAAAAAGGTGTGCGCGAGTCGCTTAAACGCGGCTTCATTTCCGGCAACCCGTTGGTATACATCAAAGTGGCGCTGGTGGATGGCAAATACCACCCGGTAGACTCGTCTGCGCAGTCATTCGAAGTTGCCGCCTCACTTGGTATGCAAGAGGCGGTGCCCCAAGCCAGCCCAACCCTTCTGGAGCCGGTCATGACGGTAAACGTCACCGTGCCGGAGGGCAACATGGGTGACATCATGAGCGATATCAACACCAAGCGCGGCCGCGTGTTGGGTATGACCCCCATTGGCAATGGCCAGCAGCAAATTACCGCGAATGTGCCACAGGCCGAATTGCTGCACTACGCAACTGATCTGCGTTCAATCACGCAGGGGCGCGGCACCTTCACCATGGAGTTCTACCAGTACGAAGAAGTACCCCCTAATGTACAGCAGGAAATCATTGCGCAGCATAAGAAAGCGGAAGCCTAGAAGTAGTCTGATTCGTTATAACATATGTTCGACAATGTGTCGGACAACAAAGTGAAGTACCTTACCAATCGCATCTGCGGGAAGGGGAGACCAGTTCCAGTTCGTTCTGGTTGAACTGCACCGCGTCTTGCACGCAGGGAACGTACTCCACTCTCAGGTCAGCCCTACCATTAAATGGGTAGGGTGATCTACTACACTTCCAGGTCTTTGACCTGGAAGTGCTTTTTTCAGGTAGAAAAGAAGCTGTTACGCTTTCTTATCGCTCAGAAAGCTCTGGATGGTCGTGCCACAAACCGGGCAGGTTCCTTTTAAGGCATGCCTGCCATTTTTCATAGTCACTTCTTTCGGATCCTTTATTTCCCTCTTGGTTTTACATTTGACACAATATGCTTCTGCCATTTCGGTTCCTTTCATTGTAACTTCACACTCGCAGGTTGAGTATGAATAACGCTCGTTCGCATATCATAACACGCCGAGCTACTTTATTGATATACACGAGTTGCGACTCTGTGGGAGATACATCACGAGAAATCAAGATGATCGGCGAGCATTATGTTTCGCCGGTGATCCAACCTGCCTCTTTTGCGTTCCACGTCCCTGCTTCTTGCTGCCCTGCTGCTTCCCCTGTTGTGGCTGGCTCTTGCTCTTGCTCCGCTGCTTTCCAGCAGAACCCTTTTCTCTTCTCAGCACGTGTCCATGACCCACCAGCCATTGCCGCGCTTGCTCGTGCAGATCTCGCAAGGTAGGGCTGCCAGCAATCATCATCCACATCGCGAATTCTACGTCGGCAGGTTGGCCTGCCTGCCACTGCTTTTCAGCTATAAGAAATTCACTCACCTGCTTTACGTCGAGCGTACGTAACACAGCATCGAGCCGTTGCCGGAAGTTCGTATACTCTATCATATTTTCTAGTCCTCCCCTCTTTATAGAAGCTATCTATCGCTCACAATCATGGATGCGGAACTTTTGAGCGCGGGGATATCCCGGTTGGCTGCAACTGCGCCCATGATCTTACCTGATCCATCCTTGATCAAAACGACCGAGGAGAGGATTAGCCGCCGCGTGCCATCTTTGCGCAACTGAAGTACTTCCCCTTTCCAGTACCCATTACCGCGTAACTGCTGGCTTGCTTCCTCCCGCGTAGAGTCAAGAAAGACGGTCTGCAGGACCGTGTCGATAGTTTTCCCGAGCACTTCCTCAGCTTTCCAGCCGTAGAGCTTCTCAGCAGTCTCATTCCAACTCAGGGTTGTGTAATTGGTGTCGGTCGCAATCACGGCATCCAGGCTGCTCTGAGCAATACGGGCGTAATAGAAGAATTCAACATCGGTGTCCTGGCGATCACGTTCCGAAGCCTCTTGAGCAATGCCGATGTAGCCAATCTCTTTGCCCTTCTCACTGCGCAGCAAGGTGGTCGTAATGTCTAGCCAGACCGATGAGCCATCTTTGCGCCGTCCTTTCCACAACCCGCGATAGTCGTGCCCCTTTCTAATCTGCTGCAAGTCAGCCGCCAATTGTGTCTGTTCCAGTTCGGGATATAATACTGCGGGGGTTTTGCCCAACATTTCCTCAGAGGTGTAGCCGAATAAGGCACTGGCTCCCGCGTTCCAGTAAGTGATCTTGCCCCGGAGATTGGTCACGATGACGCTTTTGGTGGTCTCGATCTTCACCCTCGGCTGGATATGAGGTTGCCCATCGGCTGCTTTATGTTCAGAAACACCTTGCGGAATCTGAAGCCGCTCTTCGCCTGGCCTGTCTACAGTGATTTCGTGAAAAAAGGCAAAGACGCCTTCCTGGAAAGGATAAATACGCACAGCAAAGAGCTTGTTCATGAGGGTCACTGTACATTCAAGGCTGCGATGTTTTTCCAACGCCTCATGAAATTTCCTGGACAATTCGGAGTTGGCAGGGAGAGCCAATACCTGCCATATATTCCTGCCGAGCAATGCTTCCCGCGTTGCCCCTAGCAACGCCTCAGCAAGATGGTTCAGATGCGTCAGCTGCCATTGGGTATCCAGACACAGAAAGGCATCGGGGAGCGCTTCCAGCAGCGCTGCTCTAGCCTGCTCTGGACCAAGCCCCACATAGCTCAAAGGAAAGGTCTTCCGGGCGCGCGAATGCTGAAATACTCTATTTTTCTTCGATGAGGTACGAGTCATCAAAGATTTCCTCCATTAAGCAAACTCTGAATTTGACACTGATTATAGCACGTTCAATTGAAGTCAAGTGTATGCATAGAAATAAGAGTGACATGTAGCGAGGATTTCCGAGAGAAGCCGCGAATGGCTTGGATGGAGGCCGGGCATGTGATAGCATATTATGAAAGAAATAAAACTAAACGTTCGGAGCAGATGGCATGACCTATCAACCAATCGAAAACTATGGAATTATCGGAAATGCTCATAGTGCAGCGCTGGTGGGGATGAACGGGTCTATCGACTGGTTCTGTTTCCCTCACCTCGACTCCCCAACCGTCTTCGCAGCCCTGCTCGACGACAAGAAGGGCGGCCGCTTCCAGATTACTCCCGCCTCTGTCGGCAGCAACTATAAACAGCACTACTGGCCCGACACCAACGTCCTGGTCACACGCTTCCTCTCACCCGATGGTGTCGGTGAGATTATCGACTACATGCCCATTGGCGTTCCTGCCCTGGGAACCAGCGGTCGCCGCTATGGGAACAACTGCCTGATTCGCTACGTCCAGGTGGTGCGCGGCGTTGTGACCTTCCACATGGAATGCACTCCGGCCTTTAATTATGCGCGCGATGCCCACGAGACCGTAATTAGCTCCGAAGGTGCCTGCTTTTACTCGCCGAGCCTCAGTCTAGGCCTGACCACGCGCATACCCCTCGAGTTGCAGGGTACCGGGGTCTGCGCCGAATTCACGCTGCAAGAGGAGGAGACGGCAACGTTCTTGCTGCAGGAAACTGAGCCGGGAAGCGGGTGTGGCCTTCCTATGCAAGAGTCGGAGGCCGAAGAGCTTTTCCGGCAGAGCGTGGCGTACTGGCAGCGCTGGCTGGCCAAATGTACCTACAGGGGGCGATGGCGGGAGAGCGTC
>Ga0209153_1000980_pt1 | contig 10818 bp, 7 predicted proteins | sample GraSoiAngelo_120_FD_185877 | JGI IMG/M metagenome (GOLD analysis project Ga0209153, IMG submission 185877) | Grasslands soil microbial communities from the Angelo Coastal Reserve, California, USA - 14_0919_09_20cm (SPAdes) (version 2) | ecosystem: Environmental > Terrestrial > Soil > Grasslands ...
GAGTCCATCGTGGCGGACTGGAGCAGCAGGACGGCGAGCGCAGGGATCATGGGGCCACCGGGTCCGTGGTCAGCGTGACGTTCAACACGTGTTCGAGGATGCGGTTCGCGTCGAAGTGGGTCTCGGCGATGGCGCGCGCCGCGCGGCACTGGCGCTCGTAGTCGCGATTGATCGCGTCGAGCGCCGCGGCGGCGTCGTCGAGCGAGGTGAAGCGGAACATGCCGTCGGCGTTCGGCAGGAAAGCACTCGGGCCGGTGTGCTGTACGACGACCGGCTTGCCGCTCGCCAGGTAGCAGAGCGTCCGATCGCTGACCCAGGCGTTCTGGAACTCCATGCACGACGCCTTGGCGCAGCTGAACTCGCCGCGCGAGCGCTGCACGTAGGAGCGGTACGCGTCGGGGCTGCCGGCGACCGCGGTAGAGTGGCGCACACGCCAGCCGCTCTCCGTGAGACGGGTGAGATCCGCCGCGTCGCGCTCGTCCGTGTAGAGGGCGAGCTCGAGCGGCTGGCGTGTGCGCCGCGGCAGCTCGGCGAACTCGAGGAACGCGACCCGCTTGGTGTTCTCGCGCAGCACGGTCTTGCCGTTTTCGGTGACCTTGAGCCAATCGGTCGTCGACCAGCTCGAGACGGTCGTGAACGCCTCGGCGTGGGGATCGTATGTGAAGGGCCAGAGATCGAGACACACCGGAGGCCGGATGCGGTGCCACTGCAGGCCGCAGTCGGAGAACCGCGCCGAGGGCGTGCCCACCGTTTCGCCGGTGGTCAGATAGCAGTCGTGGGCCGGGACGCTGAGCTGACCCGTGCCGATCCAGAACTGGAGCAACCCCGGGTCGATGTCGACCAGTGCCGTGCGCCGGGCGCAGGCGAGCAATCGCGGGTCGATCGCGTAGTGGAAGTTCAGCAACAGGTCCGCCTGCCGCAGCACACGCTCCGCATCGGACCATGAGCCGCCGACGAAGCGAAAGGCGTCGGGGCCTACGGCCGGTCCACGATCGCGGGCGTAGAGGAGCGCCTTCCCTTCGAGGCCGAACCGCCGCAGCCGCTCGAAGAAGGCCGAGAGCAGACGCGTCTCTGCGGCGGGATCGTCCGGGGGACGGAACTGCTCCAGCCAGTACACGTCGCACCCCAGGCGGCGCAGCCCCTGGGCGTACTGCATGTACACCCAGAAGTGGCCGCCGCCGTCCGGGAAATTCGCGACCTTGTAGACCGAGATCACGACGATCACGCTGCGCCCTCCGAGACGGAGAGCGCGGCCACGGCCGCGGGCAGGTCTCGAAAGCCCGCCAGACGAATGCCCCGTTCCTCGAGCGCCGGGCGCACGCGCGGGTCGCACAGCGTGCGCAGCTCGGCTTCACGCTCGACGGTGTAGCTCGAGGCGAGTCCCTCGTCCACGTAGCCGGGATGACACGTCAGCTCGGTCACACCGGGGCCGAGCTCCGCGTCCAGCAGCCGGAGCAGTCCTTCGAAGGTGACTTGCTCCAGATGGGTCTCGCCGCCCCACTGTCCGTAGAATTTCGGGAGGTGGCGGACGTCGGAGTAGCCGCGCAGCGGCATGCCCACACGCCGGGCCCACGCCCGCACGTGCGGCTGGATGCGCGGGTTGCGGTGGACGTCGTGATGGGAGTCTGCGTGCGTCGGCGGCGCACCGACCAAGTGCACGAAGCGGTCGAGCTGACGCTGCAGCTCCGCGGGCACGTCCTCCCGGGAGTCGGGGTCGAGCTCGAGATGCAGCCCGACGCTCAAGGCGGGGCATTCGCGGCTGAGGGCGGCCGCCTCCACCGCCGCCGGCCGGTGCACCATCAGGCTCGTGCTCGTGAGGATCCCCTCGCGATGCGCTTGCACGATCCCCCGGGTGATCCCGTGGGTGATGCCGAAGTCGTCGGCGGTGACCACGAGCAGCTTCACGGGGGCGGTCATGCGGCAAAGGGCGGCCGTAGCGCCCGGAACCAGGGTTCGAAATCCATGAGCTCGCCGATGCCCCACTCGGCGCCGTCGTGCAGCAGCGCCATCGCCGCCCAGACCACGCAGTGGGCGTAGCGCGCGCACTCCGCCGTGTGAAACAGCAGGTTCAGCGTGTCGTGGTCGGCAAGGCGCCAGCCCCGCCGCTCGACTGCCTCACGGTAGCGCCGCAGAATGGCCGGCCGCTCCTCGGGCGCGGACTGATAGAGGAAGGTGGAAACGTCGTAGCTCGCCGGGCCCACGCCGACGTGATCCCAGTCGATGAGCCGGGCGCGCGGCCCGGCGGACGACATCGACACGAACACGTTCTTCGGCCAGAGGTCGCCGTGCAGTAGTGTGTCCGGCCCTCCCGCCTGTTCCAGGAGACGCACGCGCCGCGGCGCATCGTCGCGCAGGGCGTAGAGGCACTGCAGCAGGCGCTCCCGCGCACCGGCGAACGCCGCGGGCACATCACGGGGAGGGGTCGCGAGCGCTTCGAGCGCCGCGACGGCATCGCGCAGGTTCGACATGAAGAAGTGCACGCCGTGGTCGCGTGCGCGCCAGCGGACCTCGGGAACCAGCGGATGCCGCGCCGCTCGCACATGCAGCTCCGCCATGAAGTCCACCGCCGCGTCGAGGCGCCACGACAGGCGGTCCGCGGCGAGGTTGCCGTCGCCCAAATCCTCGTACACGTGCCACACCCAGCTGCCCTCGCGCTCCGCTACGGCCGCGAGCAGCTGCGGACAGCCATCGGCGAGCTCGAGGGCCGGCAGCCAGCGCTCGACCACCAGGCGGTCCGTTTGGGCCACGGCCGGCGGGTGGCGCTTGAGCACGAGGTCACGGCCCGGGGCGCTTCCGATTCTCACGCGGTACACGGCCGGCTTCAGGCGCTCGACGTCCAGCCGCTCTCCCGGTCGGGCGGCGTTGCTCACCAATTCCTCGAGGGCTGCGCACAGCTCCGCCGCGCCCGGCTCCTGCCATGGCTCGAGCGCGCGCTCGAGGCGCTCGCGCACACCCGCTGCGTCGCGCGTGGTCATGCGAGCGCGCGCTCCAGCACCCGTGTCACCACGCGGCACCCGTCGAAGTGCTCCTCGGCGAGGTTGCGCGCGAGGCGACACTGGTTCTCGTAGTCGGCCTCGATCGCCGCCAAGGCGCGCACCGCTTCGTCCATCGACCGGAACCGGAACAGTCCCGCCGCGTCGGGCAGCCGGCTGGGCCCGGTGTGCTGCACCACCGCCGGCTTTCCACTGGCCAGGTAGCAGATCGTCCGGTCGCTGGTCCAGCTGTTCACGAACTGGACGCAATACGGTTTCACGCAGCTGAATTCGCCCCGCGACGCCTGGATGTAGGCGCGGTACGCTTCCGGCGTCGCGCTGACGTCCCATGCCTCGCGCACGCCCCAGCCCAGGGCCCCGAGCCGCTCGCGCCACTCCGCGTAGTGCTGGCCCAGGCACACCGCCAGCTCGAGGTGTGCGGGCGTCCGCGACGGCAGGTCGGCGTACTCGAGGTAGGCCGTCCGCTTGTCGTTGGAGAAGGTGGTGCCCGCGAACTCGAAGGTCCCGCCCCACCAGTGCGTGATGGTCGTGTAGCGCGACGCGGCGTCGGCGCGCACCACCGGCCACTCGGCGAGGAACACGGGAGGCGGCGTGTAGTGCCAGCGCAGCCCGCAGTCGGGAAAGCGCGCGGCCGGCGTGCCCACCGTCTCGCCGATGGTGAAGTAGACGTCGTGGGGCGCCACGCAGATGTCGCCTGTCGTCATCCACACCTGGAACAGGCCGGGATCGGTATCGACGAAGGCGGAGCGGCGGAACCGTCGCACCACCGACCCGGGCAGCGCGTGCGACAGGTTCAGCAGCAAGTCGGCGTCGGCCGCGACGTCCAGGTCCAGGCCGGCGGTGGCCAGGTCGTCGGGGAGAGGCCCGCCGTCGATCGAGTAGAGCGCGAGCGCATCGGTGAACCCGTAGCGTCCGAGATGTGCCTTCAAGGTGGCGACGCACTCGCGCACGTTGCGGCCGCGCCAGCGACGGCGGCGCGCCACCGATGCGTCGCCCGCATCGTGGTCCACGCCTTCGAGCCAGATCACCCGGCATCCGCTGGCGCGCAAGGCCAGGGCCCAGTTCAGGTACACCCAGAGGTGCCCGCCGCCCTGGGGGTAGCCGATCGTGTTCGCGGGCGCGACGCAGACCGTGAGACTCACGCGGCACCCCCGAGCGGATCCGGCAGCGGCGGGCGCAGCGTCTCGAACCAGTCCTCGATGTCCACCAGGCCGCTGCGGCCCCACTCGGCGCCATCGTTCAACACCGCCATCGCGGGCCAGACCACGCAGCTCACCCCGCGCGCGGTCTCGGCCGTGTGGAACAGCAGATTCAGGTCGCGATCCGCCGCCAACCGCTGGCCGGACCGCTCCACGGCCGCGCGATAGCGGCGCAGCAGCCAGGGCCGCTCGTCGGGCGACGACTGGTAGAGGAATGTCGACAGGTCGTAGCTCGCGGGGCCCACGCCGACGTGGTCCCAATCGACCAGCCGGGCCCGCGGGCCGTCGTCGGCCACGGCGACGAAGACGTTTTTCGGCCAGAGATCGCCGTGCAGCAGCGTATCGGGCCCTCCGGCCTCGTCCATGAGGCGGACCTGCCGAGGCGCTTCTTCGAGCAGCCGGTGCAATCGCTCGAGCAGACGCCGGTGCGCTTGCGCGAACCTCGCCGGGGTGCGCATGGTCGCGAGCGCCTCGAGCGCGGCGATGCCATCGCGCAGGTTCGACATCAACGACCGCGCGCCATGGTCGCGGCCGTACCAGCGGATCTCCGGCAGGAGGGCGTGGCCGTCGCCTCGGGTGTGGAGCTGCGCGATGAGATCGACCGCCGCCTCCAGGCGGGGCCGCTCCCGGTGATCGGCGAGCGTCTCGCCGCGGAGGTCCTCGTAGACGTGCCACACCCAGCGCCCTTCGCGCTGCGCCGCGGCGCCGAGCAGCCGCGGGCAGCGGTCGCCGAGACCGAGCGCCGGCAGCCAGCGCTCCACGACGAGGCGGTCGGTGTGCGCGATGGCCGGCGTGTGGCGTTTGACCACGAGCGTGCGGCCGGATGCACCGTCCACTCGGAGCCTGTACACGCCCTTTTGCAGGCGCTCGAGATGGATCGTGTCTCCCGACGCCGCGGGGCCGTCCAGCATGCGCTCCAGGGCGTCGCACAGCTCGGCCGCCCCCGGCTCCCGCCGCTCGTCGAGCGAACGAGCGAGTCGCTCGCGCAGCGTGCCGGTCTCACGCAGGCGGCTCGCCATCACGCTTGAGCTCCGACCATCGCCGGCCCGAATCTGCCGGCGGCGCGCGCCGCCGCGAGCAGGTACGAGGCGAGCCGCTGCGGCGCGTCCGGGACGCCTCCGCACCCCGGGATGCTGCACATGTCCACGACGTACGGCTTCCCGTTGCTCTCGATGATGTCGACGCTGTAGAGATCGATGCCGAAGGCCCCGCCGCAGCGCTGCGCGATGTCGCGCAGCTCCTCCGACGGCGTGAATGGCTCCCCGTGTTTCTCGTCCTCGGTCCTCGCCGGAAAGACCTTCTTGACACCGAACAGCCGGCCGCCGATCGCGTAGATCTTCCGGTCCCGGCCCTGGGGCGCGTGGTAGCGCTGGGCGAAGATCGGCTCCCTGCCGACCGGTACAGCCGCGAGGTCGGCGACGCCGCGCACGACCCGGACTCCGACGCCTTCCGAGCCCTGATACGGCTTGACGATGATTGGGCCTTCGTCGAGGAGCGGCGCGAGCTGCGCGGCCTGCGACGCGACGTAGCTGGCGGGCGTGGGCACCCCGGCCAGTTGCAGGATTCTGGACGTCACGATCTTGTCGCGGAGCGTCATGCTCACCGGATACGGATTCACGATGGCGGCGCCCTGCGCGTGCAGCGCCGCGGCGATGCTCAAGGCGAGGGAGCTGGTCTTCTTCAAGACGTACAGATCGTGGTCCACCCGCACGTCCGAGAGGTCGACCAGCTGCTTCCCGGGGTCGATGACGTCGACGATGGCCCCGGCATGCGCCAACGCTTGCATCACCGCGGGCACATGGCTGGTGCGCTGACCAACGCGGACCGTCGCCAGGAAGCCGATCCGGAGTCGCCTCATGTCGCGCCCACCTCGCGCCACGGGGGCGCTGCCGGCCGCGCCCAGTCGAGCCGGTCGAGAGCGGCGTCCAGCTCGGCGGCGTACAGCCGCATGTCGCGGAGAGACGCATGCGCCCAATCGTTCGCCAGGTCGTCCGCGATCCAGGACATGGCGGAGATGGTCCGGAACACCGTCCCGCAATAGGCCAGCCGCAGGCACGCCTCGCTGCTCATGTCCGGCCAGCGCTCCCGCCCGGCGGACCAGTAGGTCGGAATGTCGGGGTTGGCGGACAACTGTCCCGACGGCACGGTGAGCTGCTGAGCCAGGTCGACGGCGGGGACGCCCCAGCCGGCGTCCTCCCAGTCGAAGACGGTGATGGTGGCGTCCCCGTCCCCGGGCAGGCCTCGCAGGCGCATGTTCCTGCCGTTGAAGTCACCGTGCACCAGCGTCCGCGGCGCCGCGTGACAGAGGTCTTCCAGCAGCTGCCAGCGCGCGGCCAGATCTTCGAGCCGGGCCAGGAGCTCCTCGAGAAAGGCCACGTCCTCCGGCGACAGGACGGGGTTGTCGAGATGGCGCCGAAACGTTTCGCGCAGCGTGTGCATCCGCTCCAGGTATCGGGCGGGTCCGCCGTCGGGGAGGCGCCCTCCGGCGGCCGCGCCAGCCGCCGCGCCATGCAGTAATCCGAGCCAGCGGCCGGCGCGGGCACGGTGGTCGGGGAGGAGGTTCGAGTAGTCGGGACCGCTGGCTTCTTCCATGAAGAGCCAGCTGGAGGCGGCGTCGGGCGCGTCGACGAAACCGTAGTAGCGCAGCGACGGGATCGTGAGGCGGGCGAGAATGTCTTCGTAGACCGTGCGCTCGACGAGGGCGACGGCCCGGGGACACCGTTTGGCGATCACTGGCGAGCCGCCCTGACCGACGCCCTCGAGCCGGTACACACTGCTCTTCCGCTTCCGGACCCGCAGCGGCGTGATCGACACCGGCTCGGCATGCGGATACAGCTCGCACCAGGCGCGCACGGCCGGATGGCTCTTGAGGTTCGACCGGCGCTCGCCTACGGCCGCCGGCGCGACGGGCGGCTGCGCGCTCGTGACGGATCCGATGGTATCGCTGACGACCCGGCCGCTCTCGAGCACGAGGAGCCCGGCGCACCGCTCCAGCGTGCTGGGCCGATGGGAGATCACCAGTACCGTGCGGCCGCGCATCAGGTGCCGCATCGCGCCGAGAATCGTCGCCTCCGTTTCGGCATCGACCGCGCTCGTGGGCTCATCCAGGATCAGCACGGGGCTGTCCTTCAGAAATGCACGGGCGAGCGCGATACGCTGCCGCTGGCCCCCCGAGAGCTGCGCGCCGCGCTCGCCGACCTGTGTGTCATAACCGCGCGGCAGGCGTACGATGAACTCGTGCGCGTTGGCGGCGTGCGCCGCGGCCACGATCTTCTCCCGGCTCGCGCCGGGCGCGGCGTAGGCGATGTTCTCGGCGATGCTGGCCGAGAACAGCACGGTCTCCTGCAGCACCACGGCGAACTGGCGGCGCAGGTCGTCCAGCTTGTAGTCGCGCAGGTCCACCCCGTCCAGCAGGATTTGCCCCGCGGTCGGATCGTAAAAGCGCGTGAGCAGGCTGATCAGCGTGGTCTTGCCGGCCCCGGTCGCCCCGACCACTCCCAGCCGCGTCCCCGGCGCGATTGCGAAGGACACGTCCTGCAGCACCGGGCGGTCCGGGCCGTACGCGAACGAGACGCCCCGAAACTCCACCGCCCCCGTCGCACGCGTCACCGTCCGAGCGTGCGGCCGCTCCGGCACGTCGGGCTGCTCGTCCAGCAGCGCGAACGCCCGCTCGGCGCTCGCCAGGTACCCTTGCAGCCCCGTGGCCTTCCGGCTCATGGTCTTCAGGGGCTCGTACAGCTGCGCCAGGTAGCCGAGCACCATCAAGAGCTGCCCCAGCGTGAGCGTCCCCGCGCGGACGTGCCCGACCCCGATGAGCAGCACCGTCGCCATCCCCAGCGCCGTCACGAGGCCGATGAGCAGGCCGTAGCCTCCCTCGAGCACGGCCAGTCGGATGCGCGCGGCCACGCCCTCCCGGGAGCGGTGTACGAAGCGGCCGGTTTCCCGCGCTTCCTGGCCGAACGCCTTGACGACCCGCAGCGCCCCGAGCGTTTCCTGCACGACGGCCAGCGCCGAGCTCTCGAGCTTCTTCACCTGGCGTGATTGGCGGCGCATGCGCGGGCGGTATAGGCGGGACAGGAAGAACAGGGGCGGAGAGATCGCCAGCGCCACGACGGCGAGCTGCCGGTCGAGCGCTGCCGTGACGATCCACATCGTGACCACCGTGATCGTGGCGGAGACGAAGGGAATGGCCCCGTCCACCAGGATGTTCTGGATGGCGGGGGCGTCGTACTGAATGCGGTACACCGAGTCGGTCGTGCCGCGCGAGTCATGATAGGACAGGGACAGGCGCTGGACCTGCTGGACGAGGAGGGAGCGGAAGTCGAGCACCAGCCGCTCGCCGATGTAGGTGCGGAGCAGCGTGCTGGCGAGACTCTGCAGCTGGCCGAGCGCGGTGACGGCGAGCAGCAGCCCGATGGCCAGCGCGAGCGTGGCGGAGGCGCTCGCGCCGACCGACGCCGGCACGAGTGCCTGCAGTAGGGGCGGAAGCGGCCGGGTACCCAGCACCGAATCGACCACGATCTTGAGCGGCACGGGATTCAAGAGCGCGATCGGACTCGCGAGTAAGCCGAGCGCGAATACTCCCGCGACGTGCGGCCAGTAAGACCGGGCCTGGCGCAACACGCGTCCGAACAACGTGGCGTCGTGCATCACGCCTTCGGGTCCCGCAGCCGTGCGACGGCGTCCCGCACCGTGGTCATCGCCGCCGTGCACTGCTCGAGCACGCGCCAGGCGAAGAACACGGCGCCCAGCCCCAGGACGGCCGCGGCGACCCAGGCCCGGTCGCGGACCGCGCCGTACGTGAGCGCCGCGAACACGAGCGTGAGGATCGGCCCTCGCACCGGCACGTTCGGCCACCAGCGCAGCCGGAGCATCTGGTGGCCGCCGGGATGGTCTTCCACGCCCAGAATGAGGCGGGCGGCTCCGAAGAAGCCACCCCGCACCTCCAGGTCCCACCGGTCGTGCCGGCCGCCGCGCAGCACGCAGGCGCCCTCGGCCCGCAGGTCCGATTCCATGGTCCGCAGGCGCTGGTCCTGGTCCCGTGCCTGGTCGCTCCAGATCGAAGCGGTGACGGGCCACAGCGGCGTCGGTCCGGGCGTGCCCCGATGCCGCCACGGCGTGAGGCCCTCGTTCAGGCGCCCGCGCAAGCGGGCCAAAGGCTGAATCAGATGCAGCGCCGCGGTCAGCAAACGCCGCCGCACCCGTGTGGACCAGCCGGCCGGCCCGTCGGGGAATGTCGCGCGCGCCGCGCTCAGCCAGGCCTGGGCCAGGGGCGGCACGATCGCCACGGCGAGCATGGGCAACGCGAGCTTGAACGGCCGCCAGGCGGCGCTCAACGCCGCGATCCCGGCGAGGCTCGCGGTCATCAGGTGCCACTCGGGCATTTGCGGCAGGGAGCCGAGCAGGCTGGGCGCTGGCTGGTACAGCGATTGGAACGGAGCCGCACCCCAGACGCCGTGGTATACGCGGGGCCGGCGCCAACCGAGCGCGTAGGTGAGTCCATCGCCGTAGATGCGACCCGCCCAGCGCACGTGCCCGGGTCCGTTGTACTTCTCCGGCCATTTGCGCTCGAGCATCGCCTCCGCCCGGCCGTAGCCGATCTGCTGCCGCCAGTAGGTGCGCACCGAGTTGCGGCGGTGGTGCCAGACCATGGCGGCGGGGTGGAAGCCCAGCTTCCAGCCGCGCTCCTGCAGCCGCCAGCACACGTCCACGTCGTCGCCGGCGGTGCGGAACTGCGGGTCGAACCCGCCGATCGCCTCGAGGCAGGACTTCCGGAATGCCATGTTGCAGCCGGGGATGTGCTCGGCCTCGCGATCCGTGACGAGCACGTGTACCGGTCCGCCGGGGGCGCGCGCCACGCACTCCGCGATCGGACCGTCGCCGGCGGGCGCGATGTTGGGGCCGCCCACGCCGGCGTACGCGGTGCGCAGGAACGTGGACGCGAGGTATGTCAGCCAGTCGGGGTCGGGGTAGGCGTCGTCGTCCAGATATGCCACGATTTCCCCGGTGGCCGCGGCGAGTCCCGTGTTGCGCGCGTTGGCGAGCCCGCGATTCTCGGTCTTGATCAGGCGGCAGCCGTACTGACGCGCGATCACGCCGCTCGCGTCGGACGATCCATCGTCCACGACGATCACTTCGTAGTCAGGGTAGACGAGGCGGCTCAATCCATCGAGACAATCGCGGATGGTGCGCGCGCCGTTGTAGGTGCAGACCACCACCGAGACGCGGGGCCAGGGCAGCTGCGGCGGGAGCGGCACCTCCGCGAACGCCTCGCGCACCGCCCCGAGCGCCGGCTTGGGCGAGCGGTCGGCCCGCGTGAGCCCGAACGCCCAGTCTCCCACCCCTTGTCCGTGCCGGTACCACTCGTCCGTCCACGAGAACACGAACACGCCGGCAGAGCCGGCCGCGAACGCCGTCCGCACCTGCCAGTCGAGCGACCGCGCCTGTACGTCCTCGCCGTTTCGCAGGCTGTCAAGACCGAGCTCGCTCATCACGAGCGGCCGGTCGCCCGCGAGGTTCTGGAGTCGGGCGAGGTAGGCGTCGAGCCGCTCCGGCGACTCGAGGTACACGTTGAAGCACAGCAGATCCAGGAACGGCAGCCGGAGGTATTCGGTGGCGGGGTAGTT
>Ga0209153_1000982_pt1 | contig 10811 bp, 9 predicted proteins | sample GraSoiAngelo_120_FD_185877 | JGI IMG/M metagenome (GOLD analysis project Ga0209153, IMG submission 185877) | Grasslands soil microbial communities from the Angelo Coastal Reserve, California, USA - 14_0919_09_20cm (SPAdes) (version 2) | ecosystem: Environmental > Terrestrial > Soil > Grasslands ...
ACGGTGGAATGCTCAAAAGCGAAAACGAGCCCGCCGCTCGCGAGGAATTTCGAGAACAGAATCAGCGACAAGTTGAACTAATTAGTAATGCGTTTTTTGAAAAGCGAAAGGGGCGTTGAGGGCGGTTGACCGAACCGCCTACTTTTCCGTCATCCCGAGCGACAGTCGAGGGATCCCGATGCGTTACCTTTAAGCTTTCGCGGCGGGATCCCTCGACTCCGCTCGGGATGACGGACCGCGTATTGGAAACGTAGGCCGTGCTTTCGCGGCGACAACGAACGCAATTCCAATCGCGATCAGGAAAAAGGAAAAAAATTGTCCACGGGTGAAGACGCCAATGAGCGGCGCATCCGGTTCGCGAAAATATTCGCAGATGATGCGGAAGATTGCATAAAAACTAAAAAATAATCCGGTCAGCACGCCGTTCGGTTGTCGCATTCTTGTGCGCACGAACCACAAGATTATGAAAAGGACGACTCCTTCGAAAAACGCCTCGTAAAGTTGTGAGGGATGACGCGGCGTCAGAATCCCGCGAAGCGCATCGTTTAATTGCGAATTATGGCGCGCAGCTTGAATGATTTGTTCAGGATCGATCAATGAGGAATCGATCGTCCGTGCAGCGGCAACAGCGCGATCCTTTACATACGAATCTTCCAAAAGTTCTTTCGGGAATTGGACTGCCCAGGCGACGTTGGTGGCGCGGCCATACAGCTCGCCGTTAATGAAATTCGCGCAGCGGCCAAAGAACAACCCAATCGGCGCCGCGACAACCAACGCGTCACCCAGATTCGTCCAGGGAAGACTATGCTTGTGCGCGTAGTAAAAACTGAGCGCAAGAATCCCAATCATTCCGCCGTGACTGGCCATGCCGCCTTCCCACACCCGCAGGATCGAAAGCGGTTCGCGTAGCATTTCAGGTTTGTAAAAAAGAACGTAGCCGATTCGGCCGCCCAGCAACACGCCAAAAAGCGCCGTCCAAGTTATGAAATCGCTGACGTGTTCCGGTGGCAGGTCGCAGTAACCGCGCTTCGAGAGCAGGCGCACGACGAAATAGGCGGAAAGAAACGCCAGCACATAGGCAAATCCATACCAGCGCGGCCCGACGTTTTCCCAAAGCCGGAAGATGAAAGGATCGAAATTATCGACGAAATACGCAAGCATCGCGGCGAATCTTCGCCGTCATCCCGAGCGAAGTCGAGGGATCCCCGTGGCGTCGCCTCTAACCTATATTTGACGGGATCCTTCGACGACGCTCGGGATGACAGCGCAAGTTGCAGTCGCAGATCGAGCCCGGCGCGGTGACATTGTGAGATTTTTCCATTCCGCCCTCCACCAGCGGCGCAGGCCCTGGCCAATTTGTTTGCGCAAACGAAAATCGGGAACGAAACCATCGTAGAGCTCGCGCCAGCCGGAATTCACTTCGCCGAGACGTCCCGCGGCGGCGCGATTTTTGCCAAGGGCGACCAGACGCCGCCGATAAAATTTCATCATCGACGCGGCGACACGCCCCGGCCTGCCCTCAAACGGCAACCGAGCAAACGCGCACTCGGGATCACGATAAACTGGACGAACGAGTCCGATATAATAACTGGCGACGTCAAGTAACAAACTAGCCGACATCAAGTCCGCTTCGCCCATATAAAAATATTTATCCTGATAGAGCGACTCGAACCATTTCCGATAGGTCACCGGGTATTGCGCGTTGTAATAATCAAGCAACGCGCTCACGTTTTCACCCGCGAGACCGCGCGCCAGCAAATTGGCGACGTAATAGCTGGTGAAAGAACAAAAATCGAGACCCGGACTGTAGAGTGGATCGATAAAACTGGTCGCGTCGCCGACCGCAGCCCAGCCATCGCCACAAACTTTTTCGCTCCAATACGGGAGCGCAGAGAAAGCGTGGACGTCGCCTTCAATCGCCTGCGCCTGGCCGAAGATGGCGCGGCCGACCGGATGCGAAACCAGGTGATTGTGCAAACGCTGAGCCAGAGTTGCGCCGGCAGGCAGGTCGAAAATCCGGCTATCGTAAACGATACCAGCGCTAACATCGCCGCCGCGCAGCGGAATGATCCAGCACCACCAGCCGTAACCCATGAGATGATTGGTGGCCCACTCCCGGCTGGTGCGGCACGCGTTCGCCATTTCCGGGAATTTTTCGCGCCACTCATAACTGTCCCATTCTTTCACGCCGGTGAAACGCGCCCACACCGCGTTAATCGGATGCTCGAGATTCGGCCGAAAATGGCCGAGCTTGCGCGCAATCATGGCGGCGCGTCCGCTCGCATCCACGATCCAGCGGGCGGGGATTCTTCGCTGCTCGCCTTGAAAATCGAGCGTGACGACTTGTTCGCCGCCTTCGTGCAATTCCAGCGACGTCACTTTGGCCGGCCGCATCAACTCGCAGCCAGCCTTGACCGCTTCCTCAAGCAAATGCGCGTCGAGCGTCGCGCGATCGACTTGAAAACCAGAGAGACGCGCTCCATAACGCGCGCCAAGCTCGACACAATCGTCAACCGATTGGTCGGGATGCTGCGAAAACCACAAGCGCAACCCTTGTTTCGGCAAGTGATGGTGCCCGAGGTGATGAGTTAGCCCGAGAATCCGCGTCATGTAACAACTGCTGACCTCGGTGGTGGATTCGCCTACTTTTCGATCGAACTCGGTCGTCTTCTCGATGATCAGGATACGGGCATTGGGAGAGCGACGTTTGAGCACCACGGCCGTGGCGGCGCCCGAAAATGCGCCGCCGACGATCGCCACATCGTAATCCATGGAGAGGAAAATGATGCAGGCGATCGCTGTGAAAGGCAATTCCCCGCGGATCCGACGACAAAAGCGGTCATCCCGAGCGAAAACGCCAGTCCGGCTCGGACCGAGGGATCGCGTTGACGTTACCTTTAAGCTTGCGCCACGGGATTCCTAAGCTTCGCTCGGAATGACGGGACGATGATCTTTACCAATTGCCGCGTAATCCTGGCAGACGCGATCCACGACGACCTCGACGTTGTCGCGCGCGACGGAAAGATTGCGGAGCTGCGCGCGATGGCGTCGCAACCAGGAGAAACGATTGATCTGCGGGGAAATTTTCTCGCTCCGGGCTTTGTCGACGTGCACGTGCACGGTGCCAATGGCCACGATGCGATGGAGGCAAACGCGGATGCATTTCGCGCTATTTGCGATTATCACGCAAGTGGCGGCACCACATCCCTGTTACTAACGACTGCGACTGCCCCCTTCTCGGAAATTCTGCTTGCCCTTACGCAGATCGGAAAACTTCGGGAAGAGATTCCTCAAATCGCGGGGGCACACGTCGAAGGGCCATTCATCTCTCGGGATCAGGCCGGCGCGCAGAATCCCGAATTTATTTGTGAGGCCTCTGCGGAATTGATTGGCTGCCTGCTCGAACATCGCGACGTGATCAAGCGCATCACAATCGCACCGGAAACAAAAGGAGCGCTGGCAGCGATCAAAGAATTTTCTGCCGCCGGAATTGTCGTTAGCGGTGGCCATTCCAATGCCTGGGAGGAAGAAGCGCGCGCTGCTTTGGAGAACGGAATGCGGAGCCTGACGCACACCTTCAATTGCATGTCCTCGGCGCGACGGCGTGGAACAAAACGGGTCGCCGGTCTACTCGAGTTTGCGCTAAGCGAGCCGAAGATTTGCTGCGAATTGATTGCGGAAGAACACCACGTTTCTCCCGCGCTGATGAAGCTGGCCTATTGCGCGAAAGGCGGGGGCGGAATCTCCCTCGTGACCGATGCGACTGCAGGCGCTGGTCTGGCCGAAGGAACGACCTTCCAGCTTGCGGGGAAGGAATGTATCGTGAAAAACGGAGCCTGTTTTCTTGCCGGCGCCGGTACCCTTGCCGGAAGCGCATCGCGTGTGATCGATCTGGTGCGAGCGATGATCCGCAGCGCGGAAGTGCCTTTACCTCATGCGATCGCGATGGCGTCACTTAATCCGGCGCGCACCGCTGGTCTGCCTGAGAAAGGTGAAATCGCAATTGGCAAGGATGCCGATTTGGTTGTGCTCTCGCCGGAATTGGAAGTGGTGCGGACGTACGTCGCAGGCGTGGAAATTTTCGTGCGATGATAACAACTGCCCGCGCGTCATCCCGAGCGAACGCGAGGGACCTCTCAATTTGCTCATGTTTACAGAAATTTGATGACGTATGACCAAATGTGAGCTCCCTCGCCGTCTTCCGCGGCTCGGGATGACGCCACGTTGGCGCAAATTTTGTGGCTAGGCCGCACTTCGGCGATTACAGCTCGAGCAAATAGTTTGCGGTCTCGAGTGATGCGGCTGGCCGGCTGATTTTGGCGATATTTTCCGACCATTCGTGCAGCAATTTGCCGTCATCGGCAAAGGCGCGCGTGAGGGTCGCAATCACCTCATCGTTGCTTAGTGCGACCGTGCCAGAATTGGTTTGGGTAAGGAGTTGCGCATTTCCCTCTTCCTGGCCGGGCACCACTTGATTGATGATCATCGGACAAGCGGCCGCAATTGCTTCCTGCACCGTTGCCCCACCTGCCTTGCTAACGAGAACGTGATGCGAAGCGAGCAATTGCGGCAATTCCGTTGTCCAGCCGATAATCGTAAATTTTTGCGCAGAGGCGTTACGAATCGATTCAACTGCGCGCCGCACCTTTTCGTCGCGACCAACCGTGACGGTGAGCTCGGTATTCGGAATTCTTGCCAGCCAGCGAGCAAGGCCGGCGGCGGAACTTTGGCCGGCGTTTATCATCTGCAAAATCCGCCACGGCGGGCCGGATGGCCGAATTTGCTGCCCGGCGAGCGCGGCAAAACGCGGGCTGACGGGAAATCCGAAGACGCGCATCAATGTCCGATCGATCCCTGCGCGGGCGAGCACCTCAGCGGTTTGCTCATTCGCGAGCAGGAAATACCAGATCGAATTGATTGTGATCGAATCGGTGACACAAACGACGCGTCTGGGTTTGGAGCCGTCAGCCGGTCCAAAAAGCTCATCGAGGAAATGCGGATACGGTGGATAAACCGAAACGATGACGTCGGGCCGATCAGGCTCGATGATTTCCGACAATCGCTGGCGGACTCGGGAAAACCAGCGCGGGCCACTGCGAAAATCCGGGCGTCGATCAATCCAGGAATAGATCGCCGACCAAGCACGCGGCGCGCGATTGATCCCGACGAGATAAGCGCGCCGTACGATCTCGTTTACTCGTCCAAACGCTTCCGCAAACAAATCGCGACATTCAACGGACGAATCGGGTGCGATTTGTGCGAGAGCGTCGCGAATTCCACGCGCGGCACTGTTGTGTCCTTCGCCAAAACCGGCGGTAAGAATGAGAATTTTTTTCACGGCGGAAACGGCGCGGGGGAGTTTAATGGAATATTGCGCAGGGCAAAGTACACTTGGGCGCGATGAAGATGTTGCGGCTGGTTGGACGCACCGCGCGCCGGATGGTTTGGGAGACGGCGATGGACAACACTACCGGACTGGCTGCGCAAATGGCCTATCAACTTCTTTTCACTCTTGCCCCCGGCCTTCTCTTTCTCTGGCACTTGCTCGGTTTGTTCGGGACCGACCCGGCCAAACTGCATCGCATGTTTGTTATCCTCAAAGAATTTCTGCCGCCGGATCCGAAGGTGCAGGACATTCTTGATTCCGCCCTCGCCAGCGTGGTTGTAACCGGCTCGAGCGGATGGATTGCGAACGTGGGAATCATCGCCGGAATTTATCTCGGGACCATGTTTATCAGCACAGTCTCGCGCGCCCTCAGTCATACGCACGGCGTGGTCGAAGACCGGCACTGGTGGTCGAAATACATCATCTCCTTTTTCCTGCTTTTTTGGTTCGGCCTCACCATTCTGGTTTGCTTTAACGCCGTGGTTTTCGGTGAAACGCTGGCCGGAATCGCGGAAGTAAATTTGCAATTGAAGATTCCGCTTCAGGAATGGGTCGCGGCCTTGAATCTGCCGCTTACCGCCATCGCCCTTATTATTCTTGCCCTCGGCCTCTATCTGCTGACTCCGGAAAATTATCTCACCATCCGGCAGGCCTTGCCCGGCGCGGTTTTATTCGCAGTTGGCTGGCTCGCAGTGACGAAACTGTTCCAGCTTTATGTCGCGAAGTACGATCGCTATAACCCCACCTATCACGCCCTCGCTTCCATTATCATTTTGCTGACCTGGATGTATTTGACCTGTTTGCTGTTGTTACTTGGCGGAAAACTGAACGCGATTCTGCGCCGCGAACGCGAGCGCGAGTTGCAAAATTCCGCTCCTGCGCCTCAGCCTGCTTGAGACTTTTCCTGTGACGTGCGCACCGGTGAGTCGTTTTTGTTTGTGTTTGCTGATTGCATGCGCTCTCAACGGAGTGCCCGCCCACGCGCAGGTTTCCTCTGAGGAAACTCCTCAAAGCGTCGCGAAAGCTTCACCGAGCCCGGCCAAATCACCAACGCCGAAGCGCAAAGCGTCGCCGAAGAAAAAGAAAACGACTGCTAAGAAAACACCGACGCCATCAAAGAAAAAGAAGAAGGCGAAGGCGTCGCCGAGTCCGTCGCCAAAAAAGAAAACGAAAGCGTCTCCTACTCCGTCTCCCAAAAAATCGCCGTCACCAACTCCTGTTCCGCCGCCGCCGGAGGAGCCGCTAGCGCCGCGCCCGACCCCAATGCCTTCTCCCACGCCGCTCGCTACAGCTCGGCCAACGATTGCGAGCGGCACCATTCCACAGGTCGAAGTTGAGAAGTCAGGATTTGTTGGCGATCAGGGTTATGAACCGCCGCCAACCCCAACCCCACGTCGCGGCTGGTGGTTTTGGTCACGTCCGGAAGTCAGTTATCGTTATCTTTCGCGGTCGGTCCGAAGCGAAATCGATCGCGCCCCGGTGATGCGCCGTCGCTGGCAGTTCATTGTTGTGCACAACAGCGGCACACGACAAGGCAGCGCCCGGATTTTCGATTATTACCACCGGCACGTGCGCCGAATGCAAAATGGGCTCGCGTATCATTTCGTCATCGGCAATGGCACCTCGACCGGTGATGGCCAAATCGAAGTTGGCGATCGCTGGCGGCGCCAGATCAACGGCGGACACGTGCATAGCGATTATTTGAACAACATTGCGCTCGGCATTTGCCTGGTGGGCGATTTCAATCGCGATCAACCGACCCGCCGCCAGCTCGAAGCCTGCGAAGAGCTGATCAATTATCTGCGAAAACGCTGCGGGAAAATTGATGCGCATTACGCAGTCGTGCGCCCCCATCGCGAAGTGAATCCGCCCCAATGGGCGACTGATTGTCCCGGTAACGCTTTCCCATATTCCTGGTTCCGGAGATTTCAGGAGTAATCCTTCGTCATCCCGAGCAAAGTCGAGGTATCCCGAGGCGAGAGCTTAAACGTGACTTTGTCGGGATCCCTCGGCTGTCGCTCGGGATGACGCGCGTGTTTTTGCTGCTGCGGGATGACGCCTCTTACACTTTTGATTGTCAGCGCGGTCGAGGAGCGGCACCTTGTGAGTATGGGAGATCAACCGACGATCAAGATCGAATCCGCTACGCAGTTGGCAGTGTTCCTTAGCAACCGGCCCGGCGCGCTCGCGCGTGTGTGTGAAGAATTGGCCGGCGCGGAAATTAATATCCACGCGCTTTCCACTTCCGACACCGCCGATCATTCGGTAGTGCGAATGGTGTTAAGCGATCCGACCAAGGCCCTCATGCTCCTGGGCGAACGTGGCGTGCTCGCGCTGGAGACGGAAGTGTTAATGATCGAGACGGAAAATCATCCCGGCGTGCTCGGGCAAATTGCGGACCGCCTCGCCGGTGCGGACGTGAATATCGAATACGCTTACATGGCCGCGACACTGAACTCGACCAAAGGCTTGATGATCTTGCGCCCGGATGACGTGGAGAAAGCGCAAAAGGTGTTACACGATTTGTGACCGGTGTCACCGGTGGACGTAAATCGCGATGGCCTGCACGCGGCGATTAATTAACGGCCCGCCGACACTCCCTCCGCCGCCGTAGAAATTGTGACGGCCGTAGCCAAAGCCGCCGACCCCCACCGAAAGTCCGCCGACCGGCCGATCGTACACGGCCTGCAAGAGCACCCCGTTGGCCCCGAGCGCGGCGGCTTCTCGTCGCAGATCGGCAATCGCCTCATCGAGCGAGCCGCGATCGGGAAAAAGCCAGGTCGTTCCCGCTGACGAATTGATGATGGCGATTTGTTGGTAATGGCGCGGTGGGTTTTCGTAGATTCGAACCGCGGCCGGGCTGATAGGCGGGCGCGCCGGGCCAATCATGGTAACGTGAGTCGCGCACCCCGAAATAAACGACGCGAGCAAGATGGCGGCGCCTGAGTGTAAAAGATGTTTCATCGCAGTAGTAATTCGAAACGCGAGGCCGAGCCGCGCGCCACACCCTCGCGGTGACCGTCCGCCGACACCCTTCTCGTTAACACCGGCCTTCAGGCCGGTCCCATTCAGCAGCACTCGCAATAAAAGCCGTTTCAACGGCTTTTCATGGGCATCCAAGGTATGCCGTTAAAGCGGCTCGTGTTCATCCCGGAGTGGAGAAGCACTTGCCTGAACGGCCGGCGGTATAAGAGGCCACGACAGCAGACGATTTCCATTCCACCCGTTGCGCATCGCATTTGCTTGGTGAATAGGAACGCTTCGCCATTATGACGCCAATCAAAACCTGGCTCGGCTATCCATATCCCCTTGGCGCGACCTGGCTGGGCAACGGCGTCAACTTCGCGCTCTTCTCCGAACACGCCACTTCAGTCGACCTCTGTCTTTTCGACAGCATGGAAGCACCGGAGGAAAACGTTCGCATTCCGGTGACGGAACATACCGACCAGGTCTGGCACATTTTTCTACCCGAGGTTCGGCCGGGACAGCTTTACGGTTATCGCGTTTCCGGCCCGTACGAACCGGAAATCGGAATTCGTTTCAACAGTTCCAAGCTGCTCCTCGACCCCTACGCCAAGGCGATCGCGGGCCGGGTGGAATGGGGCGACGAAATGTTTGGCTACGTCGTTGGCGGTGAGAAGGAGGATTTGACCCGCGATTTTCGCGATGATGCCTGGGGAATGCCCAAAGCGGTGGTAATTGATAATGCTTTCAACTGGGAAGACGATCGCAAGCTGGGACGGCCGCTGGCGGAATCGATCATCTACGAAGTGCACGTGAAAGGTTTCACCAAGTTATGTCCGGGCGTTCCGCCGGAATTGTGCGGCACTTACGCCGCCCTCGGCAGCACTTGGGCGATTGATTATTTGAAACGCCTTGGTGTAACCGCGATCGAGCTGCTGCCGGTGCACGCCCACATTGATGACAAGGCTTTGGTGGATCGCGGACTTACAAACTACTGGGGCTACAACACCATTGGTTTCTTCGCGCCGGAAGCGAACTACTCCAGCAGCGGCGATCGAGGCGAGCAGGTGAACGAGTTTAAGATGATGGTGCGCAACCTGCACGCCGCCGGAATCGAGGTCATTCTCGACGTCGTTTACAACCACACCGCCGAAGGCAATCACCTCGGGCCGACCCTGGCGTTTCGCGGGATCGATAACATTGCTTCCTACCGATTGCAGACGGAAAATCCGCGCTTCTATCTTGATTTCACCGGCACCGGCAACACCTTTAATCTCCTGCATCCGCGCACGCTCCAGTTGGTAATGGACAGCCTGCGCTATTGGGTGCTTGAAATGCACGTGGATGGTTTTCGCTTCGATCTCGCCACCACCCTTGCGCGCGACGCCAATGGCGTGAACAAGCTGCATGCTTTCTTTGAAATCATCCACCAGGACCCCGTGCTTTCGCAGGTCAAACTAATCGCGGAACCGTGGGACGTCGGCGAAGGCGGGTATCAGGTCGGGAATTTTCCGGTCTTATGGGCGGAATGGAACGGGAAATACCGCGATGCTATGCGCAGTTTTTGGAAGGGCGATGAAGGAAAGATCGGAGAAGTAGCATATCGACTGACGGGCAGCCCCGATCTTTACCAGTATAGTGGGAAGCGACCGTACGCCAGCATCAATTTTGTCACCTCCCACGACGGGTTCACGCTCATAGATCTCGTTAGCTACAATGAGAAACACAACGAAGCCAACGGGGAGAAGAATCATGATGGCGACAACAATAATCATTCATGGAACCACGGGGTGGAAGGCCCGAGCGACGATCAGGAGATCAGCGCCTTGCGCGAAAGACAGCGTCGTAATTTTCTCACCACGCTCTTTATTTCGCAGGGCGTGCCAATGCTGCTGGGCGGCGATGAATTCGGCCGGACCCAGAACGGCAACAATAACGCCTATTGCCAGGACAATGAGGTCAGCTGGTTCAATTGGGAAAAACGGGACGAACAGCAAAATGCACTTTTCGAATTTACCCGACGCCTCATTCAACTCCGACACCAGCATCCTGTTTTTCGGCGCCCGAAGTTTTTCCAAGGCCGCCGGATCCGCGGGAGCGAGATCAAAGACGTAATGTGGTTCAATCCCGGGGGCAACGAAATGAGCGAGGAAGATTGGAGTTTACCTTTCGCGCGTTGCCTGGGAATGATGCTAAGCGGCGACACCATCGACGTCTTAAATTTTCAAGGTGATCCGATTCGCGACGATACTTTTCTATTTCTGATCAACGCCCATTACGAGACGATTTCGTTTCTCCTCCCCGGGCAGGAACACATTGAATGGCAACTGCTCATCGACACTGCGAGTGAGTCCGGTTTTCTGGCCGAGCCAAAAAGTTTTGCCTCGGGCGAGGAGCTGCCGGTGATCGATCGTGGTGCTTGCCTGCTTAAGTTAAGCGCTGGGGCACAGGCGCAAGCGCG
>Ga0209153_1000983_pt1 | contig 10802 bp, 10 predicted proteins | sample GraSoiAngelo_120_FD_185877 | JGI IMG/M metagenome (GOLD analysis project Ga0209153, IMG submission 185877) | Grasslands soil microbial communities from the Angelo Coastal Reserve, California, USA - 14_0919_09_20cm (SPAdes) (version 2) | ecosystem: Environmental > Terrestrial > Soil > Grasslands ...
GAACACCGGTCCCGGTGACGCTGAGACGATTCAGGACTGGTGGAGCGACTAGCGACTACGAAGTCGCCGCAGCCATGCCCGGTCTGACGAGCCGGGAGGGCGGCTTTAGGTTCGCGTCGTTGACGCTCGGGTTGAGCGGCTCCGCGAGCGGAGGCGCGCCGAACGAGGCCTGCCGTCGCTCCAGCGCAGGCTCCCCGTAGAGCGTCGTCCGCTGGCGCGGCGCCCGGCCGACGGCGCGAATCGCCGCCTCCATCGCCTCGGGCGGCAACTCCTGGCCGTGGCTCGCACCGGCGGCGCGGGAGATCGACTCGTTCATGAGCGTCCCGCCGAGATCGTTGGCACCGGCCCGCAGCGCCGCCTGGGCGCCGGCGACGCCGAGCTTCACCCACGAGGCCTGGATGTTCGTGATGGCGGGGTGAAGGGCGAGCCTTCCGACCGCGTGCATGAGCACGGACTCGCGGAAGGTCGGCCCGCGGCGAGCCCGGCCGTGGAGGTAGATCGGCGCCTCCATGTGGACGAACGGCAGCGGAACGAACTCGGTGAAGCCGCCCGAACGCTGCTGTTGCTCACGCAGGCGCAGCAGGTGCCTGGCCCAGTTCCGCGGTCCGTCGACGTGCCCGAACATGATCGTCGTCGTCGAGCGCAGGCCGACCTCGTGCGCGGTCTCGTGCACCTGCAGCCACTGCTCGGTCGTCACCTTGTCCGGGCAGATGAGGGCGCGGATCACGTCGTCGAGGATCTCCGCCGCCGTCCCGGGCAAGGAGGCGAGGCCGGCCGCCTGCAGCCGTGCCAGGTAGTCGCGCAGTGGCAGCTCCAGCGTCGCGGCGCCCTGCCAGACCTCGAGCGCGGAGAATGCATGCACGTGCAGGTCAGGCAGGACCTCCTTGATCGCACGGCAGATGTCGACGTAGAAGTCGCCGGTGAAGGCGGGATGGATGCCGCCCTGCAGGCAGACCTCGGTGCCGCCGCGCTCCCAGGCCTCCTCGCAGCGGCGGACGATCTCGTCGACCGGAACGAGGTACGGCGCGCCGCGCAGGTTGGCCGCCAGCTTGCCCTTGGAGAAGGCGCAGAACCCACAACGGAAGTAGCAGACGTTCGTGTAGTTGATGTTCCGCGTGACCACGTAGGTGACGGTGTCGCCACAGACCTCGCGGCGAAGCGCATCGGCAGCCGCCACCACCGCAGCGAAGTCGTCGCCGTGAGCGCGGAAGAGCTCCGCGACGTCGTCTTCGCCCAGCTCGACCTCTTCGCGCACCTTCGCCAGCGCTTGGGCGATCGGAGGCGAGACCGGCAGACCGTGGGATCCCACTCCCCGAGGCGGAACCGCTTCCGATCGTGACACTTCCGGCACGGAGCCGTTTTCCTCCCGCGCGCGTTTGCTCGATAGGCTCGCCGCGGGGAGGAGGTTGGGTGCGCCTTGAAAAGACGCCGTAGCCCGCGGCGACGGGTTCTCGAGGCTGTCGGCGCCGTTCGGACTGTGCGGATTGTCGGGCCGGCCCCAGGAGCTCGAGGCGTGGCCCCAGGAGCTCAAAGCGTGGCCCGGGGAACTCAAGCCGTGCCCCCGCGAGCTCAAGGCGCCCTGGAAGCTCTCGGCCTGGCCGGCGGCCCACTCGTCCTCGCGCGCAAGGCCTTCTCCGTCGGCGAGCGCGAGGACGTGCGGGGCGATGGCGGTGTCGGCCCAGCGACCGAGCTCGGCGATGTACTCGGGATAGATAGTGAGTCGCGGCGCCAGCTCGAGTCCGCACGAACGCGTCCCCTCGGCCAGCCGCTCCAGCTCGGGCCAGGGGGCTTCCGGGTTGACGTGGTCGACCGTGACCGGCGAGACGCCGCCCCAGTCGTTGATGCCGGCCTCGAGGAGGCGCGGAAAATCCGCGTAGCTCAGGTTCGGCGGCGCCTGGATGTTCCGCGCGGCCCCCAACACGAGCCGCGCGGCTGCGCACGTCCAGAGCAATTCCGCCAGTGGCGGCTCCGGGGCGGCCGCCATCCGGGTTCCCGGCTTGGCGCGGAAGTTCTGGACGATCACCTCCTGGACATGGCCGAAGCGTTCGTCGAGCTCGCGGATCGCGAGCAGGGCCTCGACCCGCTCCTGCCTCGTCTCGCCGATCCCGATCAGGATCCCCGTCGTGAACGGCACGCGCGCTTCGCCCGCAGCCTCGATCGTCGCCAGCCGCGTCGCGGGCTGCTTATCCGGCGAGGCCCAGTGCGGTCAACCGGGCGGCAGTCGTCTCGAGCATTAGCCCCTGGGAAGCAGAGACCGAGCGCAGAGCAAGCGCGTCGTCGAGCGAGAGCACGCCGGGGTTCACGTGCGGCAACAGGCCCGTCTCGTCGAGCACGAGCCGCGCACAGCGCGCAAGATACTCGAGCGTCGTCGAGCACCCGAGCGCCGCGAGCTCGTCGCGGGCGAGCCGATAGCGAAGCTCCGGTTTGTCGCCGAGGGTGAACAGCGCCTCGCGGCACCCGGCTGCCTCCCCCGCGCGCGCGACCTCGAGCACCTCGTCCTCGCTCATATACGCGCGCTCCCCGCGCCGTGGCGGCCGCGCGAACGTGCAGTAGCCGCAGACGTCGCGGCAGAGCTTCGTCAGCGGGATGAAGACCTTCGGCGAGTAGGTCACGAGCCGGCCATGGCCGAGCTCCCGAAGCCGCCTTGCCTCGCCAGCCAGCGACTCGCTCGGCTCGGCGACGAGCGCGAACGCCTCCTCTGGCGCGAGCCCTCCCACCCGGCGGAGCTTACGCATCGGGACGCAGCGTGCGGGTCGCTCCGTATCCCGAGCATGCGCGCGATCGCTCTCGTCCTGCTCCTGGCGACGACGGTGCCCGCGGCCGGCGGCGGAGCGGCCAAGGCGCCCCGGTCGTCGTTGCTCGTCGCGCTACCGGCGCTCGGCTCGGTGACGTGGCGCTGTGGCCGAATGTACGGCGCCTACGGCCTTGGCTACCGCGAGTTCTGGTCGAGCGCGACGACGTCAGTGAGCGTGCGCGCCGACGGCAGGCTGCTCGCTCGCAGGACCGTGAATCCGCACCAGCTCGTCTCGTTTCCGCTCACGCAGGCCCCGGTGCAGCAGCTGACGTTCGTCCAGTCGACGGAGCCCGGCACCCTCCGCGCCGTTGTCACCGTGCGGTTTCGCGAGCACGCGCCTGGCTACCCGCCGTGCGAGCCCTACCTGCCACCGCGTTTCTCGGTCTCGGTCTACCCCCGGCCTAACGGACGCTGACGAGCGATCCGAAGTAGACCCAGCGTCCGTCGTGGTAACGCTCGAGCCTCGCCTGGGTGATCGGAAAACGGCTCGTGGGCGTCGTCTCGACCACGATTCCCGGGAGCACGAACGGGTTGTTGTGCTCGTTCAGGTGGGTGACCGCGCGCATGATGCTGGCCCGGGTCGGGTTCTTGCCCGCGTGCTTGAGCGCGTCGACAAGCGTGAACGCCGAGGACATGCCGTAGACGTTGTAGACGTCCGTCAGTCCCTCGCCGCCGTTGTACTTCTTCAGGATCGACCGGAACAGGGTGACCGCCTTGTCGCCCTTCCAGCGCGGGTTGACCGGGTCCTTGAGGAACGCGATCGAGATCGACCCTTCGGTCTGACGCTTGCTGCTGGCCAAGGCGGCGATCGTCATCGTGTTCGAGGCGCTCGCGACTGCGTTGACGAAGACGAGCGGGCGCCAGCCGAGCAGGCGGGCGGACGAATAGGACTGGATCGCAAACTTCGGTGTCGCAAAGACCATCAGCGTGTTCACCCGCTTCGACTTCAACCGCGCGATCTGCGACTTGACGTCCGTGTCGGTGACGTCGTAGCCCTGCTTGGAGACGATCAGCTTCGCCTTCTTGCCGAGCCCGCGCTGGAGGCCCGCGACGAGCTCCTTGCCGTAGTCGTCGTTCTGGTAGAGGATCCCGATCCGCGCCTTCGGCCGTGTCTTGGCGAGGTAGCGTCCGTAGATCGCGGCTTCGCCCCTGTAGCTCGGCTGATAGCCGATCGTCCACGGGTACTTCTTGTAGTCGTTGCCCCAGGTGCTCGCGCCGCTCGCGACGAGCAACTGCGGCACCTTGAGCTGGTTCAGGTACGAGCGGACCGCGAGGTTCTGCTCGGTTCCGAGCGTGTTGTAGATCGCGAAGACCTTGTCGTTCTGGACCAGTTCGCGGGTCTTCTCGATCGTTTGCGACGGGTCGTAGCCGTCGTCGTCGTACTTGTACTTGATGCTGCGGCCGAAGACGCCGCCGTGGTCGTCGACGTACTTGAAGTAGGCGTCTGCGCCCTTCGCAACGGAGGCGTAGGCGGAGGCCGGACCACTGAGCGGGGTCGTGCCGCCGATCAGGATCTGCTTCGCGGTGACCCCGGGCGTGCCGGAGCCGCCCGCCGACGCGGCGGAGGCGACAACGAGCGCACTGAGCACACCGAAGAGGACCCGGCTCTTCCCCATAGCCCTCATTCAGACCGAGTCTACAGCCGCCTTGTTAGCGGCTCTGTCAACTTCCGGAGCAGGCCGCCTAGCCCGACCGGAAGCAGAATCATCACCAGCACGATCGCGGCGCCGAAGAAGACGGACGGCGCTCCGGGGGCGTTCGAGAGATTCGCCGCCCAGCTCGGGACGAACTGGATGAACAGCGCTCCGAGCGCTATTCCGGCCAGCGACCCGAGCCCGCCGACGACGGCTCCGACGACGAGCAGCAGCGACTTGTCGAACCCGAACGTGCTCGGGCTGACGAACCAGTTCGAGACGAGCACGAACAGCGAGCCGCCCACTCCCGCATAGAACCCGCTGATCGCGAAGGCGAGCGTCTTGTAGAAGCCCGTGTTGATGCCCGAGGAGGCTGCCGCCACCTCGCTGTCCCGGACGGCGCGGAAGGCGCGGCCGACCCGGCCCCGCACGAGCAGCCATGCGGCTCCCGCCAGCACGAGCCCGATTCCCCAGGTCAGGTAAAAGAGGAAGTCGTTCGTGGCGAGTGCCCGGCCGAGCACGTGTACGTGTCCGAGCGCGCCCGTCGAGCGGTTGAGCGCCTTGTCGAAGAGGTTGATTCCCTGGCTGCCGCCCGTCAGGCCGGAGAACCGCTTCAGGATCGCCGGCATCGCGACCGCGAACGCGAACGTGGCAAGCGCGAGGTAGAGGCCCGACAGTCGCCGCGCGGGCAGACCGAGCGCGAAGCCGGCCGCCATCGCCACGAGTCCGGCCAGCGGGATCGTCCAGAGGTCGCCGAACCCGTGGTCGGCGGTCAGGATCGCGGTCGTATACGCCCCCATCGCCATCAGCGCGCCATGGCCGAGCGAGATCTGCCCCGTGTAGCCCGTCACGAGATTGAGACCGAGGATCGCGATGAAGAAGCAGCCCGCGCGCGCGAACTCGGCGGCCTTCGCGTCGCTGAGCCAGTGCGGCAGCGTGAGCACGAGCGCGACGGCCGCAGCGGCGACCACGACCCGCAGGACGCGGCTCATACGCTCCGCACCGTGGCCGTCCCGAGCAGCCCCGCCGGCTTGACGAGCAGGACGCCGAGGATCACCGCCAGCGCGACGCCCTGGCGCAGGTCGGTGCCGACCCATGAGACGTAGGTGCCGAGCAGGTTCAGGAAGACGCCGAGCGCGAGGCTCCCGACCACGGCGCCGAGTGCGCTGTCGATCCCCCCGAGCACCGCCCCCGCGAAGGCGTAGAGCAGGATCGGCTGCATGAAGTTCTGGTCGAAGCTCCCGAGCGGCGGCGCCGCCATCAGGCCGGCGACCGCGCCGAGCGCGGTGGCGAGCCCCCAGCCGAGCGCGATCGTCCAGCTAACCCGGATCCCGCTCAGGCGGCTCGAGTCCGGATTTAGTGCCGCGGCGCGCATCGCCAGGCCGAGCTTCGTGAACCGGAAGAAGAGCCAGAGCAGCAGTACCGCGAGCAGCGAGACGCCGATGATTCCGAGGTCGGAGATCGAGAAGGCGACTCCGGCGACGTGGATCGGCCGCGTCGAGAAGGCGTTCGGCATCGACTTAACCTCCGGCGACCAGATCCAGAACGCGGCCCCGTTGACAACGAAGAAGAGGCCGATCGTGACGATCGCGATCGTCAGCACGGATGCGCGCTCGACGGGCCGGATGACGACGCGCTCGAGCGCGACGCCGCCCGCGAACGAGGCAACCACGGTGACGACGAAAGCCGGCCAGTAGGCGAAGCCGTGCCGGGTCAGCGTCCAGGCGACGAAGGTCGAGAACATCGCCAGCTCGCCCTGGGCGAAGTTGACGACGCCGGTCGCGCGGTAGATGAGGACGAGCGCCACCGCCAGCGTCGCGTAAGTACCGCCGGAGGAAAGGCCGGCGACGACCTGCTGCGCGACTCCCGCCCAGTCGACCGCAAGAAGCATCAATAGCCCAGGTAGGAACGGCGGACCGAGTCGTGCCGCTGCAAGTCTGCGCTCGCCCCGGCGACGGCGACGCGTCCGAGCTCGAGCACGTACGCGCGGGCGGACGAGGCGAGGACGAGGCCTGCGTTCTGCTCGACGACCAGCACCGACAGACCCTCCTGCTCGTTCAACTCGCCGACGACGGCGAAGAAATCGGCGACGACGCGGGGCGCGAGCCCGAGCGAGGGCTCGTCCAGCAGCAGCAGCCGCGGGCGCTGCATCAGCGCGCGGGCGAGCGCGAGCTGCTGCTGCTCGCCGCCACTCAGGGTTCCCGCGGCCTGCCCGCGCCGCTCGGCGAGGATTGGAAAGCGTTCGAGCATGCGGCCGCGGTCGGCGTTGACCCGGGCCCGGTCACGGCGGACATGGGCGCCGAGTCGCAGGTTCTCGTCCACGGACAGCTGCGCGAAGGTGCCGCGGCCCTCCGGCACGTGAGCGATGCCGGCCCGGGCGACCGCTTCCGGCCGCCGTGGCAGCCGCTTCCCCGCGAAGACGAGGTCGCCGCTCGTCTTCACGGTCGCGGAGATCGCGCGCAGCGTCGTCGTCTTGCCCGCGCCGTTGGCCCCGAGGACGGCGACGATCTCGCCCTCGTCGACGGAGAGGTCGATTCCGCGCAATGCCTGCAGAGCCCCGTAGCGCGCGGCGACGCCGCGCAGCTCAAGCAGGGGCATGCTGTGGCCGCTCGCTGCCCAGGTAAGCCTCGATCACCGCGGGGTCGCGCTGAACCTCCGCCGGCGAGCCCTCAGCGATTTTGCGGCCGAAGTCGAGGACATGGACCCGGTCGGCGATGCCCATGACGAGGTTCATGTGGTGCTCGACGAGCAGCACGGTCAGGCCAAACGATCTCCGGATCCGGCGGATCAACGTCCCGAGCTCCTCGACCTCCTCGTGGCTCAGGCCACCGGCCGGCTCGTCGAGCAGGAGCAGGCGCGGGCCCGAGGCGAGCGCCCGCGCGAGCTCGACGCGCTTCATCGTCCCGAAGGGAAGGACGGCTGCGCGGCGGTGCGCAACGGGCGCGAGGCCAAGCTCATCGAGCACGGCCCGCGCGGGCCGTTCACCCCGCGCGTGACTCCCGACCAGCACGTTCTCGAGCACGGTCATCGTCGGGAAGAGCTCGACGTTCTGGAACGTACGGGCGATGCCTCTGTGAACGATCCGGTGCGTCGGTGTGCCGAGCAGGCTCTCCCCGTCGAAGGCGATCTCACCGGAGTCCGGCCGGTAGAGCCTGGTGATCAGGTTGAAGAGCGTTGTCTTGCCGGCTCCGTTCGGGCCGATCAGGCCGGCGATCTGGCCGCGCTCGACCCCGAGCGAGACGTCGTCGACTGCGACGACGCCGCCGAAGCGCCTCGTCACGTGCTCGAGCGAGAGCAAGGCCACCGCGCCTACCTTAAGACCAGGACGAGCAAGGGAATCCGGCTGGTTAGCGCGCCGCCTGAGCGGCTACCTGGGCGACCAGCTCGTCGGGATCGGTGACCGGGGCCTGACACGCGAAGCGCTCGCACACGTAGACCGCGGGGCGACCGTCGACGAAGTCCTTGCCGGCGAGCAGCGGGACCTCGTCGGAGGGCCCGAAGGCAACGACGGCATCCGGATCAAAGCCGGCCAGCGCGGCCCGCGCGATCGCATCCTCCGGCGCCCCGATCACGGCCAACTCGCGCGGGGGTGCCATGTAGAGGTCGAGCGCGCAGAGGGCATGGCCGAAGGCGCTTGGCGCCCGCGGAATCGCGTCGCGGATCAGCCGGAAGACTCCGGCAGCCTCCCGCTCGAAGCCGTCATCGCCCCAGATCCGGCCGAGGCGGAGCAGCACGAACGCGAGCATCGAGTTCCCCGAAGGCGTCGGGTGGTCGTCGAACTCCTTCTTGCGCGCGACCAGCCGCTCGCCGTCGACGGGCGAGAGGAAGAAGCCGCCGCGCTCCTCGTCGGCGAAGAGCTCGACCGCAAGCCCCGCGAGCCGCTTTGCCTCTTCGAGCCAGTGCAACTCCCCGGTCGCAACGTGCAGCTCGTAGAGGCCGTTGGCGACATCGGCGTAGTCCTCGAGGTAGCCGGGATTGCGGGCCCGTCCCGCCCGCCAGCTGCGGTGGAGACGGCCGTTCTCCTCCGAGAGCGGCCCCAGTAGAAACTCGGCCAGCCCCCTGCCGGCCTGGACGAGCTCCGGCCGTCGGAGCCGGCGTCCTGCCTCAGCTAGCGCCGACAGTGCGAGCCCGTTCCAGGCGGCGATCGCCTTGTCGTCGCGCTGCGGCTTCGGCCGCTGCTCGCGAAGCTCGAACAGCCGCCGCCGCAGCTGCTCGTCCAGCCCGCCGCGCAGGATCGAGCGGCCGGCCTCGAACGGCTGCAGCAGCTCGGCGGGCACGCCCTCGTCGGTCGTCCAGGTGAAGGTGAGCCCCTCGACCCCATCGGTGTCCGCATCCTGGGCCGAGGCGAAGCCGCCCTCGGGAAGCCGCAGCTCGCGGAGCATGTACTCGAGCGTCGCCTCGGCGACCTCGCGATAGCGGTCCTCGGCGGTGACGGCCCAGGCGTGCAGGTAGACCGGGACGAGCAGCGCGTTGTCGTAGAGCATCTTCTCGAAGTGCGGCACGAGCCAGCGCTCGTCGACCGAGTAGCGGTGGAAACCGCCGCCCAGCAGGTCGTACATGCCGCCGGCGGCCATGCCGTCGAGCGTGCGGGTGACCATCGCGAGCGCCTCCTCGTCGCCTGCGCGGCGATGCCTTCGCAGCAGGAACTCGAGAGCCGAGGCGGGCGGAAACTTCGGCGCGCCGCCGAAGCCGCCCCACTCGGGATCGAACGCTCGCGCCAGACCGCGCGCCGCCTCGCCGAGCAGCGACTCGGTCAACGGCTCGGCGGACGGCGAGATCGCGGCGGACTCCTGCAAGGCGTCGACGAGCGCACCCGCCTGACGGCCCACGTCCTCGCGCCGCTCGCGGTAGGCGTCGGAGACGGCGACGAGCAGCTGGCGAAACGCGGGCAGGCCGTGTCGCGGCTCGGGCGGAAAGTAGGTGCCGCCGAGGAACGGCTCGCCTGACGGCAACAGAAAGACCGTCATCGGCCAACCGCCGTGTCCGGTCATCGCGACGACCGCGTCCATGTAGAGCGAATCGAGATCCGGTCGCTCCTCGCGGTCGACCTTGACGTTGACGAAGCGCTCGTTCATCAGCGCCGCCGTCTCCTTGTCCTCGAACGACTCGTGCGCCATCACGTGGCACCAGTGGCAGGCCGCGTAGCCGATCGAAAGCAGGATCGGCTTGTCCTCGGCGCGGGCGAGCTCGAGCGCCTCCTCGCCCCACGGGTACCACTCGACTGGATTCTCGGAGTGCTGGAGCAGATAGGGCGAGGTCTCGTCCGCAAGCCGGTTCATCGGGGGCCTGCCCACGTCCAGAGTTCGACCACGTTGCCGTCCGGGTCGGTCACGTACGCGGCGCGGCCGGACTCGCCGAAGTCCTCCTCGTGCGGCTCGTGGCCGTGCTCGCGCAGTCGCGTGACTGCGTCGGCGTAGTCCGTCTCGTCGACGTGCAGCGCGTAGTGGACGTGGACGCCGCCGCGGCCTTCCGCGATCCCGACCTGCGGCGTCCAGAGCCCGATCCGCGTCTGCGTCCCGGCCGTCACCCAGACGCGGTTCTCGGAGCGCATCGCAACCGGCAGGCCGAGCACGCCGGCGTAGAAGCGCTCGGCTGCGGCGAGGTCGAGCACCTCGAGCACGAGCTCGTTGACGCCGGTGACCGGGATCCCGCTCATACCGAGGACGATAATCGCCGCGATGAAGCTCGAGACGCTGCGGCTCCTCCTGCGCCGGCCGCACGCCGCCGATCTCGACGCCTACGCCGAGCTCTTCGCCGACCCGGAAGTCGTCCGCTACACCGGCGGCGTCACGAAGAGCCGCTCCGAGAGCGAGCTCGCGCTCGAGCGGATGATCCGCCACTGGGACGACCACGGTGTCGGCCTCTTCAGCATCGTCCGAAAGGAAGACGAGCGCATGCTCGGCAGGGTCGGGTTCCTGATCTGGGACACCGAGACCTGGCTGCACGCGATGCTGCGCCCGCCGGGCGGCCGGCGGGAGACCGAAATCGGCTGGACGCTCGCCCGCGCGCACTGGGGCCGCGGCTACGCAACGGAGGGCGCCACAGCCGCACGAGACTGGGCGCTGCACGAGCTCGGCCTGCGGCGCCTGGTCTCGCTGATCCAGCGCGGCAACGACCCGTCGATCGCCGTCGCGCGGAAGCTCGGCGAGACGCTCGAGCGCGAGGATCTCCCGGGCCCCTTCCGGAAGCCGACCGACCTCTACGCGCTGACGATCGAGGCGCCCGCGCGGTAGACCTGGCCCTCGAGCGTGCGGCCGAGCAAGGTCTCGAGCCACACCGAGATCTCGACGAGCGCGTCGAGATCGACGCCGGTCACGATGCCTTCGCCTTCGAGCAGATAGACGAGGTCCTCGGTGGCGATGTTCCCGGTCGCA
>Ga0209153_1000989_pt1 | contig 10729 bp, 21 predicted proteins | sample GraSoiAngelo_120_FD_185877 | JGI IMG/M metagenome (GOLD analysis project Ga0209153, IMG submission 185877) | Grasslands soil microbial communities from the Angelo Coastal Reserve, California, USA - 14_0919_09_20cm (SPAdes) (version 2) | ecosystem: Environmental > Terrestrial > Soil > Grasslands ...
AATTCAGTGCATCGCGTAGCGTTGGCGTTGCGTAACCAGCGTCAGGGCCGGCAGATCAAAGCCGGTCGTCAATAGTCGAATGGCTGACGGGCATCCATCCGCCGTAACCAACTTTCGCAACAAAATCTGCCACAAGCGGACCAATACGGCAGGTCTACACCCACAAGGCTACGAGACTCTGCGGGAGCAGGATACGAACCAGATCGCCGCCCAACCTTGTGATGACGAGATCGCAGTCCGCACATCGAAGCCGCGGCTAAACCCAGCACTAAAGGCGCGCCGACGACATTCCTTCAGCGCCTCGAATTGAACCAGGGCTACATAGAGGGCAAACACCAAGCCCGACACCAACCCAGCGCGCACAAGCAGCCGGACGAGATCAGCAGGTCTTTCAGGCCTCAGGATTGCAATCGCGTTCATGTTCGGGGACCGCGGGCGGCAACGGCGGGTAGTGGGTCAGTTTGATTGTGGCGGAGTTCCAGGTGGCAAATGGGTGAATCGGCGCGCATAGTCGGTGCATGTCGAACCCTACCGAGAAGATCACGTTCGAGCCGCGCCCCCTCAAAACCGAGGCGGAATGGTGCATCGTAGCGACCCACCCCTGGGGCCACCGGGAGAATATCACTGGCTTCAAAAGCGAGGTTGAAGCGCTGGATTGGATGGTAAGCGAACGATGCCAAACGTGGTTGAAGACGAGGGGTCATTGATGACCCATCCCAAACGCCCGCGCCAAAAAAATCGCCGACATGCCTGAAGCTGAGTTCGAAGCCCGGCAAACTAAAGATTTTCGGCGACAACCAGCGCAATGAAGATCAGGAGCGCACAAATCAATCCAGGGCCAGTCCCAAGAACAGCTATGGCAAATAGCCCAAGAGCACCTGTTATCAGAACACCTCCAACGATTTGACGCTGCATCAGGCCACCCACATCAACCCAGTGCAGACCAACAGTCTTCAGGGGGCCAGGAGCGAATCGGTACGCCCACTGTACTCGCTCAAGCCCTAGATTACGCATAGATGGCCGCCGAATTTAAAATCCGAGCGGTCTGGTGCGGCCGGTTTTGCTTATTTGGGCGCAACGCCCGGCCCGGGGCCACCGCGGCGTGTGAGTTCAGGGGTGTACCGGCCGCGCTCCAGGCGTCCCGGGGTCCCGGGGGTTCGCCCCCCTGATAACCCGCCACAGAACCGGCAGTGCCGCCGGCTTCGATCAATGGACCCACAGGCTGCTGAGAGGCAGGCTAAGCCCCCCGGCAAGATGCCCGAAGCTATTACTGTGGCAACGTCAATTGACCAGGGGTGGCCGCCTCCGCCGAGCAAGTCGAAATGTCGAGAGCGGTTTTCGTCGCGATAGGTTTGAAGACGCATGGCAGTCCATTTCATCAGCGGCTTGATGACGCACAAGAGGCCGTTCATCGTGGGAGAGCTTGGCGCTGACGCGGATCCATTCATGCTGCACGTCTATGCCGCCCTCGCCGAGAAGGAACGCAGAGCCATCTCTCAGCGCGCCAGGGACGCGCTCGCAGCGAAGAAGGCCCAGGGTCAAGCTGGGCGGCCTCAACGCCAAGGGCGTCGCGAATCGTGAGAAAGCGCTCGAGCGCGCCGAACAGACTGCGGCCAGTGTTCGCCGAGCTCGCCGGCATGTCTCACCGCAAGATGGTGGCGGAGCCGAACGCTCGCAAGATTCCGACGCCAGCCGGCGGCCAATGACATGCTGTGACGGTCAAGCGGGTGCTGCCGCGCCTGGCGTGATAGCCATGGCGCGCGTGCTGGAACGGTTCTAACCGCCCACGGCGCGATGGTTGCTGCTTTCGGAAACCAACCTCTACGCAGGTTGCTAATTGGGCATGCGAGATGACAAGTCCGCCCTCCTAGAGCAGGCAGAGCGCTGCCGGCGTCCGGCGCACGCCATCAACACAACTGACGTGGTGGAAAAGCTTTTGACCATGGCGGAAGACTATGAAGAGCAAGCGGCTAGACTTGCGGCCTCAAGCCCGCCGTTGGTCCCTTCAGAGGCGCCTGAGCCCCCAAAGTGGCCCAGATGGATGTCGCGCGCCGGGCCAAATATCTCTGGGAATAGGCGGGTCATCCGGGCGGCAGAACCGAAGAATTCTACTTTGAAGCAGAGCGACAATTGCGGGAAGAAGCTTGAGCACCGCGGTAGCTGAGGAACATCCGATCGCGCTAACGATTGGTGCTGGTAGCCGTGGGAGGCCGAGATGACCGTCGAAGTTGATGCGCCGACTATGTTGGACAAGGCGACAGAAGCTGTTCACGACGCGACGAAAGCCGTTCAGACGACCAGCCAGAGCATTGCCGGGGCTATCGACGCGGGTCGCAGGCCGGGTGGCTTCCTTGATCAGCTGGCGCGCTTGACCCGCGAAGCGCCTCTCCCATCGCTCGCGATCGCCTTCCTGGTCGGCTTGATCGTTGCGCGGGGGCGGTAATCGCGTCGTCCGGAGGAATTCGCGAATGTGCGACAGAAGCATGATCAGGCCTGTTTTGGTGGTTGCAACACTAGTATCGACGAGCGGCGCCCACGCACAAGGAAGCTCTGGTACGGGAAGTGCGTCCACAGGTATAGGGGCGCCAACCGGCCCCGCCGGACCAGGAATAAGAAGCAACGGCTGGACTCAGCAGCCAGGCGCAGCGACCAATCCCAGGACGACAAACAACAATCTGAGTCCCGCGGAGAAAAACTCTATGCCGCCGCCGAAAGCACCCCAGTTTCAAAAGAATCTGAAGGGCTATCAAAAGTAAATTTTGATTTCTTCGCTGGCCCTTGATCAGCGGAGCGTCGGCGCGCGCCTCACTGCGGAAATCCGCAGTAACCTTTGGCGCCATCTCTATCGCGCAACCGAGCGACCGTGCTTTCGACGGTTGATTACGGTCATGGCGAATTCGTCCACCGTATAGACGCGCCCGTCGCCCACGACGGTGACGAAGGGGAATCCTCGATTCAGGAAATCGCTTGCCGTCTCTAAGGCTTCTTCGCGGCTATCCGCAGTGGCTTTTTCGATCCCTTCGGGCTCGCGAGGCTTACCTTGCACAATGAACATCGTTCTTGCCCTCCGCTCTGCAATAGGCATGCGGGGTCAACAGCGCATGCGTCCGCCAAGTTCCGGCGTTGGCGCCGCACGCCCCAAGCCGCACACCCACCAGGCCCCGCCTGCTGGTCCCCGCAGGCGGGGCTCTTTTTGCCGCAACTGTTGCGTCATCAATTTGTCAACGAGCCCAAAGCGATCGACAACCGTCGCGAGAACGCCACGCAGAAGCCGCCGCTTGACCCCGATGTCGCCGACGCCGCGCCCTCCGGTCCCCTGTTGACCGCCCACGACACTGAACACGCGGTCACGTATGTGCGGCTGCTCGACGCTGAGGGCGGATGGCGCTGACTGGCGCGACGTTGCACGAATAGTACTGCATCTTGATCCGGACCGAGAATCCAATCGCGCCCGGCGGGCGTTCGACAGCCACCTCGCACGCGCCAGGCGGGTGACGCGGAAGGGCTACCGCCAATTGCTACGCGGGGGCCGATCAGGGCGGCATCGGCGCGCGCCTCGACCTCAACCTCGCACGGCAGCGACGCAACCGCTGAACTTGATCGTCGGCTGTGACACCATCTCAAACCGGGACTTGCTGAATCCTTTTTCGAAGCCGAAAAGGATATAGCAGTCGTCCCGTTCCGCGCTGACTTCGTATTCGCTGCCCACGTCCAGGACCTCAACCTGGAACAAGTTATCGATGCATCGAACTATCATGGTCGCCGTTCGATTTCTGCCCGCATCAAGGTGAGCGTAGGTTCGAATCTATTCGCGCAGGCACCACTTACATTCAGCATTTGCACGGCGCTTGTCTTCGTTGGTCGGGCGTTGGCTCCGCTATCTCGCTGAGTGTTGCAGCACAGCCACGTTCTGCGCCCGTTTCGGAAGGACGCAAGCCGGTTCGGCAAGGAAGTCAGTTTGTTGCAACTCCAGCAAGTTTGTTTTTAGGGAGTCGGGCTTCATATTGGAAGGATGCACGCGCTTCGCACCAACGCCGCAGCCGCTCGCGCCACCACTCGCAGCAAGGTCTCAAACGGGACGCGGCTGTTTCAGAATGTCTGATCTTCGGTCGAGTCACCACCGATGCCACCGCATTCCCGCCCGGTTCTGCGATGGTGCATGGCGGAACCGCCATTGGGGCGATGTGGAAAAGCATGGCGGAACAAGTTAGCGATCCGAAAGTCGTAACCCTCGATGTCAAGCCGCTCCATCCCTCCGCGGCACGCGAGATCGGGACTTTCAGCTTGAAGACCAAGGGCCCGACACCGCAGGAAGTGACCGGGAAATATGTTGTGGTCTGGGAAAAGGTCGGAAATGACTGGAAGCTCGCGGCCGATATTTGGAACGATGGTAGGTAGGCTGCTGACTCCGATTAGATCCTGGGTTCAGACTTCAGCATCGTTTGCACTACCTATCTCGAGGGTGTGCTGATCGCATCTTCCACGCGTCGAGCGCGGCTTGGCAGTGCGATTCCGGCGGGATGACCAAATCCAGTCTATCACCCGGTGGGCGTTTGCTCTTCGAATAGCTTCATGTTCTTCGCCACATCGTAACGGACCCTCTCGAAGGCTCTCTGGATCCCATTCGCTGCGTTCGGCGGGGAAGAAGTCCCCCGCTTGAAGCGCATTAGCGATCCGGCAGCCCGCGCTCGGCCTGACGAAGAAGTACAATTTCATATCGCCGAATGATGATCGAAAGCGCAGATCCAGCGGCAATGAACAATCCCAGTGACACTAGGCTCAGCGTTTCGGAAATCTTATAGATTTCGGTCCCGACGGCGTGGGCACCGAAGCCGAAGAGGCACGCCCAGCAGATTCCCCCGGTCACGTTGAAGAAGAAAAAGCGACCCGCCGGCATGTTGTTTGCGCCAGCGAGCAAAGCCGCAAACATTCTTAGCACCGCGATAAAGCGACCAAAAAACACGACAACGTTCCCGTACCGAAAAAACAGATATCGACCGATCAGCAATCGGTTTTCATCGAGGCGGATGTATCGTCCGTATTTTCGGAGAAGCGGCATTCCGAAACGGCGCCCGACCGTGTATCCGATCCCGTCTCCGACGATCGCACCTGCCGCGGCCGCGGCTACAACGACAGCGATATCGAGCTGATTGGTGGCGGCGGCCAAGAGAGCAGCAGCAACAAGGATCGTCTCTCCTGGCAGGGGCACGCCGGCGCTTTCCAGCGCAACAACAACGGAAATGATCCAAGGTCGATGGACTTGGATCAAACGAATCAGAGAACTCGAGAAAGAGGCAAGGTCCATTTTCTAAGACTGCCTGCTGCACATTTCTTACCTGAAATTGGAAAAGGCGAGAAGCAAAATTAGCTTCCAACCATGCTTAGGGCGCAAGCCGCCGCCGCGCGCGATAATCGCATCAATCTCGTCTTCCGACCCTTCGAAGTCCACGCTGCTCCCATTTAAAAATAATAGCGAGCGCTGTCGGTTACCAATCGCATTGCACCCGGTTTGGAGAACAACCGTTGTTGATTTTCATCGACATTCTCTAATTAGACGCGCATGGTGCTTTCCCGACACGCTCACGCAAGGCGGCGGCCCCTTCAAAAAACTCGTTAAGTCGGCATCCATCTGGGTGTCCGCCGGACTTTGACCGTTTGAAAGGACAACTCATGCCGCTACCATCAATTTTCCAGGATCATTCATTCAAGCGTCTTGTTCAAGGTGCAGCGGTTGGCGCGGTTGCCACCATGATCATCGGCTTCAACTGGGGCGGCTGGTCGTTAGAGAGCACAGCGGAAAAACGGGCTGATGAAGCTTCACGAAGTGCCGTCGTTGCGGTCTTAGCGCCCATTTGTGTTGATAAATTTCAACGCGCTGCGAACGCAACCGATAATCTGATCGAACTCAAGAAAGTCTCGTCTTACATGCAAGGCAGTTTCGTTGAAAAGGGTGGTTGGGCGACTTCACCAGGCACCGACAAGGCTAACTCTGCGGTCGCCCAAGCGTGCGCCACCATGCTGGGAACTCTGAAATAAGGATTGGCGGAATCGTTGTGGCTGCAGTTCACAAGAAAGGCACGCCTTTAACGGGACCATTGTAAAGGCCGAGATGGCGACCGCATCAACGCCCTGCTCGCCGCCGCCGGCTTCAACTTCAGCCTGCTGCTGCGCTGGTTGGAGGAATTGTTGCGCGTCCTCTTACTGATCCTCCGTCCCGGCCTCCCGCCGCCGCGCCTTGCATAGTCCGCAGAAACATTCTTCACGATCGACTCAGTAACTTCTTCCCGTCCGCTGCTCCTCGCACGGACGGGGCTTTTTTTGGAAGCCGCCGGTAGGCAAGAGGAGTTATCGGCTCCAGCGCTTCGGCCTTGCCGGTTCTGTCGGCTGAACAGCTGCAGAGGGCTGCTGCTGAGCACTGGCGAAGGATTGTTGGAGCGCATCGAGTTTGGCGTTCAGCGCGGTGAGCTCGTCGAATAATCGCTTCACTTCAGCCCGATCGGATGAGACCGTTTCTTGGACGGCTTTTAGCTGGTCGACGGCTTGTCGCTGCGACGTCTGCAGGTCATGAATCGCCTGAGCAATCGGATCTGGTGGCGGTGATGCAGTCGCTTCGTGCGGCTTCGCAGGAATGGTCTCGTAAACGCCCAATACCACCAACAAAACGATTGCTAGGGATGAAAGCGCAACAAAGGCTGGTGAGCGCCCCTTCCGGGCTGCCGAACCCGATCCGGAAGGGCTCGCGTCGTTCAATTCATTGAGCACAATATGGGTCCATCTCAAGCGGGATACATTCGACCTATACCATACGGTCCAGCGGCCCGCTTGGGGCGTCGTCTGGGCGAGAAGATCGCGTAAAGCCAGCTGCCAACCCGGGCTATTCGCCCCTGCTATGGCGGGGCTTTCTGTGTTCAAAGAAGACTGGCGCGAACAAATAGCGCGCGTAACGCGTCCGTCGCCTGCACAGTCAACATCGCATTTTCAGCGGCACTTTGAAGCGAACTTACGGCATCGCCATGCAGCGACCTAAACTCCATCCACTCAACTGAGCTGAGATTCGTTATAAATCGATAAGCTTGGCCAACTGTACCAATGTAAACCGTCTCGCCATTCAATTTGACTTTGAATGTCGCTTTCAGCGGTGTGTCAGAATTTGATGGCTCGCTCATGCCTCGGTTGTGCAACGAGCACGGCTAATGTCAATCCAAATTCTTCGCCATCGTTCATGCTTTGGAAGGCACAGTTCCAGCGTTCCAGCGTCATGATTGTGAAACTGATCGTCGCGCAGATGACATGCTGTCACCGAGGTTCGCCACTACGACGAGGCGCTTGATCTCGCCGTTGTTAAAGGCTCTCAGAAAATTTTCGTAGTTCTTGATCGACACGCAGCCGTTTGAGTCGCCGTTCGCCCCGAGCATATAGCTGTGCGCGAGCAACCCGGACCGCCCGAGCATATCGGTGCCACCAACGGGAACCATACGGAGCGCTTGGACACCGTGAAACAGTCGCTCCCGCGGTTTCAACTCATAGACATTTGGTGGCGTCGCTCCAACATTTCGCTCGCTCACGTGTCCTGGATCGTCCATAGCTTCATGGCGGTCTCGCGACGGTTGTCGATCGACCAATTTTGCTTTGGGCTCGTTGGCAAATTGATGACGCAACGGTTGCGGCAAAAAAAGACCCGCTCGAGGCGACCCTACGAGGGGGTCGGCTTGGGGTGCCATCTGTCGGTCGCGCCATCATCCACGCACGCGGCCGGAAAACCCGTGCGACAGAATGACCTTTGCGAGATCATCACCGCGGCGACTTTCCAAGGAGCGAGGGCAAGACTTCTTCCGGCGGCTGCAGGCCCGGTGACGTCACCCACGCGTTGATCTTCGCCGCGATTTCGCATTGCTGGGCCCGGCATAGTAGGTCATTGCGCTCCTGGCCTGGGGGTAGCGACTGCGCACGCGCTCGCCACTGGGCTGCCTCCTTGGCGAGGCGATCTTCGAAACTCGCAATGGAGCTCGGTGTACGTTTCGCCATGCAGTTGAGATGGGCCTGCGAATGTAGGAACTCCAATATCAAATTGCGTTGTGGAGTCCGGGCCGTTCAGCGCCCGTTCAGGCGGTTGCGCGGCGCTGACCGATAGGTGCCCCTGTTCGACCGCTTCCTGCAGCTCCGGCGTGCCCTGGTCGCGAACGACGGCGGCGCTGGCGACCCCGATCGCGGATCGATCCAATCCAACGGCGGCGTTGGATTGGACGTCGGCACCCATTCTTCCGCGCGCTGAATCAAGCTCGATGCGGCGCTCCGCCGAGGAGGTGTCGAAATGTAGCGGATCAGTTTGATGGTGGCAGGATTGTTAACTGGAAAACGGACAGTCCGAAGCGCATGTTGAGGCATGACTGAATCGTTTCACAGGGCCTGCAAATGCGGCGCGATTTATCGCCGCACTGAGTCGATGGCAGACGGTCGCGAGATCAGCAGCTTCCAATGCGATATATGCGGGAGACCCTCGAAAGTTGGAACGCGGCTTGGGTCCCCCACTACCGGCTGGTTGCCAGTCCGGCCACGCCGCCCGAATGACCAGTTGATTCCGCTCCGCCGGCGAGAATCCTGAGCGCTGCCGACGTCAAGAGTGGCAGGATAGCTGGCTTGAATCGGGCCGCCATAGGCGCATATTCGACGGATGCTCGATCAGCGACCAACTTTCATGGCTCGAAAAAATCCCGGAACTGGCTGGGGCGTCGATATTCTTTGGCCCGATGGTGAAACGGAAGTAATCAAGGGCTTCATTACCGAGCATGACGCGGTCAAGTGGATTGCTGAGCACTCTAAGGCGTGGCAGGGAGCCCCTAACCAGACCGCACGGTTTGCGTGATCGGCCCAGACGCGACAGCACCCCGGCCTCATGCCTGAGTTATCAGAACTCGCTGCGCCACCGAGGTGCCGACGCCTATAGTCCGGCCGATCTTCAGGATGCCCATGCCTTTGGTCCTGAGCTCGCGGATGCGCGCTTCTATGGAGGCTTTCACTTTGCGGCGACCCAGGGAAACGTCCTTGGCCTTAGCCCGTGCAAGCCCGGCGTTGACGCGTTCACGGATCATGCCGCGCTCGGATTCGGCAAAGACGCCGCACATCTGAAACATCCGCCCGGCCCATCCGCCCGGCTAACGGCCCCGATTAGGACGCGAGGGCTGCATGGGTGGAGCGGCGGCTCGCCGGCGAGATAGCGGCGAACCTCCTCCGCCAGCCTGGTCGGCCGCAATGGTGACGGTGCGCAACGAGGCGCCGGCGATGTGCGGCGTCAGCGTGACGTTCGGCAGTTGTAGCAGCGGCCAGTCCGGCGGGACCGGCTCGACGGCAAAGGTGTCGAGCATGGCGCCACCAAGCCGCTCCGAGGACAGCGCTTCATGGAGCGCCTTGTAGTCGACCAGTGGCCCCGGGGCCGTGTTGATGAGAAAGGCGCCCCATGGCTGAAGCCATCAACTTCCCCGAACTGACGCTGTTGCTAGGCCGAGGACAAACACGACGTGGCCAGCTTGAGGTCAAAAGTTGATGCTGCCTCGGTGCAGGTTCTGATCGCCGATCGCACCGCATCTTACGGTAAAATACAGTGCGATCGCGCAGAACTCGATCTAGTTTCTTCCCACATCGCAATCACACATACGGCTGCTCACAAGTTGATGGGAATACTCGTCATCGCGGGAGCCGTGGTCGCCATAGTGCTGCTTTGGGAGGGGCGGTCCCTTGCCTCAATCGGCTGGCGTGGCTTCGCGTTGGTGTCGTTCGCCTGGGGCGTGGCCCTCACCATCTTCTTTCTGTGGGTACTGCGAAGCCCTAGGATCACCGCAGTCCAGCGGCCTTGAGAGGACTGTGCGCACGGCCTGCGATCTTGCATTGCGTGTGTGGGGTCGACCTGATGGCCAGTTCCGGACCATTAAAATAGGCGAGTCTTGACTAGGCGAGCATGCGCGGCGCGCGTTGTAGATTTATTACCTGCGTTTGGCGTGTCCGTCGGCTCGATCAGCAGGATGTGAACTTCCTGGCGCTCGATGGGCCGGTGCTCGACCCCTTTTAGGCCTCGCTACAGTTGAGGGTAGACATAAGTCTTCCGCTCGCACAAAAGTCGACAGGCCGAAGTTGGCCGTGCGAGCAACAACATCCATGCGAGCGTCTACGGACTGTCACGGGACGACAGCGTGCGTCAACGGTCATCCGAAATTTCCTAAACATCAGCGGCGCCAGAAAATTCTTTGCGCACTCGGATGGTAGGCGCACGATAACGATTAAAGCGCACCTTCAGTGACGTCTTTGGTGCATCGAGGTCCTTACCCGATCGTCGCACGCCAATCCATGCTGGCGGAGCGCGATCGCCAGGAGTGAAGCGTGGTGCTTCGATCCCCGTTAACTGCACGGCGAGCCTTGCGCCGGGCGGCCGACGGCGGTCCGGCCCAATTGCTGGGAGCAGGCGCGCCTTCACGGAGCTGCATTACAAGCTGAGCCCTCGGTTTCTTCCAAAGGTCCACTCGATGCCGCGTCGTCGCGCTGAAGACCGGCGATGTGACGGCCGATATACCGTTCGAGTAGTGGCTGCCAGGGAACGAGCTGAAAACCAAGACCGTCGTCGATCGTGGCAAAACGGCCACTGACGAGATTTGCGGTTCCAGTCAGACGGCCGCTGATGTGATCGCCGGGAGTCGTAGAAAAGTAGGTCAGCCCGCGCTCTTTCGCCATCTCTTGTCCG
>Ga0209153_1000992_pt1 | contig 10713 bp, 12 predicted proteins | sample GraSoiAngelo_120_FD_185877 | JGI IMG/M metagenome (GOLD analysis project Ga0209153, IMG submission 185877) | Grasslands soil microbial communities from the Angelo Coastal Reserve, California, USA - 14_0919_09_20cm (SPAdes) (version 2) | ecosystem: Environmental > Terrestrial > Soil > Grasslands ...
TTCCCGAATCGCGGCGGAATTCATTCTAATCGTGTTTCGCATCAACGAGCATCTCGGCGCGATCCGTGATCAGGGCCACCTGCACTGAGGTGAAGAAAACTCCGATGCCGTACCGATCAGGTATTGAACCTGAAATGCATGACGTCGCCATCAGCAACGACGTAGTCCTTGCCTTCGAGCCGTAGCTTGCCGGCGTCGCGCGCGCCGGCCTCGCCGCCCAGCGCGACATAGTCGGCATAGGCGATGGTCTCGGCCCGGATGAAGCCTTTTTCGAAATCGGTATGAATCACGCCCGCGGCGGCCGGCGCCTTGGTGCCGCGATGGATGGTCCAGGCCCGCGCCTCTTTTGGCCCGACGGTGAAGTAGGTGATGAGGTCGAGCAATTGGTAGCCGGCGCGGATCAGCCGATCCAGACCGGCCTCCTCCAGCCCCAGCGTTTCCAGGAACTCAGCGCGCTCCTCACGCGAGAGTGTCGCGATCTCCGATTCGATCTTGGCGGAGATGGTCACCGCGACCGAACCTTCCTTTCTGGCGTAGTCGGCCACCGCTTCCGAAAACTTGTTGCCCTTGGCGGCGGATGCCTCCTCGACATTGCAGACGTACAGCACGGGCTTTGAGGTCAACAGGCCGAGCATGCCGAAGGTGCGTTCTTCCTCGGGCTTGCGCTCGAGAAACCGCGCCGGCTTGCCCTCGCGCAGCAGCACCAGCGCGCGATCGACCAGGTCGAGCTGCTCCTTTGCCTCCTTGTCGTTGCCTTTGGCTTTTTTGGCGAGGTTGTCGACGCGCTTTTCCAGGCTGTCGAGATCGGCGAGCATCAACTCGGTCTCGATGGTCTCGATATCGGCCAATGGTGCGATCTTGCCGGCGACATGAGTGATGTCGGAGTCCTCGAAACAGCGCACCACATGCGCAATTGCATCCACTTCGCGGATGGTGGCGAGAAACTGGTTGCCGAGGCCCTCGCCCTTGGACGCGCCGCGCACCAAGCCGGCGATATCGACAAAGGTCAGCCGGGTCGGAATGATCTGGCCGGATTTTGCGATCTCGGCGAGCTTGTCGAGCCTGGGATCGGGCACCGCGACCTCGCCGACATTCGGCTCGATCGTGCAGAACGGATAGTTTGCCGCCTGCGCTGCCGCCGTTTCTGTCAGCGCGTTGAACAGCGTCGACTTGCCCACATTCGGCAATCCGACGATACCGCATTTGAATCCCATGATGTCCTCAACAATTCCTTTTGTCATGGCCGGGCTCGTCCCGCACAAGGCCGGGCATGACGGATGCAAGATGCAAGATATCAATCGGTCCCGTTGTCGTTCGTCGTTCCAAACCCCTTCGCCTGCATCGCCAGATGCACCTTGTTCTGGAACGTCGAATCGCGGTCCATCGCGAGTAGCCCGGCATTGTCGGCAATAGCCTCGCAGAGCGCCTCGACCCAGCCACGGTCAGTTTTGGCGAAATCGGAAAGCACGTAGCTGTGGACCAGTTCCTTTATGCCGGGATGACCGATTCCCAGCCGCACGCGCCGATACTCGTTGCCGATATGCGAGGAGATCGAGCGCAGCCCGTTGTGACCGGCGATGCCCCCGCCGACCTTGACGCGCACCTTGCCCGGCGGCAATTCGAGCTCGTCCTGAAACACCGTGATTTCGTTGGCCGCGAGCTTGAAGAAATTCGCAGCCTCCTGAACCGCGCGTCCGGAGTCGTTCATGAAGATCAATGGACGAAGCAGGATCACTCGCTCATGATCGAGCGTGCCTTCCGCCGTCTCGCCTTGAAAGCGGCGGCGCCATGGTGCGAAACCATGACGCCGCGCAATTTGATCGACGGCCATGAAGCCGATGTTGTGCCGGTTATGCGCGTACTTCCCGCCGGGATTGCCGAGTCCAACAAAGAGTCGCATGACGCGACATCCCGCGCTAGCGCGGGACCAGCAAAAGTGGACGCCGGTTTTGCGTCCGATCGCGCGCTAACTTATGAATTAGCGCACAATCTTTCGTCAAACCGCTCACACTTTGGCGGATCATGCGCTTTACTTCTTCTTGTCGCCACCGCCGGCAGGCGCCTTGGCGCCAGCCGCGGGAGCTGCTGCTGCAGCCGGGGCAGCGGCAGCAGCGCCGGGGGCTGGAGCCGCACCAGGCGCACCTGTCGCACCAGGCGTAGCCGGAGCGCCAGCCACCGGAGCACCGGCAGCCGCCGCCGCAGCAGCCGCAGCTGCTTTCTGTTCCTCGGCATAGCCTGACGGTGGGACAATAGTCACGAGCGTCACGTCTTCGCGCGACAGCGACTTCACGCCTGACGGCAGCTTGATGTCGGAAAGATGCAGCGAGTGGCTGATTTCCAGCCCGCTGACATCGGCGTCGACATATTGCGGAATATTATCGACGGAGCATTCCAGGTCGATGGTGTGGGTAACGATATTGACGGTGCCGCCGCGCTTCACGCCGGGCGCCGACTCGCCGTTCAGGATGTGCAGTGGAACACTGACTCGGATGGTGGCGCCTTCGCCGAGCCGCATGAAATCGACATGGACCGGGAAGTCGCGCACCGGATCCAGATGGAAGTCGCGCGGGATCACGCGGTGCTTGTTGCCCTCCAGATCGATGTCGTAAATCGTCGTGAGAAACCGGCCCGCCAGAATGCGCTGGCGCAGATCGGCGTCATCGACCGAAATCGTAACCGGGGGCTGGTTGTTTCCGTAGATCACTCCCGGCACTCTGCCGGCGCGACGCTCTGCCCGTGCGGCCCCCTTGCCGCCTGCCGGACGCGCGGTCGCCTTCAATTCTTTGACGGTCGCCATCTGCTTAAGTCCTTGTTTTGTAAAAAGTTAAAGGCCGCATCGCGGCCTGGTTGCACTCCGCAGCAAGCCTCCAGGGGTGCGGGGGCTGCGGACGTGGCGGCGTTCTAGCCCCAAAGCCCGGAAATGACAAGGAAATGCGGGGAATTTTATACGGCCTTTGGGCCTGCCGTGGTCTCAGCCGAGTTGTGTCGTCTCACGCCGGCGTCCCGACCCGGGCAAGATCAAACGCTTCAGCCCCCCGTCTTCAGGCTGCTGCATCCGGCGAGGATGGCGCGGTGCCGAGTTTGGCTTCCAGTAGCGCGATGCGCGCCTTCAGCACCTCGTTTTCCTCGCGCGCCAGCCGCGCCATGTCCTTGACCGCCTCGAATTCCTCGCGCTTGACGATGTCGAGGTCGCGCAGGATTTTTTCGGCCTGATTACGCACCACCGTGTCGATCTCGCGCTTGACGCCCTGGGCGGCGCCGGCGGCGTCATTCATCAGACGCCCGATTTCGTCGAAAAACCGATTGCTGGTCTGGGTCATGTCTGGGAAATCTCCGGTCGCTGAACAAAGATCGATGACCGAGAGAATGGCGATCTGGACCTCGCAGTTCAAGGCCGAAATCGCATCTCACGAGCCAGCTCGCCTTGTCCATGGTTTGGTTTCCTTGCAATGTGTCGATAATCGCTGAAACAACAAAACCTGGAAGTGAGAAGAAACGCCTCATGATCGACCAGCAGATCGAAATTCCCACCAAGGACGGGCACACCACAACCTTCATCACTCATCCCGAGCGGGGCGGCCCACATCCGGTGGTGCTCTTCTACATGGACGCGCCGGCGATCCGCGAAGAGCTGCGCGACATGGCGCGCCGGCTGGGCACGTCCGGCTATTACGTGATGCTGCCGAACCTGTACTACCGCGCTGGCGTGATGGAGCTGGGACCGATACCGCCAGACCCGGAAGCGCCAGAGCGCAAGCGAATGTTCGGATTTATGAACTCCATTAACATTCCCCTGGTGATGGAGGATACCCGCGCTTTGCTTGCCTATGCCGAAGGGCAATCCGCCGCACGCACTGACGTCGTCGGTACCGTCGGCTACTGCATGAGCGGGCGATATGCGATCAATGCGGCGATGCATTTCCCGGAACGCGTCAGGGCCGCCGCCTCCATCTACGGAACGCATCTGGCCACCGAAGAGCCGGACAGCCCGCATCTGGCGGGGCAAAAAACCAGGGCTGAATTGTATTTCGCCTGCGCTGAAACCGATATCTACGCGCCGGCGGAAATCATCGAAAAGCTGAAACACGGAATGAAAGACCATCGGGCCAATGCCGAAGTCGAAATCTATCCCGGCACCCATCACGGTTTCGCGTTTCCGAAGCGGCCAGTTTACCATCGTGACGCGGCCGAGCGGCATTGGGAACGGCTGCTGGCGCTTTATCGCCGTAACCTCTCCTCATAACCGCGGACGAAAATGAGATTGCTCGCGTTATCGGACAGCCTATGAGAAAAATGACTTCGATGCGGTCATTGTCGCCGGCGATATCGGCAACGAAAGCGCCGCCGAGTTCTTCAGGATACTCGAGACCTTCGAATGTCCCGTGATGTATGTTTATGGCAACTGGGACAACAAGCTGGACTATGAATCTTGCTTCGGTCCCCGCTGCCAATTGATTCATTCGAATGTGATAACGGTCGGTGAGCTCAGTTTCACAGGTTTCAGCGGTTGTCCAACGGACTGGGGCAAGAATCCACTCGCTCGCGGCATATACCGCCGGATCGAGTCGCAACATCAACGCGTGCTTGACGCTCTCAAGGATGGATCCAAGGCAGCGCAAAACATCCAGCGCACCAAGGCGTATCAAAACTATGTGTCGCGACTTCAAGAGGCGAGAGATGAAATACTAAAGCGCAACACGGAAAGCATAGCCCACGCGGTCAAAGCGGCGGGGGTCGATACCCGGCGCTGCGTCGTCGTCGCCCATCAGCGTGTCCCCCGGCTGAATGACGAACTTCCGCAAGCGCTTCTGCATGTGTTCGGGCACCTGCACACCTTCTCCGATCGCACTTACAAGATGACCAGATATGTCGATGTGGCGGCGCTGGACCGTCCGGTATCTGCGCGTCCGCGCGGCAAACGAAAATGGAACCAGGAGGACTGCCGGAATTTCAACGCGGGAAACTACGTTACGATCGAGATCAATTCGTCTTGCGCCATGAAAGTATCTTGCGTGGATCTCCCGCACGATTATCCGCATTGGATCGCCCTGGAGGATCGCAGGTACAATGGAATCGCGTGGATTCCGGAAGAAATCGAATGGACGAATGCTTCGGACTGGCCGATACCGTTGCGAACCACAAGGATAGCCAAACCAAATGCTCCCGCGTGAATCTCGCTAATGCCGTTCCTAACGATCGCCTTTCCGGTTTTCGACCCGATTGCGATTGCGATCGGCCCGATCGCGATCCGCTGGTACGCGCTCGCCTATATCGGCGGCATCGTGCTGGGTTGGATCTACGCGCGCGCGCTGATCACGAATGAGAGGCTATGGGGCGGACCAGCGCCGATCACGCTGCCGCAAATCGACGATTTTATCCTCTGGGTCACACTGGGCATCATCCTCGGAGGCCGCACCGGTTACGTGCTGTTCTACAATCTGGCTTTCTTCATTGAGCATCCGGCCGAGATCTTTGAACTGTGGAAGGGGGGAATGTCGTTCCACGGCGGTTTTCTGGGCTGCGTCGCGGCGGTCATATTGTTCTGCCGCAAGCATCACATACCGATCCTCTCGCTCGGCGACATCAGCACCGCGGTCGGACCGATCGGGCTATTTCTCGGCCGGCTGGCCAATTTCATCAACAGCGAGCTTTGGGGCCGGCCTGCAGATCCCAGCTTGCCGTGGGCCGTCGTATTTCCCAATGGGGGGCCGCTGCCGCGCCATCCCAGCCAGCTTTACGAGGCCGGACTGGAGGGAATAGTGCTGTTTACGATCCTGGCCGCGATGATTCGCTTCGGTGCCTTGAAGCGGCCCGGGCTGATCCTCGGCAGCTTTATCGGGTTTTATGGCTTGGCTCGTGTAACGGGCGAATTCTTCCGCGAGCCCGACCCGCAGCTCGGATTTTTGTTGGGCGACCTGACCATGGGTATGCTGCTGTCGATACCGATGATCATTGCAGGAGCCATTCTTGTTGTGGTGGCATGGCGCCGCGAGAACCCGAAGCGCCCGTCGCACCCCGCCGAAAGCAGGCCGTGACCGAATACTCGCCGCTGCAATTCGAGATCAAGAATCTGATCAAGTCGTCAGGGCCGATGCCGGTCTGGCGCTACATGGGACTGTGTCTGACGCATCCGAAATTCGGCTATTATCTTTCGCGCGATCCGTTGGGGCGCGAGGGCGACTTCACCACCGCTCCCGAAGTGACCCAGATGTTTGGTGAGTTGCTCGGGCTGTGGGCCGCCTCGGTGTGGAAGGCGATCGGTTCGCCGCCGTTGCTTCGGCTGATCGAACTAGGACCAGGCCGCGGCACCTTGATGGCGGACGCACTGCGCGCGATGCGAGTGCTGCCGCCGCTGTATCAGTCGGTGAGCGTGCATCTGGTCGAAATCAATCCGGTGCTGCGCGACAAGCAAGCCTCGGCCCTTTCGGGCGCGCGCAGCGTCGCCTGGCACGACAGCATCGACGATGTCCCCGATGGTCCCTCGATCATTTTGGCGAATGAGTATTTCGACGTGCTGCCGATCCACCAGATGGTGAAGTGCGACACCGGCTGGCACGAACGTACGGTCGAGATCGACGCCACTGGCCAGCTGGTGTTCGGCACAGCAAGCGAACCGACCCCTCGTTTCGAGGTGCTGCTGCCGCCGCGAGTGCGCGCCGCCCCGGTTGGCGCGGTGTTCGAGTGGCGGCCGGATGGCGAGATCATGAAGATCGCCAGTCGCGTCCGCGATCAGGACGGTGCCGCGTTGATCGTCGACTATGGCCACATCCGCAGCGACGCAGGTGATACCTTTCAGGCGATCGCCCGTCACAGCTTCGCCGATCCTCTGCAGAGCGCCGGACTTTCCGACGTCACCGCCCATGTCGATTTTGAAGCGCTGGCGCGCGCCGCCGAAAGTTTAGGCGCGCGCGTCCACGGCCCAGTGCCGCAGGGCGAGTTCCTGAAACGGCTCGGTATCGAGACCCGCGCCGTCACGCTGATGGCAAAAGCCAGCCACGAGGTTTCGGAGGATATTTCGAGCGCGCTGAAACGGCTGGTCGGCGGCGGCCGCGGCGGCATGGGTTCGATGTTCAAGGTGCTGGCCGTGTCCGAACCCCGACTCACTTCGCTGGCCGGCTTTCAGGAAGACAAACAGGACTACAAGGCCGAGCCTTCATGATGCTCGCTTCACCGCTCCTCTCCTCCATTCCAGGCCTGCGCCACGCCTTCTTTACCCGCCACGGCGGCGTTTCGGGCGGCGTCTACGAGAGCCTAAATGGCGGCGTTGGCTCGGACGACGATCCGGCCAATGTCGCGGAAAACCGCCGGCGCATGGCGGAGCAGATGGGCGTGACGCCCTCGCATTTTCTCAGTGTATGGCAAATCCATTCACCCGATGCTGTGGCCGCATCGGGACCATGGGAGAACGCCGCGCGGCCGCACGGCGACGCCCTGGTCACCCGGACCGAAGGGCTCGCGATCGGCGTCACCGCCGCCGACTGCGGCCCGATCCTGTTTGTCGATCCGAACGCTCGAGTGGTCGGCGCGGCCCATGCGGGCTGGAAAGGCGCGTTGAGCGGCATTTTGGAATCCACCGTCGAGGCGATGGAGAAACTCGGGGCCGAACGAAGCGGCATCGTCGCGGCGATCGGGCCGCTGATCCGCCAGCACTCTTATGAAGTGGGCGGGGAATTCATCGAGCGGTTCGTCGAAGCCGATGCCGAGAACGCATTGTTTTTCCTACCCTCGGCGCGCGAGGGCCATGCAATGTTCGATCTCGCCGGCTTCATTCGGATGCGACTCGAAAACACCGGCGTTCTGATGATCGACGATATCGGGATCGACACCTATTCCGACGATCGCTTCTACAGCTATCGTCGTTCGGTACACCGCAAAGAGCCGGACTACGGCAGGCATGTTCACGCCATCGCGCTGGAGTAGACAATTGAACCGCGTCCAAGCCTCATCCCGCCCTAGACCTTAACGCATTTTAACGATATCGCTTCGGGCCGGATGAGAAACCGTCGAACTACCCTGTTGCGCGCCGTGCGCGTCAGCCCGAGCGCACCGCGCGCGGCCACGGCGGCGCTTCTGCTGGTGATCGCCTGCGGACTAGGCGCATGCGCCAGCGGCGGAGCCGGCAGTGGCTCTTTGGCCATGGCGAGCGCCGGAGCAGGTCCTACGGTCGCATTCGAATCGATCGACGGGCCGCCGCCGCAAGTGTTCGACCGCATGGTCAGCGTGCTCGACAGCGAATCCAAGCTTCGCAGCCTCTCCATCGTATCGCGCGAAGGCGCGGCAACTTACCGGGTGCGAAGCTATCTCTCGGCCCAGGTCAATCGGGGCCGCACCGTGATCGCGTGGGTGTGGGACGTCTATGACCGCGACCAGCAGCGCGCGCTTCGCCTCACCGGCGAGGAGCCCGGAGGCAAGCTTGCACGCGACCCTTGGGCCGCGGCGGACGACCTCCTGCTTCGAAAAATCGCCCAGGCCGGCTTGAGCGGCCTCAACACGATGGTCAACGGAAGCGGACCTTCAGATGCGCCACCGCCCACTGCGCCGGGCAAGCGCGGCCCGGCGGTGGCGAGCACAGATCAGCGCTCGCCCGCATCGGGCGAATTCGGTGTCAGCGCGCTCGGCTACACCCGGGATTAGCCAAAACACCCGACGAAAGGCCATTTTTGCCCGAAAAAGCGAGGCAATGGGTTGCCAGCCAAGCTATGTCCTTGATATCACCTCGCCGTCTATTGGTGGTCTCGTGGGTGTCCCGATATGCTGAACATTGTCTCCAGCAAGGCCCGGGGGGAAGCATCGATGTCGGCCAAGAACGGCTCGATCAAGCTGGTAGCCGGCAATTCCAATCCCGCTTTGGCCAAGGCCATCGCCGGCGAGCTGGAGCTGCCGCTCACCAAGGCCGTGGTCCGGCGTTTCGCAGACATGGAGATTTTCGTCGAAATCCAGGAGAACGTCCGCGGCTCGGACGTATTCATCCTGCAGTCGACGTCATATCCAGCCAACGATCATCTGATGGAATTGCTGATCATCACCGATGCGCTGCGCCGGGCCTCGGCGCGCCGCATCACCGCCGTCGTTCCCTATTTTGGCTATGCCCGGCAAGATCGAAAATCCGGATCCCGCACCCCGATTTCAGCCAAGCTGGTGGCCAACCTGATCACCCATGCTGGCGCCCATCGCGTCATGACAGTGGATCTGCATGCCTTGCAAATCCAGGGCTTCTTCGACATTCCGACCGACAATCTTTTTGCGTCGCCGGTGATGGTGCGCGACATCCGCGAGCGCTTCGACCTCAGCAACGTCATGGTGGTATCGCCTGACGTCGGCGGCGTGGTGCGCGCGCGCGGGCTGGCCAAGCGCATCAACACTCCTCTCGCCATCATCGACAAGCGTCGCGAACGCGCCGGCGAATCCGAAGTCATGAACGTGATCGGCGATGTCGCCGGATATACCTGCATCCTGGTCGACGACATCGTGGATTCCGGCGGCACGCTGGTCAATGCCGCCGATGCGCTGCTCGCCAACGGCGCCAAGGAAGTCTACGCCTATATTAGCCATGGCGTGCTTTCCGGCGGCGCCGCCGCACGCATCACCACCTCCAGGCTCAAGGAGCTTGTGATCACCGACTCGATCCTGCCGACCGAAGCGGTTCGCAACGCCAAGAACATCCGCACGCTCTCGATCGCCACGTTGATTGCGGAAGCGATCGGCCGCACCGCATCCGAAGAGTCGGTGTCGAGTTTGTTCGATTAGCGCATCTCGTGTCCCGGACGCGGTGCAGCGCTGCTTATGCGCTGCGCAGCGTCCGGGGCACGCGAGCCGTCACATTACACAATCCCCGCGGCGACCTGGCCGCGCAGCCGCTCGAGGCTGAGCAAGGTGTTGGCGCACGCCTCCGCGACCTCGACGCCCTTGATCGCAAAATGCTTACGGAAGAATTCGAAATGTGTCGCGCTCTCGTGGAACTGCTGTGGCGTCAGCACGGCAGAGAAAACCGGCACCTCGGTGCGCAACTGCACATCCATCAGCGCCTTGATCACGGTGTCGGCGACAAATTCATGGCGATAGATGCCGCCATCCACCACGAGCCCGGCGGCGACAATCGCGGTGTAGCGCCGCGTCTTCGCCAGCAGTTGCGCATGCAGCGGGATCTCGAACGAGCCCGGCACCTCGAAGAAATCGATTTGCGCGCGTGCAATGTTGCGCGCCTCGATCTCCTCGAGGAACGCTATGCGGCATTGCTCCACGACGGCGCGATGCCAGGAGGACTGCACGAACGCGATCCGCTGCGGTTTTGAAAATCGCGGATGCGCTGGAACAGGTGGACGATCGATGATTTCGGAAGAGTCGTTTGCTTCGGGAGCATCTTGCAACATCTGATTCATGGCTTTCCTCTTTCAGGACCAGAATCAGGGCATACGGAACGACGCGCCGCGCGGAATGCGGCTGTCGCGACCGTTCTCTTTCATCCGGACTTTAACCGTCGGCTTCGGAATTGCACCGAATCTGCTGACCCTTCGTCTTTGGGAACGAAGGCGCTCGCGGGCTTGGGCTTATCCACCCTTACCGCCGGTGGGGACTTTCACCCCGCCCTGAGAACATTGGCCGCCCGGTATGAGCGGCCTGAGCGAACTATGCCGAAGCCTCGCGGCTTCAGCAAGCAGGTTCGCCATGGGCAAACCGCATGTCCCCCATGACATCGGCGTATTCCGCAGGTGA
>Ga0209153_1000993_pt1 | contig 10707 bp, 8 predicted proteins | sample GraSoiAngelo_120_FD_185877 | JGI IMG/M metagenome (GOLD analysis project Ga0209153, IMG submission 185877) | Grasslands soil microbial communities from the Angelo Coastal Reserve, California, USA - 14_0919_09_20cm (SPAdes) (version 2) | ecosystem: Environmental > Terrestrial > Soil > Grasslands ...
CGGTTCAGTGGAGCTGTCTTCCACTCCTGGTCGGAGAAGCTCTTCACCCTCAAACCCATCAATGAGAGGAGTTCGATAGCCTCATCCTGCGTGGTAATGGCATCCCAGCTCGCCAGCGCTTTGATGATCTGCTTAACCTCAGCATGGGTTAGAAAAGTCTGCTTCACGCCATGCAGTTTGCGACTCAGCACCTGTGCATGGATTCCCAAGGCGTCGGCCAGTTCCTTTTGAAGTCGCCCTGTTCTGCGGCGAGCGGCGGCCACTTTCTCACGAAAGTGATTGAGATTGGTGGGGGAATTTGCATCGGCGTCAGTAGTCATACATCTATACTCCTCTCCATCGTCATAGCGGGTGTACAAGTTCCCCGTAATCACCTCCGTAATTGCTCCAAAGGCGAACCCATTGATAGCCAACCTGTCAGTCAATCAAGCGCACTGCGTGCAGGTTCCTTATCCAGCTTGCCAACGAGACTGATGGTGAACCTATTGATAGCCAGCCCTGCAACGCACTGCGTGCTACGGCTTCGCCGTCAGCAGGGCTGCAAGGAACAAGTCTCTAGCCTACGGCTCAGGCAAGCTGCAAGGAAGACTGCTTCGCAGTCAGACAGGCTGCAATGAACGTATCGAGATCAGCAAGCCGTTCACGGCAATCCTTGCCGAGAAAATGCTTGTTGCTCGCGTCGTGGCTCACTCCACGAACCTGACAGCGACGATGAGTTGTCGCACGGTTTTGTTCGCGGTAAGGAGACCCACGATGACCGCCTTGATTGAATTTGTTTGTTCTGTTTCTCAGGAAGAGGCGGCACAGACCACCATAGAAGCATTTTGCAAAAAGACAGGCGATTTGCTCATTGGTCGTCGCGTCAACGAGGAGACCCACGAGGTACTACTTATGGTGCAACCCCTGCATATGGTCAGCGCGCGCAAACATGCGAAAGCCCTCAGCCACATACTCCAACAGGGAATCATCGTGTCGTCTCAGCCTGTGACCTGTGATCTGGTGAAAATCTCCCTTGATACATCTGTGAATCTGAGAGATCAGATGCGTAATTTCCCCTTACGCCCTGGCGAGCGCTGGTTCTCAGCCATCAATGATCCCCACCAGGCCTACGTTTGCATGAGTAGACCCCTCATGCTACCAGAGCAAGCAGCATGGCTGGTTGGACACGAAGCAGCCTGGGAGTTCCTATGATGGGATGAGAACTGCGCAGGATCGTGAAAGCGAGGAAAAATACCGCCTCATTTTGGAGCCACCGGCCATATAGCACTTCCACTTAGGATACTTTAGGGTAAAAGAGGTGACAAACATGAATGCATTAGAGTATACTAACAGGGACTGATGGTTTTCATTCAGGGAAAAATGGTTATGGTGGAATATCCGAGGTATGAATGAAGTACATAGCACCGATCAGCATCCTGTTGGCACTAACGCTGAGCAGCCAGGTGATAGGTGATAATGCAAAAGTGCTCTTCCTACTGGTATTGACCGCTCTCGTCAGTATACTGGTCGCTGTTCGCTATTTGCTTTCTATACAGGGGAACGAACTCCTCCCCCAGGAACGACAACGGCTTCAAGAAGTTGAACAGCTCTACCAGCAATTGCAGAGGGCCAATCAACATCTGCGAGAGCTTGATGAGCTCAAAGACCAGTTTCTGATGTCGGCTTCACACGAACTGCGTACGCCACTCACTGCCGTGCAGGGCTACCTCGAATTGATGGCACAACTTCATGACCAGCTTCCACATCAGAAGCGCTGGGAATACCTACAAAAGGCGCGGCGGAGCTGCGATATACTGGTGATGCTTCTCAGTAATGTCATGGATGCCAGTCGTTTGGAAGTTGATGCAGACATAGATCCCGCACAGATGGAAAGCGTCTCGATCCAGGAGATGATACAGAGTGTCCTTAACCTGCTTGAACCGCGTGTGACACAAGAACAGCGAGAGGTCGATCTCCACATTCCACCTGACCTTCATGTGCGAGCCGACCCGGGACGACTGCGCCAGGTGCTTCTCAATATCAGCATAAACGCCCTAAAATACTCGCCGCCGCCTACACCCATAGCATTTGCTGCGCAGATTACCACCGATTCCCATTCCACTGTCATCATCAGCGTGACTGACAGGGGCAAAGGCATTGCGCCGCAGGATCAGTCGCGCGTCTTCCAACGTTTTGTACGCCTGGAGCGGGACAGGAGTAGCTCTACACCGGGTTCTGGTTTGGGGCTATACATCTCGTACCGCCTCATCGAAGCCATGGGTGGAAAAATCTGGATCGAAAGCCAGGGTATTGCTGGAGAAGGCACTACTTTTCATATCCAGTTACCCATGAGTTCTTGCCTCACCCTGTAAATCCCACTACGTCAGTACCACCCCACGCCATATTATGGAAATTGAAGTACATCGGGCGTTCGGCGACAATGGTCCCACTGGCGGCCCAGACGGCCATCGATACCTCATAGGTCGCGGCAGGGTTGGCCTTGGCTATGGGGACGACGATGCTATTGATGTTGAGCGTGACACGTGTCTGTGGGCCTACAGTGACGACCTGTTGCGAGATGATGCTATTTTGCATGTAGAGAGTAACGGCGACATTTTCGCTGGTGGTAGTGGGATTCTGGAGGGTCAGGAATTCGGTGAATCCACTGGCCGTATACCCCTCGGCGAAACTGTAGATGGTTTTGGCGGGGCCATGCTCACCGATGTCATCGGTACCGCCAGGGATATTGCCATTAAAGCGGAAGTATTCCTGGCGCTGCACTACGATGGGTGCATCGGACGTTATCTCTGCTGATAACTCGGTCGTACTCTGTGGAAACGCGGCGGAGGCGGCGTTGACATCGAATATGTATTGCGATTGCGGCCCGACAGCCACAGTGGTGGGATTGACGGCTCCATTACTATATTCAAGTTTGACCGTCACGTTGGCGGTGACGGTGGGATCGAAGTTCGCCAGCACGAGGTATTCGTGGAAATTCGCGCCGGTATAGCCTTCGGCGAAGAGCCAGTCCGTACCGGGGGCCTGGGCGCCGACAACAGTTGCCGCACCGGTTACCGGGCCGGCGATATTCGAGCGCGCGGTTGTGAAGTACATGGGGCGTTCCACAACGACAGGCTGATCTGAGTGAACGTACATGGCGGCCTGCCGGTTAATGCCGATGGCCTGTGGATAGGTGGTGCCGCGTTGCCCCGGAGGTACAGAAAGCATTTTCGTACCGAGCTGCGACCCATTTGCGATATAAGTCACGCTGACATTGGCGGTCTTCCTACCTGGCGGGTTGAGAATGGTGACGAAGCTGGAATAGTTGCGCTCGGATTCTACATCGGCAAAATAGAAATCCTGGGCGAGTTTGGTGGAACCCAGCGCATCGGTGCCACTATTGATGCCGTGCCATGAGAAGTACATGGGACGTTCGGCGACGATGCCGACTCCGTTGGTCGAGGTGACGATCATTGAGAGAGAATGTCCTACCCCGTTATAGGGGAAGCGCAGGTCGCCGTTGACATTGACGGTATAACGGCTCTGCGGCTTGACATCATGCGTAATAGCAGGTCCGGTTGCGCCCTCGAAGAGATATTGCACCTGCACCTGCGCCGTTTGAACGGGGTTGGGGTTTTCCAGCGTGAGGAATTCCTGGAAGAAGCCACCCGCGCGCCCTTCAGCGAAGTACCACTTTGTGCTGGTGGGGACGTTGGCCTGCGGTAAGGCCTGGCCAAGCAAATTCAAGTTTTGCGAGAGATTGTAGGCGTCAAATGAGCCGAGGCCGGTTGCAAGATCATACGCGGTGGCATCGGGATAGGTACCACTATTGCCCACATAGTCATTATTGTTGATGCCGCCCGGCACGGGCTGAACATCATGAAAGGCCAGAGCATAAGAAGTGCCTGATGCGCCGTGCGCGATGTTATAGAGGCTGGGATTGAGAAAACCCACCATGAACCCATTGACCTTGAGAGAGTTCTCGTTCGCCAGGGCGATTAGTGCGGCCCAGACCGGCGCGGATGCGGATGTGCCGCCGATGACCATCCATCCGTGGTTGGCGCAGCCACCTGCTGTGCAGTAGACATCATAGCCTGTCTGAGGATCGGCATTGATAGAGACATCCGGCACTTCGCGAAAACCTGTTGAGTAGGCGTTCGCGACTCCTGGGGCCTGCTGCCACGTGGGCATACGCCATACCTGGCTGACGCCACCGCCACTCGCTCCATTGTTAATAGTACGGTCATTCCATACCTGCTCGGAGAGGTAGCCATTATCGGAGTTGAGGTGGAGGGTTGTGCCACCAACGCCGGTAACATAGGGCTGCGAGGCGGGATCATCAACGGCGGGCTGACCGTTCGCTCCTGTCTGCGGGTTGTAACAGCCGTTCGCACCAAGATCGCCGCTGGCAGCGAGGATAGTCTGACCTTGCGCGGCGGCTGCCTGGAAAAAGATATTTTCTTGCGAAATTTCATTGGCCAAACCCGCGTTCTGCTCACAGAAGACCCAGCTCGTGCTGACAACAGGTACAACATCGCTGACGATGCGCGCCCACGCATCGTTGTAGGATGGCAGAGCATTAGCGGCTTCATAGACGCGCAGCGAGGAGAGATGAGGAGCCAGCCCCAGCACCATCTCCATATCTAGTTCGACCTCCGCCGCGTTGATTCCTGCTGCCCCATTATAGCCGTCGATAGGGATGGATTTGATGACGGTATGATTGCCGCCGAAACAGGAGGTGTACGCAGCGATATCGTTGGGCGAAAATCCATCCAGTTCGAGCAGTCCCACGCTCTGACCGTCGCCCAGTACGCCTGCATTGTAGAGTTTTGTGAAATCGTAAGCGGTGGCGATTTGCGATGGAGTATAGGAGGTAGGCTGGTTTGTAGAGCCAGGCTGTGGACAGGCGACCGATGCTGAACTTTGACTTTTCAAGGTGACGTTGACACTGGAAGTGAGAGGATGGCGTTGATACTGTACGGTGTTATCCAGGCCGCTTACCGAGGCAATAAGTGGGGCAATATCGACGGGCAGTGAAGGATTGCTGTCATTGGCAAAAAATTCGTGCCCGGTGGTTGAGCGGTAATTGTTGATCTGCACCTGAAATGCCTGCTCAGCCTTGGCTACCGTGCCGACTGCATCTACCAGTAAATGATTGGGATAGGTGGCGGTGATGGTGAAACCTTGAGCGCGTAAATAATTGACGATCGCTGTTTCGCTCTGTGGCAATGGGCCAAACAAAGCCGCGAATGACGCAGGGTTGAGATAGTGACGATACAGCGGAGAGGTCGGTGATGATACCTGTTGCAGGTAGCTGGCCAGGTTGGATTGGTTGCGCAGATTCAAGCCAATGGCTAGAGAGATAGATTGATTCGCCGATGTAGCTGATACAATTTGACTTTTGCTGGTATACAACGAGGCTGCGTTTGCTAAGGCAATGCGCCTGGCAGGCGGTGTAGCATGGGTAAAGGGAGAGAGGTAAAGTACTAATAATGCTACAATGAGTATGATACTGACGATGGGTACAACTACAATTGGATATACTGTCCGCGATTTCATACAATGCCTCTTTCAACAGGAATTCCTAATAGAATCTCTACAAGATGTCCTAACTTACTTGAACGTCAGCATCAGAGCTTTCGGTGGTTTTGAGCGGGGGGGGAAATGAGAAAGAGTACTTTTGGTGGGGTGGATTATTAGAGCATGATTATGTCATCAAATTATGCACGACATCGAGTAAATCACGGACGTGAAAGGGTTTGAGAACAACGCCTTTGATATATGCTGTGGGCATATTCGATGCATCGTGGGCTGCTGTAATCACGACAATAGGAGGTATGGGACGAGTTTGTTCCCATTGTGCGACAAGCCGTTCCAGGAAAGTATTACCATCCATGCTAGGCATGGCAAGATCGAGGAGAATCACGGCGGGGAAGCGGCCCTCGCGGGCTGCATTATCGATCCAGGCCAATGCCTCCAGCCCATCAGATGCTTCTGCCGACTCGTAGCCATCCAGTTCCAATGCCCAGGAAACCATGTCGCGAATAGCCGGATTGTCGTCTATCACCAGTACAATGGGAAGACGGCGCGTTGATTGATGTCGAGGTGGATTCACTTCTCTACCCTCCAAAATTACCTCAGCTAAAATATAATGTGCCTCAACGTTTTATAACATCTTCCAGGGCGACCGCAAGGGTACGCCTCTACCCTATACGGGCAGAGCAAGCAGAAGACGCAGTCGTATAGGGTAGGTCGTACCCTTGCAGTCGCCCTGGCTCTATTGATGCATGGATTGCAAAAAACTGCTGATGGTAGCAAGAAATAGGTCTGGTTGTTCCAGGTTTGAAAGATGGCCTGCTTGTGGAATAACAACGAGCTGCGCCCCCGGTATGAGCGCGGCGTACTCCTGAGCTGCTGCAGGAGGAGTGAGCGCGTCCTGCTCGCCGACGATCACCAGTGTCGGGAAGGTGATGCCTGGAAGCAACTCGGTTGCATCTTGTCGCTGCGCCATACCGCGTGAGGCGGCGGCAATACCGCGGGGGGTTGCGGCTTCGATCATCTGGCGGATACGTATCTCTATCTCAGGGTGGTCCTGTCGCGTAGCATCTGAGATTAAACGAGGCACCTGGAGATCGGCGACCGCTCCCGTTCCCTGCGTCTCCGCCAGACGTGCCACATTTTCGCGATTGGCCTGCGCTTCGGGCGTATCGGCTCCTGGTCGTGTATCCGCCAGGATGAGTCCCGCGATACGCTGTGAGTACTGCCGCAGGAAGGCGAAAGTCGCATACCCTCCCATTGAGAGACCGCACAGGATGGCTTTTTCGATGCCAAGTAGATCCATCAACGCGGCAACATCATCGGCGAATAAAGTCATGGGCGATATGTCATTCGGGATATCGCTTTCGCCAAATCCCCGCCAGTCGAGCGAGACGAGACGGTATGCCTGCTCCTGGAGGAGCGCGATCATTTCGCCTTCCCACATACTGCGGTTCAGTGGAAACGCGTGCAGAAAAATCACGGGTAATCCGATGCCGTGATCACTATAGGCGATATTAGTTTTATTGATGAATGTTTTCATTCACGTAGCTTAGCTCCATCGGCCAAATTGAGATCATCACTGCAATGAGACTGCGTCTCTACACTTTGTGTCAGCAGTGATGGAAGGAGGTGTTCGTGCGCGTGATAGGAACTGCGTACGAATGGGCCAGATTCGACGTGCCGGAAGCCCATCTTCTTACCCTCGGCTTTGAGTGCGGCGAATTCTTCCAATGGGACATAACGCTGAATGGGAAGATGCTGGAACGATGGGCGAAGGTATTGCCCGATGGTGAGTATATCGACCTCGTGCGCGCGCATATCATGCATGACTTCGATAATCTCATCCCAGGTCTCGCCGAGCCCCAGCATGAAACCGGACTTGGTTGGCGAGGTGGGATTCATTTCTTTGGCCCACTTGAGCACCTGGAGCGAACGCTTGTAGATGGCCTGCGGGCGCACGCGCTTGTACAGCCTGGGAATGGTTTCGACGTTATGATTGAAAACGTCGGGCCTGGCATCGATCACGATCTTCAGCGCGTCATAGACACCCTTGAAATCGGGCGTCAGTACTTCGACTTTACAATCGGGGTTGAGACGGCGAATCCAACGGATAGTAGCGGCGAAAATGGCAGCGCCGCCATCTTTGAGTTCGTCACGGTTGACGGAGGTGACCACGGTATGGCGCAGGCCCATCTTTTGCACCGCTTCGGCGACACGTTTAGGTTCCTCCCAGTCAAGGCCAATTGGGCGACCGGTCTCTACAGCGCAAAAGCCGCAGCTGCGTGTGCAGACGCGCCCCAGGATCATGAATGTGGCGGTTTTGTTGCCCCAGCATTCGCCGATATTTGGGCAGCGCGCCTCTTCACATACGGTGTGCAGTTCTTTGCTGCGCATCAGTTGCTTCAGATTGTCGTAGTTTTCGCCCTTTGGAGCGCGCACCCTGAGCCATTCAGGTCGCCGCTCCGGTATGATGGTCGCCATAGTGTTTTCCTTCGTTTTATCCCCAGGGCGACCGCCAGGGTCGCCCGTACAATACGCGCCAGATTATCTAATATACGTCGATTTCGCGTCCGTAGCTTTGCAATTTGGTGCGTACGGCCTGCAGGAAGCCGCCTGCGCCCGCGCCATCGAGGATGCGATGGTCGAACGAGAGGCACAGGTACATCATGTAACGTACGGCGATGGCATCGTCCTCAATGACGACCGGGCGTTTGACGACTGCATCCATGCTCAATATGCCAGCATGTGGCTGGTTGATAATCGGCACAGAGATAATTGTACCAAATGTGCCGGGATTATTCACCACAAAGGTACTGTTCTGCATGTCCTGCACGGTCAATTTGTTGGAACGTGCGCGCTGCGCAATGGCTGCAATTTGCTTCGCCAGGCCAGCGATGGTGTACTGGTCGGTGTCGTAGAGGGTGGGTACCACCAGCCCGGCATCGGTCGCGACCGCCATGCCCAGATTGATACGCTTCTTGATGATGATCTTGTTGTCTTCCGTCCAGCTTGAATTGATGGTCGGGACTTTGCGGATACCCTCGCAGACCGCCTTCATGACGAATGGCACGTAGCTGATGCTGTAGCCCTCACGCCGCTTGAAGTCCTCTTTGTTCTTCTCCAGCCACTTCGCGATGTTGGTCATATCGACTTCGACAACGGTGGTGGCATGCGGCGAGGTGCGCTTGCTGCGCACCATGTGTTCGGCAATGGCCAGGCGCATGCGGCTCGGTGTAACCAGTTCTTCGTCAGGGCCAATAACGGTAGGAGCCGGTTCGGCCTTTGGTGCAGAGGGCGCCGCTGGGGTGTAGACCGGCTGTGTAGCGGGCGCTTGCGCAGCAGCAGCATAGGAAGGAACGGCAGGAGCGGCCTGTTGTTGCTCAATGTAGGCAAGAATATCTTCTTTGCGCACCCGTCCACCCGTGCCGGTTCCCGCGATGTCGTTGAGGTCAATGCCGTGTTCCCGCGCCAGCCGGCGCGCCAGCGGTGAGATACGCTGCCGCTCCTCTTCGCCTACGCGTGAGGGCTGTACGGCTGCTTTCGAGCCGTTGCCATCGCTGGCGCTCTGCTTATCCATGACGGCCACATTGGCGCGGGCCGGACTTTCAACAGGCGCGGCATCCGGGCCTGGCGCTGCCTCGACAGACTGAGAAGCTGCGACATCGGCGTTTTCTTCGATCAGGGCGATATCGACGCCAACCGCTACCGTCTGGTCCGGCTGCACCAGGATTTTGGCGAGGCGGCCAGCAACGGGCGAGGGCAGTTCTGCGTTGATCTTATCGGTAATGATTTCGGCCAGTGATTCGTCTTTCTCGACCCAGTCGCCCTCTTGCTTGAGCCAGCTTCCTACTGTCCCCTCCGCTACGGATTCGCCCAGACGAGGCATTTTTACAGGTGTTGGCATGTATTTGACTCCTTTGTCAATTTCTGTTCAGTTTAATAGGCTGCGAGTTTGCGCGCGGCCGCAAGAATCTTCTCAGCATTAGGCAGATACGCCTCCTCCAGAGGTGGCGCATATGGGAATGGCGCGTCGGGCGCGGCCACGCGTGTGATAGGCCCGTCGAGATATTCAAACAGATCTTCGGCCAGCATCGCCGCCAGTTCAGCACCGATGCCGCCGGTGAGGGTATCCTCGTGCACAATCAAGACTTTGTTGGTGCGTTTGACCGATTCCAGGATTGCTTCGCGGTCTAGCGGCATCAGGCTGCGCAGGTCAACCACCTCGACATCGAGATCATCCTCTTGTTCGAGCGTTTGCGCGGCTTTGAGGCATTGATGAACCATCGCGCCATAGGTCAGGATGGTCATATCCTCACCTGCGCGGCGGGTAATAGCCTTTCCGAGCGGCACGGTGTAGTCCTCTGCGGGCAGTTCTTCGCGCAGTTCGGGCAAGCGATAGAGCAGCTTATGCTCCAGGTAGAGGACGGGATTGTTGTCACGAATGGCAGCTTTGAGCAGGCCCTTGGCGTCGTAAGTGGTCGATGGCACAACTACCTTGATGCCGGGCACGTGGAAGAACCACGCTTCCGGGCTGGCCGAATGGAACGGCCCGCCTTTGACCCCGCCGCCGGATGGGCCGCGAATGACCATCGGCGCTGGTATGCCGCTGCGCCAGTAAAACTTGCTCGCCATGTTGACGATCTGGTCAAAGCCGCAGGTGATGAAGTCGATGAATTGCATCTCGGCAATGGGGCGCATGCCCATGATGGCCGCGCCAACGGCCGATCCGATGATAGCAGCCTCGGCCATCGGGGTATCGATGACACGCTCCGACCCAAACTCTTCCATCAGGCCCGCGCTGACTTTGAATGCTCCTCCGTAGGTGCCTACATCTTCGCCAAGCAGGAAAACAGCTTCATCGCGGCGCATCTCTTCGCGTATGGCCTGGCCTATGGCCTCTAAATAGGTTACAGCCGTCATCGCTTGCCCACCTCCTCCGGCGTGAACTGGGAGACAGTGGAGGGTTCTTCCGCCACCGTATTGTATGGTTTTCCGGTGCGTCGATCCAGGGCGTTAACGTAACGTGGGTCGTCCGCGCCAGGCTCGCCGATAATGGCAATCGGGCCGTCGGGGGCAAAAACGTAATCGGCGACGGTAGCGCCATCAGGGGCGGGACTTTGCTCCGCGAAGCGAACGGCATCTTCCACGATGGATTTGACCTTTGCTTCGATCTCGCCTTGAATAGCCTCT
>Ga0209153_1000998_pt1 | contig 10688 bp, 8 predicted proteins | sample GraSoiAngelo_120_FD_185877 | JGI IMG/M metagenome (GOLD analysis project Ga0209153, IMG submission 185877) | Grasslands soil microbial communities from the Angelo Coastal Reserve, California, USA - 14_0919_09_20cm (SPAdes) (version 2) | ecosystem: Environmental > Terrestrial > Soil > Grasslands ...
CACCGACGGCGTGACCACGCTCGCGCAGAGCACGCTGCTGCTCGGCGGCACCGCCGTACTCCTGCTCGTGCTCGATTGGCGACTCGCTCTCGCAACGCTGGCCGTGATTCCGTTCATGAGCATCGCCCCGTCCCCGACCGTTGCGATCACAACGCGATCCGGGAAAGCAAACTTTGCAGCGATGGCGTAAGGCACGCCGGGTCCCATGGTGGCCAGGTTTCCCGAAAGCGACGCCATCATGCCACGGCGCACTTTCAAATCGCGCGCAAACCAGTTCGCAGCCGAGCCTGAGTCAGCCACGATTATGCAATTGTCCGGCAGCCGCGGCGACAATTCCCAGAAGACGCGCTGCGGATTGATCGGCTTCGCCTCGTTCATCGCGCGCGCCTCCAAAACTTTCCACCACTCCGCGACGCCGTCCTCAATCTTCTTTCGCCATTGCCGATCTTGTTTGCGTTTCAGTAATGGAACCAAAGCGCGCAACGTTTCTGCGCTGTCGCCGACCAGATTGACCTCCATCGGATAACGCACGCTTACCAACTTCGCATCAATATCGATCTGTACGCCGCGCGCCTGTCCTTCTTTTGGCAGAAATTCCGAGTACGGAAAACTGGAGCCAACGACGAGCAGCGTGTCGCATTCTTCCATCATGTCCCAACTCGGCTTGGAACCCAGAAGCCCGATTGGACCTGTGCAGAACGGCAGATCGTCAGGGATAACGGCCTTGCCCAGCAAGGCCTTGGCGACTCCCGCACCCAGAATATCTGCGACCTCGATCACTTCATCGGTCGCCTGCAGCGCGCCTGCGCCCACGAGCATCGCGACTTTCTCGCCAGCATTCAGAACGTCAGCTGCGCGACGAAGATCGATGTCCTTTGGAATAACACGCGGCGTCGCGTAGCCGACGCCCGAATGAATCGTTCCGTGCTTGCGCGGCGGCGTTTCGACCGCAGTCATTTCCTGCACATCGTTCGGAATAATGATGCAGGTGACGGTGCGTTCGGCTTTCGCAATTCGAATCGCTCGGTCAATCAAATGCCGGATCGCTGCCGGCGTGGATGCCACGTGCACGTACTCATGCGCTACATCTTTGAAAAGCGTAACCAGGTCGACCTCCTGTTGATAATCGCCGCCGATTGCCGCGCGTGCTTGCTGGCCGACAATGGCCACCACCGACGCATGATCCATTTTCGCATCGTATAGTCCGTTGAGCAGATGAATCGCGCCCGGCCCCGACGTGGCGAGACATATCCCGACTTCGCCAGTGAACTTCGCGTGCGCGCAAGCCATGAACGCCGCCATCTCTTCATGGCGCACCTGGACGTACTCGACCGCGCCGTTCGCCCGATCCAGCGCGCCCATGATTCCGTTAATGCCGTCGCCGGGGTAACCGTAAATGCGTTTCAGCCCCCACTCGTTAATTCGTTTGATCAGAAAATCGCTCGTAGTTTCAGTCGCCATGATTCTCTTATTAATCGTATCTCGCCGTCATCCTGAGCGGAGCGAAGCGGAGTCGAAGAACCCCGTGGCGGTACATTGAGCTTACTTCAACGGGATTCCTCGACTTCGCTCGGAATGACAGCGCTTGAATTCGTTTATTTATCAATCACATGGAAAAGCTATCGTCGTAAGCAACGCGTTCTCGGCCTGACAGGCCGCGGATTTTTCTTACCCGCTCTAGCGGTTAATGATTTTTTGCGATCCGAGGAATATGGCAGCGCCGACCAGTCCCCAGGCAGCCTGGTTCATAAAGCCTAGCGACCCGGTAAACGCAGCGAGCGCCGGTGGGACATGCGAAAGGTTGCCCAGCAACTCTTAAAAAAGGGTTTCGCGCACGCCGACTCCTTCGAGCGAAATAGGCACCGAGACGATTGTCTCGACGAGCGGCATGATCGACAAAATGTCCGCCAGACTGGCCGCACGACCTGCCGAGGCGTGCAGTGACGCGCCTGCGCAATAATAGCTTGTGTGATACGCGGGATGCGCCGCTACGATGATGAGGAAAGCGAATGCCATTGTCAGAAGATGAGTGTGATAACGCCGCAGCGCTTCGCCAGATTTGATGATCACTTTCCGAAATGGCGTTACTTTCGGCAGTTCGGATAAAACGCCGGCGCTCGCAAACCAGAAAAGTAGAACAACGAACACAAAACTGGCGCCCAGTAAAGCGAGTGCGAGATAGACGATGTGTAAAGATGAACCACGTGGTGGTTGGAAAACCCGACGGCACGGCGCACGCATTGGGTTGCCCTCCTTTTCTGCAATGTTCCCGGCAAAAGAGAGGACCTCCACTTGCTCCTTTACGGGAATTTCCTGATAGCTGCGGTCACGAGTAATTGGAGCAACAGAATGCCGACACGTTTCAGCGTGTCCACGCGCGACGCCATCAGGCTGACAAATCGATCAAGGGCAAACCGGTTTCTTGGTCCTTTAGCCGGCGCAAATGAACAGGTGTCTCGGTCACGATCATTTCCAACGTAGGCCAGACCCTCCCGTTCAGAAAATGCCCGCCGTGCGCCGTGCCGTCGGGTTTTCCAACCACCACATGGGCATGAAGCATTGGGTTGCCGTCCTTTTCTGCAATATTCCCGGCAAAAGAGAGGACCTCCACTTGCTCCTTTACGGGAATTTCCTGATAGCTCTTCTTTTTTCGATCAAAGAAGCCAAGGGTGACTTCACTGAAAGCGCCGATGCCCGTGACCTGTGCGCCTCGTAGCCCATTTTCAGTGGCAAATCGTAACAGCGACTCTTTGACCTCCTCATCTTTATCGAACACGAGCGCGAAAGTTTTCAGACCGTTTTCATCATGCAACAATTTCGATTTCATACGGACGTCTGGGTTCTGCGACTCGAGGATGTCACAAGAATCATTCGCATGATCGGTCAATATCGGTTTGGACACGCAAAAGGTTCGCCAAAGGTTAAAGGAGCAATTCTACTTAAATCGTGGCCGATGAGCATGACGCCGTAATTGTAGGATCTGGGCCCAATGGCCTTGCCGCCGGGATCGCGCTGGCGCGCGCGGGTTGTTCCGTGCTCATTTGCGAAGCGAACGCGACCATTGGCGGAGGCACGCGCTCGGCTGAGCTCACGCGGCCGGGATTTCTGCACGACGTTTGTTCGGCTGTGCATCCTCTGGCTGCAGGGTCGCCGTTCTTCAAGGCGCTTCCGCTGGAACGATTCGGTCTCGAATGGATTCAACCTGAGATACCATTGGCACATCCGCTCGATGACGGCTCCGCGGCGTGCCTGCATCGCGATGTAAATTTTACAGCAGAACAACTTCACGGCGATTCAAGTGCTTATCGGCGCCTGATGAAACCGCTCGCGCGCAACTGGGAAAAATTAGCTAACGAATTTCTTCAGCCGATGTTGCATTGGCCACGACATCCCCTGGCGCTGGCCCGGTTTGGAATTCCGGCCCTTTGTCCGGCAACTTTGCTGTCCAAGATTTTATTCAAGCATGAACCAGCCCGCGCATTGTTCGGAGGAATCGCGGCACATTCGTTTCTCCCCTTGGAATCGATCGCTTCATCCGCATTTGGTTTGGTCTTGGGCATGGCTGGACACGCGGTAGGTTGGCCAATTCCGCGTGGTGGCTCGCAAACCATCGCAAATGCGCTCGCCAATTATCTCCGCGAACTCGGTGGAAAAATCGAGATCAACCATCGCGCTGAAAATCTGAACGACCTGCCAAAATCACGCGCGGTTCTTCTGGATGTTTCCGTGTGGGAGTTTTTGCGCATCGCTCGCGAGCAATTGCCGACCGCCTATCGGCGCCGATTGGAATCGTTCCGGCACGGGCCCGGAATTTTCAAAATTGACTATGCACTGAGCAAGCCGATCCCGTGGAAAGCGGAAGCCTGCCGTCGCGCGGGCACAGTTCATCTCGGAGGCACGATGGACGAAATGGCTGCTGCCGAACGCGACGTCGCGCGCGGAAGAATTCCCGAACGTCCGTTTACACTGGTCGCGCAACAAAGTCTGTTTGATGAAACTCGCGCGCCACGCGGACAGCATACGCTGTGGGCCTACTGCCACGTTCCATTCGATTGCGACACCGACATGTCGGGTCGTATTGAATCTCAAATCGAGCGATTCGCTCCCGGTTTTCGTGATTGCATTCTTGCTCGTCACAAAATGGGCGCTGCCGATTTGGAGAAATCGAATCCGAATTTAGCCGGCGGCGACATTAACGGTGGCGCGGCCAACCTGATGCAATTGATTGCGCGACCAATTCTTAGTCCGGCGCCTTATGGCACCCCGTTGCGCGGCGTTTATTTGTGTTCATCTTCCACTCCACCGGGTGGCGGAGTCCATGGTATGTGCGGGTATTACGCTGCGCGATTGGCACTGTGCGAAATTTTCGGGAAACGCTGGAAAGCCGTTTGATTGTAGCCACGCCCCTGTGGGCGTTTGCGTACGCTCAGCCAAGTGCCCCAGGGACGGCCCACAGGGGCCGTGGCTACAGAGGCTGCATATTCGTGAGTTGCCTGCACTAGCAGAACCCTAGAAGTACCTTCCCGTAGATACGACCGGGGAACCTTTGAAACCCGTCTATAAGATGATGGGAGATCCACGAAACGTCGCACACGCTAAGAAAGTTACTCAAGAGAAGCACCACAAAGCCAAGCACGCTCCGGACGCCGGTGCACCTAAGCTGGCCAAGAAAACGCAAACGCCTGCTACGGAGCAAAGCGCCGCGACCAAACCCGAGGCCGAAAAGCCACTTCAACCAACTGATTCAACCCAACTGGAGCAATCGCTCGCCGTCCTTTCCACGCTTAAGGATTTGGAGTTTCACTCGCGGTCGAACATCGAAAAGCTCGCCGAGCTAAGCTTAACGATTGAGGACGAGCTCAAACAAAAAGCGTTCGCTGAAGGCATTGGCGCGGTTTACGCGGCGCAGGATGCATTCCAATCCAAAATCTTGAAATTAATTGAGGATTACGAAGCGGAGTGCACTCGCCTATCGGGTTCTGCCTGACACACGGCTAATCTCAGACTTCGATTTTGTGCAGGCTTTTCCACGCCAATGAACACTCAATTTCGAACAATAGTGAAAAGCTAACAGTCAAAACTTAACAGACATGAAAACAAGAAATGTATTCACAATTGCAGCGGTAAGCGCCGGCTTGGCATTCGGCGTTGCCGCTCAGGCGAAGGATAGAGAACACGAAGAACAAACGATCAACAGCTCTGACGTCCCGGCCGCAGTGCAGCGAGCCGCGCAGACCGAGGCAAAGGGCGGAACAATCATCCGTTGGGAAAAAGAAGGCGCCAACTTTGAGGCCGTCATCGAGAAGAACGGCAAGCAGATGGGCGTCGAAATGGATGCCAACGGCAAGGTGTTGAGCAAGCATAACGAAGCCAAGGAACACAAAGAAGCAGGCTCCAAGTACTAATCGCAGGTGAATCGCGTTGTTTCTGGGCAAGTAAGGGGGAACGGCGACTCAACGCGATCGGGGTGAAAACGCGGCGAAGCGGCGTCATCTAACGTCGTCTTCGCCGCGTTCACGCGCCGATAACTCTGTCGTAAATATTGTAGCTACCGGCCTATAGCTAGTCCGTCTCAGCGCGTCTTTGATAACCCGGAACGGCCAGGGGGCCGTGGCTACAGCTCACGCGAGCGCGCGAATGCTTGCGTAAATTGCTCCGCCTGCCATTGCGCAGACCGCGCGCCGCATGCGGTTTGGTTGCAACGGGACCGTCGCGTCATGAGCGGCGCCGTCCGGTAATTCCGTTGAAGTTGGCTGGCAGCAGAAAAACCCAATAGCTATGTGATAGGTCTAGCAAAATCGCACAACACGATAGAGGAGAATCACAGGTGCTCGAGCAGCTCATCCGTGAACGAGGCTTCAACACAACATAATAGGGGTGATCCGTGAAGTCGGATACACGTATGCCCGCCGACATCCAGCACCGCGCTGGAATTCGAAAGTACAGCAAATAACAAGATTCGTCGCCTAGGTTGAATTTCCGGCGCAGCATAGGGAAAACGAGCAATGCGGTCGAAATGGCTCGTGGCATAGCGGTCTAACGAGAAACAGATAAGCCATGGTCTTTTCGAAAACGCCGATGTGACTTGGCGGCAACAAGAATCGCTCTTTGGCTCTGCCTTTTCACGTCCAATGCTGTCGATGGGGGACGAATACAAAGAGGAAATCATGAAGGGAGCAGCGAATCGATTTGCGAGCGAGTGGAAGGTCCAACGCGGTGAACCAATTGAACTGCGGTCTCACAAGCTCGTCATTCGACCCGGTTTGTTGCAGGTCGTTCTTTTATTTCTGATTGTTTCTTCTGCAATCTGCGCCGATGAGACTACGGGTTCACTGGCCCCCTTACCTGTCGCGATTGGCGAGCAAGTGACCGCAGACCTGGTCGATTTGCTTTTCTTGTTTGATCGCGCGGTGAGCAAGCCGCCCAGGGTGACGACACGGGATTATTTGGAACGGATCTCAGATCCGTCGTCGCCTCTTTATCCGGATTATTTTCAATATCGGCAAGGTAAAATTGATCGAACTGAACTAGTGAACCGGCTGCCGCACGTGGCGATGCTCGGCGATAGCCTTACGCAACATTTCTATATGTCAGCGCTGCCGAGCGCTTTTTGGCGGGCAAGAACGGCTTGGCGCGAGAACTGGTTCCTAGACACAGATCCAGACCCCAAAAGTGTTTTCAGCGTTTACGAACGACTGGAGCGCATCACACCGCTGGTCGCGGCGGAGTATAATGGTGCGGGAGCATTAGTTGCTCCGAGTCGATCCGAGGAAGATCTGCGTCAGAAACTTGTTCGAACTCGGAATCTCCCTGGCCAAATCGAACAAGTTTTGCGCCGAAACCGCTTTCCAGATCTCATTATGATTTGGATTGGACACAACAATCTGGACTGGGTTCACGGCCTTTCTGCGGAAGAGCGCGCCGATCCGAAGAGTCAGCTTCGGGAAATCGCCGCGCGCTTTCGGAAGAACTACTCTGAAACCCTACGAGCCCTGATCGGTCGGGCGAAGGCGGAGAAACACAAGGTGTCCATTGTCGTGTTTGGATTGGCCAACATTAACGCGTATCTGAAGTCGAGAGCGCAGGCGGAAGCCCTGCATGCACAAAATCCGAAACTCTACTCTCACTTCGAGAGTGGTGAGCGAACCTTCGAATCGTTGAAACCGCCCTATCGGGAGGACATGGCGCGACTTGCTTCAATGTTGAATGGCGAATTACAAGCGATGACCAGCGAGCTGAATCAGCAGGTGCGAGACTATCCGGGGGTCCGCCTGCAATATTCCGACGGCCTAACGAGAGTGGACTTAAGCCGCTTGGAACTGATCCATCCGGTGGACGCCTGGCATCCTTCGGAGGAAGGGCACAATGCCTTGGCAGAAGCTGCTTTTAACGCGATTCTTCCCAGCATCAAGTTTCTTGAATTGGGTCAGACCAAACGATGAAGCCAACGCCCCATTACGATGCAGGTTCAGCGTGATAGCCTGCGGACGAACAAGACTCTGTTCGCTGTTGTTCGCGGTTTGTTAGCGGTCGCGAGCAAAAGCGCGTTTTCGCGACTTCTCCCCTCAGCACTCCTTCTTAACTCGTAACAAAATAACCGGTTTGTAACGAATCCCAGGTGTAGCCGGGGTTCGATGACCCCGGTATCGCCTGCTAGCAGCACCTTCAAGCTTCTGGGATCAGCGATACCGGCTACAGCTTTCATGCAAGCGCACGAATGCTGGAGTAAATGATTCCGCCGAGAATTGCGCCAATAGCTACCAACGCAACATGAACTCCAGCGATACTATGGCAACCACACAGTTCAGCGGGCGATTGCGAACTTAAACAAAAATCCGAGCAACCCGCTGCCGAGGACGACGTACACAATATTCCATTTCCATCGCCACATTCCAAGAAAAGCCACAATGCCTACAATAGCGGCGAACCAGTTAAACGGCTCGTTTCGGGGTAGCAGAATATGCATTCCGAACCAGACGGCCAGGTTCATCACGACACCCACAACCGCGGCGGTGATCGCGGAGAGCGCGGTGGTTAGGTGGACGTTTCCTCGCAGTTGTTCGATGTGCGGGCCACCAAGAAAAACCCAAAGAAAGCAAGGCACGAACGTTGTCCATGTGCTGATGAGAGCGCCTAGCGTTGCGGCCGTAAGCGGCGGCAGACCGTTCGGCACGTTCCAGCCGCCCATGAATCCCACAAATTGGAGCACCATGATCAACGGCCCTGGTTTCGTTTCGGCCAGACCAAGTCCGTCCATCATCTGACCCGGTTTCAACCAGTGAAAATACTCCACCGCGTTCTGGGCGACATATTGTAGCACAGCGTAGGCACCGCCGAGAGTAACAACCGCCGCTTTGCTAAAGAACAAACCTTCACGGAAAATCGTGTCATTCCACCCGCGCCAAAGGCCAGCGAGCAGAACGGGCAGCCACCATAACGTGAGCCAAATCACACAGACTTTGATGGCGCCGACGAGCGATGGTTTCGTATGCGCAGGCGATTCTATATCGTCACCGAGAACGGTCTCGGCATCCTTCTTGCCCGATTTGTTTTGACCAAACACTAAAAACTTATCTTTCCATAACCTGCCGCCCACCAACCCGGTAATACCGGCCGTCAAAACAACGAGTGGAAAGGGAACCTTGAGAAAGAAGATGGCTACGAAAGCAAGCGCGGCCAGCGTCCACATCACCGTGTTTTTCAGCGCTCTCGATCCAATCCGAATCACGGCTTCGGCCACGATCGCCATGACGGCAGGCTTGATGCCGAAGAAAATCGCCGCAACCCAGGCAATATTGCCGTAGGCGGCGTAAACCCAAGTCAGACCCCAGAGGAAAACGGCGGCGGGCAGGACAAACAAAGTTCCCGCAATAACGCCGCCGCGAATCTTGTGCAGCAACCAGCCGATGTAGATCGCGAGCTGGTGGGCCTCGGGGCCTGGCAGCAGCATGCAAAAATTGAGTGCATGGAAAAACCGCGTCTCACTGATCCATTTCTTCTTTTCGACCAGTTCTCCGTGGAGCAGCGCAATCTGAGCCGTGGGTCCGCCGAAGCTAATGAAACCAAACTTGAGCCAGAATCGGCATGCCTCAGCAAACGAGGGTGCAAGAGGTCGATCTTCGGTTGCAACTGTTCGCTCTGAGGAAGTCGCCTTCATCATCGTTGTAAAAAGCTGTAGAGCGCGTCGAAGCACTCGAAGCCGCGCCGCAAAATCTCTTCATCCGGCAACCCTTCTTTCGCCCAACCTTTGAGCACTCGGTCGATCCCGACCGCTTCGACACGCTGAAATCTCGCATCGTCGAGGTCGGCGTCATGGATCATCTCGCCAATTTTCGCGACCGACTTGTCCGAAATCGCAAAGCGCTTTGTGAGCGTTTCGAACGTGCAGTAATTGCCATGATGTGAGAACTGAGCGTCAAGCATATCGAACGGAATTGCATCGGGGACAGCATCGGCTTTTGGCGCAAAGACGAATTTCGGTTTGCGGTCAATGAACTTCGAGATCAGCCACGCTGAGCCGACACGGTCGATCTCTGGCCGCGGTCGAGTCAGCCATGTCTTGCCCTGATAGTGCTTCACATCAAGTTTCTCGAGCTGCCGAGCGCGCTTTGGGCCTTCGGCGCGCTGAAGCAACATGGCAACGTCGTGCCCGCGCGGGCTGTCGAAAAAATCGACTGCCCGAATTTCCCGAAACTGACGGGTAACTCGTTCGAGTTCTGCCGCTGCCTCTTCGGCATCCACTCTTTTTCGGCGAGCGATGAAACCCTGAAGCGATTTTCGTAGCTCTACATAGTCCTTTGCCCGTGCGTTATTGAACATCGCGACGACGTTTTCTCTCGTTAGACCTTCGATCTCGTTCGCGCGGACGAGCGTCGAATCGCCGCCGTAATCGCGGATTTGCTGCGCGAGCCATTGGAACTGCTCGTATTGCGCGGTCTCATCGGGCAGCAGATATGTTGATGTTTTGATCTGGACAGCGCCCATCTTTTTCAAACGACGCCAGATCGCGACCCGTTCGGTTTTTTGTCCGCTGGGGAGGCTGTAGAGAAGAAGGAGCCAGGAAGTTGCACGCATCGGATCAAGACCTAGAATGAAATACGTATAGCATGTCGTCCTTGGTCTTACATCCAACTTCCCAAATCGACGCGTATTAGTGTAACCACCATGAAACAAACTTTCGCAGTGATATTAGTTTTTCCCGTCTTGCTTTGCCTATCGGTAGCAGCCGATCTCAATACGGCGCGCATCGACGAATTGACCGGACTCAAAGGGAAGATGAATGAAAAGGAAGGCGTTTATAAAGTCACCTTCCCGCGCAACGACGTGAAAATCGTTGTCGATGGCTGGACGATGCCACCGTTCATGGGACTCGGCACTTGGGCAGCGTTCACGGCGACACCAAACGGTGCGATGGTGATGGGCGACACCGTGCTGTTCGAAGACGAAGTGAATGCCGCGATGTCCGCTGCGCTCGATAACGGCCTGAGCGTCACGGCCCTCCACAATCATTTTTTCTTCGATCAGCCGAGAGTTTTCTTCATGCATATCGAAGGCGAAGGCGCAGCTGACAAGCTGGCGGGCGCGGTAAAAAAAGTCTACGACGCTGCCAAAGAGATTCGAACCGCAAATCCAAAGCCGAAAGACTCTTTCGGTGCTCAGTCGTTGCCGGGAAAAAGTTCTATCACCGC
>Ga0209153_1000999_pt1 | contig 10680 bp, 10 predicted proteins | sample GraSoiAngelo_120_FD_185877 | JGI IMG/M metagenome (GOLD analysis project Ga0209153, IMG submission 185877) | Grasslands soil microbial communities from the Angelo Coastal Reserve, California, USA - 14_0919_09_20cm (SPAdes) (version 2) | ecosystem: Environmental > Terrestrial > Soil > Grasslands ...
CTCGCCGCCCCCGACCGGCGTGCACCATGAGATCGGCGCCCTCGGCGTGAGCCAAGGGACGCGTGATGAGCCACTCGAGGAGCACGTCCCGGTCGGGGGCGGCGAGCACCTCCTCGAGCGTGTCGGACGGGCGGGGGCGGCGGGCGCCGTGGGCGACCGCGAGCAGATGCAGATCGTGGTTGCCGAGCACCACCACTGCGTTGTCGCCGAGTGAGCGCACGCGGCGAAGCGCCGGGAGCGAGTCGGGGCCGCGGTTCACGAGGTCGCCGACGAACCAGACTTGATCGCGATCGGCCGAGAACTTCAGCCGCTCGAGGAGAGTTTGCAGCTCCTCGTCACAGCCTTGTATGTCTCCCACCGCATAGCGGGTCACTGCAGGATTCCGGGCATCGCGAGCCGGAACGGCCGGATGGTCGCGTCAAACTGCGCGCCGTTGTCGGCGACCATCTGATAGCTGCCCTGCATCGAGCCAACGGGGGTCTCGAGCACCGCGCCGCTCGAGTAGCGGAAACCCTGTCCGGGCTTGAGGTACGGTTGCTCGCCCACCACGCCGTCGCCGCGCACTTCCTCCACCTTGCCGTTGGCGTCTGTGATCACCCAATGGCGCGTCAGCAGTCGCGCCGGGACCTTCCCCTCGTTGCGGATGGTGATGGTGTAGGAGAAGACGTAGCGGCTCTCGCGCGGGTCGGACTGCTCGTCCAGGTAGCTGGTCTCGACCTCCACCCGGATCTTGTGCTCGGGGGGGCTCATGGACCTCATTCTACCGGACTGACCGGCTTTCAGCTGCCGCGGGCCGCATGGCGAGCACGTCGCAGGGCGCGGCGTGGAGCACCGTATCCTCGGTGAGATTTACCAGAATCGACAGTCCATGCCGCTCGCGGCTGCCGAGAATGATGAGATCCGCACGGCGGTCCCGCGCCACGCGCACGATCTCGGATTTGACATTGCCGCTCTCCACCCAGCACGGGGAGCCGCTCAGCCCGAGCTCGGCGCAGAGTCCCGCGAGGCGCTGCCGCGCGCGCTCGAGCAGCTCTTCTTCGATCTGTACCGAGGGCATGAGGGTTTCACCCATCGGCTCGACCGGCACGAATTCCACGACGTGCAACAGCTCGACTTCGGCGCCGAGGGCAGCGGCGAGCGCCTGCGCCTTGCGTCCGATCGCGAGACTGCCTTCCGTCAGGTCAACGACCAGCAGGATGCGACGATAAACGCCCATGACGAATCCCCCTGCGGCACGCCGCTGCCGGAAAGACTAGCTTCACCGGCGCGTGCGGTCGAGGGCCTGGGCCAGCGCATTGAAGGCCTGCGGCGTGAGCCTCTCCGGGCGCACGCCCGGATCGACGGCGCAGGCGCCGATCTCGGCCCCGGTGAGCAGGCCCGCGAGGGCGTTGCGCAGCGTCTTGCGGCGGTGCGCGAAAGCGGCAGCCACGACCGCGCCATAGTGCGGGCTCACCGCGAAGGGCGGTTCCGCCCGCATGGTGAGGCGTACCACCGCGGACCAGACCCTGGGGGGCGGCTGAAAGGCGCCGGGACCCACATCGAACAGCCGCTCGATCTCGACCCGGGGGGCGAGCATCACGGCGAGGCGGCCGTAGTCGGCGTCACCGGGCTGCGCGGCGAGCCGCGCCACCACCTCGCGCTGCAACATCAGGTGGAGGTCCTGGATCGCGGGACCGTGGTGCAGCAGCCGGAACAGGAGCGGCGTCGAGATGTTGTAGGGGAGGTTGCCCGCGATCCGCAGCCGCCCGCCGCGCTCGCGCGCGAGGGCGGTGAAGTCGAATTCGAGCGCATCCGCGGTGTGCAGCACGGAGCGCGGCGGCTCGAAGCGATCACGCAGCAGCGCCGAGAGATCACGGTCGATCTCGATGGCATCGAGCGTGCAGTCGCCGCATTCGAGCAGCGCCGCGGTGAGCGCGCCGCGCCCGGGCCCGATCTCCACCAGATGATCCCCGACCCGGGGCGAGAGCGAGCGCGCGATGCGCAGGATCACCGCGGGGTCGTGGAGGAAGTGCTGGCCGAAGCGCTTGCGGCGCGGCGGCCGGCGGCCCGCAGCGACGGCGGCGGCGGCCGCGGCGCGCGGCAGGCGCGGCATCAGCGCCGCTGCGCCGCGAGACGGCTCGCGAGTCGGACCGCGGCGCTCAAACTGCGAGAGTCCGCGCGACCGCTGCCGGCGAGATCGAGCGCGGTGCCGTGGTCGGGCGAGGTGCGCACGATCGGGAGTCCCAGCGTCACGTTGACCGCACGCTCGAAGCCCGCGTGCTTCACGACCGGCAGCCCCTGGTCGTGATACATGGCGAGCACCGCGTCGAAGCGCGCGAGAAGGTCCGGCACGAACACGGTGTCGGCCGGCAATGGCCCGCTCGCGCGGATGCCGCCGGAGCGCATGCGCTCGATGGCCGGAGTGATCACGCGCAGCTCCTCGTCGCCCAGGTAGCCGCCTTCCCCGGCATGGGGGTTGAGGCCGCACACGGCGATGCGCGGCTCGGGGATTGCCCAGGAGCGTTTGAGTTCGCGCGCGAGGATCACGCCCGCTTCCAGGAGGGAGTCGACGGTGATGGCGTCGCTCACCGCGCGCAGCGGCAGGTGGGTGGTCGCCAGCGCCACGCGCAGCTCCCCCGTGGTGAGGAGCATCAGCACCCGGGGGCTCGCGGTGCGCTCGGCGAGAAATTCCGTGTGGCCGCTGAAGCGCACCCCGGCGTCGTTGATGATCTGCTTGTGCACCGGAGCGGTGACGATCGCGTCGAACTCTCCGGCGAGCGCGCCCGCGACCGCACGCTCGAGGAGCGCGAGCACGTAGGGCACGTTGGCGGTGTCGGGGCGTCCCGGCACGCTCGCTCGCGCGAGGGGCCGATGCTCGACGGGCAGGGTGCCGGCCCTGTGGGACACGGCCGCCGCGCCGCCTGCCCGCGCGTAAGGGCGCAACGCGACCGGGAGCTGCAACTGCCGGGCGCGCTCGGCGAGCAGCGACTCATCGGCGAGGCACACCAGCTCGCAAGGCAGCTCCTCGAGAGCCAGGGCCAGACACAGCTCGGGGCCAATGCCCGCCGGCTCACCCGAGGTCAGTGCGATGCGTGGTGTCGCGATCACCCGCGGCTATGCTACGACTTATATTCGACGAACGCCTCGTCGCGCATGCGCCGCAGCCAGAGCTCCGTCTCCTCGTCCGCCTTGCTCGCGCGGATCGCTTCCATGGCCTGGCGGCGCCTGAGCTCGTCGGTGTTGTCGAAGCGGCGGTGGCCGAGCACCTGCACCAGGTGCCAGCCGAACTGCGTGTGAAAGGGCTGGCTGAGCTCGTTGTCCTTGAGTCCCGCGATCGCCTGCTCGAACTCCGGCGCAAAGGTACCTGGGCCCGCCCAGCCGAGATCGCCCCCGTCGGCGGCGGATCCCGGGTCCTCGGAGGAGGTCTGGGCGAGGCCGGCGAAGTCCTCACCCTTCAGGATCCGCTCGCGCAGCGCCAGGAGCTTGCCGCGCACGGTCGCATCGTCGGCGAGCTCGTTGGTCTTCATGAGGATGTGGCGCAGGTGGACCTGATCCTCCACGGCCTTGTTGTCGCTCGCGCCACGCACCTCGTTGAGCTTCACGATGTGGTATCCGGTCGGCGTACGCAGCGGCTCGCTCAGCTCGCCGGGCTTCAGTCGCGCCACCACGTCCGTCAGGAACGTCGGCAGCTCGCTGCCCTTGCGCCAGCCGAGCGCGCCGCCCTCGAGGGCGGTCTGGCTGTTTGAATAGGCCACCGCGAGCTTGGCGAAGTCCTCGCCCGCCTTCGCGCGCTGATACACGTCGGTCGCGCGCTTGCCTGCCTGCTCGAGCTGTGCGGGGCTCGCTTCCTGGGCCACGGCGATGAGGATGTGCGAGACGTTGTACTCGCTGCGCTCGGACGGCGTCTTGGCCTGCTTCTCGAGGAACTGATCGATCTCGCGCGGGGTGACGCTGATTCGCTGCAGCACGTCGCGCTGGCGCAGCAGCGAGAGCGTGATCTCCCGGCGCAGGTCCTCGCGGTAGGCGGCATAGTCCTCGCCCTGCTGGGCGAGCGCGTCCGGCAGTTGCGAGAGCGTGAGGCTGTTGCGGCGCGCGACGTCCTGCAGCGCCGAGTTCACTTGCTCGTCGGATACCTTGATGCCGGCGCGGTTGGCGCGCTGCATCTGGATCTCCTGCAGCACCAGCCGCTCGAGCACCTGCTGGCGCAGCACGTTCTGCGCCGGGAGCTCGAGCTTCTGCTGGCGCAGCCGCTCGCCGATCACTTGGACCTGGGCGTCGAGCTCGCTGCTGAGCACCACGCCGTCGTTGACGATCGCCGCTACGCGGTCGAGCAGCTCGCCGCGGGTTGCGAGCTCGCGGGTCTGCGCGCTCGCCTGCCCGGGCAGGGCGAGGACCGCGACCGCCACCCAGGCGGGCCGCATCAGGGCTGAAGAGAGCGTGCGCTGCATGTCGATTGTCATTCCCTCACCAGACGCCGCTCAGCGGCCCCTGGTTCTTGAAAGCCGTCGCTTCGGCGGGTGCGTAGCCCCGGATCACCTCGGTGAGCGAGGCGTCCGACGCCGATCCGACACTGGCGAGGCCTGCGAGTTCCAGCTGCAGCCAGACCCCGGTGTCCTGGCCGGCCCCGGGCACGTGGCTGCTCACGTACCGGCGGGCACCGAGCCTGACCCGCCAGCAGCACGCACGGTACTCGAAGCCGGCGAAACGCTCCAGCGGCTCGTCATCGCGCAGCGAGTAGACCTCGCGGGCGAACAGGTTCCAGCTGCGCCTGATCGGCCAGGCGCCGGACGCCTCGACCTGCTCGAATCCGGACTCGACCGTGTCGAGCAGCGGTATCGAGCGCTCGTAGCGGTAGGCGAGGTTCACCACCGCGTTGTTGGCGGATTTGTACTGCAGGTTCACCTGCGCACGCTCGCCGCTCTTGGTCTGGGGATTCCACTGTACGGCGGCATCCGCGCTCCAGTGACGGAAGGCCGTCAATGCCAGCTGCGCCACGAAGTCGGAGCGCTTGTCGGTGGCGGGGATCTCGCCCGGCAGCGTCACGCGCGGGGTCACGAAGTAGTAGGTCTGGCCGATGGTGGCGGCGAGGAACTGCCGCCCGTCGCGCGTATCGAGCAGGCGGCTCGTGATACCGGCGCTCACCTGATTGGCGTCGCTCACGCGGTCGGCGCCGACATAACGGTTGGTGCGGAAGAGCTCGACGGGATTCAAGTCCGGCAGCGCCGTGTCGAACACCGGCAGCTGGCCCTGATTGCGGTACGGCACCTCGAGGTACAGGATCCGCGGCTCGAGCGTCAGCTTGCGTTTGGCGTGCGAGCCGCTTTCGCGCTCGAACAGGAGGCCCGTGTCGAAGCTGGCGACCGGGAGCTTGCGCGAGGGCGAGCGCGGCTGGCCGGGGGAGGTGTGATCGAGCTGATAGCCGGTCGCGCGCCAGGCGAGCGCGGGGCGCACGAAGTATCCGGGACCGGTGAGATCGAGGGAGACGGTGGGCCGCAGGTCCGCCCGCCAGCCGGTGACTGCGATCGCCCCGGCGGGGCGCTGGAAGTCGACGACCTCGGAGTCGAAACCGTAGCGCACGAGTCCGGCCGCTCCCAGCCCGTAGTCGGCGCTCACCGCGATGCGCGGCACGCGCGCATAGGGCCGCTCGCTGACCGGCAGCGTGTAGTCGATGGTCTGAAACTGCTGTGCTTCGCCGTCGATCCGCCAGTGCGTGCCGCGGTAGGTGAGCGCGGCGCGCCGCTCGACGAACGCGGTGCTGGTGCCCTCCGGGCCCAGCGAGAAATTCTCGAAGTAGAAGGGGTCGCTCACGTTCTCCGCGTTCGCCGTGAGGCGCAGGTCGTCCGCGAGCTCGGCGACCTCGGTGAGCCGTACGCGGTTGCGGCTGCCGTGGAAGGAGCCGTCGTAGGGAAGATAGTTCCAGTCGATCTCGCCGCGCTGGCTGTACGTGAGGAAGCGCAGATCGCCGCCGAGGTCCGCGCCGGCGCGGCTGTACTCGACGGGCTGGAAGGTGAAGTCCGCATTCGGCGCGATGTTCCAGTAGTACGGGACCGCGAGCTGCAGCCCGCCGTAGGAGGTGTTGCCGATGGAGGGAAACAGGAAGCCGCTCTTGCGCTCGCTGCCGAGCGGAAAGGACACCCACGGCAGATACACGAGCGGCACGCCCTTGAAGTCGACCCGCGCGCCGCGGCCGGTGCCGATCCGGTCGCGCGTATCGAGCGTGATGGTGTTGGCCTTCAGCTCCCAGCTGCTGTCGCGAGGCGGGCAGGTCGTGAAGGTGACTCCGCGCAGGCGCAACACGCCCTGCGGCGTGAGCCTCATATCCTCGGCGCTGCCGCGCGCGGCGCGCTGGATCAGATCGAACTCGGCCGACTTGAAGTCGGCGCCGGCTGACGCCGAGTAGCTGCCGCCGGCGCCGCTCACGTGCACGATCGGATCGCGGTAGTCGATGTGGCCGGCGGTGCTCAACGAGGTGTCGCGCGCGTCGTACTGCACCTCATCGGCGCGGATCTCGCGCTCGCCCTGGCGCACGAGCACGTTCCCCTCGAGCGTCGCCTTGCCATCGGCGCCGAAGCTTGCCCTGTCGCTGCTCAGGTCGATGCCGCCCCCACCCGAGGGTGCTGGCGTGCGTGGCGCGCCCGCGGATGCCGCCACGCCGCCGCTCGCCGCGGCGAGCGTGCCCGGCTGCCCGCTCCGGGTCGGGCAGGGAGGCTCTTCGGCCCAGGCGGCGGCCGCCAGAACGCCGCCGAGCGAGACGACGATCACGATCCGGAATGGGCTCGAACCCCGCATGAAGGGCGGCATTATAATGTCGCCTCCAGGTTCGAGCGCCCCGGAAACCCCATTACTCTCACATGCTTGAGACCGACGCGCGAGTTGCGCTGATAAGGGATTGGCTGGCGCGCGAGCTCCGCCTGAAGGTAGCGCGCATCGAGCCCGCATCGAGCGATGCGAGCTTCCGGCGTTACTTCCGCGCGTTCTGCAACGGGGGCACCTACGTCGTGATGGATGCGCCGCCCGACAAGGAGGACGTGCGGCCGTACCTGAAGGTGTCGCGGCTGCTCGCGTCGCTCGGGGCGCACGTCCCGCACGTGCACGAGACCGACGTCGCGCGCGGACTCCTGCTGCTCGAGGATCTCGGCAGGACGCTGTATCTCGAGCGGCTCGAGGCGGGCGATGACCCCGAGCCGCTCTACCAGGATGCGCTCGCCGTGCTCGCTGCCGTCCAGGTGCGCGGCCGGCCGCTGTGCGGGGAGCTCGCGCCCTACGGCCGCAACGAGCTCCTGCGCGAGATGGCGCTGATGCCGGAATGGTTCCTGACGCGGCATCTCTCGCTCGCGCTCGCCGCCGAGGAGACGCAGCTGCTCGCGAGCGCGTTCGAGTTCCTGATCGTCGAGGCGCTCTCGCAGCCCGAGGTGTTCGTGCACCGCGACTATCACGCCCGCAATCTCATGGTGGTGAGCGAGCGCAATCCCGGCATCATCGACTTCCAGGACGCGCTGCGCGGGCCCGTGGGCTACGACCTGGTCTCGCTCCTCAAGGACTGCTACATCGCCTGGCCGCGCGCGCGGGTGGTGAGCTGGGTGAGCGGCTATCGCCGGGAGCTCGGCTCGCAGGGCGGCGACACCGGCGCGAGCGAGGGGCAGTTCCTGCGCTGGTTCGATCTGATCGGGGTGCAGCGGCACATCAAGGTGCTCGGCATCTTCTGCCGCCTGTGGTACCGCGACGGCAAGCCCGGCTACCTGCCGGACCTGCCGCGCACCCTGGGTTATGTGCGCGACACCTGCGCGCGCTACGCGGAGCTCGCCGCGCTCGGGCGTTTCATCGAGCAGCGCGCGGTCGCGCAGCTCGCGCGCGCCAACGCGCGCGAGGCGGCGGGCGTCGAGCGCGGCGCGGGGACCTACGCATGAAGGCGATGCTGCTGGCGGCCGGACGCGGCGAGCGCATGCGCCCGATCACGGATGCGTTACCGAAGCCCCTCGTCCGCGTGGGCGGCAAGCCGCTGATCGTCTGGCATCTGCTCGCGCTTGCGCGCGCCGGCATCCGCGAAGTGGTCATCAATCTCTCGTGGCTCGGCGATCAGGTACCCGCGGCGCTCGGCGACGGCCGCGCCTACGGCGTGTCGATCCACTACAGCGACGAAGGGCCGGTGCCGCTCGAGACCGGCGGCGGGATCTTCAAGGCCGTGCCGCGGCTCGGCCCCGGGCCATTCCTCGTGGTGAATGCGGACATCTGGACCGACATCGACTTCACCACGCTCGCGCTGGAGCACGGCGCGCACGCGCGTCTCGTGCTGATCCCCAACCCGGCGCATCATCCACGCGGTGACTTCGGCCTCGAGGGCGATCTGGTCGTCGGCCGCGAGACCGATCGCTACACATACTCCGGCGTCGGCGTGTACCGCCCGGAATTCTTCGACGGCTGCACCGCCGGCAAGTTTCCGCTGCTGCCGCTCCTGAATCGCGCCATCGCCGCGCGTCAGGTGCGCGGTCAGGTGCATCGCGGCGAGTGGTGCGATGTCGGCACCGCGGAGCGCCTCGCGTGCCTGGACGCGCGGGTGCGTGCGGTACAATGACGGGGTGTCGGATCTCAAGGGCAAGCCCCTAGTCGTCGCCGCACCGGCCCGCCCGGGGAGCGGCGAGAAATACCTGACGCCTCAAGGCTTTACCGCCATACGTGATGGCATCAAGCGTGCCGCCGGCGGCGCCGGCGCCGCGGTCGTCGCCGGGCGGTTGCCGCCGTGGCTGAAGGCCCGGGCGCCGACCGGGGCCGGGTTCGCCCGCGTCAGGGGCCTGGTGCGTGAGCATCGGCTCGCCACGGTCTGCGAGGAAGCCAAGTGTCCCAACATCGGGGAGTGCTGGAACGCAGGGACGGCGACCCTGATGCTGATGGGATCGGTGTGCACGCGCGCCTGCCGCTTCTGCTCCGTCGACACCGGTAACCCGCACGGCTGGCTCGATCCGGAGGAGCCCGAGAACGCCGCGCGCACCGTGGAGCTCATGAAGCTCCGCTATGTCGTGCTCACCTCCGTCGACCGCGACGATCTCGCCGACGGCGGCGCGGCGCACTATGCCGCGTGCGTGCGCGCCATCAAGCGCCGCAGCCCCCATACCGCCGTCGAGGCGCTGACGCCGGACTTCCAGGGCGTGCGCGCGGACGTCGAGACGGTGGTCGACTCCGGGATCGAGGTGTTTGCGCAGAACGTCGAGACCGTGCGGCGCCTCACTCATCCGGTGCGCGATCCGCGCGCGGGCTACGAGCAGACTCTCGAAGTCCTCGAGATCGCCAAGCGACGCCGTCCCGAGGTTCTCACCAAGAGCAGCCTGATGTTAGGGCTCGGTGAGAGTGATGCCGAGATCGACGAGACACTCGCTGATCTGCGCACCGCCGGAGTCGACATCGTGACCCTCGGACAGTACCTGCGCCCGACCGTGAATCACCTGCCCGTCCGGCGCTTCGTGAGACCCGAGGAGTTCGATCGCTATCGCGAGCGCTCGCTCGCGCTCGGCTTCCTCGAATGCGTCTCCGGACCGCTCGTGCGCTCGAGCTATCGCGCCGAGCGCGCGCTTCAGCGCAACAACGCCGGCCTCGACAACCGGCGCACCGGATAGCTAACGCCTGGTGCCCGCGAAGATCTCCCTGACGCGCAGCGAAAGGGCATCGAGCAACGCCCGCCCCGCCAGATCCGGCTGCTCAGCGTGCAGCGCCTTCGCGTACAAAATCGCGTACTCGGTGCGGGCCCGGTCAGAGCCGAACCAGCGATTCGCCGGGTGCCAACTCTCAAATCCTGGAATGGCAGCAAAATCGGCTGCCAAAGCGGTCGGCGTTACCGGTTGCGAAGCCGCCTGCGCCACTTCGCGCCGGAGCAGCTCGCTGCGCAGTCTCTGGTTCTCCTCCAACGCTTTCTGAAGCGAGACCTGCTGTTCGAGCGCTTTCTCGCCCTGCTGCATGTAATATCGATCCGACAGACACTGTGTGCGAGCGGTGCCGTAGACCGCGTAGCAGCCGTTCGGGTCTTGAGGAAGCCATGACCCGATGCGATCCGAAGAGACGCTCTCCTGGCCGAAGGCAGAGCCTGGAATGCCCAGCAACGTGAGCATGAATATGATGGTCTTCATCGAACCCTCCGAATGCGCGACCCCTTTGTCGATACGAGCACAGCACTCGGACCATGACCTGTCAATGCGGGTTTGTTCGCCCTTTTCGGCTTCGCGCCGTTAGGGAGGAGAGCCCGATAGGGTTACTATTGTTTAGTTGACGTGAGCAGCCAAGGCGGACAACCGGGCCACACGAGTATCACGCTGGCCGCGTGCTCGCAGCGCGCGCGCGCGGGGCACCTGCCGGCGCCGCTGATGCGGCGTCTCGGGGTAGTGGCGTACGAGCCGACCTGGCGCGCGATGCAGCGCTTCACCGAGGAGCGCGACGCGGCAACCCCGGACGAGATCTGGTTTCTCGAGCACCCGCCGGTTTTCACACTGGGGCTGAACGCGAGCCGCTCGCACCTGCTCTCGCCGGGCGAGATTCCCGTGGTGCAGGTCGACCGCGGCGGCCAGGTGACCTATCACGGACCGGGACAGCTCGTCGTCTACCCGCTGATTTGTCTCACGCGCGCGCGCCTCGGCATCCGCGATTACGTCTCGGCGCTCGAGCGCGCCGTGATGGAGCTCGCGGGAGAGTTCGGCATCCTCGCCGAAGGACGGCGCG
>Ga0209153_1001000_pt1 | contig 10660 bp, 8 predicted proteins | sample GraSoiAngelo_120_FD_185877 | JGI IMG/M metagenome (GOLD analysis project Ga0209153, IMG submission 185877) | Grasslands soil microbial communities from the Angelo Coastal Reserve, California, USA - 14_0919_09_20cm (SPAdes) (version 2) | ecosystem: Environmental > Terrestrial > Soil > Grasslands ...
CTCAAGCTGCGGATGGGAATTCATAGCGGCCCAGTCAACCAGGTTCGAGATGTTGATGACCGGGCAAACGTGGCAGGCGCCGGAATCAGCACTGCGCAAAGAGTGATGGATTGCGGAGATGCGGGGCACATCCTTGTGTCGAAACACGCAGCTGAAGATCTCGCAGACTCACGGCAGTGGCGTCCGTACTTGCACGATCTCGGAGTGTGCACATTCAAGCATGGCGCGCCCGTTCACGCGGCAAATTTCTACGCTGGGGACTTCGGCAACCCGCGATTGCCGGAGAAATTCAAGCACAGCAGACGCACAAGAACACTGCCGTTTGGTTCAAGACTTCGATCGGACGGGACTACAGCGACAAAACGTTGGGAGCCAATTGCGGCAGCCCTCATAGCGATCAGCGTGTTTGGTCTTGTTATTTTCTTCTTTTTGCATCGGCCCTCGAGCAAATCCACGAGCGCGGCTGTTTCTACATCGTTGCCTGCGTCGATTCCGGAGAAAAGCATTGCGGTGCTTCCCTTTGAAAACAGGAGTGATGAAAAGGAGAATGCCTACTTTGCGGGCGGAGTACAGAACGAAATTCTGACCAATCTTGCCAAGATCGGAGATTTATGGGTGATCAGTCGCACCAGCGTTATGCAATATAAAAGCGGGGCGCCGCGTAACGTCCGCGAGATAGGTGAGCAACTTAGGGTTGCACATCTTCTGGAAGGAAGCGTTCAGCGATCAGGCAACCGCGTCAGGGTGACGGCGCAACTCATCGATGCCCGGTCGGATACTCAACAATGGGCAGAGCACTACGACCGTGATCTCGCGGACGTGTTCGCGATTCAAAGCGAAATTGCCAAAGCGATCGCAGACCAGTTGAAGGCTAAACTTTCGCCGCAGGAAAAAGCACGTGTCGAAGAAACACCGACGGCGAATACAGAAGCATACGTGTTCTATTTACGGGCAAACCAAATCGAGCGAAATCCGGACACTCTGCTTGAGGACTATAAGATTGCTGAAGGACTGTTCGTCCAAGCGATAGAACTTGATCCCAACTTCGCACTCGCCCACGCGCGCCTCGCATCCATTCAAGCGGAGATTTTCCATTACTACGAGCCGACCGACGTCCGGAGAGCGAAAGCCCGCACTGAAGCCGAGACTGCTTTGCGCCTCGAGCCAAATCTTGCGGAAGCGCACTTCGCGCTCGGCCAGCGCATCTACTGGATAGATCGGGATTACGGGAACGCTCTCGAACAATTTGAGCTCGCTTCTCGTTTATCGCCAAGCAATGGAGATGCGCGCCGATTGATCGCGGCGATTAAACGCCGGGAAGGCAAGTGGGAAGAAGCGCTTGAGGCGTACGAGAGAGTTGCGAAGCTCGATCCGCAGAACCCGAACACCGTCCGCGAAGTGCTTTTTACTAACACGTCGATGCGCCGCTGGCCGGAAGCCGCGGAATGGGGCGAGCGAATGCGCGCGATGGCTCCGGCATCCCTGGTGGCGAAGATGCAAAGTGGCTACGTCGATTTCTGGTGGAAAGGGGACACGCACTTGTTGAAATCGATCGTGGAGCAAGTTCCCGCCGGCATTGATCCTGACGGCACTGTCACTTCGTGTCGATGGGATGTGGCCATGCTGCGGCGCGATTATTCCGCGGCCAAAACCGTTCTCCAAACTTCGTCGGTGAATGAGCTCTCGTATACGAATGCTGGAACAACTCCAAAAATCTTTTTCGAAGGCTGCATTTACCTTGCCGAAGGCGACGCTGTAAACGCTCAGAAGGCATTCGAACTGGCAAGACCTGAATTGGAGGCTGCTGTGAAAGAAGCGCCCGCGAGCGCGGAGCGACACGCGGTTCTCGGCTGGCTTTACGCGTTCATGGGGCGCAAAGACAACGCGATGAGGGAGGGCCAACGCGCGGTCGAGCTCAAACCAGAATCAAAAGACGCCGTCGATGGTACACTTATGAATGGTTACCTCGCTTTGATCTACGCTCGTGTCGGTGAAAACGATCTTGCCATCCCTTTGATCGAACGGTTGCTAAAAATCCCGGGAGCGGTGGACAGTGCCGATTACAGCATCACCATCAACGATTTGAAATATCGCTGGGAATGGGACCCGATTCGCGGCGACCCGCGCTTTCAAAAATTGATCGCGGAGAAGAAACCGTGAGTCTGACAGTGGACGGCCTTTGTCTCGCCTAAGGAATGGGAGTCAGATTGGCATGGCAAATCCATTGCCAGCCGCTCGCTCCTTTTTTCCATACACTCAAGCGCGGGGCGCGCTTCGTCGGCAAGCGCTCAAGATCGATCGATTCTTGTGCCGAAATCATATAGGTAACCACAATGTTGTCGTCATTCATGGTCGATTTAAATTCGCTAAGCGCTACCTGGCCGACGCCCAGTTTTTTGATCAATGTTATTTCACCGGCACGGTCGCGGGCGCCATCCACGTGAACGGACTGAAAGCCCTCAGCTATTTTAGCTTCCACAGCTTCCCAATTCTTCGCCTTGATGTCTTCCCACATCTTTCTCTCCATCTTCTCGCCGTCGTTGGTCGTTTGGTTCATTTCACAGCGATACGAGCGGGGTCTTGTTCCTGTCAAATTTCAAATCTGCCGATTGCTAAATGCGGGCGAGATACGAGGCTCGATCGGGCTAATTGAGCGGTGAATCTGAAAAAGTTTTTTGCTGAGCTAAAACGCAGGAAGGTTTACAGCGTCGCAATCGCGTATGTGGTCGGCGGCTGGGCGCTTGCCCAGGGTGTCGCGCAGGTTCTACCGGTATTCGACATTGCGAATTGGGTGGTCCGCCTGATCGTCGTGTTAATTGTGCTGGGGTTCCCAGTGGCGCTTACGCTCTCCTGGTTTTTCGATATCACGCGATATGGAATTGTGCGCACGCCGGATCGCGCGTCGCAAGCGAGGGTCAACATGGTCGAATCGTCCGTTTCGTCACAAAAATCGATCGCCGTTTTGCCGTTCAACGATCTGAGTCCGGCAAAAGACCACGCCTATTTCGGAGACGGCATCGCAGAAGAACTTCTCGGAGCGTTGGCTAAAGTAGACGGCTTGCGAGTGGCAGCGCGACGCTCTTCGTTTTGGTTCAAGGACAAGGAAGCCGAGCTTGGTGAAATCGCGGCGAAACTAAACGTCGCGCATGTGCTTGAAGGGACTGTCCGGCGCGACGGCAACCGAGTACGCGTCACGGCTGAGCTGATCAACGCGGGCGACGGCTTTACCGTCTGGTCTGAGACGTATGAGCGCGAGATGCACGGAATTTTCGCGTTACAAGATGAGATCACGTGCTCCATCGTCGATTCTCTCAAACTCAAGCTCGCGATATCGCCGACGCCTCCGCCTCGCAGCACGGAAGCGTATGACGATTACTTGCAAGGTCTCTTTTATTCCGACAAAAGCACCGAGGATGCACTGCGGAAAAGTCTCGAGTTTTTTCATAGCGCGCTTGAGAAAGATCCGAAATTCAGCCGTGCGTGGACGGGGATAGCGAAAGCGTGGCTGTGGCTGGCCGATGCTTACGTGCCGCCACTCGAAGCCTACTCGAACGTCCGAGACGCTGCTGTCCGTGCGCTGCAATTGAACGATGGCGAAGCCGAAGCGCACGTTTACCTGGCCGAAACGAAACGGATCCTCGATTGGGACCTCCGCGGCGCCGAAGTCGAATACTTGCGCGCGTTCGAAATCGATTCGAATTCTACAATCTCGAATTATTTCATCGCTGCGTTTTACGCCGCGATCGGCGAGCGCGAGACAGCCCTTACGTACCTAAGCCGCACGGCAAAGATTGATCCTGCCTCGCTGTGGGTTAGCAATTTCGCATGCGAGATCTACCGATATTTCGGGTTAATCGAGGAAGCAATGGCCGCTGGTGAGCGCTCGTTGCAGCTTGATCCGACATTTCTTTATAGTGAACCGCTGCTGGCGGCGCTTTACCGGGAAATGGGACGCTTTGATGACGCCATTGCTTTATACAAAAAGTCGCAAGACCTCAGTGGGCGAGTGCCTTTTGGTCTGGCGATCACCTACGCGAAGATGAACCGCCGGGAGAAAGCGAGGGATATTCTCAAGGCGGCTTGCGCGAGTCGCGTGAGTTACACGCCCGGGGATGCGATTGCGCATGTGCATGTAGTTTTGGAAGAATATGAAGACGCGATCCGCGAACTGGCGCGTGCGTACGACGAACATTCATCATCGTTGCACTTTATAGGGATCGCTCCTGAATTTGCTCCTCTCCGGCCCGACAAGAGGTTCGCTACGATCGTCAAGGAAATCGGACTCGAACCTCAAAAGGTCTTTGCGGTAGCCGCGGCTTGATTATTGGACAATCACATCTCGCCCGTGACCGTGGGAGCGCACTCCGTACTTGTTCAAATCCTGCTGGGCTACGTGCATTCCGAAAAGCAACACCGCAATCAAACCGAAGTACAAGATCGACATTATCCAGCGCCGGGACGGTGTGACTTCGAAGTAACGCTGTTCTTCTTCGGTTCGTTTCCGGAATAGCGAATAGATCCGCGGCAGCGACAAAAGCACGATCAACCAGATAATAAAATTTGGAAACTTCCAGCCGAACCAAAGAAGGAGAGCGAATCCCGGTAGCCAAAGCCATCGGGACAGCGCGGTCACAATGCGTCCGCCATCGAGCATTCCCACCGGCGTCAGGTTAAACAGATTCAGAAAATATCCAAACCACGCGAGCGCGATGAAGATGGGTGCGGCGAAGAGTTCGCCCAGCGCGTTACAGATCAATGCGCCAAAGCTCCCTAGCATGGGGCCGCCAATGCCCACGCATGCTTCTATCCAGGCATTGCGCGGCGCGTCTTTGAGCGCGATGAACGCACCCATAAACGGAATAAAAACAGGCGCGCCGACTTTCAGTCCGAATTTTTTAGCGACGAGCAGGTGGCCTGATTCATGCACTAAGAGAAGAAAGACAAATCCCAAGGCAAATCGCCAGCCCCAGAATTGGGTATACACCCAGATCATTAGCAGCATGGTTCCGCCGGATTTCAACAAGATGGGCAGGAATTTGAGGAGCGGCAGCAGAACAAACTTAAGTTTCGCGAAAAACTTTGCGATCACGACGCCCACCACCGCGATTGGGCCAAGCGCCTTTTTCACCCGGCTCCAGGCAGTCTCCTCAGTCGGCGCTTTGTACTCCTCGGTGGTTCCGGTTTGGAGATTCATTGTGCGTATCTGAAAAATTGTAGGGGATTTCTGTGAAACGCCAATTCTACGGCGTCTGACACAGACGCCCTACAATTCATTAAACGCTTCGCCCAGATGATCGAGAACATCGCGAGGCAACAACGATTGTTCGCTTTGGCCATCGTTAAAAATTGCCATTTCCGCAGCGCGCCCACATACCCATGCACCAATTCGCGCCGCATCGTAAAGCGACAGGCCCTGCCCCACCAAACCGGCGCAAACACCTGTGAGAATGTCGCCCATTCCGCCGGTGGCCATTCCCGGATTGCCCGTGCTGTTATAGCTCAACGGATGATCGCGCTGAGCCACGATAGTGCGACTGCCCTTTAACAAAAGCGTCACTGCAAAACGACTGCAGAATTTCGTCGCAATTTCGGTGCGCCGTTCTTTGTGGTGTGGGAAAAGACGTTTCATCTCGCCCGGGTGCGGTGTGAGCAGCCGTTCGCCTTTGCAATGCCGGAGTGCTGATATTTTTTCGGACAAAATATTGAGCCCGTCGGCGTCAAGTACCATTGGTTGTTTTGCTTTTTCAATCAGCTCAAGAATCTCGTCCGCGCGTGATGTCCCCAGACCGGGTCCCACAGCCCAGACATCAGGCTTTTGTTTCAGTAGGTCGCTGTAAGATTGAAGCGGCTTCACCATTGCTTCCATCGGCGCTGCGCTGGCGACGATCTCGTAAATTTCTTCGGGAACAAAAACTTCGACCAGACCTGCGCCTGCCCGCAACGCCCCCTGCGAGGTCATCAGAGCAGCGCCCACGAATCCCTTAGAGCCGGCTACGACGCCAATGCGACCGAATTGATTCTTGTACGCGCTGTATTCACGTCTCGTGAGCAATCCATAAAAAGCGGGAGGGCTCGCGATGATTTCGCTTGTTTTTTTTTCCGCTGGCCGCAACTCATGCAGTGGCACAACTTCAATTCTGCCCACGTAGTCCAACGCGCCATCGGCGATCAAACCCGCTTTCGCGAATCCAATTGTGACGGTAAAATCCGCGGTCACGCAGTCGCGATCTGTCTTCCCTGAGTCGCTATCCAGACCGGTCGGGAGATCGACAGCAAACACATAGGCACCCTTATTTGTCCGCAACTGATTGATGGAACGGCATGCGGCGCGTATCGGTTCGCGCAGCGGGGGCCTCGCCCCAACGCCGAGAAGGCCGTCAAGAATGATTAATGGACGAGCGGTGCCCAGATACGCGTCTGCCGCAATTTCTTCCTGCGCGACAGCCAGTTCATCACCGGCCTCTGCCCAGAGCTCAACAACAGTCACGCCGAGATCAGTCGCGGCGCTGACGGATGCCTTTGCCCCTAAAATCTCAGGCGGTCTGCGACGCAGATTCTCGAGCTTCTTGCGCATGAGCTCGCTGCAATCCACCTGCTTGAAAGCAAGTCGGACTTCGATTTTCCATCTCAGGCGTCGCAGATGTTCCGCTGCAACCAGGGCGTCGCCCGCATTGTGGCCTTTTCCGGCGAACACGATGCATGTGCCAGGCTTCGGGAAAAATTTGATGACTGCCTGCGCGACTCCGGTCCCTGCCTTGTCCATTAGCGCTTCGACTTGTACACCACTCGCAAAAGCAGCCTCTTCTGCGGCTCGCATCTGTGCCGAACTCAAAACCGGCATGTTCAAATCAGGCCTCCCGATTTATCGAGCCAGAGCGTGCTTCTGATCCAGCCGGTTTCGATGAGCTTTTCTTTTTCCGCGCGCTTTTCTTGTGTGAACGCTTCGAGCTGTGGCGTTCGGACCGAGTTACTTTGGTTTGATCGATGTACGAGGCGCTGCCGAGTGAGCTGCGGCCGCGGACTCCAGCCGCAATTTCTTCTGCGAGTTTTTGGCGGTAAGAAGCAGTTTGGGCATATGCGGCTTCCGTCGGGTTGGTGAGGAATCCGCATTCCACGAGTACCGCCGGGATGGCGGTTTTTCGCAATACGTAGTACCCACGTCGTCGCACTCCGCGATTAGCCGAAGGCGCGCCTCCTGTGACGTAATAATGAACAGCTGAAGCGAGCGGCAAGCTGTCGCGGGTATAAAAATAAGTTTCGATGCCACTAGCGCCCATCCGGTTCGTCGCGTTGAAATGAATGCACACGAAGATGGCGTTGCGGTATGAGTTGGCGATTGCAACTCGCGTTGCCAATGGAACGAACACGTCGCTGTCCCGGGTCATCACAACGTGGTAACCGGCGCCTGACAGCACATTTCTAAGGCGCTGCGCCACGTCGAGTGTCATGTTCTTTTCCGCGACCCTTTGGCCGGGAATCCCGCCGCGGTCATGGCCGCCATGTCCTGCATCGATCACGACGGTAAGCGAGTCGCCGCTTTCAGAGCTGCGGACGGCCCGCGCCGCGTAGGAACTGCTGCATGCCACAAGTACGACCATCAAACTGCCAACAGACAAACGGAGCCCGCAAAAATTTCTTTGCATTAGTGATCGTCCTTAGGCAAGCCGGGCGGGCGAGCAGAAAGTTTCGGTGCCGTGCTGCGCGAGCCTTGCGCAGGAGCCTCGGCCACACCGCCACGCACTGCCACCTCGCCATTTGCGGCATGGACGAGACGAGGCCGGCTTTTTGTTTCCATGAACGAAGAGTGCGTCAGCAGTTCGCCATTCAAACCGATTCGGGAATACGACCAGGCACGTGGCGCGGCACAATGCAAAACGTGCAATTGATTGGCACGATCGATTTCCGCTTGCGGTTGCTCGAATGTGATGGTGCGACCTAACGAATAAGTCGCATAGACAATTCCCGTGTCCTTGTCCTGCACGCGCACGTATAAGGAGGTATGGTCGGGAAAACGATTGGTGAGCAGCGAGTACGTCCGCACGGCCCCATTGGCGGCAACGCCGTCCGGAATTCCCACCGTTTGCTGCCAGAGCGGTCGCGTGTCGGTCACTTCGAACACTCGCGTTGAAGAGTAAAAAAACTTTGCCAGATCCGCGAAATAAACATGAGTCCGCACATGATAAGCGCCGAAATCATGAACGGGATAAAGCGAAGCGAGATCAATTTGACGGGTGACTCTCTGCCCGGCTTCGATTTTCAAAGGCGGCTGGGCGTTTTCGGTGCTGAGCAGCGCTGTGGGCTGATCGTCGTTTCCGGTCACTTCGAATCCAAGCCACGATTGGCCGTTGGTATCGTGAAGCTCGATATCGCGCCCAGCCAGATTGGTGATGGCAAGGGTAGCTACAACCGGTTCGTAAGCGATGTACTGCATTCGCGTGAATTTCAGGTCCACCTGAATTTGCCCTTCTGCTGCGGCGGCAAAAAAGAAAACGCATGTGGCAAGCAATGACGAAGCTCGAATGACGAATGACGAAGGAATTCGGAATGACGAGTTCCGACTTCGCATGTCGATCCTGGTCCGGATCTTTGTCATTAGTGCTTCGTCATTCAGCATTCGAGCTTCGTCATTTGCAGGGATGATAGGCAATGGCCTCATCGTGCCGAGGTACTCTTCGAAGGAGGGAAAAGTTGCAAAAGTCGCGACGGTTCCGCCTGGACGGCTTGCAGCTCATCGTCGTAATAAAGCTGAATAACATACCCCAGGTATTTCCGCCGTCCGCTATCTGCGGCAGAACCTTTGACGCCTCGAGATTTTTGGCCCGGCCGGACTGTTGCCGCCGTCTCAGCGAGCGACGAGTCGGATGAGGCGCCGCCTGTTTTTGCGTGGACATACTTCACTGAAAGCACTTCTGGGTTGGTTTCCGTCCAATCGTGTTTCGGCGTCAGCCATTCGTAATTCACGTCGGCGTCGGTGAGTTTGATATCCTTGTCACCCACCGTGTCGTAGAACTTCACGAAGATTCTAACTTTTTCGTGATCAATACTCGCGCCCGGCTGTTTTTTTATGCCGATCCGCAACGCCATGTTCTTCTCCGCGTCTGGATCAGGGGTCTCAATGGTTTTGACTTCAGTGATACCCATGACCGAGCCTTCCGGGTTGCCGCCAATATCTCTGTGTTCTGCTGCGTCAGCTGACGAGATTGCGATACCAGAATCCGCTGCCTCAGGAGCCGACACTCCCATTTTCAGCCGCTGAGCGGCCAGCTCGTACGCGGTCCCAGCAGACGGCCCCATTTCTTCAAGCTTGCGCCAGATTTCATTCGCACGATCGTAATTTTGCATCAGGTCGTACGTTTTAGCTGTTTCGGCAAGCACGCTCGCGTTGTCCGGTTCGCTGTCCAGCGCTTCTTGTAAGCGCGCCAGAGCGTTTGTCGTGTCGCCCCGATCGCGCAACTCAATGCCTTCGCGCAGTAACTGATCGACAAGCGACGGAGAAGGTGCGGAGACCGCCGCTGCTGGCGAGACTGCCGGCTGCACCGGTGCTGGCACAGCTGTTCGGGACGGAAGAGCGGGAGCCACAGGGCGTACAACATTCGCTGCGACTGCCTGTGCCGACACTCGGGCAACGCGAGCCCGGCCGACGTAATAGGAGGTTGCGAAGAAGACCTCTGCCACTGCCACAATCACAATCAGCCCGAGCCCGATGTGGAAGCTGGGATCGACCCGGATAGCGCGTGAGAGAAGAGTCCGCATGGCGCAATAAGCCCACTTTCTGTAAGCGCGCACTTGGCAGGCTGTCAACCGCCTCTGTCATGTTGAGCGAAGCGAAACATCTCTGGCGATTTGATTGCGGCAGATGATGGCCCGCAAAAAAATCCGAGATTCTTCGCTGCGCTCAGAATGACAAAACACCCTTTAACTCTTAACGCTTCAACCAATCACGACCGCTTTATCGCGAAATATCGTCCTGGCTTAATATTTTGAATCCTTCGCCAGTCAGCACCGAGGATGCGCATTCGGTGTCGTCCACGTGCAAGGCAATCGCGGCAAAGCCTCGCGGACGAATCAGTAGGGGATAAGCAAAATGCACATTGACCTCCGCCATCACCAATGCGGCAAGCAGTTTCACTAGTCGGGTCGCGACTTCTCGCAACTCCACCACCACCACCTCGCTAACGCCAAAAGGAACATTTTCTTCGCGGAACAATCTCTCCACGCGGGCCGGATCACTCGCAATGATCCGTGCGATGGCTGAGTCGGTGGATTCCGACACGCTCAAAGCCACGACGTGCGTATTCTCGTTGTTGAGCAGTTTCACAACTTCCAGCATCGCCCCCACCTTGTTAGGCAGGAAAACGGAGAACTGCTTCACCAGCGGCCCTTCCATCTTCGAAGTGATTTCCGGTAATTTAACAGGCATGTCGCAGCGCGAGGTTAGCGCGAAATCCAGACCGCGCGCTGGTCAGTATCTCACTGCCGATCTTTCGTTTGCAAACCCAATGTGACAGTAATTGGTTAAAAGTTACAAAGTCACAACGGCAGAAATGTTTTTGTTCATAGATCCCACAATTTCCTGTGGGGCGTTCTGTGAAACGCCGATTTAATAGGTTTGGCGTCTGACACAGACGCATACAATGTTGCGAGCATGGACGACGAAAAT
>Ga0209153_1001004_pt1 | contig 10653 bp, 7 predicted proteins | sample GraSoiAngelo_120_FD_185877 | JGI IMG/M metagenome (GOLD analysis project Ga0209153, IMG submission 185877) | Grasslands soil microbial communities from the Angelo Coastal Reserve, California, USA - 14_0919_09_20cm (SPAdes) (version 2) | ecosystem: Environmental > Terrestrial > Soil > Grasslands ...
TTGCGCCATAGGATAGCCGTCGAAGGTGGTCGCAACCGACCAGGCTTCGCCTGGAATGTTGAACAGGATGGAGGTAATTGCACCGCCGAACAGTGCCCCCCAGTAGATGCACGACAGCATCACGATCGCCGAGGTCGGATCCATGGTGAAGGTGAGCGGCAGCAGGATTGCCACGCCGTTTGGGCCGCCGAGCCCCGGCAGCACACCGACGAAAATGCCGAGCACCAGCCCGACCATCATCAGGAGCAGCGTTTTCCACGTCAGCAGGACAGCGAAGCCGTGCAGCAATAGACCGAAGGCTTCCATCGAGGAGCTATCCTAATTTGCGCGCCACCGGAACGATGCGCTAGTAGCCAAACGCCGCTTCAAGCGGTCCCTTCGGCATGATGACATCAAACGCGATATCGAAAGTCACGAACATCGCTGCGGTGAATACGAAGGCGGTGAGTAGCGACTTCCATAACGCGATGCGTCCGACCATTCGCATGAAAGCGGAGATCAAAAGGAAGCTTGCGACATAGAGCCCCAGAAATTGCGTGACCAGGCAGAACAGCAGTGTCGGCACGAACACCGCCATGACGCGCCGAAGCTGCGCTCGCGTCACAAATGACTCTGCAGCCTCTTTTCGCGACAGCAAGGCGACCGCCACACCATAGAGGCTGGCCCCGGCCAGGATTACCGAAAGATAGAACGGGAAGTAGCCAGCTTGCGGGCCGGTCGAATCCCAGCCTATGCCGGTGCGCCAGTTGTCATAGCCGAGCGTCCCCGCTAGTAGCGCGAGCAGCAGCGAAACGGCGACGTCGACCACACGTACGTCGGTTAGCGCCGGAGAGTCGGCCTCCGGCGCGGTTGGATCATCGACGACGATTTCAAGTTCGGAATCAGACATCGGGTGCGCTAGAGCGTTGTCATTTGGCAACAAACCCGGCCTCGGTCATCAGCGACTTGTTGAGCGCGTCGTCTTCTTCGAGGAATTTCACCATATCGTTGCCGGTGAGAAAAATCGGCTTCAGCGCCTGCTTTTCCATGTAGTCCTTGTATTCGGGGGTTTGCGTCACCTTCTGGAACAGGTCCACGTAGAACGCCTGCTGCTCCGGAGTGACCTTGCCCGGCAGGAACATGGCCCGCAGCATCAGGTATTGAACGTCGAGCCCCTCTTCCTTGCAGGTCGGGATGTCGTGCCACGACTGGGTGTCCGTCACCTTGGTCTGGTAGGAGATGCGCTCCTTGTCGAACACACAGAGCGCGCGAACCTGGCCGGCGCGCCAGACCTCAAGATTTTCGCTGGGATTGTTGACATTGGATTCGGTATGGTTGCCGACCAGCTGCGTCGCCGCCTCGCCGCCAGACTTGTAGGGCAGATAGGAGAATTTCGCGCCGGTCTTTTGCTCCATGAACACGGTGAGAACGTGATCCTCGCGCTTCGATCCGGTGCCGCCCATTTTGAACGGTGAAGTCGCCGCCTTCGCCGCGGCAATGAACTCCTTCACCGTCTTTGGTCCGGCGACATTGTCCCACAACACGAACTGGTCCAGCGCGACCACCGATACCGGCGTCAGCTCGCGCCAGTTGAACGGAATCTTTGCTGACAGCGGCAACATGTAGATCAGCGAATAGGCGATCAGCACCTTATTGGGGTCGCCGTCGCTGGATTTCATGTACATCAGCGCTTCGGCCCCGGACGCGCCGCCCTTGAGGGACACCACCATCGGCTGCTTCATCAGATTGTTTTTCTGGATGGCCGCCTGCATCATTCGCGCCATCTGGTCGGAGGCACCGCCGGCGCCGGCTGCGACCACGATCTCAACCGGCTTGCTCGGCTCCCAGGCCGCCATTGCCGGGGCGCTGGCCAACATGGCTGTCAGCGCGGCTGTCGCTTTCATGATATTTCGCACGCGGTTTCTTCCCTATGGTTTTCATTATCCGGCAAATTCCGGATTTTCCAGTTGAGTGATTGTGCTGGGTTAACATCAGCAGTTCAAGCGGCTGTTGGACGCGACCCTTATGACTTTCGCATGAGGTTGCAAGCCGTGAGAGCTTCTATTTGCCCTTCCAGTTCGGCGCGCGCTTGTTGAGGAAGGCATCCATCCCTTCTCGGAAATCCTCGCTCATATAAGCGCGCAGGATCAGATCCTCTCCCTCATCTCGGGACAAGGTCCGCCGGATGCGGCGCACAGCCTCCTTGGTGGTTTCAAGCGTGATCGGTGCATGGCCCGCCACAAGTTTCGCAGTCTCATCGGCGCGGCGCTGCAGCGTCTCCAGGTCAGGCACGACTTCGTTGAGCAGGCCAAGCGCGAGCGCCTCGGGCGCTTCGACCAGCCGGGCCTTGAAGATCAGGTCTTTGGTCCGCGCAGGGCCGATCAGTGCAACCAGCCGACTGATGTTGGACATCGACAGGCAATTGCCGAGGGTGCGCGCGATCGGAAAGCCGATCCGGGTCGCCGCGGTACCGATCCGGATATCGCAGCAGGCGGCGATCCCCGCCCCGCCGCCGGTGCAGGCACCGGCGATGGCCGCAATTGTCGGCACGCGAACCGCTTCCAGCGCCCCGAGCACCCGATCGATGCGGGACTCATAATCCAGCGCATCCTGCGCGGTCTTGAAGGCGCGGAATTGGGAAATGTCGGTACCAGACGCGAACGCCTTGTCCCCAGCGCCGGTGAGGATCATCGCCTTTATCGAGCGGTCGGCATTCACGTTGTCGCAGATCTCGGCCATCCGCTCGTACATCGCAAACGTTAACGCGTTGCGCGCTTGCGGACGGTTGAAGGTAAGCCGCACAATGCCGTCATCGACGACATACAGCAGGTCTTCAGTTGTTTGTACCGCGGCGTTCATCGCACGCTTTTTCCCTACGTTCCAAGCTTCCGTTTAGCGCGACCATTGGGCGCGCTCCGGGATTTGGTCGTTCAACCGGCAGCGGCCTTGGATTTCGGCATCGACACAACGTCCCGTCCTTTCAGGACCTCCATGGCAGCGAGCACGCCGCCGCCCCGATGGGGGACCTTGGCGAGATCGAGGCCCATTTCCACGCCGGACAGCGTTCCCATCAGCATCAGATCGTTGAAATGGCCGATGTGGCCAATCCGGAATGCCTTGCCCTTGAGCTTGCCAAGACCAGTGCCCAGCGACATGTCGAAGTTTTCCAGGATCACCTTGCGCAAAGCGTCGGCATCATGTCCGTCCGGTACCATGACGCCGGTCAGCGCACCCGAATAGCTGTGCGGATCGAGGCAAACGAGTTCGAGCTCCCATGCCTTGACCGCGGCGCGCGTCGCCGCGCCATGGCGCGTGTGCCGGGCGAAAACATTGTCGAGCCCCTCCTCCTCGAGCATCGCGATGGCCTCCTTCAGCGCGAACAGCAGATTGGTGGCCGGCGTATAGGGGAACGTGCCCTGCTTGTTCATCGCGATCATGTCGTGCCAATCCCAATAGGACCGCAGCGACTTGTTCGCCTTCGAGCCCGCGAGCGCCTTTTCCGAGACGGCGTTGAAGCCGAGCCCCGGCGGCAGCATCATCCCTTTCTGCGATCCGCCGACCGAAATATCGATTTCCCAAGCGTCATGTTCATATTGAAGTGAGGCCAGACCGGAAATGGTGTCGACCATCAGCAGTGCGGGGTGTTGCGTGCGGTTGAGCGCCTTGCGAACCTCGAGAGGATGAGTGACGCAACCCGTCGAGGTCTCGTTGTGCACCACACAAACGGCCTTGATCTTGTGCTGACGATCCTCGGCTAGCTTGGCCTCGATTTGCTCCACGCTGGCCCCGCGGCGCCAGTCTGTCGGCAAGAATTCGACCTCGAGCTTGAACTTCTCCGCGATGCCCCGCCACAGCACCGCGAATTGGCCGGTCTCTGCCATCAGCACCTTGTCACCAGGCGACAGGCTGTTCACGATGGCGGCTTCCCAAGCGCCGGTTCCCGAGGACGGATAGATGATGACCGGTTGCTTGGTGCGGAATATCCGCTGGCAACCCGCTAGTACGGCATGACCCAGTTCGGCGAATTCTGGACCGCGATGATCCAGGGTCGGCATATCCATCGCCCGCAGCACCCGGTCGGGCACGTTGGTCGGTCCTGGAATCTGGAGAAAATGCCTTCCAGTATGCGGGGTCATCTGGCGTCCTTCCCGGGGTATTCTGGTTTCGCTGGGCTCGAATATCACTATTCGACCGGCTTGTCCCCTGCCCGGCTGGCCCGGTCAATCCCACGAATGGTCGCCTTTGCCTTGCAAGGTGAAACCCGGGATGCAAGACAATCAAGGGCTTCACATGAGATTAACCAATGGCGGCGACGTGGGCCGGAAACACTGGAAATTGGGCTGAAAACCGCGCGCTTGCGGCGCGTCTGAGCCGCGAAATCACCGGCGAGGTTTTGTTCGATTCGTTTAACCGCGGCCGCTATGCGACCGATGCCTCGTTTTATCAGATCGTGCCGGCGGGAGTGGTGATTCCCCGGAACATGGATGAGGCCTTGCGGACGCTGGCGGTCTGCCGTGACGCCGGGCAGGTGGTCACGCCACGCGGCGGTGGCACCTCGCAATGCGGCCAGACCGTGAATCACGGGGTCATCGTCGATCTCTCGAAGCATCTGAACCGCATCGTCGCGCTCGATGTCGCAAACCACAGCTGCGTGGTCGAGCCGGGTATCGTGCTCGATGATCTCAACCGCCAGCTCAAGAAGCATGGCCTTTGGTTTCCAGTCGACATTTCTACCGCCTCACGGGCCACCATTGGCGGCATGGCCGGCAATAATTCCTGCGGCGGGCGTTCGCTTCGGTATGGCACGATGCGCGACAACACGCGCTCTATGGATGCTGCGCTTGCCGACGGCACGATCCTGCATTTTGGCGAAGTGTCACGCGACATCGCCGCAACCGAGGCCGGACTTGCTCTGTTTCGCGACATGCTCGATCTCGGCGAACGCGAAGCCGCCGAAATCGCCGAAAAGTTTCCAAAATTGCAGCGCCGAGTCGGAGGCTACAATCTGGATGCGCTGGTGCCGCGGAATGCGCCGAACAACATGGCGCATCTTTTGGTGGGCTCGGAAGGCACGCTTGCATTCACCACGCAAGTCGAGCTGAAGCTGTGGCCGGTCATCCGCAACAAGGTACTGGGCGTCTGCCATTTCGGCAGTTTCTATCAGGCTATGGATGCAGCCCAGCATCTGGTGAAGCTCCGGCCGATTGCGGTGGAGCTGGTCGACCGAACCATGCTGGCGTTAGGGCGCGAAATCGCAATGTTTGAGCCGATCATCGCAACGGCCGTCCGCGGCGATCCCGATGCGGTCCTGATCGTCGAATTCGCCGAAGAAGACCAGATCGAAAACATCCGGCGGTTAAAAGCGCTCGGCGAGCTGATGGCCGATCTTGGTTTCGGCTGGGGCAACCCGCAGCGCACATGGGGCGGAGTGGTCGAGATTATCGATCCTGGTCTGCAGACCGGCATTGCCGAATTTCGGGCCGCCGGCCTCAATGTCATGATGTCCATGAAAGAAGAGGGCAAGCCGGTGTCCTTTGTCGAGGACTGCGCCGTACCGCTGCCGCATCTTGCCGACTATACCGAGCGGCTCAATGCGATCTTCACCAAACACGGCACCCGCGGCACCATGTATGCGCATGCTTCCGAAGGCTGTCTTCACGTACGTCCGGTGCTGAACCTCAAATTGGAAAAGGACGTCAGAGCGATGCGCGCCATCGCCGAGGAAGCATTCGCCATGGTGCGCGAATACAAGGGATCGCATTCCGGCGAGCACGGCGATGGTCTCGTGCGCTCGGAATTTCACGAAGCCATGTTCGGCCCGCGCATCATTGCTGACTTCAGCGAGGTCAAGCACCGATTCGATCCGGACAATGTGCTCAATCCGGGCAAGATCGTCGACGCGCCCAAAATGGACGATCGCGCTCTGTTTCGTTATCCGCCGGATTACCGCGTCGGCGAATTGAAGACGGCGCTCGACTGGTCGGCCTATCCCGGCGCCGGCGGCGGTTTTCAGGGCGCGATCGAGATGTGCAACAACAATGGCGCCTGCCGCAAACTCGAGGGTGGGGTTATGTGTCCGTCCTATCGAGTAACCCGTGACGAAAAGCACGTGACGCGGGGACGGGCCAACACGCTGCGGCTAGCGATCTCCGGCCAGTTAGGACCAGATGCTCTCGCCTCCGACGACATGATGGAGACCCTTAAGCTTTGCGTCTCGTGCAAGGCCTGCCGCCACGAATGCCCCACTGGCGTCGATATGGCCAAAATGAAGATAGAGGTTTTAGCCGCGCGCATGGCCAAGCACGGCCTTTCGCTGAGGGATCGGCTGGTGAGCTATCTGCCACGCTATGCTGGCATGGCTGCGCGCTTCGCCCCGCTTCTCAATTGGCGCAACAACAGTCCGTTGCTGCGACGGCTGCTCGAACGAGTGGCGGGGATCAGCGCACGACGCGCACTGCCGGCGTGGCGGCGCGATGTGTTCGAGCCCGACGCCGAGATCGTTGGTCCCGCCGATGGGCGCGAAGTCGTCCTGTTCGCTGACACTTTCAACCGCGCCTATGAGCGCGAAAACCTCGACGCCGCTTTGCGCGTGCTGGTCGCGGGTGGCTATCGTGTTCATGTTCCAAGGCCCGCGGATGACGCCAGGCCATTGTGCTGCGGGCGCACCTTCCTTTCAGCAGGCCTTGTCGATCGCGCGCGCACTGAGCTGGATCGGCTGGTTACTACGTATGGACCGTTCGCCGCGCGCGGCGTGCCGATCATCGGGCTCGAGCCGAGCTGCCTGTTGACGCTCCGCGACGAGCTGCTCTCGCTGCGATCAGACGACGCCGCAACAAGCATTGGCGCGCACGCGCTTTTGTTGGAGGAATTTCTGGTGCGCGAGGCGCAGGCCGGGCGTCTGCAGCTGCGGCTCGGTCCTATAGCCGGCAAAGTCCTGGTGCATGGCCATTGCCATCAGAAATCCTTCGGCGCGTTCAAGTCTGTCGAACAGGCGTTGCGGCTTGTTCCGGATCTTGCAGTCGAAACGATCGAGTCAAGTTGCTGCGGCATGGCCGGCGCCTTCGGCTACGCCGCCGAGACCTATCAGGCCTCGATCGACATGGCCGAACTCTCGCTGCTCCCCGCGGTGCGGGCCGCTGATCCTGGCACGTTGATCGTCGCCGATGGAACCTCGTGCCGCCATCAGATTGCCGATGGTGCCGACCGTGCGGCCCTTCACGTCGCGCGTGTGCTGGCCATGAGCCTCGACACCGCTCAATCGAATCCCCAATCCCTCTCGCCTCGCAAAGGAATCATGCATGTCTGAACTAACTCTCGACGTCGCCCGCAAGATCCTCGACTCGGCGCTTGCCAAGGCCGTCGAAAAGAAATTGAAGCCCCTCGTTGTCACCGTTCTCGATGCGCGCGGGTGCGTCAAAATCGCCGCCGCGCAGGACGGCACCAGCCTGCTGCGCAGTGAGATCGCCCACGGCAAGGCGTACGGCGCGCTGGCGATGGGAATGGGGTCGCGGGCTCTATTTCAGCGCGCGCAGGAGCAGGCCTATTTCATCGGCGCCGTGAATACTCTGGCGCAGGGTCGGATGGTGCCGGTGCCCGGTGGCGTGCTGATCCAAAGCGGCGGCTTCCTGCTCGGCGCAGTCGGGATTAGTGGCGACACTTCCGACAACGATGAGGCCTGCGCGATTGCGGGGATTGAGGCTGCCGGATTGAAGGCGAATGCGGGTTAGCTACTTCCCCGGCCACGATGGCTTGCGCTTCTCGCCGAACGCCTTGAGCCCCTCCCTGGCGTCTTCCGTCATTGCCAGCAACGCAATCTGACTTTCGGTGTAGGCTATGCTTTCATCGAACGACATCGATGCGATGGCGCGCATGGCGTATTTGCCGCGCCGGATTGCGGTTGGCGATTTGTCGACGATGCGGCCGATCAGCCACTCGACTTTGGCGTCGAGCTCGGCCGGTGGCACGACATAATTGACGAGCCCGGCGGTCTGCGCCGTCCGCGCGTCAAAGGGTTCGCCGGTCAGCGCCCACTCGTTGACCAACCGCCGCGGCGCGATCGACTGCAACAGGCTCATCACCTGCATCGGGAACACGCCGACTTTCACTTCGGGCAGTCCAAACATCGCGCGATCGGCGGCAACGGCCATATCCGTCATGCAAAGCAGCCCCATGCCGCCGGCCATGCAGGCGCCGCCTACCCGTGCGATCGAAGGTTTGGTGGCGTTCTGCGATAGCCGCAGCAAGTCGGCGTACTCGACATTCGGCTTGGAAAAATCCATCGCAAACGCAGCGCCGCTGTTCTGCAGATCGGCACCTGCGCAAAACGCCTTATCACCGGCCCCGGTCAAAACGATAACGCGCACATCGCTGTCGTCGTGCCCATGGCGATAACCGTTGGCGATGCCGGCAATCACCTCGCCGTTGAGGGCGTTGCGCTTGTCTGGCCGGTTTATGGTAATCCAGAATGCCTGTCCGCGCTTTTCAAGCACTACGCTGTTGTTATCGGTCATTGCCCTGTCCACTTCCAGTGTCGAGCCGACATTAACGGCAGGACAGGGCGAGACCGCAAGGGCGATTTAGACGTTCCGCGAGGCAGAAGGCGCGGCCTTTTTCACCCAGACCCTGTTGTCGTGGAATGCGGCGCCGCCGATCGGCGCAATCGCCGTGGCGCCGGTGAGCGTATTGATGCCGCGTCCGCCGATATGCGCCTTGTTCGGGTGAATCGATTCCGCGATCAATACCCCGCGCCGCAAGCCATCGAATAATCTTGCGGTGAGCGTGGTCTCACCTCGCGTGTTACCCAAGGTGACGGGATCTCGATCGGCGATCCCGAGCGCTGCCGCATCCGCCGGATGGATCATGACAGTCGGCGCTCCCTCACCCGCTTTCGACGACGGCGTCTCGTTGAACGTGGTGTTCAGGAAGTTGCGCGACGGGCTGGTCGCAAGCCGGAACGGATGGGTTTCGTCGGCCTCCTCGATGATGGTCCAGTGATCCGGAAGCGACGGCATCTGTTGCCACGCGCCCATCAGTCCGGCGTTGCCGATCGGCGGGTGCGCCCAGTCGGCCTTGAAGTGGAATTTGCCATCGGCATGGGCAAAACCGTCGAGATAATGCGAGGTGCGGAAGTCCGGCTGCAGATCACGCCACAGATCAGCCTCGAGCTGTTCGATATCGCCATGGCCGCTCTTCTTCAGGGTCGCGTCGATCAGCTCGCGCGCCGACATTTCGAAGCCGGGATGCACGGCTTCGAGGCGGCGGGCAAGACCCTGCAGCACCTCATGGTTCGACCGGCACTCGCCCGGCGGATCGATCAGCTTGGCGCCGACAGAAATATGCTGGTGACCGCCGCCGTAATAGAGATCGTCATGCTCCATGAACATCGTCGCGGGCAGCACGATGTCAGCCATTTGCGCGGTCTCGGTCATGAACTGCTCATGCACCGCCATGAACAGGTCTTCGCGCGCAAATCCCCGATGTACGAGCATTTGTTCCGGCGCCACTGTCATCGGGTTCGTGTTCTGGATCAGCATGGCCTTGACCGGCGGGCCATGGCTGAGCGCTTCGGCGTCACCGGTCAGGATGCGCCCGATCTTGGACTGATCCAGCACGCGCGTGGTGTGGTCGATCGCGTCATGGCCCTCGATGATCGACTCGTTGAATTTCCACAGCGAGTAGTTGTTGAAAAATGCGCCGCCACCCTCGTACTGCCAAGCGCCGGTCACAGCCGGAATGCACAGCGCCGCGTGCATTTGCGCCGCGCCGTTGCGGCTGCGGGTGAAGCCGTATCCGAGCCGGAAGAACGAGCGCCTGGTCTCACCGACCAAACGGGCAAAAGTCTCGATCTCCTCGACCGGAACGCCTGAGATCGCCGAGGCCCACTCCGGCGTGCGGCTAGCCAGATGCGCCTCAAGCTCGGCCGGGCAGTCGGTGTAGCGATCCATATATGCCCGGTCCGCGTAGCCCTCGCGAAATAGCACATGCATGACGGCGCAGGCGAAGGCGCCATCGGTGCCGGGCCGCAGGATGATCTTGATGTCCGCCTGCTTCATGGTGTCGTTATTGTAGACGTCGATCGCGGCGATCTTCGCACCGCGTTTCTTGCGGGCGCGGATCGCATGCGTCATCACGTTGACCTGAGTGTTCACGGGATTAGTGCCCCAGATCACGATGAGGTCGGAGACGCCCATCTCGCGCGGATCGACGCCGGCAATCTTGCCGGTGCCGATCGCAAACCCGACCCGGGCGACGTTGGCGCAAATGGTGGAGTAGAAGCGGGAATATTTCTTTACATGCGCAAGGCGGTTGATGCCGTCGCGCATCACGAGCCCCATCGTGCCGGCATAGTAATAGGGCCAGATCGATTGAGCGCCGAATTCGCGTTCGGCCGCGTTGAAGCGATCACTTATTTCGTCCAGCGCCTCGTCCCAGGAAATCCGCGCAAATTGTCCGGAGCCCTTTGCGCCGGTGCGACGTAGCGGATGCATCAGGCGATCCGGGTGATGAATGCGTTCGGCGTAGCGCGCGACCTTCGCGCAGACCACGCCCGCGGTATAGCTCTGCAGCTTGGAGCCCCGCACGCGTCCGATGGTCGAACCATCGATCACTTCGACATCCAGCGCGCACGCCGACGGGCAATCGTGCGGGCACGTGGAATGCCGGATCTCGATTTTT
>Ga0209153_1001005_pt1 | contig 10617 bp, 12 predicted proteins | sample GraSoiAngelo_120_FD_185877 | JGI IMG/M metagenome (GOLD analysis project Ga0209153, IMG submission 185877) | Grasslands soil microbial communities from the Angelo Coastal Reserve, California, USA - 14_0919_09_20cm (SPAdes) (version 2) | ecosystem: Environmental > Terrestrial > Soil > Grasslands ...
CTCCGCGTTCGTACAGGATGACTGGAAGGCTAGTAGTCGACTGACCCTCAATCTAGGGCTTCGCTGGGAACGCTTTGGTGCTCCAAGCGAGGATCACGGAAATATCGCGCAGCTCATTAATTTCGCTGGCTGCGATTGGGCGCATGACGCCGCCTGTATTAAAGCAGCCGTCACGGGCCCGGTCAGCCGGATGTGGAAAACGCAAAACCATGACTTCGGTCCCCGTATCGGCTTCGCTTGGGACCCCCAGGGAAAGGGCAAGATGGCCGTCCGCGGAGGATACGGCATCTTTTATGACCGCATCTTCGACAACATCTGGTCCAACGGTGCATGGAACCCGCCTTTCTATGCGCTGCTCGACTTCAGCGCCGATGGTGGCGATGCCATCTTCTATTCGAATCCCGCGTCCATCGGTCCGGGGTACAACCCTGCTGGCCCGTGCGGCCCCATACCATACGCACCAGGTGAGCCTGCAGGCTGCACTTCTAGGAAGCGCGTTTCCGTCCGCACCATGGACGTCAACATGCACGATTCCTCTGGCCAGAACTTTTATTTGGGTGTAGAACGCCAGTTCTTCGGCGGCTTGCTCCTGAGCGTGAAGTACCAGGGGTCCTTGGGCCGTCATTTACCCATGCTTGAGTACGTGAATCGTGTTGACGGTGACGGTTACAATGGTTCTCTTACGCCGATCCGTCCAAACGGCATCTTTACTGCTTTTAACTACCGCTCGAACAGCGTCAGCTCCAACTACAATGCGCTTATCGTTGAAGCCAAAAAAAACATGGGCCACGGCTTGCAGTTTGACACCAGCTACACCTTCTCGAAAGCGCTGGACGTTAACTCTGAACTATTTGCGGGGTGCTCCACCATTGGCGGTCAAAGTGCGCCTTACTATTACATCTCGAATGCGCTGCCGAGGCTTTCGTATGGTCGCGGCGCGGAAGACCACCGTCACGCGTATAAGTTCAATGTGACTTACGAACTGCCCTTCCTGAAGGCGGAAAAGGGGATCGTCGGTCATGCTTTGGGCGGATGGTCGATTGGCAGCTTCTTCCAGTTCTATTCGGGCCATCCCATTGACGTTTACGATGGCCGCACGACGTATCCCGCGACTGACGCCGCCGGTAACCTAATACTGGATGCGAACGGCATCCCGTTCAACCTTGGTGGCGACTATAACTTGGATCGCGTGAATAACGATCACCCGATCTTCATCGGAGGTAACATTAACTCCGTCTACAGTACTGGCAGTCCCGCTAACGGTATCTTCAGGGACAACAACATCATTGGGTGCGGTGCCTCGTGGGTTCCTGCGAACGCGGACATCGCCTCGTGCAATGCCAATTTCGGGGTTGCTGGTGCATGTGCGGTCGGGGATACTTCGTGCAACCTGGCTGGCACGGGCTCCATCGGCACGCCGAACTCATTGTTCGTTATGCCGGGATATCCGGCATCGGGACCCCTGTATAAACGGTACGGAACACTGGGCCGTGATGTCTTCCACGGGCCGAGGTTTGTAGATCTCGACTTTGGTGCGCACAAGACCTTCAAGTTAACGGAATACATGAATCTGCGCTTCAGCGCGGAGGCCCAAAACTTAGCAAACCATCCCAACTTTGACGCTATCGATTCTAATCTAGGCAGTAGCACCTTCGGCCAAGCACAGATTGTCGACGGCGGGGCTGGCCTTCCCACGCAGAAGTCCCGCGTGATGTCGCTCAGCTTGCGTTTGTCCTTCTAACTTTCCCGCGCCCGGCGGCTTGTCCCGGTTCCGCCGGGATTCCGGGCTCACAATTTTGCGGTTGTGCCAGGGGCGGAGAGCAATGTCCGCCCCTTTCTTGTTGTATGCCGAGCGCGTTCGTCAGCCAGGAGGTGCAAGTCCTGTGCGCCGGGATAAACCGGCATGAAGTAGAGAATGTGAGAGTCTCACGAGAAAGGATTAGCGACCTGCTCGGCCCCGAGTTTGGCACTAAGCGCTGCAAGGCGCGTAGCGAAGCATAAACAGGGGATAGGTGGGCTGGGTATTGAGCTTCGAAAACACCCAATCAGGACGCCGACGTCATAGGACTGGCGGAAGGGAATATGACCGTGAGCGATAGCGCGAGCCCACGATCAGTCCTGCGTAGTCGTAGACCCCAGACACGCCTAGAAACTTCATGCACGAGAACCGGGAGACCTCGGAGATGCCTGCGGCGCGGAAGTGCTGCAGGACGGCGGGAGAAGGCCATGGCCGTACGGCCCGCGTGTACGTCACCGAGGAGTCGGACAGCGGAATACTACCTATGAATCATTCGAATAAAGACGGGAAGCCGTTGGCGGAGAGTGAGGAGGGAAGGCCGCTGATCAAGGAGAACGCTTGTCAACCTAACACGTACCCGACACAGAGCGAGAAAGGCGTGTCACAGGGGCTGGCAGGCGTGCGGAAAGCAGCAAGGGAGAACAAGGAACAAGGAGAGGAAGTTCACCGCCTTGCTCCACCATCTGACAGTCGATCTGCTACGGGAGCGCTTTTACTCATTGCCAACGTCTGGTTGGCGCTTCTCTGGAGCCGCCACGTCCACTCGGAGAGGGCTGGAGCATGGTTTGAACGTTCCAGCGAAGAAAAGTTCTTCTTCTGTCGAATCACGCAGATCACGGTTCTTCGACCTTTGACAACCCCAATGGTTATGGGGAGTGATGTAAAGACAATGTCCGAGGCGTGGTCCCTTTGGGATAAAGTCTGCGCCGACGACTGGATAGCGCTGCTCGCTGAGCCCGAGGCCATCGAGCCTGAGTTTCGTCGGTTCTCGGCGCGGCGCAGTTCGTCTCCGAAGGTATGGGCTGATGCATACCTTGTCGCCTTTGGCGGTAGCTGGCCTTAAGCTCGTTACGTTTGATCGGGGACTTCGCTCGCCGGGCGTAGACGTGCACGTTTTATAAGAACCCTCCAGCAACGCATGGTCTGACCCAACAAACTGGGGAATCTGCTTCTCGTTCGCAGCTAACTTCAAGGGCCTCAATCTCATTCTTAAATGTACGGTTCGTGCGCGGTAGCGCACCTGCTTTTGTTTAGGCTGTGTGTCAGGGCGCTAGCGAACCCTATGGGTGATCAAGGGCGCTGTGTGGATTGATGGCATTTTTCTGAGGAGTTTTCTATGGGCAGGGTCGTCCAGAATTCGGCTATCGTTCGAGCAAATCAGCACGCCGGACTCATTTATGCCGCAGGTCCTACTAATGTGGGTTCGAAAATGCAAAACCGTCGTGCGGATCAAGTCGTTTTAAGAACTCCTCGATTGGCACGATCCAGATGCCATCGCGGAGTTCGCGGCGGGCTCCTCGATAGAGTAATCCTCGTTCCGCTTTCGGATAATCCTCGCCGAATGCCTTGAGGCCGGACAAATCTTCCGGGCGGACGCGAGTCGTATTCTTCACCTCCAGCGCCCAAAATCCCGCCGGTCCGTAGAGAACAAAATCCACCTCCACACCGGAATGAGTGCGCCAAAAGAACAGTTCGGCATCCGCATTGCGGTATGCGATCCAGGCTCGCAGATGCTGGGCTACTAGGCCTTCGAGCGCGGCGCCTTCGATCTCCTCCGGCCGGTCCAGCGGGCCTGCGGGACGCAAGGAGCGATACACGCCGGCATCAAAAAAATAAAATTTTGGATGCTGAATCGTCCCTCGCTTTGCACGGCGCCTAAAAACAGGTAGACGAAAAGACAGAAGCAGATCTTCGAGAATTTCAATATAGCCGGCGACAGTCTTGCGCTCGATCTGGCATTCACGCGCGACGTTCGCCACGTTGAGAACAGAAGCCTGGGAAAAGCTAATCGTCTCGAGGAACCGAGCGAAAGCGCCGATATTTCGCGTCCAGCCTTCGAAGCGCACCTCCTGGTCTAGGTACAGGGAAGCATATGCGCGAAGCACGTCTTTGGGGTCCGCGGCGGTAACGACCAGGGGGAGAAGTCCATGCGCCAGCGCCGCGACGAGACGGAATTCGCGCAGTTCCGCTGCCATGAACGGATGCATGGTGCGCACCACGGCGCGGCCAGCCAGAAGATTCACACCGCCGCGGCGCAGCTTGCGGGCGCTCGATCCGGTAAGGATGAAACGCCGCCTCTTGTTCTCCATCAACGCATGCACCAAATGGAGCAGTTCGGGAATTCGCTGCACTTCATCAATGATCACGGGCAAATCGGTCCGCGCAGCCTCGATAACGTCGCGCAGCCGTTCCGGACGGGCCGCCAGTTCACGAGCAAGGTCGGGCTCGAGCAGATCAAGCAACAAGCCTTGGGGAAACGCTTGGCGCAGCCACGTGGTCTTCCCCGTACCACGGGGGCCAAAGAGAAAAAAGCTGCCAGCCGGCGCTTCGAAAAAACGATTCTCTAATTCCATATTTGGTCCAAAAATGGAAATACCATTTCCTTTATTCTAGCAAAGCTGCGAGTCCGCCAGAAGCAATACTATGGTTTCGCGGAATGCACTCGCGGTTGTCAACCTAATCTTACCTGTTAGTTATTGCCTAAGCCGGATAGCCGCACCAATAGCTCGGAAGATCCGTCAGAACGCAATGAGTCGCGCAAATAGCGCCTCCATCTGGGGTCGCTAACAGTCCATAACCTTATTTTCGATTATGATGAATATCGAAAATAACAGTCTTGCTTCTTTTCGCGACGCAAGAAGGTGAAATGCCCAAAACCGCGAACGTACCTGGCAAACTGGTGCCACAAGGCGGGTATTCCACCTTCGTACCGGACCACTTCCGCCGGCACTCGATTGGACGCCGCGACTCATCCGAGTGCTTTCCGACGCAGACCGGCTCATTGGCAGGCTGGCTGGCGAGGGCGGGAGACTCCCCAACCCTCGTGTGCTCATGCGCCCTTTTGTCCGGCGCGAGGCTGGGTTGTCCAGCAAGATTGAAGGCACGGAGGCTACCTTGGGTGAGCTTCTCGCGGCTGAAGCCGGAGCGACGGTGGCCCACAGTCCAGAAGACCCGTTTCGGGCTCGTGACTTTTAATTTCCTCAGCGAGGCCGCCGTATTTGGCACCCAAACACCTGGTGCTCCTTCCCGGCCTTGATGGGACTGGAGAATTATTTGTCGATTTCATCGCGGCTCTACCTGAATCAGTGGTCGGGAACAATGAAGGCACTTGCGAAACCTTGGCTTTTTAAACTGAAGCCGCCTCGCATCGCCTCTTGCTTGGTCCCGGGCCAAGGCAGCAGACGTTTACCGCACGGTCAGATGGAGCGGCGTGGGCAGGTCACGGCCTGGTCCGCAATATGTCTATCTCACACTACTCCTTTTCCTGGTGATGTTGTTGGCTTGGTGGGCTGGCAGCGTTACTGTGAATCCGTATTTCGGGCGCGTACTGTTCTATGCTGCGACCGCTTTCTGCTGGGGGGTTGAGTACGCATTCGTCTGGCCGATTGAGAGATGGAGGAATGCCAGCGCTCGGTGGAGCGTTCGCGCCTTCGCTGTCGCGGCAGGCGTTGCTCTCTGCACAGGCACGCCGCCACGCCCCTGGCGGATTCCTCTGGTGGCCGTTTTTGTCGCTGGCTGGGGACTTCTTGAACTCTCCTTGGCTCGTCGAGCGGCTGCCGCAGCCCGGGCGGAGTAATCGTCGGGGTCATGTCTCCCGTGCTCACGGTCCTGCTTGCGGTTTTAGTGTTACTGGACGGGATCAGCGTGTCGAAATATCTCGCTAGCTCCTGGTAAACGTCACTGATCCGAGAGGCATTACTTGCGGGTTGCCCGCTGACCGACCGGAATGCTCAAGTCAATCAAGGCGACGGACCAACGACAAATCCTAGGCGACCAGGAAGGACCGACGGGACCACACGGTGCTCAAGTCTCTTGCTAGACTGTCCTCGATATGCATTCTACGCGCGCCGCATACGACGAGGTGTACGCCTACACGATGGGCCGCCCTGGGTTTATCCTGCAGCACGTGGTGGACGCGTTCGCCGTGCAAACCGCCAACGACGAGAGCACGCCGATCAGCGTTGTGTTCGGGTTGGTTGGCCTTTATCTCCACGTTGAAAAACAGTTTTCAGGCCGCCGGGTCCAGAGAATACACATGGAGCTTGGACGTAGGAAACGAGAATGGCCGCGCGTCTATCTGCCCGCGGATCGGGGCAGCATGACGGTTGCCGATGTGCTGGCGGCATCTGCCGGGCCTGAGCGTGACATGGCGATCGACAATTGGTGCCGATCCGTGTGGACCGCTTTCGGCGCCAATCGCCAGACTATCATCGTCCTCTTGCGGGAATACCAGATCACGTAGTCAGAACCGCTTGGGGGATTACTGAGATCCGTGACGCCTGGATCCTCGGCAACCCTTACCTTGGGATTACTTCCTGCTTGCCGTCATCCAGTATCAGTCCAAGCGTGGCTGGAGCTGCACCTTCACACAGAGGGACTTCTGGTGCGCACAGTGGAATTCACATCTACTGGTGCCGGATATATGGACATTCATTTTGTGTGAAGCCGATCTCTCAGGAGTCGGAGCCTCAATGCTGCACGCATATTCTCGGTGTTACTACCAATTGACGCTACGGCCTCGTTCGACGGCCTGGGATGAAGACGTAAGCACCTTCTTTAACGAAGAGTTAAGACCAGATGCAGTGCCCGACTCTGACTGAATACGAAAAAGTCGCGCCGCTGAAACATCGGTATGGCTTTTGAGGATATGTACATTCCGGTAAGCAAGTCGGAGCAGATTCATGCGTGGTGGATTCCCGCATCCTCTCCCTCAAGCAGATGGATGTCATTGCGCTCCACGATTCGACTGCCAATGCGCTTGTCAGACTGAGTCAAGACCACGCCTTCCGAAACTTCACCGTTCGTGAACAGTCGCTTCTCGCGAATGCGATTCCGATAGAACGCCATTCCGAGCCAGTTCAGCGTGGGCTGCCATAGGGAGAAGTGAATTCTCGCAATGATCGGCGCGGCGTATTTCAAACTCGGGCAAGCACTGCAAGGGAGACGCACGTGTCAGCCCCGCCCATGTGTGGGTTCTTTGCACTCTACTCCTGTCGCAACGCAACCACTGGATTCAATCGCGAAGCGCGCAATGTCGGTGGTAGCGCGGCGAACAAGCATACCAACGTCAAACCGAGCAGCGGAAAGATCTCGGGCTGGATGCGCTTCTTTCGCAAGGAAGAGCCTCCGCTCCGGGCTACCTTCGACCTTGAGGGAGATTTTCACGAAGACATACGAGGGACGGTCATCCGCCTCTCGAACCCGAACCCGTCCGAACGATTCCCCGAGGAATCTCGCACGGCGGGATGCATGCGTTCAGACATGGCCGAGTGAGCAAGATGCAGGACGAGGGCGTGAGCGAGAAAATCATCCAGCTTGAAATCGGTCACAGCAGCCTGCGGATGACGCGGCGATACCCGCATTTTTCTCCCGAAAAACGCAGGGCAACGGCGGAGGGATTGGCAATCTGATTGTCCCAAATTGTCCCAATTTGCCGCTTGTAACCCCATGAGGTATAGTGGTTTATCCGGCTGAAACGATGGGCGTGTAGCTCAGCTGGGAGAGCACCTGCTTTGCAAGCAGCGTGAAATCCCAAACTAAATGGCTTTGCTCGTGTCGCTTACGCCCGAAAAAGCCGCCGATTCCCACTTCTCAAATGTCCCGAAGTTGTCCCGAAGACCCTCGGGAATGTCTCTCGTATCAGCAAAGAATATATACGCGAAGGCGAGAGCTTCGTCCGAGCGACACTGCGCCCCACTTCTTTGGGCCCATTCGGCAAAGTGGTCGTGGAAGACAAGGTAGCGGAGAGGGTGGGATTCAAGCCCGAGTAATCGGTCGTCGCCTGTCGTCCATTGTCGTCTGGAAACCTGTACAAATAAAGGGGATTTGCGATTTGAAGATTTGGGCTCTTCCGAAGCGGCGATTTTGAAGTCGCAGATTTCGCGGCCAAATTCATTTTTTTGGCTGTGCGCATTGTCATTTTGCCCAGCATGTCGCCGTTTCCCGTAACGCAGCCGCAACTGTTTTGGCGCAGGAGTGTTTGTCAATGTAAGAAGGCAGCGGCCTTCACAGACGGTTTTTCGGATCTGCGCTCGCTGTACAGGAAAGGATGCTGCTTTTCTCACAAACGTTAGCCATCCTGCAGTAGCAAACCATTTTCGGATGCTGCGGAATCTAATTTACTTAGCGCCTGGCGCCTTTTACTGTTCTGGAAGTGGGAGAAATGGGATGAATCCAATAATCACCAGAAAACTAGCGACAGCCTCGCTGAGCCGGGCAATAGCGCTATTGCTCGGTGCCGCTCAAGCGCTTGCAGGCGGGGCACAGGAAACCGCAGTGCAGGGGAGGAAGGCACAAGTTGAGGCGAGACCGGCGGCGGTCCCGGCGCGGGCATTCGCCTATGACAGGAAGCGCGAAAGCGTACTGCAAGGAACGGTAACGGGTTACACGGAAAACGGGCAGATCGCGCCGACAGGGGCGCACGCTACTGTGCGAACCACGAGCGGCGAGGTCGATGTACATCTCGGACCCGCTTCGTACCTACAGGCTAAACACTTCTCTCTGGCAGCCGGCGAGCAAGTGAGATTTGTCGGTGTCCGGGCAGTGGTGAACGGCAAAGACGTGTTTTTGGCACGCATCGCGCAGAAGGGGAATCAAGTAGTCACGATTCGATCGCCGCGCGGATCGCTTCTGGCGAATAGTGCGGCGCGCCTCCTGACCGAGGCCGAGCGCGCGCAAGTGAAGCAACAGGGCGGTGCGCGATGAACGCACGCACTGGGAGTACGGTCTCGCGGGTCTCGATTGTTTTGGCGCTGTTTGCCGCGGCTTGCGGGGGCGGTGGCGGCAACAATGGCGGCCCACCACCTCCACCGCCGAAGTTTACGAACGCTAGCCTAAGCGGGCAGTACGCGTTCTCGATGAGCGGTACGGAATTGTGTGCGGGACAAGGCAGCTTGTTCGCCCGCACCGGGACGTTCACGGCCGACGGCCACGGAAATATCACGAACGGCCTGGAGGACGTGAATATTTGTACAGGAACGGACATTCTGCAGTTTACCGGCGGCAGGTATTCCATTGATGCGGACGGGCGTGGCTCCTTGAGCCTGACGAACAGCACCGGCACGACCAATTACAGCATTTCGCTGGTTTCCTCGGCGCAGGGCACCGTGGCGCAAACTGACGCGACCGTGACGGCGAGCGGCACGTTTCAAAGGCAGAATCCGGGGAGCTTTTCCAATGCGGCGATTGCCGGCGGATACGTGTTCGATTTCAAGGGTGTGGAAGTTGTGGGCACGACCGTTGATCCGGCATCGATCATTGGCCGATTTGACGCGGATGGCGCGGGCACCATTGTGAATGGGCTGTATGACTCGAACATCGCGGGAACGTTATCAGGACAGCAGACCTTTCCGACAGGGACGTTCTACCGGATGGACACGAACGGCGACGGCACTGCGTTTGGACGCGGTACGGCGAATATCGCCGGGCGGAATTTCGCCTTTTATGTCGTGGACGCCACCCGCATCAAGTTCATTGGGACGGATTTCCCTTCGGAATTGTTGGGAGAGGCGTTCGCGCAACAGAACATCGCGTTTAATGACAGTTCGCTCGTCGGGAACTACGCGTTTCTTATTGATGGTCTGAACTCAGGTTCGCTCATCGCCACGTCTGGACGCTTCACGGCGGACGGGGCGGGGAACATCGCCAATGTCATCGCCGACGAAAATCACAACGGCGCTGTTACGCTGCTGCCCGTGGGAACGGTGACCGGGACGTACGCGGTCGATGCGAATGGATTTGGCGGTGGATTGTTGCAGTGGACGGACACAACCGCGGGAACATTTTCATTCATTTTTTATCTGATCTCGCCAACGCAAGCCGTACTTCAGGAGACGGACTCGGGCATCGTCAGCGACGGGCTGTTCACAGCGCAAACGGCCACTCCGATCACCACGGCGTCGATGGCGGGCGACTACGCGTTCGTGTGGACCGGGGTCAACTCCAGCGGCGATGAGACAGATTTCGCCGGGCAGTTGACATTAGATTCGTCCGGCGGCTTCAGCGGGTTGCTGGACTCGAATCGCTTCGCGACGACAACGAGCACGCAAGTTTTTGACGCACTGATTAACGGCAACCTGACATTGAGCGGAAACGGACTGGGCGCCAACACACTCAACGTCACGGAAGTCAGCCCGGCGGATACGTTCCATTTCACCACCTACATTGTCGACCAAAACCGCATTTTTGTGGTGTGCACGGACACTAACCGCGTTCTCTCAGGCACGTTGACGCGGCAACCTTAGCCGCCTGCGAACCGACGTCACTACGCCGCGCACAGCTCAGTATGTAGGGCAGATGGTGCTGAGAATGGCGAAAGTCTTAGGGATCAAGTGGTTGATCGCCGTGGAAGACCTCAACATCAAAGGACTTTCGCGAGGAATATTGGTCGGCCCGGTCCACGACGCCGGATGGAACTCTTTCTTTGCCAAACTCGCGACCAAGGGTGTCTTTTGGGCCTGCGGCCCGCGAGACCTGGCTTTCGAGGTACCGCATGTGGGAGTCGAGCACATCGGCGTTGACCTGATCGATGAAGCGAACAGAGGCTGGGAGTTGATCCACGAACTCGCCGAGAATGTGCTTGTAGTTTTTGTATGTGGTGT
>Ga0209153_1001007_pt1 | contig 10604 bp, 10 predicted proteins | sample GraSoiAngelo_120_FD_185877 | JGI IMG/M metagenome (GOLD analysis project Ga0209153, IMG submission 185877) | Grasslands soil microbial communities from the Angelo Coastal Reserve, California, USA - 14_0919_09_20cm (SPAdes) (version 2) | ecosystem: Environmental > Terrestrial > Soil > Grasslands ...
AAACGGAGGTCTTCACCCGGTTGACGGCTGAAGACCGCCTCTTGCCAATCTTTGAAGGACTCAACGCACCTGTGGTTATCTGTGGTCATACCCACATGCAGTTCGACCGAATGATCGGAAGAACTCGAGTGGTGAATGCTGGCAGTGTGGGGATGCCGTTTGGAGAACGGGCCGCGTATTGGCTCTTACTCGGACCCGATGTTCGACTGCGCCGGACACTTTACGATTTTACCCAAGCCGCGGAATCGCATTCGGGGCACGGAGTATCCCCAGGCGGAGGACTTTGCCGTGCAGAGCGTGCTGACACCGCCCTCGGAAGAAAAAATGCTTGAAGCCTTTACGTCAGTTGAATTGACACCGTAAGGGCCGGTGTGAAACACACGACAACGTGACTACTCGCCACAGACCACGAGCCACGCTCGCCTCCCGCCCGCCTAAGGCGGGCGGCTTAGCTCCGTCTCGTTAGGCCAATGAGGCCGCTCGTGTTTTGGTAGCTGACCCCAACTGATTCTCGCGAATGATGGATCCCCCAATCAGAAGTGCTCCTGCTCGCGGAACCATTGAGTGCGCTTGCAGATCAGCACGATTTACTTCGTGACCGCCGCTGAATCGACTCAATCGAACGTTCTGAAAACCGGTGCGAGCCAGTGAAACCCTTGACCTGCTGCTCCTGCACTGGGGTTGCGATACGATCGTTAATTCCGCTGAGGAAAAACCCGCGTATGTTCAAGGAGTGCGTCTGGGCCAGGATCGCTCCAAGCCATTGCGCGCACTTCGCGCCGCCCGAGATGCCAGCAAACGCCACCGGCCATTGGGCCGACTTTGGCCAATCATGATGCACGACGTCCAGCCCGGCCGCCAGAAGCGCGAGTCTCCAATTTAGTGAGTCGTTCCGAGGGCGGACCGTTGCATCGGTGGCGAGCACCATCCAACCTTCCGCTGCGGCCGCGGCGCGATACGACGGCGCATCCGAAGGACCTGTGTGGCCGGGATCCTTGGTCGCGGTTACGATAAGAATTGGCCAAACTCGGCGAGGGTCGAAGTTCGGTGGCAGGAGCAAAAAGAGACGACCTGTGGTTGGAACGGGATTGCCGTCCTGCGTCGCATATTGTTGGTAATACTTGGGAACCGGAAAGCGCACGTCCGCGGTTCCGGATTTGCCGGGGCTTTGCGGCAAAATGGCCGCCGTGCTTTCAAGCCTTAGAACCGATGCCATCGCCACTGGCAGCAGGATTCTGAGCGACAGGCAAACAACTTCACGCTGCTCGCCAATAATGGCAACGTTCGGGCTCTGGGGACCGGGCGTCCGATTCTAGCGAGGCACTTCATCCACCTGCGAGTTAACAATCGGGTGTTGCACCTGCAACATCAAATTGTCAACTGGATTGTTGCGGATTGGTCTTTCAATAGGAGGTCTGGGTGCGCGTGACTAGCACGCGCATGCCGTCGATCTCAGAAACGACAATTGGCGTTTCGGCGGAAATAAATTCGCCGGCAGTGACGACATCAACGACCTGATCGCCGAATCTGCCTTTTCCACTTGGGCGCAGTGTTGTCACGGCCAGGCCTTGCGTCCCGGGTGCAATGGGCCGGCTGGTGACGAATTCTCGCGGCGCGCTAAAGGACGGCCCGGAAGGATTCGCGGCCATTAGCGCGAAACGGCGATAGAAACTGGTGCGCGGCAGATAACGCGCGAGCAACGCGATCACAATCATCGAGGCGATAATTGCGATCGACAGGTTCAGCATCGGGACGAGCAACATTTTGGTCGAGGGAACGAGCGGCTGATCGGGATAACGATCGATCATGGCCCAGAATAACGACGCGAGAATAAGGAAAGCGCCAACCACACCAAAGATGATGGTGGAGTGGGCGAAGAAGAGCACTTCGATCAGGACGAGGGTAACGCCGAGCACGAAAAATACGGCTGCTTCCCAACCCGCCAGACCGGCCAAGTAATGGCCGAGAAAAAAGAGGACGAAACAAATTCCCGCCACGACGCCGGGCAATGTCGCGCCCGGAATTTTGAACTCGAGATAGGCGCAAACAATTCCGAGCAGCAGGAGCAACGGCGCCAGCGCAGTGATCCAAAAAGCGAATTGTTCGAAACCGGTCGGCTGTAACCGGACGAGCTGACCGCCGAGCTTCGCTTTTTTCGCAAGATCATCGATGGACTGCGCGATCCCATCTGCCAACAAGGGCCGCCCGTTGATCATCTCGCTCGCTTCCTGCGCGTTCAGGGTAAGGAGCGAACCTTTCGCGTGCACCACACGGTCGCCGATTTTCACTTCCTTTTCCTTGTTCATGAAGGCCTCGCCGAGATCGGGATTGTGTCCGTTGCGACTTGCCATGCTGCGAACGAGCGCGGAAAAATAGGAAATAGTTTTGTCGCGTTCCGTTTCGGGTAAATCCTGTCCGGTGGAGAGAACAGGCGCGGCGGCGCCGATGGCGCTGACTGGCGCCATATAAATATGTTTGGTGGCAAGGGCAATAAGGGCGCCAGCCGATCCGGCGTTCGAATCGATAAAGGTGTAGGTGGGAATAGTAACGCGATTGAGTGCGCCGGTGATTTCCTCGGCAGAATCGAGGCGCCCCCCGTAGGTATTCATTTCAATCACGATCGCGCTTGCTTCGGCCGATTCCGCCAGCTTGATTCCGCGCCGGAGAAAAAGATACAGCGCTGGCGAAACTTCGCCTCGTAGCGGGATGATAACAGTATCGCCTTTACGAATGATTTCGCGCGCCTGCACGACCGGTGCGAGCATCGCGATGCACAGCAGCATCGGGGCGATTTTGCGGAAAATTTGGAAGCCGCTGCTCACGCGCTAAGTTTGCCACGGTAAGCACTCTGGAACGAGCGAAAAATGGCGATCCCGTCGGAAACAATCGAGCAAGTTGCGGCCGCGAACGACATCGTGGAAGTGATCGGAACGTATTTTCCGCTGAAACGGGCGGGCGCAAGTTTTAAGGCGCTCTGTCCGTTTCATCAGGAAAAAACGCCGTCCTTCACGGTCAGTCCGCAACGCCAGACCTTTCACTGTTTTGGGTGCGGCGCGGGGGGCAGCGTTTTTCGCTTCGTGATGGATTACGAGCATCTCGAATTTCCCGTGGCCGTGCACAAGCTGGCGGCGCGGGTTGGAATCCCGATTGAAGAAGAGCGCCGCAGCGAAGATGAAACGCAGCAGCACGAAGCGCGGCGTTTGTTGCTGCGGCTGCACGCCGAAGCGGCGGAGTGGTTTCATGAAAACCTGCTCAAGCGCGACCTGGGCACGCCCGCGCGCGATTACTTAAGAACACGCGGGATAAGTCGGGAGGTCGCGAAGTCGTGGAAACTCGGTTACGCGCCGGAAAGTTGGGACGCGTTTTGCCAATGGGCGAGCAACGAAGGCTATCGCCGGCGGGAACTGCTCTCGAGCGGGCTGGTGAAACTGCGTGATGAGGAACGTGGTGATGGCGAATTCTACGATCGCTTTCGCGGTCGCCTGATGTTTCCGATCTGCAACGACGTCGGCGAAGTCATCGCGTTTTCCGGGCGCGTTCTCGCCGCTGATGCGACGGCGGCTAAGTACATTAATTCGCCGGAAACGCCGCTCTTTCGAAAAGGTCGCGTCCTTTTCGGACTGCATAAAACGAAACGAGCGCTGATCGATGCGGATTGCGCCGTGGTTTGCGAAGGACAGCTCGATTTAATCACGCTATTTGAGGCGGGAATTCAAAATGTGGTCGCGCCACAGGGAACGGCGTTCACGGAAAACCAGGCGCATGTGCTGAAACGCTTTGTTCGGGAAGTGGTTCTCTGTTTCGATTCTGATACGGCCGGTCAAAACGCGGCCGAGCGTTCGCTCGAAGCCTTGCTACAAAATGATCTGGTGGTGCGAGTGGCGGAGATGCCCGCGCACGAAGATCCGGATTCGCTGGTGCGAAAGTCAGGCCGGCAAAAATTCGATGAGCTGGTCGCGTCGGCGCCGGATTATTTTGATTATTGGATCGAAAAAAAAGCTGCCACTACCGATTTGAATTCACTCGGCGCCAAAATGCAGGTCGCGCGTGAACTCGCTGCCAGCATCGCCTTTGTGCGCGACGCGGTGATGCGTGGTGAAGTAATGAACAAAATTTCCGCCCGGCTTGCCATTCGCGTTGCTGATTTTGAGACGCTGGTTAAACGTGGCGAGCCCCATCGGCAAGGTGACGCGAATCGTGTGCCGCCGATCTCTGCTCCGTCACACGACGTTGCAATGCTTTGTCTGCTCGCGCTGCGGGACGAAGAGGCCCGTGCGTTTTTACTCGAACAAAATTGGCGCGAAGTACTGACGAGCGTTCCGGGCGCCGATTTGCTGACAAAAATCCTCCAGGCTGACCTTCGTCCGGCCGATCCAGCCTCGTTAAATTTGTTTCAAACAACTTTGTCACCGGCAGAGGAGTCACTCGTTTCCTGCTGGCTGTTGCAAAAAATGCCGGCCAATCCTGCCACGGTAGCGCCTGAGTGGTGGAATGGTCTTCGACAGGCGATTTTGCGGCGCGAACTGGCAGCGGCGGAAAGCCGGTTGCGCCTCCCCAATTTGACCACCGGCGAAATTATGCAACTCCAGAAACAAGTCCTTGACCTCCGAGACCAACTCCACGACGTTCCTCGGTTTTCGCCCGCCCGTGCGCACGAGCCTTAAAATTTCGGATATTCCAGCAACAGCGGGCACGAGATTCTGACGTTTCCCCGTGGCCAAGAAATTAAAACCTAGCGCGCGGGGGCGGCCACACTCCAATGGTAATTCTCGGCACGCAATGCCGCCGCGAAAGGTAAAGATCAAAACCGTACCGCCCGTCGTGGCGAGAAAGCGAGGGCGCCCGCGAAAAATTCAAGTTGCGGTGTCGCAGAAGAACTTGATCACGCGCCACCATGAGGAAACCAATCGCGTCGCCCTCGCGCCGGACGATATGCAAGGCCGAATCCGGGAGCTGGCCAAGCTGGCAAAGGAGCAGGGTTACGTCACGTTCGACGATCTCAATGACGTGTTGCCTGAAGGGGTGACGGACGCGGATGAGCTGGATGCGATTCTGAGCCAGCTCCGGAAAATGGAGATCGATATTATCGAAGCATCCGAAGTCGATCGTTTCAAAGAAGGCAAAAAAGAAACCGAAGAAGAAGAGGAAGAGGAAAAGCCCGAGACCCGCTTCGAGATTCTGGACGATCCGGTGCGGATGTATCTTAAACAGATGGGGCAGGTGCCGCTGCTGACCCGCGAACAGGAAGTGCAAATTTCAAAGCGAATTGAGGAAGCCGAGCATCTCGTCCAGCAACACATCAACCGTTTTGGGTTTACGGGCAAGGCGCATCTCGATTTGGCGCAGAAACTAGCCGAAGGACACGAACGATTCGACCGCGTGATTCTCGACAAAAAAATCGAGAGTCGGGAACGCTACATGAAATTACTGCCGCGTCTTTGCCAAAAAGTGGAGAAACTCGGCAAAACGACCACGACGCAGTACGCTCAGATGCGCGAAGCATCTTCCCGCACGGTCAAGGCACGGACGAAAGCATTTGAGCGTTCAATCAATGCCCTGCAACGGCTTTATCCACGGTTTTATTTCAAACAAAAGGTGACCGAAGAATTCGTCCATCTGGCAGATCAGCATTTCGCCTTGGTGATGGCGTTGAAATCTGAGCGCCTCAAAGCCGATCACGGCCGCCGCCGACAACTACCGAAGATGGAAGAGCTGGACCGCGCGGCCTGGCTCTCCGCGGAAGAATATCTCGAGCATTATCAGGAGCTGAAAACATGGTTGCGCAAAGCGTTGCGTGCGAAAACCGAAATGGTGGAAGCCAACCTGCGCCTCGTCATTTCCATTGCCAAGAAATATACCAACCGCGGTCTTTCTTTCCTCGACCTGATCCAGGAAGGCAACATGGGCCTGATGAAAGCAGTGGAGAAATTCGAGTATCGCCGCGGCTATAAATTTTCCACATACGCTACCTGGTGGATTCGCCAGGCCATCACCCGTTCCATCGCCGATCAGGCGCGTACCATCCGCATTCCGGTGCACATGATTGAGACGATCAACAAATTGATGCGAGTGCAGAAACAGTTGGTGCAGGAATATGGACGCGAGCCGACTCCGGAAGAAGTGGCGGAGGAGATTTTGCTGCCGGTCGATCGGGTTCGAGCGGTCTTAAAAATGGCGCAGCAACCAATTTCATTGCAATCGCCGGTCGGTGAGAGCGAGGAAACCAATTTCGGCGACTTCATTGAAGACAAAGGCGCTGAAAATCCGAGTGACGTCACTGCGATTGTGCTGCTGAAGGAAAAAATTAAAGACGTGCTTGAAACGTTGACCGAACGTGAGCGGCAAGTGCTGGAGCAGCGCTTCGGGTTAGTCGACGGCTATAGTCGCACTCTTGAAGAAGTCGGTCGGCAGTTTCGCGTCACTCGCGAACGGATACGACAAATCGAAGCCAAAGCGTTGCGTAAAATGCGGCATCCTACCCGCATCCGCCAGCTGGAAGGTTTTCTGGATGCTGCCGAGGTTTAGCAACCACGCGCGCCTGAAACATTGGGAAGATAAAATCGCGTGCGAATTCCTAACCAGAGATTTTCTTTGGCGACTGAACGCTCAAGGATTGCTAATGAAATCCCTGCTGCGCTGATTTGCAATGGCGAAGCTTGCCCTGACCTGCCGCTGACGCGTCTTCCTCTCCCTGAGGGAGAGGATTTGAGGTGAGGGCCGAGTTTTCGTAGTCCACGCAAAGGCGTTGTATTGAGATTACGTAGGGTCGCCGATTACAGTAGCTTATAGCCGAAACTTTCGCTAAAATTCTCGGTTAAATTAACGGACATGAATCGCGAGGAAGATCCACCACTCTGGGATTTGCTTGGCCGCTCAAAAGGGCCGACACCCTCGCCATTTTTTGCTCGCAATGTGGTCCGGGCCGTGCGCGCCGAAACGTTGGAAAAACATGGTTTAATGGCCTGGTTCAACGTGCCCAGGCTGGTGCCGGCATTTTCAGCTGCCGCTATCGTAGCAATAGCGGTGTTCACGTTCCAAGTGTTGCAGCCTCGTCATCGTTCACCTCACCGTGGTTTAACCTCGGCAGAGGTCCAAGACTCAGAGGTCGCCGCTGATCTCGATCTTTTGGCGAGCAACGACGATGACGATGACACCTCGCTTCTTTGAGTCAGAAAGAAGGATCGTCTTTGGCGGAGGCAACAGCGCGCCATCGGTCTGATTTGTCATCCTAAGCCCACAGACGGCGAAGGATCTCTTATCCGATGACCCAACTGCAATGATGTCGGGCACGCTTGGGATAGAACAGCGTCCGCGGGTTGTAAGAAATTTAGCGCCGGTAGTGATGGTGCCGATAATATATCCGGCGGCCGTGCCACCAATAATAAGGCCGGTAACCGCTACTGTAATAGACAACTGGCCTGTAATAATAAGGCGCGCCGTAAGGGTAGTAACTGTACGGATAATAAGCCGGGTATCCGTAAAAGCCGACCGGGAATCCGAACCCGATGCCGATTGAAACGCCCGCGTTCGATTCGGGTGTCGCCACCGCGATGAAGCCGATCGCAACCAGCGCGATCAGCATGAACTTTTTCATTCCTCCACCTCCTTCTAATAATTTAACCGAAACTAGGAGGCAAAGTTTTGCGGATTATTGTGCGGTAAAATCTGTCGCTTTTTTCGGATAGCCGGTGATCCAAATATCTGGACCGATGCGTTGGTAGCGTGGCGAATCCAATCGCAGCGATCGTTGCGTCGAAGCGGCACCATTGCCCCCAAACGCCAGCACGCCTCCGCCAGTGAAAATCGGAGCAAGATAAATTTGAACTTTGTCGATTAATCTTTGATCCAGGGCCTGACTTAGGACATTGCCGCCGCCTTCAATGAGCACGCTGGTAATCTCGCGCCGGCCGAGATCGCGCAATACCGCTCGCAGTGATTGGCTCCGAAAAACCAGCGTGCGCTCTCTCTGCGAATTTCGAAAAACGGTGGCCTTTTGCGGAAGCCGGCCCGATTTGGTGAGAATCACTCGCCAGGGTTGAGCGCGTCGCGGCCCCCCGCGTAGGGTGAGACGTGGATTATCTCGCCGAATTGTTTCGGCGCCGACAATGATGGCATCGACGAGCGCTCGAAGCTGGTGCGCGTGACTGCGTGAGGATTCGGAAGTCAGCCAGCGCGTTTCGTCTGCCGGGCGAGTCAGGTAGCCATCGAGACTCATGCCACATTTTGCAATTACAAATGGTTCGCCGGTGACGATCCATTTGTTAAATGCCTCGTTCAGCCGCGCACATTCATCTTCCAAAACGCTAGTACTAACATCAATTCCGGCGGCCTGGAGAAGCCCAATGGCACGACCACGATGTTTCGGATTCGGATCGACCGCGCCGATGACTACCCGCCGAACTCCGCGTTGAATGATATAGTTTGCACAGGGTGCAGTTCGTCCACGGGTCGAGCACGGCTCGAGCGTTACGTAAAGGATCGCTTCCGCCGGAATTGGATCAGCTAATTTTCGCAGGCAATCGATTTCCGCGTGATCGCCGCCGGCCCGCCGATGATGCCCGCGCGCGATAATACGATTGCGCAAAACGAGCACGGCTCCGACGGCTGGATTCGGGCTTGTTGTTCCCGACCCCTTTTCGGCCTCGACCAAGGCCGCCCGCATAAATTTTTCGTGAGTACTTTGCTGCGGCACAGGGTGAAGGTAGGTGACCAAACCCACTAGCGGCAACCCAGTAAATCTGCGTCGCATTGGCGCGCGCAATCAGAGCCGACCTACCTGCTACTGTGCAATAATGTCTCATATTTAGCCTAGAAGATCGATCGTGTTTTACGTATAAGTTGTTTAGATTTATGCGATTATGTATGTTAGTTTCGAGCTGGCATTTCGCAAGCTAATGGTATTTGAAGAACAATTTTAGAGAAAGGAATCCAAAACCTATGAGTATTATTCGATATCAACCACCCGAGACCGTGGCGTGGAGCGGACTCAATCGCTTGAGTAATCTGCGCGACGAACTTGACAGCTTATTTGAGATGCCGTTCTGGTCGAATTTCGGCCGGCAATCGCAGCTCTTTAGCGGTTGGTCACCTGCGCTCGATCTTTATCAGAACAATGACAACGTGATTGTCCGGGTCGAATTGCCCGGCATGCGCAAGGAGGACATCGAGATTTCGTTGCAGGACGGAATGCTGACCATCAGCGGCGAACGCAAGAGTGAAACCGCGGAAGGCGACAAAGCCGAGCGGACTGAACGCTATGTTGGCAAATTCCGCCGCAGCATTTCACTGCCGACTCAAGTCGATTCGAGCAAAGTCGCGGCTACTTATCGTGACGGCATTCTAAATGTCACTCTGCCCAAAGCGGAGGAAGCGAAGCCAAAACAGATTCAGGTCAACGTCGCCTGATCAAGAAGGGAAATTATCAATATGAACACATTGGTTCGTGAAGATCGAAATGTCGGCCAGCAACGAAGCGAGCAGTTCGTCACGCCGGCGGCAAGTGTGATCGAGGATGGCGACGCCTACTTGTTAAACGTCGAGATGCCAGGAGTGAACAAGGAAGGGCTCGAAATCTCGGTCGAGAACAATGAGCTGAGGATCATTGGCCGGCGATCATTGCCGGAGATCGACGGAACATTGGTCCACCGCGAGTCGCGTTCGGAAAATTTCCGACGCATGTTCGAGCTCGATCCCAGCATCGACACGTCGAAGATTTCGGCGCGCATCGAGCAAGGAATTCTCACGCTCAGGTTGCCCAAGGCGGAGCAGGTAAAGCCCCGCAAAATCACGGTCAGCTAAACGCGCAGAAAGCGCAGATTTCAAAGGCCGCGCATGGGAAATGTGCGCGGCCTTTTGCTTTTTTCTTGGCGAAAGAGGAAGCGCCGACTTAGTTAGCGGTTGAATTATGCCCGCTAAAACCGCTGAGAAGACTGGCGAAGACAAGGTCACCGCCGCCCGCAACAAAAATCTCGATCTCGCCATTCAGCAGATCGCCAAAGATTACGGAGACGGCGCCATCATGCGCCTTGGTGACGACAAAATCGTCGATATCGATGTGATCCCGACCGGGAACATTTTGATTGATCGCGCTCTCGGCGTCGGCGGATTTCCCCGCGGTCGTGTGGTCGAAGTTTTCGGTCCGGAATCCTCCGGCAAAACTACGCTTACGCTGACCGTGATCGCGCAGGCGCAGAAACGCGGTGGCCTCGCTGCGTTCATCGACGTCGAGCACGCGCTCGACCCGCAGTATGCAAGGAAGCTGGGCGTCAACCTCGACGATCTGCTGGTCTCGCAACCGAGTTCCGGCGAGGAAGCACTGCGCATTTGTGAAACTCTTGTCCGCTCAAACGCGCTCGATGTTATCGTGGTCGATTCTGTCGCCGCGCTGGTGACAAGAGCGGAATTGGAGGGCGAAATTGGCGATACCACCGTAGGCGCGCAAGCGCGGTTGATGAGCGCCGCCTTGCGCAAGCTCACTTCCCTGATCTCGAAGGCGCGGACCTGCTGCATTTTCACCAACCAGATTCGTGAAAAAATCGGCGTCATGTTCGGTAATCCGGAGACGACACCTGGCGGTAAGGCCTTGAAATTTTACGCCAGCGTTC
>Ga0209153_1001008_pt1 | contig 10603 bp, 13 predicted proteins | sample GraSoiAngelo_120_FD_185877 | JGI IMG/M metagenome (GOLD analysis project Ga0209153, IMG submission 185877) | Grasslands soil microbial communities from the Angelo Coastal Reserve, California, USA - 14_0919_09_20cm (SPAdes) (version 2) | ecosystem: Environmental > Terrestrial > Soil > Grasslands ...
GATTTTGAGAAATTCATCTTTTAAAATTTGTGGTACGATTGAAATTACCGTATCCTCTGAAAATAAGCAGCCTCCAAGCTAAACTAATATGGTATCCGAAATAAGCACCACAATTGTCAAAAGGAAAATTTTTATTCATGCCAACACACTTACGTTGTTAGTGAGTTGGTTTGTCTTCAATTTTGACTACATTCTCAATGATGCAGTAAATCTTTTCAACACAGTTGCCAATACATTACTCTTGTCTAGGTATCGCCAAATAATTCACAGACCTTAGAATCTTAAGAAGCAGTGTTGCTTTTTATAAAGTCTGATACAATCGCGGTGAATTCATGTGGCTTTTCTGCGTGTACTATATGAAAATGTAGAACAAAAACATGATAATAAGAGAAATGATAAAAGCAAAGAATAAGAATATCACAAATGTAAACTCACCCCAATGCCCCGCATCCAGCTCTGCAAACACAGCATTCGGGAAAAACGACCTGATCGTTGGGTACACCTATTGTAATAAATCATTCACGTGAAAGTTTCGAGTGACGGAAATCGTTCTCTTCGTTTGCCACCCATTACCTTAGACGGCACATAATTAGACTTGGTTCCAGCTATAAACAAGGCCCTCTTCTTAAAAGTGTGATGAGCCGATTTGAACGGAAATCCTCCCAAGTCATTAAGCGCATCTTCTAACGTATCGAGCGGTATTCTCCACTTGTACAATTTGTTAATAAAAACTGTCTCACTGTAATATCCTTAGAAGTAGAATTGACATGCTTTGAGTCTGCAAACAAAGTACACGATTGCGGCTCATGTTCTTACACCTTCCCTCGAATTAAGTTTAACTGCCGTACCTCTATATCCTCTTCCAAAATCTCGTTAGCAAAACTTTGTTTGGAAACATTGGCTGCGCCAACCTTTTTCATTGCTGCAATGTACGATGAAAAATTGGATGACAGACGGGAGTTCACGGGAGCGGTATCTACTACAATTACTTGGGAGACTTGTGGGTATTGGAGAAGAGCGAGGGTCATTACTACTTTCCCACCCCTAAGTTATATTATCAGATTAAAAAAGTGAGATGGACAAGCTTGTAGAAAAGTGAAGAAAGAAATAAGATATTCACATTGAGTGGCCTATAAGCACTGATCTATCGAGTTTTTGTTGAACGATAAACTCCGCGACGTCACTAGCCATTGATTCGTATGTATGAACTGAAGAATGTGGGCTTTCTCCATGATTTCTCAAATCCTGCAAAAGGCCAATGAACCGATTAATCAATTAACCCGATTCAATCTTCAAGATCTAATCTCTCCTTGTCTCACCACTGCGTAGACTTTTGTATTCAAACTCTGCGTAAATGACTTTGCAAGTGACTTCCAATTCTGCTTTGATCCAAACAATCCATGCAATATAATAATAGGCTGTGATTCTTCTGGTGCTTGCGGTTGCCGCGGGAGATATTCTGTATATGCAATTTGAAGCGGAATTGATTCTTTATGTTGTTTTGAGTGCGAGTCTCTTGTGTATGCATGGTGATTTATAAAGGGATATGAAAGAGTAAGAGGAATCTTGAACGGACGGAGAGCAGATACGAGTGAAAACGTCATTTAGAGATCGGTACACTCATACGATCAAACCTATTTTGAAAACGACGTTGGTAAATCAACTAAATTTTTACTTCTACGTATTCCATGTAATTACTTAGAAATTGCCAAACGATCGAAATAATATTAGCAATATAAACATTTTGCTTACATTACAAAAATGTCCTTTCTAGATTATCAAATAAAATTACAAGAACGTCCTTTCTGAGTAAGATAATCCGCAACTATAAATCTGTAGATTTTTATGCAATCACGTGGTCCAACTTATTAGTATCTCGAGCTATGGATAAAACATCGTTGCCAACAAGCACGTTTCCACTTGATCGCTGATTTTGTTTCCCATACTTTGGCTGGAACCACTTCGTCCAACCACAAGTTATCTCGTAACTGTAGAACCGGGTTACGATGTAAACACCCTGCAAACGAATATATATAATGAGATTCCTGGTGGAATCCTGGTTGGACAATTCATATTTGGCAGGCTGACAACAAAAGATAGATAAATACAAGTCGACAATTATCATTAAAAATATGATTGATTACTCACAGGTTAGCAAAAACTTGATAGGCATAGTGTTTTTTGGGGGTCATATGGGGTTATGTCTATCCCTGCATTAATTTTCTTGTTTAGTAAACTCGAAGACGGACAAAATTTCTCTGCCCTTTTCCTTTTTCCGAACAACGTTACTTTACGGACTATTTTGACATGCTTAACATCTTCCGTGTCCGACTAATCGAGTAATTTGGTAAAATTGTTTTTGGCGCGCCTATGTCCATTACGCGTACATAGCTTGTGGTTGTACAGTGTATCAATATATTCCGCGTCTACAAAGTCCAATGAATCTTTGTTTGTGATCTGGTGAAACCCGCGATTAAATCTTCGTTGGGTCTTCTGCAGGACTTTGGCCTTCTATTTGAAGAATTTAATAATTAACTTGACAACTAAATGAACTTTGAAGTGCTAAATTCATAACAACATAAAACGATTCTCCAAGAAATAAAGGATTTAAAAGAAGAAGGACATGACTAAAGCCCGAACAGCCTATACTCAACTAAAGGGAACTATCTTTGGTCGGCAACCAAAAACAGCTTCTGGCGAAACGATTCATCGGCGGTTTTTCCGTCACGTGTTCCTTTGGGAAATAATATAATGCACGCACAAACATGGCATGCAGAAATAGCACTTATACCGATTTTTTAATCCAACGCAAGGTATTCTCTTTTTCTTTAATGGTTAAGTCGAGGAGCAGATGGCAGATCCGGAGCAGAGCGGCCATATCCCCGGCTTCGCTTTCGGTAACAGAGTTTGAACGTTCACAGCTCCTAAACATATGGTCAAGTAAATATTCAGACCTTGTAGTCGCCCCATTGTTACACACTGAACATTCATTTTGTCGGTAGACCAGAGTTGTCACAATAGACCAATGGATCAATGGACAACGATATCCATTCATTATTGGCCATTGCTCCATTGATCTCAATGGAATTTTATAGTCTTCCATTGGTCCATTGAGTTATCGCCGCAGAAATAATGAAAATTTTAATTAAACATGAAAGATAAATACTTTAACATATTTATAGACCAGTTTATTGACTAATTGCCAATATTAATATTTGTAGAGGCGATTTATACAGGGAAAGTAGCAGTATGACAAATCAATCTTAATATTAATCAAGAATGAAAGCAATTTTTTCCCTTTTAAACACTCTTTGATTTATTTACAATTCTTCTACAAAAAACGGTGCTTCTAATCCTTCTGGAAATAATTTTCCTAATTCCCATTTTGCTTTGTCATCATCTGCTGGATGTATTCCATCCAATTCAATTTCTTCAATAGGTTCATCTTGATCATCAGTTTCACTACTCAACATACCAATCCATCGTGTCACACATGCAGACCACTGAGAACTTGACATTCCCTCAGGTTCACTATCATCACATTCTTCTGGATTCACCACTTCATCATCTGCAATATCTTCACCTGCTTCAACACTGTCATCAATTAAGACCATATCTTGCTCTTTATCTTGTCTTTTTTTTTCTGCCAAAACTCTTTGAGCTCTATTTATTTCACTGCGTAATTGGCTCATTGCTAATACTTTTTCAAGCTAAAAGAAAGAATATATTATAATTCATATCCAAGACATTCTAGACTAAAATTATGTACCATAATAGTGATAATATACGTACTCCGAGACGATTTCGCCGTTTTGAATGCAGGTAACCCATACTTGACCAAAGTCGTTCCACAGAAGCTGAATTAACACATATTCCAAAAATACGGCATGCAACCTTTGCTAGTTGCTCCCCACCATTTCTTTCACAAAAACACCAAAATTTAAGGATATCATTACCAAACTGTTCATACGCCTGATCATCGAAAGGAAAATTTTTTTGATTGTAATCTTCCAATTCAAGCAGGACTTTTCGTGGCTTTTCTTTAAACCATGCTTCGTAGTAATATAAGAGCCATGAGCTCAATTGTCGTGAAAGATTAAGGTAATGGTTACTGAAATATATGAAACGATACTTCGGATGTAAACAAAATGACAACAGAAGTAATGGTTGTTCCCATGATCTCCATCGTTTTTCCAAACGTTCCGCCATGTGATGACTGAATTCTTCATCGGCGTGATATTTGAAGACTTTTATGAGGTAGCCAAAACAGTGTAGAACTTCATGCAGTCGTGCTTTGTCTTTTTGGAGTTGATTAAGCGTGCTGCATAATGGTACTAAAAGACTGTGCAGCTGAAGTAAGTCATTCCAGAACTCATCATTATTAATTACTGCACAAATATTCGAAGAAATTCGCAGCTCATTTCGAGGCGCTTCTTGGTTTTTAGCAATAAGTGTCTACAATCAAGAATTACAAAAAGATATATTATCTTCGAGTTTTAAAATTCTGTATTTTGCATTTATAGTAAAGTTTATTCTACCTTCAGTGCCACTTTTGAATTTAAAATACTCGAGGTACATGCATAGTAGCTGTTCCAGCGTGTCTCACATGGCCGCATTAGCGTGATTGTCTTTTTGTAAATCGAATTCTGTTCATATTTAAGTTTTCCTCTAAAATACGATGATACATTAAAATATGAAACAATAGCAACGGCTTTTTCAGAAACTCTTTTAAATTTGTCAGATGACTTAAATATGTCGGCAACACATAAATTCATTTGATGCGCAAAACAGGGTAAAAATACTTTATCTCGAAGTATTCTACGTAGTCGACGTCTGCAAAATCGTATGAGAACATGAGAAAAAATTTGATAAAATTATAATCAATACATCAACTGACCAACCTTGCTGCAGTGTATTCACCGGCGGAGTCAGTGACAACACAAATTACGCTTAATTCCTTTTCTTGGCTTTTTGCGAGCCATCTCTGAATCTGCTCGATTGCATCAGCGGCTGTTTTCCGTACTCCAGACATATCCTCAGCACCCCACACCAAGCTGCGTCCCCCAGAAGTAATCAGTACTGCACCCAATATCGACTGATGGACTACATTCGTCCATCCGTCAAACGCTATTGTAAGGCCTATTTTGTCGTCTTTTGCGATAAGCTCGATTTTTTCGTGCACCTCCATCGTTGATTCTCGCAGTATACGTCCGGAAAGTGTATTACGTAATGGAAGCGTCAACCCTGGGTTAACAAACTGAAACAACTCTCGTACTTCCTGATTTTCAACCCACCGAAATGCCCACCCACAAGACACTGTTGCACGCAGCAGTAATCGCTCAAAGTGAGCAATGTCTTGAGAAGACAATCGTCGTGGCATGTAATAAAGGATAGTACCAGGTTCGGGTTCGCGATCAGCGAATAATGGATTTGTCGACGGTGGCGCCCATACACTCGTATCTGTGCTCATCCTGGTAGAACCTAGGCTGGAGGAAACTATTGAGCTCGTGGTAATAGTAGGTGGTTGTTCTGGAGCCGGCTCTAATAGTATTCATTAAATTGTCTTATATACTAATATAAATAGCTAAATACAACTATATTAATAAATTATCGTATTTATTATTTATACCTAAATTCTCGACATGTTTCTCTTTGTTTCTCCGTTTCGCTTTTTCTAATTGTTCTTCGTCAAGAATCTCTTTTATCAAACCTTCCCATTGCTGAATGGAGAGTGTTGATTTGAGATTTTCGCATCCTTTAAGGTGAGCACGACATATGCTACGTTTATTTGTCAATTCGGCTACTTGCATAGCAGTACTATCGCTTCTTTCCATGCAAGCTCGACATTGTGCGGCTCTATTTGACTTGTTCTTCATTTTATTTGAAATGTGAAAGTATGGTGTCCACCGGTGGACTGGTTTTCCACCACTATGCGTTCGACTCATTTTGAGTAGAAAAGAAAATGACCAAACACAAGACTAACAAAAGAGCGATGATGATAATGATAATAAAAAATGCACATAAGAGGCTATAAACCACATGCAAACATTATCATGGATAAACATTATTATCATTTTGAATTCCTGATATGGCAAAATTCTTTATTTTATTATTGTTGTCAATCGACTCCAATGGACCCTCAATTGATCCGGTCAATTGACCCAATGGATTTAAACAGCTCATGCGCTATTGACAACAAACTAAATGTTACACCAATGGATAATTTTGTTGTCAATGGACCGTTGTTGGATCACCAATTGATCAACTCCATTGACCCAATAGATTCAATGGATCTTGGTTTATTGACAACAAAAAAATTGTTACACCAATTGACCAACGGATCAATAAACAAGCAATGGATTAATCTATTGGAGACATTCGCCATTAATTTTCAATGGATTATGTCCATTGACAACTCTGGCGCAGTCAGCAACAGGTCCATCTGTTTATGGTGATGTTACAACCATTCCCCATTCTTGAACAATACGAGGATTATAATAGAGCAATGCAGGTGCCACATTATTATTTGCACATAAGGTATGGGCTTCTGCATTGTACTGTTTAACAAACTTGACCACAATATTCTCTCTGGTAGCTGTCAAATGAGCAGTAAATATCAATGATGTCAGTTTCCGTATCTGTCCAGTATAAACAAATTCAAACCCATCTCCAGACCGCGGAAATGGAAACAGATATTGTTTATCTTTCATCTCTGTGTTGCCACCATCAAATTTACTCAGCTTACTCCAATACTCTTGTAGGCTATTACATGCAGCTGTCAAGGCTTTGAAAATACATGCTCCTTTGATCACTTTGCGATTGTCCAGAGACAATGTAAGCACAGTTTCGACTAAACAGTTGACATGGACATGATCAAGGTATACAGCTCCATAGATAGATAGAGACAGTCCAATTAATGTAACAATAAATGCTGGAAAACAGGTGCATGACCACCAGTCGCGTTCTCTTTGAGTATCACACCATCATCCATACGTTAAACTTCCCTGAATCAATGGATCACAACCTCCCATGCCAGCTTCATTTTTAGCTTCACAAAACAATAACACTGCCCGAGTAGGATTTCCAAATGACATGAAATCATAGGTTACTGTGCCATCATTAGATGAAGTATTTTCTGAATGCATCATCGGTTCACATTTCATGCCCAGTAAGCTTTCAAAACAATTGACAAAGGTCCTTCACCGCGTTTGCTCATCAGGAAAGAAATTAGACATAGACAGACACATTTCTGCAACATCACCATAAAACTGATCGGTCACACTGGCATTCACACATTCAACAAGAAACTGATTAAATATGGGATTGTAGAGAACAACAGGTAATTCTCGCTGGGCCTGTCACAATGCAGTCGAATGCTTTCTTACAGGGATGGAAATTCTGTGAGCTTCGCCATCTTAGAAGGAGCCTTAATCTCGCGCATTCTTTTTGCAGTCCTATCGCGCTCCTGATCAATATCCATCATGCTAACATGCGAACGCTTTGCAGAAGCGCTGCCTATAAAGAACAGGAATAAACAGTTAACAAACAGGTGGCAAGAGAGCAATAATGAGGGAAATGGAACTGGAACAGATAGATAGAAAACTTGATAAACACAGGATACTTACTATTATCGCCGCCTGCTGGATGTTAACAGATACGCCAGAAAGAAATCAGTATGTGGATGCAAACAGTGACAGTATGTGTCGTAAGTAATTTACACATTTACATGATCGCAAACAGTAGCATTCTCCCGATGAATTCATAATACAAGAAAACTCGCACCTTACTATGTCTATCCCATATCTACTCTACCCAATATACACACTACTCTACGCCCCAACGTCGAGTCACAAAGTCGTTACCTGATTGAGTACTTGCTGTTGTGAGGGCTCTTTGCAGCTCCTCCACCTGCTTCAAACGCTCTTCCTTCCTATCCTCCAGTTGTTTTTCTCCACCTCCAACGCATCCAGCCGCTTTTCCTCCCGTTTACTAATCGTGCCCTTCCGCTGTTTCGTTCTTAACTCGTCCAACCACTTCCCTTCGTTCTCGTCCTCCTTAAACTCCTGCAACGCCCTCTCCGCCTTCGTTCGCTGGTCCTTGGCATCGTTCAGCTCTTGTCTAACTTCCTCGACAGTCGCCATTTCTTTTTTTCGTTAGTTAGAGAGAGGAAGATGTGCTGCGCGCGATGTGATCTAATACCGTAATATGATCAGTGGCTTAATCAATGACGTAACGATCTTTTCACAATTGCTGCGATTGTCCATTGTATGCAGAGTGACCAATGATAATTGATGCACAGCAACGCGCATTTGTCTATTTAAGCATCATCGCAAGATTTTATTACAGAAACAGCACTAGTTGCTTATTTTAGAGAAAGCACCCACAACTCAACAAATACAAATATCGTTTAAAAACGATAAAAAACCAGACCTACCAATTTCCATCAATAAACTCTTTGCGAAAAATGTTTACATTCACACGTGAATTCTTTTTGGAATATTAATTGGCTTCGTTCTTGGCACGATCTGTAATAGCCAACTCCACAATATGAGAATATTAAATAAGGCTATGAAGTCCAGAAAGTTACCAATAACGAAACGAACAGAGAACAAAATTTATTCGCCAGATGTCGAAACGTTGTGGAGGGATCTAAGACAATTGTACGATACCGATAAAAGAACCGAATCGGATCCAAAATTCTCATTTAACAAAAATGGCGTTCGAAATTTATAAATTACTTAAAGAAAAAGCTGTTGCGGCTTCTACGATAAGAAACTTTTACCTACGAAGAACAAATCCACGGAAGAAATCTACTATGGCAATCCAATGTTGGATCGACGAAGAAGAAGAAAATTCTAAACCACGAAGATGAAAATGAAAAAATAGATAATAATGATAATAATAGTGATAGAAAAGAAGATAATGAAATTTAAATTTGCACCAGGGTGATCAAAGAATAGGTTATACTATTTTTCGTTCTTTTTGATAAATTTCATAAGTAATTTTTTCTTGATTTAGATATTCCTGGAGAGTTTGGGTATCATTGATTTTAAAAATATACGGAGCAATTTTCTCTCCTTGAGCTTTCTTTAAAATGCTTCTAATGGTGCTGTAATTCTTGGGTTCCATAGTGGATTTGATGTAAATTAGTTTCATATTATTATTTTTTTATATAGAGACTAGTGTGTAACCCGTCACTTCGTTGACGGTGTAGTTATTTTATACTTTACATTTATACCTTTTATTATATATAGATTACAAAAAAAAAGGTAGTTTAGTAGAGTAAAGTACAGAAAAGAGAAAAACTAAAAGAGAAGGTTAGAATAGATTAGAATGGCTAGAAAAAAAGAAAACAAAGTTAATAGATGAAGGAAAAGTGAATAATAAGAAAGTAAAAAAAAAGTATTATGACTGTAATACTTCTGGGTATACAATATTTTGAGTATATCCAGCATTTGCATGTTGTCCTGTTGTTAGTATCTTAAGATTTTGTTTAGATGTTGTCCTGGAGCAAGCAACATAAAGCTGGCCATGAGAAAATACAGGTGTGGGCAGATAAATTCCAACATTATTCAATGTTTGGCCCTGTGCCTTATTTATCGTCATGGCAAAAGCAGGTTGTACAGGAAACTGACGTCTCTTAAGCACAAAGGGAAATGTCGTATTAGAAGGTGTAATAAGAGTAATCTAGGAAGAAATGTATGCAATCCTGCATGTTTTCCAGTAATAACTTGAACCTCAATGACATGCTGTGCAAATGAACAGCAAACTAAACGTGTTCCATTACAAAGACCCTCTGAAGGATTGATATTACGAAGAAGTATAACAGGAGCACCTATTTTTAATGATAACTTATGTGGTGGTAACCTGCTAACATTTAAAGAATTTAAAAATTCAGTCGGGTAAATATTTTCCTGATTATTGCCTTGAGTTTCATCAATACTATCAGCACTCAAGTATTCAACTTCTTCACCTGGATATATATTCATGATGGTTGAATTAATTAACTGAACATCTGTATTTTTTGGAGCAAGAATTCCGCGTTGCATTAAATAACTTGAATCACCAGCATGGATAGATATATTTGGATAAACAGAATCTATTAATTCATGTATACTTTGTGAAGTGAGACAAATATTATCTGGAAGTTTAATATAGTTGCCTCTCTCAGCAATCCGTTCAGCACGATCTTCAAAAGCCATTCAGCAAAATTTTGATGTTCAATAGTCTCCCTGCTTGTAGTAAATGCATGTTGACAGTTAATTTTATGACTTTTACATGATGCCACAGGGGAGAGCGTAATAAGCAGGAGCTGATGATATCTTCTCTTCTTCCTTTAGGGACTACTGGCAAAATTTGACAAAAATCACCTCCAAATACAATAACTTTTCCACCAAATGGCTGGTTTTGCAAGTCAGGATCTACTGCTTTCATTAAATCTCTGAGAGTTCGGTCAACAGCCTCTGGTGCAAAACGATGTGCCATAGGAGCTTCATCCCAAACAATAAGACTTGTTTGTTGCAAAAGAACTGCATGATCTGTACCATGTGATATATTACATGGGGCAGACTGCAACAAAACCAGACAAAGTGAACATTCTGTT
>Ga0209153_1001012_pt1 | contig 10580 bp, 9 predicted proteins | sample GraSoiAngelo_120_FD_185877 | JGI IMG/M metagenome (GOLD analysis project Ga0209153, IMG submission 185877) | Grasslands soil microbial communities from the Angelo Coastal Reserve, California, USA - 14_0919_09_20cm (SPAdes) (version 2) | ecosystem: Environmental > Terrestrial > Soil > Grasslands ...
TCAATGCCTTTATTGTCCAATCCGAAGACATGTACGCCGCCCTGAAAATGGCTCTGCACCGTGTCGCCCACGATCTGATAGACAGCGTTGTCCACGCGCTTGACCATGCTCGTCAGCACGAAGCCCGGCTTGACCCAGTTCTGATCCGAGTCCACGCCGATGACGAATTTGCCGTTCTGCTCGGCGGCATCGAACGCGCCGAGACCGGAGTTGCCTGCGGCCGTAAAGATCACGTCCGCGCCCTTGCCGTACTGCGCGACCGCGAGTTCCTTGCCCTTGCCCGGATTGTTCCACGCCACGTCGGTTACGCCGACGTAATTCTCGATCACCTTGATATTCGGATTAACCGCACGCGCGCCCTCTTCGTAGCCTTTCTCGAAGCGATGGATGAGCGGGATGTCCATACCGCCGATGAACCCAATCGTGCCGGTCTGCGATTTGCGCGCCGCGATCATGCCGACAAGATAAGAGCCTTGATGTTCTTTGAAGAGTAGATAAGCGACGTTGGGCAACTGCTCTTCGGGCGGCACAACGCCATCAATGATCGCAAACTTTAAGTTCGGGTAGTCGTGCGCCACCTGTTGTATGACCGGCGTCTGCGTGAAGCCGACGCCGATGATCAGATCGTAGCCCTTCTCTGCGAAGGCGCGCATGGCCGGCTCAAGCGAAGTCGGGTCGCCCGGCTCAACGTCGCGCAGGACAATCGGGTAATCCTTCGCCGCGCGCTTCACGCCCTCCCACGCCGAAGCGTTGAACGAGCGGTCGTCTTTGCCGCCGATGTCGAAGACGATGCCGACGTGAACTTTCGACTTATCATCTGCGCTCGCCTTGCTCAGATTGCACGCGGGCGTCAAGACCAAAGCCAAGACGCACAGCAGGGCCAGCAGGATTGAGCCTGAGAGTTTCATACGATCACTTCCTTAATTAATTTCGGCGGAGTCGGGGCTTCGTCGCCGATTGTGTACGCCCTTTGGATGCGCGGCGCGGCCGTTTGGGCTTGCCCTTCATCGCGGCAATAGAGCACGCCGAGCGCGTCACCTGCTGCCACCTCATCGCCGATGCACGCATTGGCAATGAAACCGATGGCCGGATCGATCTCGTCTTCGACGCGCACGCGCCCGCCGCCGATACTTGCGACGGCGAAACCGATCTCGGCTGCATCCGTCTGCGTCACAAATCCTGCGCGCGGCGATTCTACCTTAACCGCGCGTAAGCCCGAAGCAAAAAGCCGCGCCGGTTCATCGCAGACGCGCACGTCGCCGCCCTGCGCCGCGACGTTCTCACGGAAACACTCAAGCGCCGCGCCCGATGCGAGCGCCTGCTGCACGCGCGCCCGCGTCGCAGCAAGCGCCGCATCACGATCAACCGAACCATCATGATCAGTTAAAGCGACCATACGAGCCGACAGTTCAACCGACAGATCGAGCACAGGCAACGCGCGTGCGTGTCCCTCGCCGCGCAGCAGTTCAATGCACTCCTGAACTTCGAGCGCGTGCCCGACGGCGCGACCAAGCGGTTGATTCATGTCTGTCAACAAAGCTTCGGTGCGAACGCCCGCGCCGTTGCCGGTTGCCACCAAAGCGCGCGCCAATTCACGCGCGCGTGCTTCTTCGCGCATGAACGCGCCCGTGCCGGTCTTCACGTCGAGCGCGAGCGCGTCGAGTCCTGCGGCCAACTTCTTCGACATGATCGAAGCGACGATGAGCGGAATCGCTTCGACGGTCGCGGTCGCATCGCGCAAGGCGTAGAGCTTGCGGTCGGCGGGCGCAAGCTCTGCCGTCTGCCCCATCATCGCAAATCCGATGCGCCGCAAAATCGCTCTGAACTCGTCGAGCGACAGGCGCACGCGATAGCCGGGGATTGATTCAAGTTTGTCGAGCGTGCCGCCCGTGTGTCCTAAGCCGCGTCCAGAGATCATCGGCACGCACACATCGCACGCGGCGACGAGCGGCGCGATCAAAAGCGAAGTCTTATCGCCCACGCCGCCGGTCGAATGCTTGTCGGCTTTCGGCTTGTCAATATCCGAGAAATCAAGCACCGCGCCCGAACGAAGCATCGCCTGCGTGAGCGCCGCCTGCTCGCCTTCGGTCATGCCACGCCAATAGATCGCCATTAACAGCGCGCTTGCCTGATAGTCCGCAAACTCACCCGACACGACGCCCCGCGCGAAGAACTCGATCTCCTCCCGAGACAACTCGCCGCCGTTGCGTTTGTGCCGGATCACGTCTTGCGGGTTGAGCATAAATTCGCGCAATTACACTTTGGAATCCGTTTTGCCGAGCAGCACGACCGCCATCGCTGTGACCGCGCGCCAGTCGCCGACGGCGTCCACGCCTTCGCCGGTCTTGGCTTTGACGCTGACGCAGTTCGTGTTGACCGCGAGCGTCTGCGCCAGTTTCTCGCGCATCGCTTGAATGTGCGGGCGCAGGCGCGGGCGTTCGAGCATGACGGTCGCGTCCACGTTGACGACCGTGTAACCGCTCTGCTGCGCGAGCCAGACGACGCGCGCCAAGAGTTGCAGACTGTCTGCACCCTGCCAACGCGGATCGCGATCAGGAAAATGCACGCCCAGATCGCCCTCGCACAGCGCGCCGAGGATCGCGTCGGCAATCGCGTGCGCGAGCGCGTCCGCATCCGAGTGCCCTTCTGCGCCGCGCAGCGACTCGATGGTCACGCCGCCCAAAATCAAAGGCAGCCCTTCCGTCAGACGATGCGTGTCGTGGCCGATGCCGATCCTGAACATAGTTCAAAGTTCAAGGTTTGAAGTTCAAGGTTCAAAGTCTAACCAACTTTGAACCTTGAACTTTAAACCTTGAACTCTCTAATCATTATTTCCGCCAGCGCCAAGTCTTCCGGGCGCGTGAGTTTGATGTTGCGCGGGTCGCCTGCGACTGCGGTGATACAGACGCCGAGTTGTTCGACCAGCGCGCTACAGTCCGTCGCCTCAAGTTTGTGCGCGCGTGCGCGTTCATAAGCGCGACAGAGCAGGTCGTAGTGAAAGCACTGCGGCGTGAGCGCGCGGCGCATTTGCTCGCGCGGCAACGTGCGCGTGATCTGCTCGCCGTGTATTTCTTTGATCGTGTCCACGACTGGCGCAACGAGCACGGCCGCGCCGCTTGCGTCGGCGGCGCGCACCGTCTGATCAATCTCTGCGGGTGTGACGAACGGGCGCACGCCGTCATGTACAGCGATGATGCCGGCCGTCGCTGCTTGCACCGCTTGCAGGCCGCGCGCGACCGATTCTGTGCGCGTCGTGCCGCCCGCGACGATGCGCGTCAATTTGCGCAGCTTGTACTGTTCGGCAATCGTCAGAAAGCTGCTCGTCTCAGTCGCTGGCAGAACGACGATGCAAGCAGCAATCGTCGCGCACTGCTCGAAACGTCTGAGGCTGTGAACGATGACGGGCACGCCCGCCAATTCAAGAAACTGCTTCGCGCGCCCGCCGCCCATGCGCGCGCCCTGCCCCGCCGCGACGATGATGGCAACGTTCATAAGAACAGTGACAAGTGACGAGTAACAAGTGACGAGCGAGACAAAGTTTTTAACTCGTCACACGTCACACGTCACTCGTCATTGCTGTTACTGCTGTTCGCGCGGGGCAGCCGCGGCGGGCGCGCGTGAATCGCGGTAGGGGCGGCGCGTGCCGCCGTTGATCTGGCGCGCGTCGGTCGTGTGGATGCCGGAGTTCTCCGCGCTCTCCTCGTAGAGTTTGCCGAAGATCATCTTACCGGCGGTCGTCTGCAAGACGCTCGTCACGGTGATGTCGGCGTTCTTGCCGATCATCTTGCGCGCGTTATCCACGACGACCATCGTGCCGTCGTCAAGGTACGCGACGCCTTGGTTGTACTCTTTGCCCTCTTTGAGGATGAAGACGCGCATCGCTTCGCCCGGCAACACGACGGGCTTCAAGGCGTTCGCCAGTTCGTTGATGTTCAAGACCGAGACGCCGTGCAGTTGCGCGACCTTGTTCAGATTGAAATCGTTGGTGACGACGACGGCGTCCAAGTGCTTCGACAACTCAAGCAGTTTCAGATCGACTTCGCGGACGGCCGGATAATCTGTGTCCACGACCTGTATGTCGAGCGCGGGATTCGACTGCAAACGGTTGAGCATGTCTAGGCCGCGCCGGCCGCGTTGGCGTTTGGATGAATCGGGCGAGTCTGCGACCTGTTGCAGTTCGCGCAGGATGAACTGCGGGACGATGATCGTGCCACTCAAGAACCCGGCCTCGGCCACGTCTGCGATGCGCCCGTCAATGATGACTGAGGTGTCTAAAATCTTCATGTCGCGGCGCGTCGCCTTGTCGCTGAAGATGCCGCCCAAAGCTGAGAGGTCTAGGTAGTCGCCCTTGGCCGCGCCGACGATCAAACCGATGTAGGCCATCGGGAAGACCAGCACGAGCATCAGAAACGACTTGGCGTGCGGCGAGACGGCGGGCGACTCCATCGAACCGACGAGCGAGCCGATCAAATACGCGCCGATGATGCCAAGCAGCGAACCGAACGCCGCGCCGATCAGCGTCTTCAAAGACGCGCGTTGAATCCGCATCTCGAAGAGGATGATCGCGCCCGCGATGATCGCGCCCGCCAGTGCCGAGACGTAGCGCGGGCCGGGCACAGGATGCAGCAAGAAACCCGCCACAACGAGGATCGCAACGAAGATAAACCGAATTAGTATGAGGTCAGCCTGCATACGGCGAAGATATTAACATGGCCTTAACGAGCGCGTCACGGAAAAGCTTGAGGCAGGCAGGGTTTATAACTCAGAACAACTCGCCCAACGCTTCTTCGACCGAGCGGACGCCGACGACGCGCAAGCCCAAGAGGCGTTGCAAGCCTTCTGTGTTTGAGGCGGGCATGATCAGTTTTTTGAAGCCGAGCGCCTGTGCTTCGCGTGCGCGCGTCTGCGCTTGCATCGCGCCGCGCACTTCGCCCGTTAGGCCGACTTCGCCAAAGACGGCCGTCTCCGCATCGAGCGGCTGATTGCGAAAGCTTGAGACGATGGCGGCGACGACGCCTAAGTCGGCCGCCGGCTCGTCAATCTCAAGCCCGCCCGCGATGTTCACAAACACATCGGAACTGAGCAGGCGCAGACCCACGCGCTTCTCTAATACAGCGATCAAGAGCGCGATACGGTTGGTGTTGAAGCCTTGCGCTGTGCGCAACGGATAGTTGAATTTTGAATCGGAGACGAGCGCCTGAATCTCCACGAGCAGGGGGCGCGTCCCTTCCATGCAAGCGGTCACGACCGAGCCGGCCACGTTCGTCGGACGCTCTTGCAGAAACATCTGCGAAGGGTTTGCGACGGGCACAAGCCCTGCGCCAGTCATCTCAAAGACGCCTAGTTCGTTGGCTGCGCCGAAGCGATTCTTGGCGGCGCGGATGATGCGGTGATTGTGATGGCGCTCGCCCTCGAAATAGAGCACCGTGTCAACGATGTGCTCCAGCGCCTTCGGGCCGGCGATTGCGCCCTCCTTCGTCACGTGCCCGATCAGAAAGACCGGCACGCCGCGATTCTTGGCGAGCAGCAAGAATTGGCCCGCGACCTCGCGCACTTGCGAGACCGAACCGGGCGCGCTCTCGATCTTCGACGAGAAGACGGTCTGAATTGAATCAACGATGATCGCGGCCGGCTCAGCGCGTTCGATCTCCTCGAAGATGGATTCGAGATTCGTCTCCGACAACAGATAAAGATTCGCCGCCGTCAAGCCGAGCCGCTCGCCGCGCATCTTGATCTGTCGCTCCGACTCTTCGCCCGACACATAGAGCACCTTCAAACCTTGCGCGCTCAATTTGTCCGCCACCTGCGCGATGATCGTTGACTTGCCGATGCCCGGCTCGCCGCCGATCAGTACGAGACTGCCGGGCACGATGCCGCCGCCGAGCACGCGATCAAATTCGGTGATGCCGGACGACGTGCGCACGTCATCCTGCGATTCGATGTCGCCGTATGCGACGGGTTGCGTCTGTCTGAGACGCATGCCGCCACGCGCCGCCGCGCCCTTCGGTGCGACGCGCTCGCGCTCCTCAACGAACGAACTCCACTCGCCGCACTCCGGGCACTTGCCCAACCACTTGCGCTCCTGATGCCCGCAGTGCTGGCAGACGTAAACTGTTCCTTTGGCCACTTAGTTTGTCCCCGTAAAAATCAATCGCCAGCTTGTGAGACTGGCGACAGCACAACACGCTCGGGATCGTTTCGACTGTGCGGGTTATTTTAGCAGGTTCAACAGCAAACCTCACGCAAAGGCGCAAAGCCGCGAAGAAGAATGCAAAGAAGTTGAATGATAATCTCTTTGCGTCTTCTTTTGCGGCTTTGCGCCTTTGCGTGAGACTTCTTTTCCTGCTTCAAAGCAGCGCGCGGATGTTCTCGACGGGCCGGCCGAGCACTGCGCGGTTGCCGCGTTCGACGATGGGTCGTTGCAGCAACTCAGGATGCTTAACCAACAGCGCGATGATCTCTTCATCCGTCAACTCGCGCTCGCCCAGCCGCAACTCGCGGTACTTCGCTTCGTTCTTGCGTAGCAGCTTGCGCGGTTCGATCTTCATCTTGCCGATCAACTCGCGCAGCTTAGCTTCGCCCAGAGGCTCAATGATGTAGTTGATCTTCTCGTACTCGATGCCGCTCTCACGGAGCAGCCGGTCAGCCTCGCGGCACGTCGTTCAGGTCGGCTTTTCGTAAATGGTGAGCTTGTCGGTCATCGCGCATAAAACCTTTCATGGAAAAATGCCGCGCACGCGGGTTGCTTCGGCGACGCGGCCGATGGCGAGGATGTATGCGCCGGTGCGCATGTCGGTCTTGTATTGCGTGGCGGTCGCAAAGACATTCTCAAAAGCCGTGCGCATGGCCTTTTCCAGCGCCTCATTGACCTGACTCTCCGACCAGAAATAGGAGTACAGGTCCTGCACCCACTCGTAATAACTGACCGTGACGCCGCCCGCATTCGCCAAGATGTCGGGCACAAGCAAAACACCACGCTCAGCGAGCACGCGATCCGCGCCGGGTGTCGTCGGCCCGTTTGCCAGCTCAGCGATAATCTTCGTGCGCACGCGCTCGATGTTCGCGAGCGTGATCGAGTTCTCCAGCGCCGCTGGCAACAGTATGTCGCATTCGAGTTCGAGCACATCGTCGCGCGCCATCTCCGTCGTATTCGGCGCACCTTGCACGGCTGAAGTCTCGGACTTGTGGCGCAGCGTAGCTTGCACATCGATCCCTTGTTCGTTGTAGATCGCGCCGCGCGAGTCGGCGATGGCGATAACTTTCGCGCCGTCCTCCGCGACCATGCGCGCGATGTTCGCGCCCGCATTGCCGAAACCATGCACGACCACACGCGCGCCGTTCAAAGGCACACTTTTCACGCGACAAGCTTCGCGCAAAGCGTAGAGACAACCGCGCGCCGTCGCTTCCGCACGCCCTTGCGACCCACCGAGCGCGACGGGCTTGCCCGTGACGACGCCCAATTCCGTGTGCCCTCGGATCATCGAGATCGTGTCCATGATCCAAGCCATCGTCTGGTCGTCTGTATAGACATCGGGCGCGGGGATGTCGCGGTCTGGTCCGATGATGGGCGCGATCTCGAATGCGTAACGGCGCGTCAAGCGTTCGAGTTCGTTCATGGACATGGATTTCGGATCGCAGATGACGCCGCCCTTGCCGCCGCCGTAAGGGATGCCGACGGTCGCGCACTTCCAAGTCATCCAAGAGGCGAGCGCTTTGACTTCGTCGAGCGTCACGCGCGGGTGAAAGCGGATGCCGCCTTTGGCGGGGCCACGCGCGATGTTGTGCTGCACGCGATAGCCCTCGAAGACCTTCACGTCGCCGCCGTCCATCTTCACGGGGATCGAGACGATCAACTGCCGCTTCGCATTCTTCAAGACTTGCCGCGTGGATTCATTTAGCTCCAACAGATCGGCGGCGCGGTCGAACTGTTGTTTGGCGATCTCGAACGGGTTGAGTTCCTCCTGTGCTTGCACGGCAACCATTCAGAGTATGTCCTTTCGCTAAGGGATGAAAGATCGGTTATCAGGCTGTATGCGATCTAAAACGGCGCAGCAAAAAGGGCGACTGCCGTTGCTTGTCTGTCGCCCTCGCTGCCCATCTATTTCTCTTCCGCTGCCTCTTCGATCTCGGTGATGTCGCCTTCAGTGAAGAGGTAGGTGCGCATGTGTTTATTGAAGACGGGACTCATGCGGCGCAGGTATTCGAGCGCCATCATCGCGTGCTCGATCTCTTCGTTGCGGTTGTGTTCGAGGATGCGGCGCAACTGTTCGTCTTTGGTCACCTCGGCGCGCTGGTTGTACCAATCAATGGCCTCCAACTCTTCCTGCAAAGATTTCAACGCGCGCGAGAAGTTGAGCGCTCGCTCGCTCAAGTTGTCATAACCCTCGTGCCATTCGGAGCTAGTCGCCACGCTCTTTCGTCCTCCTGTAAAAATTTTAATGGTTAGCGCCGCACATCCTAACACAAAAGTTCAACCCGCAAATTTAATCATCTGCGGGAACAAGCGACGGCGCGGCGGAGTCTAAACAAACCGCGTCCGCTCCCGCAAGACCCGCCAAGGCACCGGCCACGAGAGAGGACGAAAGAAAATGTTCAATCACTTAGTCGAATCCGGTTCACACCGCGCCGATACCGCGCGGCGCAGCACATTTTTCATCGGCACGCTCATCTGCTACAGCCTACTGCTCGTCGCGACGGGCGTCGCCAGCGTTTACACATACAAGGCGCAACTAGACAATCAGAATCTCGAACTGATCGCGCTCATTAGCCCCGCGCCCCTGCCCGCAGAAAACACGCATGCTGACGCGCCACATCCCGCGAGTGCGCCACGACACGATGATGTCAGCGTGCGTAAAGAGTTCATCGCGCGCCTCGACAGCAGCACCAAGCCGCCTGACATTATCTCGACCAGACCAAACACCGTGATGGAGATGCCGAAGTTCGGCTCAGTCATGCTCGGTGACAGAGACAGTAATGCAGATGCGCCGAGCGGCCCCACAGGCCCGCCCGGCCCGACCGGCAACAATATCGCGTCGAACCAGCCGCGCGTGATCGTAGAAGAAGGAGCAGATGTACTGCCGCCGGTCAAGCCCACGCCCGCACCGACGCCTGCGCCCAAGATGATTACGCTGCCGAGCAGCATCATTAGCAGTAAAGTGCTCAGCAAACCTGTGCCGGTGTATCCGCCGATAGCTATCCAGACGCACACGACCGGCGTGGTCACGGTCGAGATTCTGGTTGACGAGCAAGGGCGCGTCATCTCCGCGCAAGCGACGAGCGGTCATCCATTGTTGCGCGCGGCCGCGCGCCAAGCCGCCCTGCAAGCGCGCTTCACGCCCACCCAACTCAACGGCCAACCCGTCAAAGTCTCCGGCGTGATCACTTATAACTTCATGCTGCAATGAGAGCAGTGGACAGTGGTCGGTGGTCAGTGGGCAGTGAAATCAGTTTTGTTTTTGCTGACCACCGACCACCGACCACTGTCCACTGTATTCGCGCCGCACGCGCTGGCTGATGCCGCAGGTGAGTTCGTAAGAGATCGTGCCGACGGTGCGGGCTAGTTCTTCGGCGGTCAACTCATGTGCGCCATTTGCGCCGATGAGCGTGACGATGTCGCCCTCGGCGATGCCGGGCACGTCTGTTACATCCACGAGCGTCAAGTCCATCGAGATGCGCCCGACGACCGGCGCGAACTGTCCGCGCACAAGCACGCGCCCGCGATTCGAGAGCGCGCGCGGATAGCCGTCTGCGTAACCGATGGGCAGCGTCGCCACGTGCGTCGAACGCGCGGCGGTGAACGTGCGCCCATAGCCGAGCGTCTCGCCCGCCGCGATCCATTTCAGCATCATGATGCGCGTGCGCAGAGACATCACTGAGCGCAACGCCGAGCCATCCGTCTGCGGCGGCAGCACATCGCGCCACAGCCCGTAGAGCACGCCGCCCGGTCGCACCATGTTGCCGCGCGCCGCAGGGTGTGCCCACGCGCCGGCCGAGTTGGCCAAATCTGCAAACGTCGGCGCGTGCCCGCAGGCGCGGAACAGTTCGCACGCGGCACGGAAGCGCGCGGTCTGCTCGGCCGTGAAGCCGTCGCGCGCAGATTCATCGGCCGAAGCGAAGTGCGTCATCAAACCGTCAACGCGCAGGTGCCTCAAGCCAAGCAGCGCGCGCGCGAACTCATTCACTGCTTCATCGCGCACGCCGAGCCGGCCCATGCCCGTATCAAGCTTGACGTGCAGGTCTGCGACGACGCCCGCAGCTTGCGCCGCCGCATCAAACGCGCGGGCCGCTTCAAGACTAAACACAATCGGCACGAGCTTATGCCGCAGACACAACTCCGCCTGTCCGGGCCAGAAACCTTCGAGACACAAGACTGGCTGCTCGATCCCTGCGGCGCGCAGTTCGACGCCCTCTTCCGGCAACGCCACGCCGAACCAATCCACGCCTTCGGCCGCGAGCCTGCGGGCACACGCGACCGCGCCATACCCGTAAGCGTCCGCCTTCACGACCGCCATCACTTTGATTGCCGGCCCGACGACGCGCCGCACCGTTCGCAAATTCGCTGCGAGCGCATCCAGATCGAT
>Ga0209153_1001014_pt1 | contig 10569 bp, 8 predicted proteins | sample GraSoiAngelo_120_FD_185877 | JGI IMG/M metagenome (GOLD analysis project Ga0209153, IMG submission 185877) | Grasslands soil microbial communities from the Angelo Coastal Reserve, California, USA - 14_0919_09_20cm (SPAdes) (version 2) | ecosystem: Environmental > Terrestrial > Soil > Grasslands ...
AGTATCTGGTATAACGCGGTGGTGCGAGGCGATACCGCACCCATTGTGATTGGTCGACGCACCAACATCCAGGATAATTGCACGCTGCACGTGGACGCGGATGCGCCTCTGACGATTGGCGAGGAATGTACGGTTGGACACGGCGCGGTTGTGCACGGGGCAACGGTAGGAGATCACGTGCTGGTAGGCATGAAGGCCGTCGTCCTTTCGCATGCACGTGTCGGCGCGGGTACGGTTATCGGCTCCAGCGCGCTGGTTGGGGAGCGCAAGGTGATACCGGAGGGGGTGCTGGCAATTGGCGTTCCCGCGAAGGTGGCGCGTGACCTGACGGCTGAAGAAGCGCAGCATATCGTGACGAGCGCGGACGGCTATTGCGAGCGGGCCACTCTGCATAAGCAGTCAATCCAGCTGTGAATATTATTGCAACGTGACCACGAATTGTGCCTGCACGGGCGCAGAGTTTGGACGCTGGATGCTCAGAGTGACGTCCCAGGAACCCGCCATTGAAAAAGCCTGGCCCGCACTGAACACGGCCACGTAGGTCGAACTGCCGTCCTGGGCGAGCAGGTCTTTCCGGGCTGTTCCCATATTCATCAACTCCATATTGGTGGAGATGCGCACATGCGCGTCAGTCACCGGGGTACCGCTGTGATCCTTCAAAGTGATTATGACCGTGTTCGATGTATCGGCTTGTGCGGGCGCTACCTCTAATGAGACCGAGAGATTGCCGACCTGCTGCGTCTGGGTAGCCTGCCCGTTCGTGGGATGAGAGCTGATTGCGCCGGTATCGAGCGGAGGAAATACAATGGGTGGCGCGAAGAAGCCCATGAAGGCTGTGCAGAGCAGGACGAAAGCTCCCATTATAGCAAGGATGTGCATGGCGCGTTTCAGACTGCTTTCTGTTTGCTCCAGGACGGAGCGGCGCGTTCGCCTGACTGGCAAATCAGCATTGACTACGGGCAACAGGATCATCTGTCGTCGTAGCTTTGGGAGCAGATAGAAAAAACTATAGCCTGTGAAGATGAGCATCAGGACGAGCAGCAGTATGTTGATCAGCAGCGCTCTACCATAAGGGTCATTCAACCATTGTGAGGCATCGCTGATGGTTGTCTCGATTAAAAACAGTTCGCTAATGCATAGCACGCCGAGCGCGGCCAGCAGCAGGGGCGTATACGAACGCAGTACATTGACGAGTAATTCGCCGTGGGAATCCGACGCTATGGTCGGCAGCAATGGGAGGAGAACGAATCCCAGGTAGGCTGCTCCTCCAAACCAGGCAGCCTGGGCAAGCAGTTGCAGCCAGTTCAGCACAACAGCGCTGATCTGCTGCTGCGCCAATTGCGCTGTATCAGCCGAAAACGCGATGGTGAGCAGGACAAGTCCCGCCAGGATGAGCCAGGCGAGCGTGTGCCAGCGCGGTACAGTTGTAGGGGCGCGATTTATCGCGCCCGTGTTGCCGGATGATTGCGTAGAGGATGGAGCCTCTATGGCCTCTCTATCTGGTTTGGCAGCGTCTTCCTGTACGGTACCTCGCTCCTCAACATCCGCCGAGGCCTCAGCGACTTCCTGACGTAGTTTGCTAAAACGTTTGCTGGACCAGGGCGGGGGCAAGCCCCGCCCGTACCCTATACGGCTTCGCAATCCGCTTCGTTGTAGGGTACGGGCGGGGCTTGCCCCCGCCCTGGTTTGTAATGCCGGGAGATGGGGCTTGTTTTGTCCGCGTGTTGTCCACCAGAGGAAGATCAGCCCCAGGCAAATCAGTCCCATACGTATCAACCAGAGATGGCCGTAGTTGGTCTCAAACACAAGCTGGCGTATTGCCGCCATGTCAATGCCGGGAAGTGTAAGAGCTGCTGTTAGAAGCGCACCGCGCAAGATGAGATTAATGATTTCCCCGACCAGGAGAGCCGACAGGCATAGCCATTGTAATGGTCGTCCCTGTTTTTTCAGGGAGACGATTATGCCACCATCGAGTGATGCACCCACGCCCAGCACGAGCAGACTCTCTATTATCACAATCCCGATCCAGAAGATCAAGGCGAGCGAGGTTAACCATTCCCACATAATGGCCAGGACGCCCTGCAGGTTCAGTTGGGGAAGAATATTGCTGGTAATTGGTCCCAGTGTTGGTGTGCCGGAAAGCCCTGTTACTGAGTAGCCCAGGTTGAACCCGATCAGGCCGTGCGTGGCGTGCCCATCATCCGCGGCGATGGCCGTCCATTTGACCTCATAGCTCCCTTGCGGCAATGCGGATGGCGATAGAAGCGGCGTATCCAGTTCTCTGGCGTTGTTGGCGGGGATGGTACTGCGTCCGCCATCCACCAGGCGCCCACCGGTCGGGCCGCCAGGAGCAAAGGCATACACGTGAGCAATACTGGCAGGGCTGATATCGGCGTTAAAGAAGATGCGTATGGTGGTCGGTGCCGTGCTGATAGTTGAGCCATCCACCGGGTCGGAACCAATGACGAAGGCATGCGCGAGCGCGGCCGGCGCCTGGAAGAAAAATGGCGTCCAGGCCAGCGTGAGTAAAATGCTGAGACTGAGAAGTGATGTCAGCAGCAATCTTAGAAAATGTCTGTGTCGCATTAATTGCCTCGATGGTTCGGTTTGTATGTTCACAGAGATTGTACATCTGCGGGGTAGGACAAGCAAGAGGGAGGGATTGGGATGCAGCGTCTTAGCTGAGGTGCATTATAGCCTTACAAATCTTTACGATGAGTTGTATAATCAGCAGTAACGGTATAGCAACGACGCGTAAGGAAAACGGACCATGCAAAGTATTCAGCAGAGCAATACATCAATACAAGCACGGCGAATTGAACGTATAGGTAATATCCTGGGGAACTTTCTGGTGAACCATTTTGGTCTCGCCTACACGGTGATCTTCGGGCTTATTTTGCTCATTGCTTTCGTAGACCCCATTTTGTCATACTTTGGCCTGGACGCGGTAGCTAAGCCAATGTTTTCCTGGATGCACGTTTTGTGTGCGCAGACACCCTCGCACTCATTCTATCTGTATGGGCACCAGGTCTGCCTGTGCGAACGGTGCTGTGCGATTTATAGCTCGATGTTTCTCATTGGCTTCGTCTTCGTATACACCAAAAAACGACTGCCGGGTATGCGCTGGTGGGGCCTGGTGCTGTTCAGCATACCGATGGCCCTGGATGGGTTCACCCAGATGTTTGGTCTGCGCGAGAGTAACTGGGAACTACGCCTGCTCACCGGGGCGCTTTTCGGCATGGCGGTCAGCTGGTTTATCCTGCCACTCATGCAGCGAACCCTCGAGACTGAAGCTGCGCTTTCCCGGCAGTGGTAGGGTACAGAAGAGCGAAGGAATGAAAAAAAACAATTGGTTACGATTCTGGCCGCACTTCCTCCTGTGGTCACATGTAATCGGGGTGGTCGGATTTTATCTTGTAATATGGCTGCGAACCGCCCCCAATAAAGAAGATCGTGTAAAGAATTTGCCGCCCAGGTCTGAAAATCCTCCACAACCCGTGAAAGGTCCCCTGGTCTCGATAATTGTGCCCGCTCGGAATGAAGAGGACAATATTCGTCGTTGTGTCGAGTCGCTGCTGGAGCAGGATTATGACAACTATGAAGTGATCGTAGTCGACGATGGCTCAACCGATGAAACGCCCGCTATTCTCGATGAACTGGCCAGGTCTCATCCACACCGGGATCGCCTGTATGTACTGCGCCTGCGGGATGACTTGCCGGAGGGTTGGGCCGGTAAACCACATGCTATTCAAAAAGGCACGCAGGAGGCTCGCGGGAAGTGGCTGCTGTTTACGGATGCCGATACCTACCATGCACCGAACGCCTTGCGTTCATCGCTGGCTCAGGCTATCGAGGAGAAAGCTGATCTGTTTACGATAGGCTCGACGCAAGAGCTGCCTGCATTCTGGGATAAAGTTTTAATGCCGATGGTCTATCTCGGTATCAGCATGCTCTATCCGCCGAAACTCGTCAACAATCCGAGGAGCAAAGTAGCGATCGCAAATGGACAGTATATTCTGATTCGGCGCGAGGTCTACGACGCGCTGGGCGGTTACGCGCGTCAAGAGTTACGGGATACCTTGCTCGATGACCGCGACCTGGCGCAAGTCGTGAAAGATCATGGCTACAAACTACGTTTCGTCGATGGAAGCGATCTCGTTTCGGTGCATATGTACAAGAGCTTAGGAGAAATCTGGCGCGGCTGGCGCAAGAATGCCTATCTGGGTAATCGCGGCGGGATCGGCTTTTTTATACTCCAGCTGATCGGGCTGCCCATGGTCTCCATAGTGCCATTTCTCCTCCCACTGCTGGCACGTCTGACAAGCATCCGGCATAGAGGAAGTATTGGCCAGAGAGAAGTGCAAGCCGCGGCCGCTTTAGAATTAACTTCCCTGCTGGCCTATCGTACGTGGCTAAATCAACGTCTACGCGTCCCCTGGCCTTATGCATTGTTGCACCCCCTGGCCGGGGTTATGCTAGAGGGAATACTGGCTCAATCTTCCTGGAGAGTCCTGACAGGCACTGGAGTGGATTGGCGAGGTCGGCAATACTACAAGAGAATCTCCAGCGCCTGATGAACAGGTTCTTACCACTCTTTGTACAGGTGGATAGCGTGCATTTGCACGGTTGCGTCGCCTTCGTCGGTTGATGTCGATGTAAGGCCGTTGGAGTGGCTCTGCTCCTCCTGTTGGGCGAGTTGGTAAGTTTCTTCGGCTTGCACTAAGCGTTCGTATGCTCCCCGCGCTGATTTTTGCGACTCGACCAGTGCCTTATTGGCCTCGGATTGTTTGCGCAGCAGTTCTTCCATGAGTGTACCGCTTAGACCGGTTTGAGCCAGAATAGAGATGCTGGCGGCCAGATCATGGGCGCGGTTGCGAGCTTGCTGCACGCCTGCCTCAGCCTCTTGCCATGCTTCTCTGGCCTCGTTCAAGATTTGAACAGGTGATTTGGCCGGTGGCACGGGCTGAGGGGAGGAAACTCTGTCGCCGGAAGACAGGTCGGCAGAGGAATCATCTGGCGTACTCTGCGTTGGCAGCGCTTCCGTTTCGGTCGTTTTCCATAATCCCATGGCCTCTGCCAGCATTGGTGAAGAGGCTGCTTCTTCTTGCGCTAGCATGGCTGGCGGAGTTGCAGGGTTCATAGCTGGTGACGGTTCTGGTTCAATCAGTGGGGCAGACCCGCTCTCCTCATGACTGCCTCCGCCATCAGTGAGGATGGGTTGTGCTTCAACCGTGGGTGTACTGATATCACGCGCAAGTTGTTCTAGCAGGGAGGCGCCTGGATCGCTCACGACAGGCTCTTCAGTTGGAGTCGCGATTACTACTCCAGCCACCGCTTCTTGCACCTGGGGTTGCTCGTGTGTGGTATCATCCACCTGGGTTGCATCTTGTGCGCGAACTTCACCGGCTTCTGAAGTCACATCCACGCCTTCCGGAGATGATGGCTGCTGTGGTGGTTGCGTTTCCTCCAGGTTGGTTGGTTGCGTAACCGGGCTGGTGTCTCCAGTGTCTGGCTCGGATGCAGGTACGAAGACGGGCGTGACAAAAGGCTCAGGTTCGAAGGCATCAGGTCTGTCCTCCGGTAGTGTGGGTGCAGCAATCTCCGGGTCTGAGGGGATTGTAGCTGGTGCTATGGCTTCAATTCTTTCAGAGGAGGATACTGCGTGAGGCGCGTCAGCCGCTGGCGGCGAAGCGGCTTCATCAGAAGTAGCCTTAGCCTCGGATACAGGCAGTTCGGGGCTGGCAGATACATGTCCGTTTTGCTGATCTTGACTTTGAGTGTTCAGATTGGATTGGAGGAATCCAAGTTCTTTCCGGGTAAGGGCTAAACGATTTTCCAGGCGCAGCACACGCGCTTTACGCCTTTGCAGTTTAGACTGCACACGCCGGAAACGCTCCAGGGCACGAGCTTCTGCTTCCTGCGCATCATGCAGGTCTGCGAGCAAATGCCGCTCCTTTTTCAGTAATTTATGCGCTAAATCGTCGTCTGGCACTGGCTGCCGCTCTTCGTCAGGGTAAATCTTTGGATCATCCATGGTTTTCTCCATTTCATCGACATTTGCATTACGTTCCTTTATCCTTAAACGAAAATAGGGGCGAGTTCTATCGATGTATGAGAATGATGTACTGCTTGTCGAAGAATAAACTCGGCACTAAAAATCAGTCACATTTCAAAGAGATATGTCCTGTCCGCAAATATGGGCAGATAACAGAAAGGGAGACAACACGGTATAATAAGTGAATGACAAACAAAAAAGGAGCACAAGAGATATATGGTTGCTATATCCATACAGATTGAGGGACAGGATGGCCTGACGTGGCCGCGCTGGAAAAAGCTGGTTGCGGAAGTCGAGGCGCTGGGCTTCGCGGGTCTGTACCGCTCGGATCATTTCACGAATGGCAGGCCACCAGATAAAGCCGCCTTAGAGACGATCGTATCACTCACCTACCTGGCGGGGAATACACAGCGCGTTCACTTTGGCCCGCTAGTTGCGCCGCTCTCGTTTCGACATCCTGCACTGCTTGCGCGGCAGGCTGCGGCACTTGATGATTTGAGCGGAGGGCGTATGATTCTGGGAGTGGGCGCAGGCTGGCAGGAACGCGAACACCAGCTTTTCGGTTTTGACCTGGGAGATATACCAACGCGCATGGCTCGCCTGGAAGAGGGGCTGGAAGTGATTACGCGCCTGCTCAAAAGCGATGAGCCTGTAACGTTTGGTGGTCGTTTCTTTCAGTTGCGCGGGGCAACGCTCCTGCCGCGTCCTCAACGCCCTGGGGGGCCGAGCATTCTGCTGGGCGGCAACGGGGTCAAGCGCACATTACCGCTCGTTGCACGCTACGCCGATATCTGGAATGTACTCTCCCTTACGCCGGAGGGGTTCTGCGAGCGTTCGGCCTTGCTCGATACCCTGTTGAAGGCCGCTGGACGCGAACCTGCTGAGGTCAGGCGCACTATGATGTTGGCCATGTTTTTTGGACGCGATATGGACGAAGTTGATCGGCGGCTGAGTTGGCGTCACGATAGATCGGAATTTGCTAACAAACCCCTTGACGAAGCGATTGAAGCCATACGCGCTGGCGGATGGGCCTTAGTTGGTACGCCCGGTATGATTATTGAGCAGATACAGAGTTACGCCTGCGCCGGGGTTGAGGAGTTGATGCTGCAATGGTTCGATATGGACGATATTGATGGGTTACGTGCATTCGCGGAAAGCGTCCTTCCTCGATTGTAGGAAGTTAAATCGCATCCGGTTCAATTCGTAGACAGGGATGACCTTTTTCGACTATAATATAGAAGAATTAGCGGATAGATATGTATGTAAGGAGACAAGGTGAATGATTCGAGCGCTGTTTCGATTGCTATTTCTCGGTGTCGTGGTTGTGATCGTTCTTGCCTTGTTTGCCCCGCGTTATCTTGAACAGGCGGGCAACTCCCTGATAAGCGCATTTAATAATTCGGCTGCAACCGGGCTGGCACAGTACATTCCCGCAAATGTTAATGATAGTAATAGCCACCTGCAACTCTCCATACAAGGGCTGCCTGTGAACACAAAATACGAGGTGACGCTGGATCCCGGTAAGTGCAATGGTTCTCCTAATCAGGATATTGGCCCTATTACCTCGAATGCTAACGGCAGCGTGGCGGGTGAGTTTAAATTTGGCACCCTCAATACCGCCCAAACCTGGTTTGTGGATTTACATCAGGGTCCCACCACTAGTGGGACAACCGTAGCATGCGGGCAGTTAGTAATCAACAAGGACAGCGCGTCTCAGTCGAGCGATACCACGACGCTGAGTACCAACGGCGATACTTTTTCCGTCAGCCTTAACCCCAATTCAAATGGCAGCGGACAGCAAACTGGTTCGAATACCGATAATGAGAACAACGAGCCACCTACTACCAGTTCGACTCCCACTACGCCAAAGGGCTTTCCAAATACGGGCGTCAATCCAGGGGGGAAGAATAGCTACGACAATACTACGTATCCCCGAAAATTTTAATGGAGGTGGAGAAGGGGAGGGTGATGGTGTTCTTTCAGAATGGAAGCCAGGTGAACAGGACGCGGGCGACCGCGAGGGTCGCCCTGGCAATCCCTACTTTGTTTTTGGGAGTTTGTTCATGGTTCTCAGGCAACGGGTGCAGATCTTTACGTTGCGTGTGACGCCGTTAATTTCAAGACGACGTTTGTGTACATTGAGTACGAAGCGGCGCCTCGTGCGCTTCTGTGAGAAATTCGAATGATTACCGTGCAGTGGCTTCCGTTCACATATTTCACAACGTCCTGACATTTTCTATTATCCTCTCTATTCCAGGTTTTCCAGGGCTGTGGCTCTGCCCCGCCCTGGGCGCTTTCCCTTGATTATCCTTGCTGATTTTGCTATACTGCAAATGTTTCTCAGACCAATAGCCACACAACCTGTGGTGATACACGAGACACCATTGTGCATGCCATGCGAGTATATCATGACATCACTTGTTTTGGCAATAGCAAAGAGAAAAAAAGAAGTTATGCGCATGCCACGAACACCTGCTATCCAGCCACAACATGGGTCGCGTCCCCTGGGTAAGATCGAAGTCCTGCCCAACGCTATACACACCATTGCTGTGCAGGCCATCAGCGAATGCTACGGCGTCGTCGGCATCACCGCTCCACGCTTGCATAATGGGCAGCCGATCATGCTGGAGCCAGGGCACCTCAACCAGGGAGTACAGCTACGCATCGTCAATGATCAAATCATTCTCGATGTGTATGTGGCGCTAGAATACGGGCTGCGCATCTCAGAGATCGCGCAAAATATCATGAGCAGTGTCAAATTCTCGATTGAAAAGATGCTGGGCGTTCCTGTTGCGCACGTCAACGTAAACGTTCAAGGATTGAGCCATAGCGTAGGAGCCGATTGATTGCGCCCGCATAACCTATGGCGCCAATCCATCTTGCCATCAGCCAGACGCGCTGCGCACTCATACACAACGCAAGGAGAAGGATTAATTTCCACGATGCAGGAACCACTACCACGCGTCACTACTTCCGTAGGACACCAGCGACAACGACGCATCAGCGTCTTTGATGGGCAAGACCTGAAGAAAGCCATGATGGCGGGCGCTGCATGGTTAGTCGAACACCGCGACGCCATCAACGCGCTCAATGTCTTCCCTGTGCCCGATGGTGATACCGGCTCTAACATGTCGGCAACCATGCAAGCTGCAATTCGTGACATCGTCCAGAGCGAAGACACCTCGGCTGGCATCATCTCCGCCAAATTATCGCGCGGCGCATTGCTGGGGGCACGTGGCAATTCCGGGGTCATTCTCTCGCAGATACTACGCGGGCTGGCCCAGGGCCTTGATAAGAAACAAACCTTTACCGCGCACGACCTGGCCGTGGCTCTGCAGGCCGCGCACCAGCTCGCTTATCGCGCCGTTCTCAAACCTGTCGAGGGCACCATCCTTACCGTCATCCGTGAGACGGCTGAAGCCGCGCAGATCAGTGCAGGTCGAGGAGATGACCTGGTGAGCCTCGTACAGGACATCGTGATGGCCGCGCGTCAATCAGTTGCTCGCACTCCCGACCTTCTTCCTACGCTTAAGCAGGCGGGCGTCGTCGATGCAGGCGGACAGGGATTGTGTACCATCCTGGAAGGAGTCTGGCGCTACGTGCGTGGAGAGGCAGCGCAGGGAGCAGCCCCGGTGGTCACAGCAGCTACAATGGGTATCGCGCGGGCGGGGGAACCCACCGTCAAAAAGGGGCGCGTCACCATTGAAGAGGAATTTGGGTACGAAGTCGTTTTCCTGCTGCGTGGGGAGCGTCTCGACGTTGAGGCCATTCGCCAACGCATTATCGACATGGGCGGCGTCTCCACCGTTGTAGCGGGCGATGAGAAAATGCTCAAAGTCCACACTCACACAGAATCACCCGGCAAAATTCTTGATTACGGTGTTAGCCTGGGCAGCCTGCTCGATATCAATATAGAGAACCTCCAGGAACAAAGCCTCACCTACGCCGCGGAGAGCGAGGCAGAACACGCGCAAGAGAATGCCCAGGCCGCCACACAGCAGATTGCCACCGTGGCTGTCGTCTCCGGCGAGGGCTTTGCACAGGTCTTTCAAGGACTGGGAGTCGGTTCCATTGTACCGGGCGGCCAGACTATGAACCCCAGCACCGAAGAGTTACTCGCCGCAGTCGATTCCGTGCCGGCACAACAGGTCATCCTCCTGCCGAATAACGGCAACGTTATCTTGAGCGCGCGTCAGGTCCTCACCTTATCAAGCAAACAAGTCTACCTCGTCCCAACCGATACCATGCCGCAGGGCATCGCCGCCCTCCTGCGCTTTAATTTTGCAGCCGATTTCGATACGAATTGTCAGGCCATGACCGAGGCGGCTACTACCATCCATACAGCAGAGATCACTACCGCCGTGCGCAGCGTCCAGATTGGAGGGGTACGCGTGCGCGAAGGTGATTATATTGGCCTGGTCGATGGCAACCTCAACATCGCGGGACGCGATATGCAGCGTGTCATTCGCGAAACCCTTGAGCATATGGGCATCGAAAACTGCGAAATTGTCACT
>Ga0209153_1001015_pt1 | contig 10554 bp, 7 predicted proteins | sample GraSoiAngelo_120_FD_185877 | JGI IMG/M metagenome (GOLD analysis project Ga0209153, IMG submission 185877) | Grasslands soil microbial communities from the Angelo Coastal Reserve, California, USA - 14_0919_09_20cm (SPAdes) (version 2) | ecosystem: Environmental > Terrestrial > Soil > Grasslands ...
CACGTGCAAGGATGACGAATTTCTGTTCACCGATTACTGATCACCGATCACGCAACATGGAGACAGAAGAGATCCTAAAGAAAATCCGCGGCCTTGAAATCAAAACCCGTGCCCTGGTCGAGACCGCTTTCGCCGGTGATTACCACAGCGTGTTTAAGGGTCGCGGGATGAATTTTGAAGAAGTACGCGAATATCAGCCGGGGGATGAGATTCGCGCGATCGATTGGAATGTAACCGCAAGGCTCGGCAGCCCGTTCGTGAAAAAGTTTACGGAAGAACGCGAGCTTACCGTCATGCTGATCGTAGATGTGAGTGCGTCGGGGAATTTCGGCAGCACTTCACAATCAAAGCGCGAGCTGGCCGCGGAAGTTGCCTGCCTTCTCGCTTTCAGCGCCATCCGGAATAACGATAAAGTTGGCCTGCTTCTCTTCAGCGATCGCCTCGAACTTTTCATCGCGCCGAAGAAAGGGCGCTCTCATACCTTGCGAATCATCCGCGAGATCCTCTTCTTTGATCCCGTCGGGCGCGGAACCAATCCGGCCGCGGCCCTTGATCACTTAAACAAGATCGTGACCCGTCGTGCGGTCGTCTTTTTTATCTCCGACTTTCAGGCGGAGGATTTTTCGCGCGCACTCGCGGTCACAGCCAGACGGCACGATTTAATTGCGATCCGGATTCAGGACGAACGCGAAAGCATACTGCCTGATATCGGGATTATTACGTTGGAAGATGCCGAAACGGGCGATCAAATTGAAATCAACGCCGCCGACAGGCAGGTGCGCGCACAGTTTGCCCAGCTCGCAAGAGCGCAGCTAACGGAAACTATGCGGGTATTGCGGCAAAACCGGATTGATCGAATCGATTTGCGCACCGGTGATGATTATCTGCCGGCGCTGCGCTCGTTTTTTAAGCAACGCGAACGCCGTCTGATGGTGCGGTAACGATGATGGTACTCGCGCAGGCACTTCCCGACATTGCGCCGCCCGTGAGTTATTCGCTGGTGCCGCCTTGGGTCGTTTTTGTTGCAAGCTTGATCGCGCTAACGATCATTGGACCGGCGATCTGGTACGGGCGAAGATTCTTTCGCAAAAAAGAAGTAGCGCTATCGCCCCGCGAACGCGCCCTCGCTGCCTTAAACGGGATTGCGACCGAAGTAGAAAAAAATCTTCCCTATCAATTCAGCATTCGCGTTTCTGATATTTTGCGACGTTACGTAATGGAACAATTCGATTTGCCGATGACCCGACAGACATCGGTCGAATTTTTGAATGCCATTGCCTCCGCTGCGAATTTCAGTGACGACGAGAAAACGTTGCTCGCTGATTTTCTGAATCGCTGCGACCTGATTAAGTTCGCGCGCTATGAAGCGACGACGGCGGATAGCCGTCTCCTGCTGGATGAAGCGCGCCAATTCGTGAAAGGAGGCGCACTTGTCCCCGCGTGATTGGCTCGGCGGCCAGGCCCTCACTTTCGCGCGCCCGTGGTTGCTGCTATTGCTACTGCTCATTCCCTTGCTGGCATGGCTGCGCGGAAGGTTCGGACCACGCGCTGCGATTGTATTTTCCGCGACCGCGCCATTTCGCGCGATCGGGAAAAGCAGCACCAGCCGAGCCGGACGAATTTTGCGCGCCTTGGTTTGGCTTGCTCTGGCGGCATTTATGGTCGGAATCGCGAGGCCACAACTGGGCAAGTCGCTCACCCAAGTCGAAGCCAGCGGAATCGACATCATGCTGGTGCTTGATGTTTCTAATTCGATGCTGGTGAAAGATTTCACCATCGGTCGCGACGAAGCGACGCGATTGGATGCTGTTCGTGAAGTAACGCGCAAGTTCATCGAAGCACGACCGAACGACCGGATCGGGATGATCGCGTTTGGCACTCGTCCATATATCGTTAGCCCGATGACATTAGATCACGAATGGCTGTTGCAAAATCTCGATCGTGTTCGCATTGGTCTGGTGGAAGGAAGCACTGCAATCGGTTCGGCCATGGCGGCGGCGGGGAATCGATTAAACGACAAGCAATCTAAAAGCCGGGTGATGGTTCTTCTCACCGACGGCGATAATAACGCCGGGAAAATTCCGCCCAATACCGCGGCAGAGGCTTTGAAGGCACTCCGAATTCATTTTTACGCGATTGGCATCGGCACCAACGGGGTCGCGCCCTTTCCAGTGATGGATGAGCGAACCGGCCGCGTGATCACGGACGGACGCGGTAATGTTTATTATCAGAATGCGCCGGTCTCTTTCAATGAAACTGGTTTGCGCGAAGTAGCGCGCATTGCCGATGGAAAATTTTACCGCGCAACGGACACGCAATCGCTGGCTTCGATCTATCAGGACATCGACAAGCTGGAGAAAACCACCATCAGCGCCCGGAAATATCAAGAGTACCGCGATCTATTCCCCGAATGCATTGCGGCGGGTTTAGGATTGCTGATCGGGCAGCTTCTGCTCGGCCAAACCATTTGGAGACGATTGCCGTGAGCGGAACGTTGCAGCGTTTAAAGATCGAAGAGTTGAAGCGGGCTTACTCTTCATCGCGTTATCGCTTCATCGCTTCATCGAACCTATGAATTTTGGTGCGCCAAACTGGCTGTGGACTCTGGCCATTCTGCCGCTGCTCGTCCTCTTGTATGCGCAGGCCGAGCGGCGCAGCTCGATCAAATTGCGCGAATTTGTTTCGCCGCGATTGCTTCCGCAGCTCGCCGGCAATGTCGATCGGGTGCGACGCGCGATTCGTTTTGCTTTCGTTTTGCTCGCGCTTGCGCTCGCTATTGGCGCGTTGGCCAAGCCTCGCTGGGGCTACACTTACGAAGATGTGAAACGTCGCGGGCTCGATTTGCTCTTCGCCGTCGATACATCGCGCAGCATGCTATCGAATGATGTAGCGCCGAACCGACTTGAGCGCGTCAAACTGGCAGCACAGGATTTGATCACAGATCTGCGGGGCGATCGCGTCGGCCTCATCGCCTTCGCCGGTCGCGCCTTTTTGCAGGCACCGTTGACGATCGATTACGATGCGGCGGTTGAATCGATCAACGACCTGGATACGAAAACAATTCCAGAAGGCGGCACCAACATCGGCGAAGCGATCGCACTGGCGACACAAACATTTGGGAAAAGCGCGATGGGAAATCGCGCCCTCATTATTTTCACAGACGGCGAGGAACTTAGTGGCGACGCGGTAAACGAAGCCAAGAAAGCGGCGGACGCGGGCGTGAAAATTTTTACGATAGGCGTCGGCACCGCGCAAGGCTCGCTAATTCCGGTCGAAGGAAAAGGCGAAGGTGGTTTCGTGAAAGATGCGAAGGGCCAGGTAGTGAAGTCAAAGCTGGATGAAAATCGGCTACACGAGATCGCACAAGCGACCGGCGGGATGTATCTGCATTTGGAAAGCGGACCACAGACAATGCGGCAGTTGTACACGGAAGGGCTTTCGAAACTAAAGACGGCCGAAATCGATGCGCGGCTTTCGAGCCGGGCGATCGAGCGCTACGAATGGCCGCTGGCGAGCGCGATTGTGGCCCTGATCGCCTCCCTGTTTATAAACGACCGAAAACGGACGAAAACTCCCGGGCGTTCGCCGGTGAAACACGAAGTGCTGGTCGCGGCCTCCTTATTGTTCGTAGCGGTAGCCGAAGTGAACGCGGTTTCGGGGATCGACCTATATAATAAGGGGCAATACGAGGACGCTTACGCACAATTTCAAAAGGATTTGCAGCACAACATCAATCCGGCCGATATGCCCAAAATGCAGTTCGATGCCGGCGTGGCTGCCTACAAACTGCGTAACTACGACAAAGCGCTAGAGGCATTCAGCCAGTCTCTGGTCCATCGATCGCCGAGGCTGCAGGAGAAGAGTCGTTACAATCTGGGCAGGACCCTGGAAGACCGCGCCGATTTCAGCAAAACGAACGAGGAGGCGTTGAAGGATTTGGAAAATGCCGCGCAACATTACGAGCAGGCATTGAAGCTGGATCCGGAAGATAAGGCCGCGGCGGAACGGCTGGAGATCGTTAGGAAGAAGATCGAGAAACTGAAGGAGCACCCGAAGCAACCACCGCCACAGTCGCAGAAAAACCAGCAAAACAAGAAGGATCAAAAGAAAGACCAGCAACAGGATCAGCAGCAGCAGCAACAGCAATCACAAAACGACCAGCAACAAAACCAGGATCAACAGAAGCAAGATCAACAGCGGACGAAGAATAATCAGCAGCAACCGAATCAGCAAAACCAGGAACAAAATCCCGAGAATCAGAAGGATCAGCAGAACTCGGAGAAGCGCGATAAACAGCAGCAGCAGGCGCAGCCCTCCCCATCACCGAGTCCCGGCGGCGAGCAGAAACAGCCTGATCAGAAAAAGAACGAGCGGGGCGCCGGGGAATCGCCAACGCCGACTCCCGATGGGAGTTCAAATCCTTCGCCGAGCCCGGGAGAATCCGGAGAAAATCCATCACCATCACCGGGGGATAATTCCGGCAAGGATGAGAATGCGTCACCGGGCGCAACGCCATCCGCCTCGCCCACCAAACCGCGCTCGGGTGAGATCAAAAGCGCAGGCGAGCCGAGCGACGAGCAGCGCAAAGAGCAAGCGGCCGAAGCCGAAGCGATGGAGCGGGGGGAGATGAGCCCCCAGCAGGCTGCACGATTATTGCAGGCAATGAAGGACGAGGAAGCGCGGGTGCAACTGGATGAACGCAAGCCGGTGCATCGTGTCTATAACGACTGGTGAGGCGCATGTTTGATGTTTGAGGTTTGAGGTTTGATTGTTTGATTGAAAATGTCGATGGACCGACGAGTTCTCATCCTGGCGTTAGTCGCGACTGTCCAAATCCAATCGGCGCTCGCGGATTCGCCGAAAATTACGGCGGTGCTGACGAGCTCGGACGTGGTTGTGGGTGAAACGGTGCAGTTGCAAATTCAGATCGATAACGCTGGAACATCGGTGAAACCGCCAAGCAACATCGACATGCCGGGTCTCCAGATTCATTATACGGGCGAATCGACCTCGATGACGATGCGAAATTTATCAGTCACTTCTTCGATCACCTACAATTACACGATTTTGCCGGAGAAATCGGGCACTTATAAGATTCCGCCGCAAAGTATTCGCGTTGGTAAGAATAATTTGCAGACGCCCGAGCTAACGCTGCGAGTAGCGGATTCTCCCAACCCGACGGCGCGCGCCGGAAGCAATCGCGCGCCATCCGGCAATACACAGACTGGCGAAGATAAGATCGCTTTCGCCGAGCTGCTGGTACCGAAAAAGACAGCCTATGTCGGCGAAATGATTCCAGTGGTAGTGCGGATCGGATTTAATTCGCGGACACGCGTTGCTGAGATGGCGCCACCGCAAGTGAACGGACAGGGATTCACTGTGCAAAAGTTGGGCGAAGGCGAACGCAATCTGGAGAATATCGACGGGCGCAGTTATGTCGTTTTCAATTATAAGACGGCGATTTCCGCAGCCCGGGTTGGCAATTTTCAAATTGGGCCGGTCGAACAAAAAGCGAATATTCTCGTTCCGCGGCGGAGCTCGGGGACGCGGCGCAAACCGTTTGACCCTTTCAGCGAAGATCCCTTCTCCGATCCTTTCTTTGCGCTGCCCTTTGGAGGGCTGATGGAGCAACACGAGATCAACGTCAAGAGCGACCCCGTTTCATTGGAAGTAAAGGCATTGCCTGCGGGAGCGCCGCCGACCTTTTCCGGAGCGGTAGGGAATTTCTCGATGACCGCGGAAGCGAACCCGAAGCGAGTTCAGATAGGCGACCCGATCACGATCAAGGCGGCGATCTCTGGACGTGGGAATTTCGACCGAATGAATGCGCCAGAGCTAAGTGATGAGCGCGGCTGGCACAAATATCCGCCATCATCGAATTTCAAGCAGGATGATGACGTTGGAATCAGCGGAACGAAAACATTCGAACTGGTAGTTTCACCTAACGAGCAGTTGACGAGGGTTCCGCCACTGGCCTTCACTTATTTCGAACCGGTAAAAGAGAAATATGTAACACTGCAAAGCGAGACGGTGCCATTAATCGTGGAGGGAAATGCTCCAGCTAGCTCCGCGATCGCTGGAACTACGCCGGGAGCGTCAGCCACGCCCACCTCAGGTGGACAGCAAAAAGCGCAGGACATTTTGCATCAAATTAACGAGCGCGGAAAAATCGTGTCCAGCTTTGCGACGTTTTATGCACGAAAGGAATTTTGGCTGGCGCAACTTCTTCCTCTCACTTTTGCCCTGGGGCTAATGGGTTGGAAAGTTCAAAATGTGCGCGCGTCCAATCGCGCAGCTCTGCGGGCCGCACAACTGCAGCACGAGAGGGATGAGCTGCTGCGCAAATTGCGCCGCGACCAGCTGGCGCCGCGAGAATATTTCTCCGATGCCTCGCGTGTGGTGCAACTGAAGGCCGCGCTTAAGCAAATGAATATCGAACCGGCGACGGTCGATGCGGAAACCGCCGCGCGAGTGTTTGACCTGAATGCGGAACAAAGCGAGCGGATGCGGCGCTTGTTTGCGACTAGCGATGAGTTCCGCTACAGCGGCGCGAGCAACGGCGAGGGCAGGCTATCCGGTGATGGACAGCGCGAAACCCTGGATTTGATCGAAAGTCTTCGATGAAACTAAGCGTGCTATTTCAAATCCTGGTTTTGCTCGTATTCGCTCTGCCCAGCGCCGAGGCAGCGTCAAACGATGGTCCGAGCCGGACTGGCGATGATTTGTTCGCGAAAGCAAACACTGAATTTGCCGCAGGAAACTTCAAAGCGGCCATCGCAGATTACGAAGCGGTCGTCAGTTCGGGCGCGTGGAGCGCGAATTTATTCTATGATCTCGGCAACGCTTACTTTCGTGACGGCGATTTCGGGCGGGCCATTTTGAATTATGACCGCGCCTTACGATTGGATCGCCATCATCCGGAAGCCGATGCCAATCTGCGGATTGCGCGCGATCAAACGCGTTCGCTGGAGCTGGCGCCGTCAGCCTTGGAGAGATATCTGAATTTTGGCACGGCTAATTTTTTCGCGGTTGCGGCCGCGATTTCTTTCTGGCTCACGATTATTCTTTTGATTCTGCGGCCGGCTAGAGTGCTGCGGGCGGTAGCAGGGATATTTCTGACCGCGATTTGCGGGTTCGCTGCGTACAAATCGGAAAACGGAACCCACGGACAGGGCGTGGCAATTGTGATTGCGGAGAACACCGAAGCCAGAGTTGCGACCGTCGACAGTGCGCGGAGCGTTCTGGCTCTTCCAGCTGGAAGCGAAGTTTTGATTTTACAGGAACGCGGTGACTGGAATTACGCGGCGCTGCCGAATGATCAACGCGGGTGGATTGCGGCCAACGCGGTGGAAAAGGTGCGATTGTAATTCAGGCCTCCTGCTTGCGTCGATCGCTGAAATCGCAAGCAGACAGAGTCACCATTTCTTTTGCGGTTGTCTCGCTGCCGAAATCAACGGGCAGGATGCCCGTTGGCCCCACAGCCAAGATGGCTGTGCTACCACCGGTCGGGTCGACGGCGCTTTTTGGGCGCGCCAACTCGGCGGTTGAGAAGCCCATAAAGGCCGACATCTTGGAAATTGTGAAAGCGGAGATGGATGTCGGGACGAATAAGAAAGCGTTCCAAATTAATCTCGACGCCAAACGTTACGGGACCTTCGCGGAAATTGGCGCCGGCCAGGAAGTCGCACGCCGGTTCTTTTTTGTCGGCGGCGCCTCGGGCACAATCGCAAAGACGATGTCGGCTTACGACATGACGTTCAGCGACGCGATTTATGGACCGACCGACCGTTATGTCAGCCGCATCCGTCTCGGGACGATGCTTGATCATGAATACAATTTGTTGATCGAGCGGCTGGATCAAAAGCTTGGCGCGCAGCGCTGTTTTTTTGTCTTTGCCGACACCGTGGCGGCGCGCAGTTTTAAGCAACACAACGAAGCGCACGGCTGGCTCGGAGTCCGTTTTCAAACGGAATTCCGTGGGGAACCGAGCCAGATCATTATTCATTTGCGCATGCTGGACGAAGCGAACGTCGATCAACAGGAAGTGCTGGGGGTAATTGGAGTGAACCTGATTTACGGCGCGTTTTATCATGCGAAGCCAGAAGAGTTGATTTCCTCGCTGCAGGAAAATCTCGCCCCCGGCCGGATTGAGGTCGACATGATCAAATTCTCCGGACCGGCCTTTTCACAAGTCGACAACCGGTTGATGAGTCTACAACTCGTTAGCCAGGGATTGACTGACGCGGTTATGTTCCGGGCCGATGGTGAAACAGTGCAACCGGCCGAAGTATTTTATAAGAAGGCGATTCTGGTCGAGCGCGGCAGTTTTCGGCCGGTCACCTATGCCACCAATGACATGCTCGACGGCGCGCGCCGGAAGTTTCTTCAGGAACCTGGCTGCGCCGAGTCCGAGCTGATCGTGCTGATGGAAATGACGTTGGAGAATCTGCTGGCGGAAGGCCAACTGAACCACGCCGATTTTCTGGCGCGGGTCGATATTCTGGGCGCACTGGGGCGCACGGTCTTGATCTCGAAGTTTGGCGAATACTACCGGCTCTCCAGTTACCTGACCCGTTATACGAGCAAGATGGTTGGGCTAGTCATGGGCGTACCCAGCCTGTTGGAAATCTTCGATGAGAAATATTATTTGAATCTGGAAGGCGGAATTCTGGAAGCCCTGGGGCGGATGTTCAAGGGTGCGCTCAAACTCTACGTTTATCCAATGATCGACGAACGAAGCGACAAAATCATTACTGCCAGCCAAATCGAGGTAGCTCCCAACCTAAAGGCGCTTTTCCAATTCATCATGGATAACAATTTCATCACCGAAATTACCGATTATCATCCGGAGTACCTTAAGATTTTCCCGCCGGACGCGCTCGCCAAATTGCAAACTGGTGACAGCGGTTGGGAGAAAATGGTGCCTCCGGAAGTGACGCAGATCATCAAGGAGCGCGGTTTCTTTGGTTACCGCCCATCCTCGGCCGCGGCGGCCTGATTGTTCTTTGGCTCGACGGAGTCTCGCCCTACCGAAGCGGACGGAACACAAGCATGCTTGCCTGTGCGCCCAGCGGGCTTTCAGCCTGCTGTATTGCTATATGAACAAAACAGGCAGGAATGCCTGTTTGGCGCACAGACTTGGAAGTCCGTGTTCCGTTGCGCATAAACCTCGACAGAGTCTCGCCCACCCCTCCCACGCTCCATAATCTTTGGAAGGGGCGACGCTCCGCGAAGCCGGCCAAGATTGCCATCCCTGTTTGCGACCGAACGCAGAGGGATACGCGCGGCAATTTGCAAGGTCGCAGGCACGTTTCCCGCTACAAGCACCTGAATCATCCATGGCGAAACGCGGAAATTCTGTCATTGGCATCGATCTTGGCAAGCGCGCCTATAAAGCGGTGCTGTTGAACAAGAAGAGCGAGACGCGCTATGCTCTGACCAGCTTCGCATCCCACGAAGTGCCCGAGGAAGTGACGACAGCCGATGAGGTGGCACAGCATGTCAAACAGCTGTTAAAGGATCTCGGCGGCTCGACTAAGAGCTGTGCCCTGGCCGTGTCTGAGCCGGGCTCGCTTCTGCGCATTATTGAGCAGCCGAGCACTCCGCCGGAGCTTTTACGCAATGCTCTACGCTATAACGGGCTGAGCATGCTCAACCAGGATTGCAAAGATTTCGTGCTCGACGTGGCAAGCATTTCCAATAACGGAACGGCGGGTGCGAGAGCCGCATCTGGCGAAGGAGCTGTTGCAGTCCAAGTCCAGGCGCCGGCGACAACGCAGACGCGTTATCTTGTCGGCGGCCTGCTGCGTTCAAGAGTAAAAGAAATTTCTGAAGCGATGGCGAAAACGCGGTTGTCCGTAGAGCTAATGCAACTAGCGCAGGTTTGTTCTTTCAACGCGTTCGAAGTTGCTTACCCGGAAGTTCACCAGAAAGAAGCTTTCCTCTTGCTCGATCTCGGTCATTTGCAAAGCACGGTTCTGATCGGTTGTAACGGCGAACTCACCCTGACTCGCGCCTTCGATTACGGCGGCAAACATTTTACCCAGGCACTCACCGCCGACGGCGCGCTCGACGCTAACGCCGCGCATCTCATGATCCAGGAAGGCGACCCCGGAATGGCCGATATTTGTCGCAATACCCTTTCACGCCTCTGCACGGAAGTGCGCAATTCCATGGGCTTCTTTGAGGGGCAACATGAAACGTCCATTCACCGGCTCTACGTCTCGGGCGGATTATCGCGCGCGGAAATGATTCTCCAGACTCTGAGTGATGAGCTCGGCTTGCCCTGCGAGATTTGGGACCCGCTCGAAAACTGCGAGGTGGCATTGCCGGCGGCAAAACGCAAAAACCTCCAGCAGGAATTTGTCTCGCTCAACGTCGCCTGCGGGGCGGCCTTCGAATACCTGCGAACCTAACGCGCCATGCCCCTGCAATTAAATCTTCTCCACGAAGAAATTCTCGAGCAGCGACAGCGACAGCGCGATCCGCTCAAGCTGAGCATTTACGCCGGCATTGGCCTCGCGGTATTGCTGGTCCTGAACTATCTCTGGACCG
>Ga0209153_1001017_pt1 | contig 10534 bp, 10 predicted proteins | sample GraSoiAngelo_120_FD_185877 | JGI IMG/M metagenome (GOLD analysis project Ga0209153, IMG submission 185877) | Grasslands soil microbial communities from the Angelo Coastal Reserve, California, USA - 14_0919_09_20cm (SPAdes) (version 2) | ecosystem: Environmental > Terrestrial > Soil > Grasslands ...
CCTGGCGTTCTCGTCTCGCATTTTTTGCCAGAATTTGAAGGCGGCGATATTGGCATGCTCGGCGTGGCAATTTACGTCGAGGATCGTTACCTGCCGGAAATGGGTTTGCGTGTCGCGCTCGATCAGATCGCACGACTATATGCTGAGGTCGAGCAAACTGACCGGTTCGCGATTTGCAAGACTTTCGCCGAGATCAAGCAGGCTCGCGCTGCAAGCAAAATCGCGCTGATCATCACGATGGAAGGCGTGGAGCCGTTAGGCGGAGACTTGAATTTGCTGCGCGCGTTTTACGAGCTCGGCCTGCGGTCGGTTGGTTTGACGCATGCGCGCCGTAACGCTGCAGGCAGCGGCGGGATTTTCAAGCCAAGCGGTTCGCCGCGCGACGGCCTGACGAATTTTGGACGCGACGTCGTGCGCGAATGCGAGCGGCTTGGCATCCTCATCGATCTTGCTCACATCAATCCAAAGGGATTCGAGGACATTGTCGAGCTTACGAGCAAACCGCTCATCGTTTCGCATACGAACGTGCGAAAGTTTTACGACATCGAGCGCAACATCAGCGACGCGCAAATCAAGATCGTCGGCCAACGCGGTGGTGTAGTCGGGGTAAACGCGATTCTTGTTAGCCAGGATCCCGAAGCGAGCACGATCGATCGTTATGTGGATCACATTGAGCACGTGATAGGCCTGATCGGAATCGACGGTGTCGGGATCGGTTTTGATTTTTGCGAGTATCTTTTTCAACAAATGTCCGAGAGCGTGCGAGCCGACCTCGCTGCAAAGTTAACCAAGCCGCATTTCATTCCTGACCTAACGAATCATTCGCACGCGCGAAATTTGACCCGCAAACTCATCGAACGCGGATTCAGCGACGACCAGATCAGAAAAATTCTGCGCGATAACTGGCTGCGGATTTTTAAAGAGCTGCTTTAGCGGCGCTCTCGGGGAGTCGGCGGTCACCCGTCTTCGCAAGGCTTCGGCATGGCAAGCAGACCGCCGCTACAGCATCTCTTACTCTTGCTCTTACTCTTGCTCCTGCTCATTCTGCCAAGATGAAACCGCGATTCGATCACGAAAAGCTGAACGTTTATCAGGCTTCACTCGAATTCATAACCTGGACCACCGAGCTGCTCGCGAAGCTCAATTCGAAAGCGGCGGTTAAAGACCAGCTTGATCGCGCGTCCACGAGCGTCCCGCTTAACATTGCCGAGGGTAACGGCAAGTTCGCGATCCGCGATCGTTGCCGATTTCTCGATTTTGCTCGCGGTTCGGCGCTCGAATGCGCAGCGTGTCTGGACGTCCTGGTCGCTAAGAAATTATCAGACGAGGCAGCGGTGCGGCCCGGGAAAGAACAGCTTCTGGAGATCGTCTCAATGTTGATGGGACTGATTAGCAGCCTGCGTTTAAGAATTGGTGAAGAGGCGGCCACGTATTCGTGCCTCGGAGAGCAAGAGCAAGAGCACGAGCAAGAGTAGAAATTGAAATTTATTAATCTCACTCGCCGCACGGAGATCGGCGCGAACTCGTACTATCTTGAGATTGGCAGGCACCGGCTGCTGCTCGATTGTGGCATGCATCCAAAGAACACCGGGGAGGATGCGCTGCCTCATTTGAAGGCAATCGCCGGACGAGATATCGACGCGATCCTGATCTCACACGCTCATCAAGATCATATCGGCACGTTGCCGGTGGTGATGCGGCGCTTTCCAGGCGCGCGTGTTTTCATGACGGAGGCCACGGCTGATATTGGCAGTGTGCTTTTGCACAACTCGGTCAATGTGATGACCCGGCAGCGCGAGGAAATCGGAGAAGGGTCGTATCCGCTTTTCACACATCGGGAAACCGACAGGGTGTCGGAACGCTGGCGTTGGTGTCCAGTACGCCAGCGCATTTCCGTCGCTGGCGAACGCGCGCCCCAGCGTGAAAAAGATGCGCTGACGTTCGAGTTTTTCGATGCAGGGCACGTGCTCGGCTCGACAGGAATTTTGCTCCGCGCGGAAAACCAAACCATTTTTTACACCGGCGACGTCAATTTCGACGATCAAACGATCATGGAAGCGGCGATTTTTCCTCGAGAAAAGATCGATGTTCTGATCATGGAATGTACGCGAGGCGATCACGCCAAGCCCGGGGGCTGGACACGGGCCGGCGAAGAGCGACGGCTTGCAGAGGCACTCGAGGATGCTTTCGAGCGCGGCGCGTGCGTCCTCATCCCGGTTTTCGCGCTGGGCAAAACGCAAGAGATCCTGGCGATGCTGTACAAGTTCCGACGTCAATCCCGAAAACTTTTGGAAGACTTTCCAATTTATATCGGTGGTCTTAGTTCGAAGTTCACAGACATCTATGATCGCCGCGCGCGTATGACGCGTCGGCAACTGCCGCGGCTGCAACTCATGAGGGACGTTGCGCCGTTCATTTTGAATGATGAAACAGTGCGCGATGCGCCCCTGCGCGCGAGACGCGTTTACGTTCTTTCCAGCGGGATGATGATCCCAAAAACGCTCTCCAATGTTTTTGCCCGCCGACTAATCGATAACCCGCAGCATTCGATTTTTTTTGTCGGTTACGCCAGTCCCGAATCGCCTGCCGGCCTGCTTCGTGACGCAAGCCCGGACGGCGAGGTCGCACTTGATCCTGACAAACCGCCCCAACGGATCCGCTGCAACATTGAACAGTTCCAGTTCAGCGCACACGCCACGCGGGAGACGTTGGTCGAGTACGCCAAAAACGTATCGCCCCGGAAAATTGTTCTTGTGCATGGCGATCCGTCGGCAGTGGAGTGGATGCGGGCGACATTGTCAGCCGAGCTTCCCGACTCAGAGGTGATTGTACCGGAACCGGGAGCGGAGTTAGACTTGTGATAGGTGATCGGTGATCGGATGCTGACTCGCCGCCATGGTTCATACTGTTCACTGATCACAGTTCACTGATCAGGCTCCCGCAATGCGCATCGTCTCATGGAACATCAACTCGCTGCGCAAACGACAGGATCGGTTGTTTGCATGGCTGGAGGCGACGCAGCCGGACGTTGTCTGCTTGCAAGAAACCAAATGCCCGGACGAACAGTTTCCGGCGCTGGCACTGCAAGCGGCTGGTTATCGCTCGGCTTGTCACGGGGAGAAATCGTATAACGGCGTAGCGATTCTCGCGAAGAGCGAGCTGCTTGATGTTCGCGCGTCGCTTTGCGATCAAGTGACCGATGCGCAGGCGCGCGTGATCTCCGCGACCATCGGTGACGTGCGCGTGTTCTCGATTTACGCGCCGAATGGTCAGGCAGTCGGGTCGCCTGCTTATCAATATAAACTCGAATGGTACCGACGGCTTCGTGATTGCATTGCAAAAGAAAAATCCTCCGATTTGGCCGTTTGCGGGGATTTCAACGTCGCTCCGGAAGACATCGATGTTTACGATCCAAATCTGTGGCGCGGTGCCATCATGGCTTCGGAGGGCGAACGCGCGGCCTTTCAAGAATTATGCAAAATCGGCCTGCGCGACACGCTGCGGCTCCATCAGAAGGAAGGCGAACTCTTCAGTTGGTGGGACTATCAAATGCGCGCGTTCGAAAAAAATCGCGGCCTGCGCATTGACGCAGTTCTGGCGAGCGAAAAGCTGGCAGCAAAATGCATTGCGTCCGGGATTGATCGCGAGATGCGCAAGGGTAAAGAGCCTTCCGATCACGCGCCGGTGTGGGCGGAGTTTGTAGATAAAGAAAACACCGAACGCTCAACGTCGAACGCAAAGTTCAGAATTGGACGTTGAGCGTTGGGCGTTGAAGGTTGGCATTGATGCCTAACAGGTCGCACCTCCGCGTCGCTAATCCCCCAACCAGACCGCTCCTGATCTGGGATGGTGAATGCGATTTCTGCCGGTTGTGGATCGAGCGTTGGCGAGAAATCACGGCCCGTAAAGTCGATTATGCGACTTATCAGGAGGCAGCGCATCAGTTTCCCGACATCTCGGTCGAACAATTCAAGCGCGCGATGGTTTTGATCGAGCCGGACGGCGAAACTTTCTTTGCCGCGGAAGCCATCTATCGCTCATTGCGATATCGATCTTCGAGAAGATGGCTGGCATGGAGCTACGATCACCTTCCGGGATTCGCGGCCATTTCCGAAATCGCTTACAAGGTCATCGCTCGTCATCGCGGGCTCGGCTCCACTTTTACTCGCTTGCTCTGGGGAAAAAACGTGCGGCCGCCAACGTACTTCTGGGCTCGACGCTGGTTTCTTCGCACGCTTGGACTCACTTATTTAGTCGCCTTCGTATCGCTTTGGATACAGGTGGACGGCCTTGTCGGGAGTAACGGAGTTTCGCCTCTCAACCAATTCTTGCCGGCGGTTTACGAACGATTCGGGTCCACGGCTTATTCGCTGCTGCCCACGCTTTGTTGGGTCGATTCGAGTAACGGCTTTCTCCATTTTCTTTGCGGCGGCGGCGTTGTTTTGTCGTTGCTTTTGATTTTGGGGATTGCGCCTGTGCTATCGCTGGTCGTCCTATTCATTTTCTATCTCTCGCTCACGATCGCTGGACAAACTTTTCTCAGCTTTCAATGGGACATCTTGCTGCTGGAAACTGGTTTCCTGTCGATTTTTCTCGCGCCGTGGCGGCTATGGCCAAGGGAGCTGATGTGGTGGCTGGGATCCGCGACATCGGCTACAGCTTCGCCGGTTTCACGCGCGGGTTTGTTTCTACTCAAGGTTCTTTTGTTTAAATTGATGCTGATGTCGGGCGTGGTGAAGCTGACCAGCGGCGATGATTGCTGGTGGAACCTGACTGCACTCGATTACCACTATTGGTCTCAACCACTGCCTACGGTGTTTGGCTGGTGGGCAGATAAAAGTCCGGAATGGTTCAAGCATTTTTCTGTCGCGTTTTGTCTCTTCGTAGAAATCATCGTCCCGTTCTTTATCTGGGCGCCGCGCCGGCCGCGGCTCATTGCCGCCGGATTAATGATTTTTCTCCAGTTGGTAATTGCGTTCACTGGCAATTATTGCTTTTTCAATCTGCTGACGATAGCGCTGTGCTTATTGCTTATTGATGATTCTGTAGCCGCTGCCTGGTGGGCAGCTCCTCACGAACGCGCCAAAAACGTCAGCACCACATTTCGCACAGCGAAACGGCTACAGGATCAATTGTGCAGCTACGCGGCCACCGCTGTTCTTATCGTCACGCTACCCGTTAATGGGTGGTTCATTTTCACTGCGTTCAAGCCCGACGCAGATTGGCCGCGACCGCTCGTGGCAATTTACAGCCGTTTGCAGCCCTTTCGACTCATCAACGGCTACGGTCTCTTTCGCGTGATGACCAAGGATCGCGACGAGATAGTGATCGAAGGCAGCGCCGACGGAATTGATTGGCTACCCTACGAATTCAAATGGAAACCCGGCGACGTGATGCGTGCGCAAGGCTGGTGCGCACCTCATCAACCAAGACTTGATTGGCAGATGTGGTTCGCAGCGCTCGGAACCTATCGGGAAAACCAGTGGTTTGTCAGGCTGATTGTCAGGCTGCTGGAAGGCTCGCAAGATGTGAGCCGATTGCTCGCGACGAATCCATTCCCTCACGAACCGCCGCGCTACATTCGCGCGATATTTTATCGCTATCGTTTTACGACATTGCGCGAACGCCGCGACACCGGGGCGTGGTGGAAACGAGAACAACTTCAGGAATATTTGCCCACGGTCTCACTAGATCAGTTGCGGCAACCTTGAGAGCTGCGCGTTCCCGCGTATAGTGCGCCCGCGATGGCGAAGGAAGGACCAATCGTCACCGAAGGCACCGTAACGCAAGTGTTGCCGGGCACGATGTTCCGCGTCGATCTTCCCGGACCGCGGCAATGTGCTTGCGCATATCTCTGGAAAAATGCGGAAGCATTTCATCCGCATTGTTCCTGGAGACAAAGTTTCAGCGGAGCTTTCGCCGTACGATTTGACAAAAGCCCGCATCATTTTTCGCGAACAATAGACGCGAAATGCGTCCGTGATGCGATAACTCGGTGTTTGCTGATTCAGCAAAGCACGCGGATAGTTAGGGCAAAATCAACTGGAGATTACCAATGGCAGAAGAAAACAAAGCAGAACAGAAACCATCCGCCACCAAGGAAGGGCAGGATAAATTACAAAGCAGCAAGGAACACGCGCGCAAAGCAGCAGAAGACTTGAAGTCCGCCGCGGGCGCTTTCGCGGAAGAGTACCGCGGCAAGGCAGAGCAGGCCTGGGGCGAGGCGCGCGGCAAAGCGGAACAAGCATGGGGCGATGCCACGGACCGCGCCCGGACGTTCCAGGAAGACGCAGAGCAATACGTCCGTGAAAACCCAACGAAGGCGATTTTCACCGCGCTCGGAATCGGATTTGTGTTGGGTCTGATCTTCCGGCGCTAACTCCGAACCGCTTCGGAGATGATTAGCGAGAGGCCTCGGTCCCGCAATCCCGCGGGACATGCCGGTTTGCTCGAGAACCTGCTGGCGCTTTTAACCGCGCTTGCGGAGTTTTTTGAGAGCCGCTTTGCTCTTGTTGCCCAGGAATCGAAAGCGGCTGCGGTGCAGCTGCTCATACTGGCTGGTTGCCTGATTTTTGCACTGCTGCTCTGCGCGATGGGTTACGTTTTCTTTATCACCGGCGTGATCGTGGGGCTGGCGCACCTGGCTGGGATCTCGTGGCCATGGATAGCACTGGCCGCCGCCGCAGTGCATTTCATTCTTGCGCTGATATTGCTTTTGGTCGCGCGCAGCCGCATCACGAAGCCGCTTTTTCGTACCACACTGGCTGAATTAAGGAAGGATCGCGAATGGCTGAAAAATCTGGATTCAACAAATCAATCGACGAGCTGACGGCGGAAATCGCGCAATCCCGCGAACGCCTGGCGCGCGATGTGCGCGGCCTGCACTATGAATTGGATTTCCCTGGGAAATTGCGCAGATCGTTTCGGCAACAAACCGTTTCCTGGCTTACAGCCGCAGCTGCTGTCGGCGCGCTTATCGCATTGGCGCCGATGCGAAAGAAAAAGATTTATGTCGATGCTAAGAACAGCCGAAAATCAAAGAAGAAGCTGGTCGAAACCGGCTTTGCTCTGGGCATGCTCAAAATCGCAGCCAACCTGGCGCGGCCGGTGATTGTCGAGTTCGTAAAAAATCGGCTCACCGATCTTGGAGGGCAATCGCGCCGAAAAACATAATCCCATGTCCCAAATGGCGCTTCATGTCCGCCACGGCGGATTCGTCCGGTGGCGAATTGAGCGAAGCGCCTGCCGGGCCGTAGCTTCATGCGAAGGCTGGAAACGTCTCTGTCTATTTTCCCTTGGTGGAAGGATCCAAATTTAATCCGGAATTCTTCTCCCGCGACTGCGGGATCAGAATGACATGTCAGATAGCGTCTAATTGGTTGCATTGGGGTCCGCTCGTTTTAACATTTACGCGCTCGGCCGGCCGGGTAATCATTCCGGCAGTTCGCAATGGCCCCAAAGATTTCAGTTCCTCCGGTTACGTCGCATCCGCTGCCACGCGTGGATGACTATCTGGAGATCGGCCAAAAAGCCGGCGCGTCCGACGTCCATCTAGCCGCGAACGCGCGGCCGAGATGGCGTTTGCATGGACGCTTGGAACCAATCTGGCCGGACGCGCCGCGGCTCGCACCCGAGCACACCGCGGCACTGGCCGAAGCCTTTGTGCCCGACGTCTATAAAAATGAACTCAATACGCGCGGCGATTCGGATTTTGCGTACGCAAACGAGTTCGCCCGCTACCGCACCAGCGTGGTTCGGCAACGGCTTGGGATCGAAATTGTCTTTCGCGTGATCAACGCCAAGGTCCGAACCATGGATGAGCTGGAGTTGCCAGAGCATCTCAAGGTTCTCACCCGTTATCAGAACGGACTGATCCTGGCAACTGGTTCGGTAGGAACTGGCAAATCGACTACCCTGGCGGCGATGGTCGAGCAAATAAACATGGAACGGCACGATCACATCATTACACTCGAGGACCCGATCGAATATGTTCTGAAATCGAAAAACTGTCACGTTACCCAACGGGAAGTGTTCACCCACACCGAATCTTTCGCTACTGCGCTGCGCGCTTCGCTGCGGGAGGATCCAGATGTGATCATGGTTGGAGAAATGCGCGATCTGGAGACGATTTCCCTCGCCATCACCGCGTCCGAGACTGGTCATCTTGTTCTGGCAACGCTGCACACGAGCAATGCCTCACGGACGCTGGATCGATTGCTCGATGTCTTTCCGACCGAGCAACAGGAACAAGTTCGAGTAATGGTGAGTGAATCCTTGCGGGGAGTTATTAGTCATCAGCTGATACCCCGGGCGGATGGCACGGGGCGCGTGCTGGCGCTGGAGATTCTTACCAACACGCCGGCGGTGGCCAACGTGATTCGCGAAGCAAAGACATACATGCTACCGGGCATTATTCAGACCGGCAAAAAACAAGGCATGCGTCTGATGGACGATGCGCTGATCGATCTTTACGACCGAGGCCTAATTAGCGCGGACGAAACCTACGCGCGCGCCGACCAAAAACTAATGATGCGCCAGTATCTTAAAAAATGAAGAGGTTCAAAATAAAATCCAAATCTCAAAATCCGAAACCGATTAGCCACGCAAGCGTTGTCATTGTGGTCATTCGTCATTCGTCCTTAAGCAATGGCTGAGCTGGATCGATTTCTTAGCGTCATTGTCAAACACGGCGGGTCCGACCTGCATATTGGTGAGGGACAGCCGCCTAAAATGCGCGTGCATGGCGACATCATGCCCATTCGCGACGAGCCGATTTCGCGCGAGGAAGCCACGCGCATGTTGAGCGAAGTTAGCGGACCGCGTAACTGGGAAATTTTCGAGCAGCGTGGCGATCTGGATTTTGCCTATGAGATGGATGAGGCCTCTCGGTTCCGCAGCAATTACTTCAAGCAGTCTGATGGTTACGGCGCGGCTTTTCGGCTGATTCCTACGAAGATTGCCACGCTCGAGGAACTGGGGATTCCGCTGGTGATAAAAGAATTTGCCAATGTACGCGGTGGTCTTGTCCTTATTACCGGGCCGACGGGCTCCGGCAAGACCACTACGCAGGCTGCACTGATCGACCACATCAATCAAAATTTTGCGAAACATGTAGTGACGATCGAAGAACCGATCGAATTCGTGCATGACAACAAGCAAAGCACGATCACCCAGCGGGAAGTGCCAGCGAATTCGAGTTCGTTTGCCGCGGGGCTCAAGGCGGCACTGCGCGAGGACGCCGACATTGTACTGGTGGGAGAGATGCGCGACCTGGAAACAGTTTCACTCGCTCTTACGGCGGCTGAGACCGGCCTTCTCGTATTCGGCACGCTGCACACAAATAATGCGCGCAAGACGGTTGACCGAATGGTGGATGTTTTTCCGGCTGATCGCCAATCGCAGGCGCGCGCCATGCTGGCGAACTCACTTCGCGGCGTGGTTGCCCAACTGCTTTTAAAAAGAGCGGATCGGCCTGGGCGCATCGCCGTAAACGAAATTCTGATCGCCAACGCAGCCGTTGCCGCTATCATTCGTGAAGGCGCGACTCAAAAACTCCAGGACGTGATCGTTTCCGGAAGAGCCCAAGGCATGCAGTTCATGGACGACGCGATCTGGGCGCTGTTTGAAAAGGGCATCGTCTCTCCGCATGAGGCGTTCATGAAAGCAATCGACAAGGGGCGGTTCAAACCACTCCTTTCACCAAAGGACGCAGTGCTCGCCGATGCGGCCGGGTCGGTCCGGGAGGATGAAAAACAGCGGCTTCCGGGCGATTTTGTGAAACCCGTCGCTGCCCACGCGCGCGCGGGAACCCGCTGAGAGAAAGGCGGCTGGCGCGTTTGCACGCCGCGAAAGGTGGATCGGCTTCTCCGAAGACGATGGCAAATCAATCGCCGAAGGCGCAAGATGGCGCTCGATGGGACATCACATGCATAAAGTTAGGCAGCGAAGCCGCATTCCCTTGTCAACGCGTTGAGGACAACGCGTTCCACCTGCGCACTGACGCACAAGTCTGAGAGACTTTGTTCTCGACAAGGCGGTGAGGTTTTGCTGAGACTGCACGCATATGAAAACCAGAATTCAATCCATTGTCATCGTACTCACACCCCTTTTCCTGGGGCTTTTGCCAAAAATGCAAGCAGTCAGTCCGGCACCGGACGGGTGTTATCCCGGGTTCACGACAGCGGAAGGTTGCAACGCACTTCAACACCTCGCCACTGGCGCTGGAAACACGGCAATTGGCTGGTATTCGCTCTCCAGCGACACAATACACAGCTACAACACGGGTGTTGGTGCTGGAACGTTGGTCCTCAACAACGCGGATTCCAATACCGCAGTTGGCGCAGCGGCACTTTTGCTCAACACCAGCGGCACAGAGAACGTGGCTGTTGGAACTGACGCGCTCGTCTATAACGACACCGGCTCGGCCAACACGGCCACTGGACCGTTCGCCCTCTTTAGCAACACCATCGGCAACTACAACACGGCCGTCGGCAATAGCGCGCTCGCGAGCCACACCATGGGCGACCGCAACACG
>Ga0209153_1001022_pt1 | contig 10509 bp, 13 predicted proteins | sample GraSoiAngelo_120_FD_185877 | JGI IMG/M metagenome (GOLD analysis project Ga0209153, IMG submission 185877) | Grasslands soil microbial communities from the Angelo Coastal Reserve, California, USA - 14_0919_09_20cm (SPAdes) (version 2) | ecosystem: Environmental > Terrestrial > Soil > Grasslands ...
AGGACTGCCGACTACGATCGGGCGATCAGCAGTTTTCTGAATAAGGAGCAAACAACCGACGCGTCGTTTTCGCTTTCACTTCCATTGGCGATGCGATTGCGTTACGGAGAAAATCCGCATCAAACTGCGGCACTGTATGGTAATTTCGACAAATATTTCGAAAAATTCCACGGCAAGGAACTTTCTTTCAACAACATTCTCGATATCAGCGCGGCGACGAATCTGATTGCCGAATTCGAAGAGCCAACTGTTGGAATCCTAAAACATACCAATCCGTGCGGAGTCGGTTCGGACGCCGACCTTCGTAAGGCTTGGAACAAGGCGTTTGCAACGGACAAACAAGCGCCATTTGGCGGGATCATCGTGTGCAACCGGCCCTTGACCGAGCCGCTGGCGAAAGTGATCAGCGAAATTTTCAGCGAAGTAATCATTGCGCCAGATTTTGAGATCGAAGCGCGCGCGATCCTGCAAACGAAGAAAAACCTGCGGCTGATTCGATTGTTGACTCCGGCAAAGGACGCGCGGCCCACGATTGATCTGCGCTCGGTCTGTGGCGGCGTACTGGTTCAAGACGCAGATGTCGATGGGGAGATAAAACCGAAGGTCGTGACCAAGAGGAAGCCAACCAAAACGGAGCTGAATGCGATGTTGTTCAGTTGGCGCGTGGTTAAACATGTGAAATCAAACGCGATCGTGTACGCCAAGTCTGATCGGACACTTGGAATTGGCGCTGGGCAGATGTCGCGCATCGATGCGTCGCGCATTGCGGTTTGGAAAGCGAGCGAGGCCGGGCTTTCGCTCAAAGGCAGCGCGGTCGCCAGCGACGCTTTTTTCCCATTCCCGGATGGATTGATCGCTGCGGGTGAAGCCGGCGCAACATGTGCCATTCAGCCGGGCGGCTCAATTCGTGACAAAGACGTGATCGCGGCGGCTAACGAGCGCAACATGGCGATGATATTCACCGGCGTTCGCCACTTTCGCCATTAAGGCGTGTTTCCTCATGAGACTGATGTCTCGATCGGTTGAGCCGCCGCGCGTTTTGAACATCGAAGATTTGCGGCGCGCTGCGAAGCGCCGGCTTCCACGCGTGGTATTCGATTACATCGACGGCGGCGCAGAGGACGAATGGACGTTGCGCGCAAACTGTCGGGCATTCGAGGCGGTGACATTGCGGCCGCGCTGCGCAGTCGCGACTCCAATGTGCGATCTGCGCACGACAGTGCTAGGCACTTCGCTTCCCATGCCGCTGATCCTCGCGCCTGTTGGAAGCTGTCGGCTGATGTATCCGCGCGGCGAAGAAGCGGCCGCGCGCGCCGCTGGCGCTGCGGGTATCATCTATACACTCTCGACACTTTCGGGTTGTCGCTTGGAGGATGTTGGAGCCGCTTCGAAAGGGCCAGTTTGGTATCAACTTTACCTGGTCGGAGGACGTGATTGCGCACTGGCAGCTATCGAACGCGCGCGTAACGCAGGGTTTTCGGCTCTCGTTGTCACTATCGACACTGCTGTGGCGGGTATGCGGGAACGCGACATTCGCAACGGCGCGAAAGAACTCCTCGGCGGCAAACTCGGAGCGATGCTGCCGTTTGTGAATCAACTTGTGACAAAGCCTCGCTGGCTGGCAGCGTTTCTCGCGGACGGCGGATTGATGAAGTTCGAGAATGTGGTGATCCCGGGCAAGGGACCGATGCTGTATGCAGATGTCACTGCGGCTCTTGAGCAGTCTGTCGTGACTTGGGATGATCTGACTTGGATTCGCGAGGCGTGGAAGGGGCCCGTCGTGATCAAAGGGATTCACACCGGAGAAGACGCCCGCCGCGCAGTCGATGTGGGAGCGAGCGCGTTGGTCGTTTCCAATCACGGCGGCCGACAGCTTGATCGGGTCGCGCCGACTCTGCAAATCTTGCCCGAAGTTGCAGCAAGCGTAGGAGATCGCATCGAGGTCATGTTGGATGGTGGTATTCGCCGTGGCAGCGATATTGTCAAAGCGCTGTGCTTGGGGGCTCGAGCCGTAATGGCCGGACGCGCGTACGCCTACGGGCTGGGCGCAGCCGGAAGCGCGGGTGTAGCACGCGCAATCGAGATTTTGCGCACCGACCTTGTTCGCACTCTCAAGTTACTCGGCTGTGCGTCAGTCGCAGAACTGGATCACTCTTTTGTAGATATCCCGCAGGATTGGATCGGAAAGTGATTACGCGATGCCTCTCAGATTCGAGAGTCGCCACATCCAGATACAGAGAATGGCGGCAACGATCAGCGCGACCCAGCTTAATCCCATGGGAATGGTATGCGTTCCTACCGTGACTTGAGCATGAGTGATCAGTCGCAGGAGGTGACCAATGGCAAAAATGCCGAAGAGGACGCTCGCGACGCGTAATCCAGTTGTTGGCGAGTTCATGTGCGTATTGTTGTGACTACACTCGGATTTGTCAGCAAAAAACTCAGCACGAATCGGAAGTTTAACCTCTCCTGAACGACGCGGCTTGAACCAGCATGCCAATGACCGCGAGGCCGATAAACACAATGAGTGATCCTGATTGTGGCAGGACGATTGCGCCTTGATAAACAATCAGGTGCGAACCGATAAGCGAGGAGACAACGATCAGCGCCCAATCAAACAGAAAGAGTAGGAGAATCGCGCCGATAATTCCGCCAGCCAGAAAGACGATCGTAGAATGTTCCCCGTAGTGAATTAAGAATGCCGCGGCAATCGCGCCTGCAAGTTTGCCGCCCGCGAGAAAACCGAGCACTGCAATCGCAATTTTTTGAAGGAATAGCGCGAGCAACGCTCCAATTATGCCAAGAATGATGGCGACCGTTAATGCCAGCAAAGGCGAGGGCTCATGAACCAGGTGTGGCGCAATCTCTACGCCTGCCGCGAATCCGACTGCGGCGACGCACAACCAGAACAGTTTTCGCCCAAACAACAAAATCACGAAACCGATCAGTGCCCCGACAATCGCGACGGAGAAATGCATCGGCGCAAGAGAATTTTGGACGGCCATGGGTTGTAGAGGCGTTTGTGCCAAACGCCTGTTTATTTGATTTCGGTGCTTGACACAAGCACCGCTACACTTCTTCCGCTCTTTGAATCGGTTTGTTGGATTTGAACCCACGACCTGTCGCCGCGGCGACCGCTCTAAGAGAGCTTATCGAGATCCTCTCTGCCTTTCCCGCTCTTGTAATATCGCTCGCGTTGTGCCGCTTCTGCCCGGGTGGCAAAGCCTTCGCTGTGGATTAGGAGCCACGGAACTCCGTGTTTGGTCGCCTTAGACTCGCCAGCATTATAGCGTCGAATGCGATCAGTCAGATTCTCACAAGAGCCAACGTAGCGCCGCCCGGTTTTCTGGCTGCGCAAGACGTAACAATAGAACATTTCTCGATGTCAGTGATTCACATCGGGCTGGTGGGATTTGAACCCACGGCCTCCTGGTCCCGAACCAGGCGCTCTACCAAGCTGAGCCACAGCCCGAAATGGATTGGTTAACCTGACATGTCAGTCCAGCGCGCCTCTTACTTCGCGTATTTTGGCGCAGATAGCAAGGAACTCGCGCTGGATCGGCTACTGGCAACGCAAATAATTTGTCACGAAAGCGCCGCTGAAAAGTCCGCCGATCGCACTTTACTCGAAAGTAGTTTGTGCTGTTACGGACGAAATTCATTGACAAAGAGGCGCTTCGCTTGGAAACTCAGCGCTCATTTTTACCATGCTCGCCCCGCAACTTGCCCCGTCCGCCTTTACAAACGGCGTGCCGGTCATTCTTCAATTCCCAACGGAAGCATCCCACCCCGTTCGTTCCTTGCGCCATATGACCACTCAACTTCTTAGTGAAGCAGCCCAGGTGATCCCGAATCAGCAACTTCTGATCAATGTTGTTTCCAAGCGAGTGCGTCAACTTGGCTTGGGACATCGACCGTTGGTGGAAACGACGCCGCGGATGTCGTTGACCGACATTGCGCTCAAGGAGATTATTGCCGGCAAGCTGACTTACGAGTCGCTCGAAGGTTCTTCGGACGGAGCCTAGTCTAGTTCACGCGTTCGCTGGGAGATGGCCTCGCCGAGCGAACTCGTACATATATGGCGAGCGAATCGATTATCAATCGCAAGGCGCTTCGCGATTATCAGATTCTCGAGCGCTACGAAGCGGGCATCGAGCTAAAGGGGAGCGAGGTCAAATCGATCCGAGCAGGCAAGGCGAACATCAGCGATGCGTTCGCGCGAATCGAGAATGGCGAAGCTTTTCTTTATAACGCCGATATCCAGCCATACGAAAAAGCCAGCCACGAAATTCCAGCCGCAAAACGCGTCCGCAAATTGCTGTTGCATCGCCAGGAGATCGACAAGCTCTACGGCGAAACCCAGGTGAAAGGCCGCGGGCTTGTCCTCCTCAAGCTCTATTGGAAAAACGGAAGGGTAAAAGCTGAGCTTGGCGTAGGGCACGGGAAGCTCGCGCATGACAAGCGCGCCGATTTGAAAAAGCGCGCCATCGATCGCGAGACGGCGCGCGAAGTCGCCCGCTTCCACCGCAAACGGGGATAACTGTTTCGAGGCCGTTCTTTGTTCACGGCCGATGGCTGGAAAGCTTTCGTATCTAATTGTAGACGCCTTCAATGACTCTTCGCGTTCTCTTGGCTACAGGCGCCATTATGCTGGTGCTCTGGCTGATCGCGCGCTTCATTCGGAGCGTACGCTACCCGCTGAACGATAAAGTTGTGCTCATCACCGGTGGATCGCGCGGACTCGGACTCGTGCTCGCCCGCCATATTTGCGCGCGCGGCGGCAACGTTGCGATCATTGCACGCGATCCTGACGAACTGGTGCGTGCAAAGACTGATCTTGTTCCCCGCGGCGGCAAAGTTCTCACGGTTGAATGCGATCTGCTCGATGCCGGACAAACTCAGTTGGCTGTTCGAAAGATTATCGATCGCTTTGGCAAAATCGATGTCTTGATCAACAACGCCGGCATTATCGAAGTAGGCCCCCTTGAGCATATGACGCCAGAGGATTTCGACCGGGCCATGCGACTGCATTTCTGGGCGCCATTCGAATTGATTTCACAAATCGTTCCAGAAATGCGCATCTGGGGCGGGGGACGCATCGTCAATATTTCTTCCATTGGCGGCAAGATTGCGGTGCCGCATATGGCGCCTTACAGCGCGAGCAAATTTGCGCTGACCGGTCTCTCTGACGCACTTCGCGCTGAGCTGGCGCGCGATAACATTTATGTGACCACTGTCGCGCCGGGAATGATGCGCACCGGCTCGCACGTAAACGCAAAGTTCAAGGGCAAGCACGACAGCGAGTTTGCCTGGTTCGCTGCTGCCGCCGGCGCGCCGCTTCTCTCCATGAACGCCAATCGCGCTGCGAGAAAAATTCTCGCTGCCTGCCGTCGCGGTCAGCCGTCGCTCACCCTTACATTTGCTGCGCGGCTTCAAGTCGTCGCCAACGCTTTGTTTCCGAATCTCACCGGTTACGCCATGCAACTGGCGAACCGGTTCTTGCCGGAGTCGTCGGGTGTTGAAGGAAACCCGTCGCGCTCCGGTTACGAAGTGCGCCATTTGATTCCCGATTGGCTAATGCGAGCAGCTGACAAAGCGACCACGCGCAATAACCAGACAAAAAGCAAATAGTTGTCGTCACGATCGCTCGATCGCAGCGAATGTAGTTAAGCGTTGGACGTTGGAGGTTCAGCGTTGGACGTTTCTTTGTGATGCCTAAGCGCCTCTTCGTTGCGATCGACCTACCGGAGTCCACGCGCCAACTTCTCGTAAACATTGATCCGCAGATTCGCGGCGTCCGGTGGATTGACGCGGCTCAAATGCACCTGACGCTCGCTTTCTTCGGAGATGTTGCAGAAATCATCGATTCGGCGCTGCGCGAGAAACTCAACACAATCGAGTTCGGCGCGTTTTTTTTACCCATTACTGGCGTCGGAACGTTCTCCGCTAAAGGCGCTCCGAAAATTATCTGGATCGGCGTTGGCAAGGCGCATCCACATCTGTTTCAAATCCACAAGCGCGTGCACGAAGCTGCGCTCGCCGCTGGATTGGAGCCAGAGCTTCGTCCCTGGCATCCGCATATCACGATTGCGCGCTGCGGGGACGTTGCGCCGCAATCGCTTCGGAGATTTTTGCGATCGAACGCTGAGCTTGATGCCGGAATGATACGCGTGGAAGCTTTCCATCTTTATTCCAGCAAACTAACGACTGCAGGACCAATCCATACGCACGAGCTAACCGTTAGCTATAGCGGCGGTCTGTGACCGCCGAATGCAACATCGCCGGCGTCCGCCGCGGTGGACCTCCTACAATCCTTTGCTGGAGAGCGGCGCCGCCACGTGTTCAAGCGGGAGGCGTTCTGCGGGTACGCCAATCCACGCCTCGGTGATTGCCCCGAAAATCATCAATGCCGCGGCCAACAAATATCCCGTAAACAGCGCTGTGATCGATCCCGTGCCGATGATCCATCCAAAGAGAAGTGGCGCGCCAACGCCACCGGCGAGCGTTCCGATTGCATAGGAAATTGTGATCGCCACCGCGCGGATTTCCAGCGGAAAAATTTCGCTTACCGTTAAATACGCCGAGCTCGCCGCCGCGGACGCGATGAAAAAAATAATCGTCCACGCAAGCGTCTGTGTTTGCGCTGTGAGCAAGCCTGCGTGAAAAAGCCAGCCAGTCAGCGCGAGTAAAATGCCTGCGAGCCCATACGTAAGAGTAATCATTTGCTTGCGTCCGATCGTGTCGAAGAGATGTCCTAGAAGTAATGGCCCGAGCACATTTCCTAGCGCAAACGGAAGGAGATAGCCGCCCACACTTTGCTCGGGCACGCTGTAGAACCGCATCAGAACGAGGGCGTAAGTGAAAAAGATCGCGTTGTAAAAAAATGCCTGCGTTGACATGAGCACGAAACCGAGGAATGAGCGCCGGCGATGTTCGTGTGCGATCGCGGCCCAAATTTCCTGCCACGGCGTATGCGTGCGCGTGCGAACGCGTGTAGGCCAGATCTCACTGTAGCGGCGGTCTGTGACCGCTGAAATGTTTGACCGCCCAATTTTTCGTTCTACTTCAGCCACGATCTCTTCCGCCTCCCGATTCCGCCCATGAATCATCAACCAGCGCGGACTCTCAGGGATCCAGCGCCGAAAGAAAATGACGATGAGCCCCAGCGTCGCGCCGATTCCAAACGCGCAGCGCCATCCCAGCCAGGTCGGCATATAGCGCGGATCAAGCAGCACCAGCGTTGCTGCTGCTCCCATCGCCGCGCCGAGCCAGTATGAGCCATTGATGATTAAATCCACGCGGCCGCGCACACGCGCCGGAATCAGTTCGTCAATAGCGGAGTTGATCGCTGCGTACTCACCGCCGATGCCCGCGCCCGTCACCGCGCGAAAAAATGCGTAACTCCAGAAGTTCCAGGAAAAAGCGGACAGCGCCGTTCCGATGAGATAGACCGCGACTGTAATGAAGAATAATTTCTTGCGGCCAAACCGATCGGCCCCGTAACCGAATAGTAGCGCACCGAGCACTGCACCCGCGAGATAGCACGTCGCGGTCGCGCCGACGCGAGCAGGCGTTAATCCCAGCGTTTCGGGGCGCGTTAAAATTCCGGCCAGCGCCCCGGCCAGGGTAACCTCCAGACCATCGAGAATCCAGGTTGCGCCTAACGAGACAACGATCAACCAATGCCACTGGCTCCACGGCAGCGAATCTAACCGCGCCGGCACGTACGATTCGATCGTTTCGTCCTTTGCCACTGTGCCCGGTCTTTCGTGCAAAAAAACGCACGACGCAAAAATACAATTTAAAGTTGCGTTGTAGCCACGGCGCTGTGTGCGCCGTTTGTACACAGGGAAAATACCTATGTTCCGCTTGCAGCGATGACGCGCTCCAAATATTCCAGCGCTTTGTCGTAACTCTTGCGCTGGAGATAATGCGCTAGCCGAGGATCCACCGGCCGCGGAAGCTCTTCCTGCAGCTTTTCGATCTTTTCAGAGACTGCGCGCAATCGCGCGACGTGTTTTGTCTCGTTGTGCCGGCTTTGTTCATCTCGAATCGCTGCGAGACGTTCTCGCAAAGCCTGCGCCAAATTAGCAGCTGCAGATTCCATTACTCATTCAGCGGCGATCGGCCTCGGAGAGTAGCTGTCGTTTCGCTTCAAGCCAATCGGACTCGGCGTCACCCGGGAGCGCAAATCTGCGGCGTCGCTCGGAAATGAAATACGCGCGCAAACGAACTTGTTCGTCCGATAGCTCTGCAGTTACTCCAATTTCCACAGGTATGGAAACGTCTGCTCCTTGAGCAGTCGGAACTTTTTTAGCACCTATATCACTCCTCTTTCGGTTTGTCGGTGCGCGACGCGGACGCGGTGCGGCGGCTTCCGTTGGCGCCTGATTTTTGATTTGGACAATTTTCGTTTTTTTCGGCACAGATTGATTGGTGTTGATAGTTTTAATTCGTTTAACGCGCTTCGATGGGTTGGCAAGTGCTTTCTCGCCCTTCTTAGAACAGGCACAGATTAAGCGGGAGGCAGTGTCATGAAGCATTTCGTTTTCCGCTGGGCTGTCACAACGATTGCCGTAATGGTTGCCTCGTCGATCATCCGCGGAATTCGTTATGACACCGTGGCGGCGCTGATCGGCGCCTCGCTTTTGCTCGGCATTCTTAACGCGTTCGTTCGCCCTTTCCTGTTGATCCTCAGTGCGCCGCTAATTTTGGTGACATTGGGCTTTTCCATACTCATTCTGAATGGGCTCTTGCTGCTTGTAGTGCCGAGCGTGGTCGTCGGTTTTCACGTGGATCACTTTTGGAGCGCGTTCTGGGGCTCGATAGTCATCAGCATCGTCAGTTGGATTTTGAGCGCATTTTTCCGCGGCAGCGACGGGCACGTGCATGCGTTGACCCATCACACTCAGATACGGCGCGTGCGTGGCCGGGTTATTCGTGAGAACGAACGCCAGTGAAGGTGACGAATTCGGTTTGATTACGTCAGATACTTGCTTAGGCGCGAGCGGAGTTCTGTTCGCGCGCGAAACAGTACGCTTTTTACAGCGGGAACGGAGAGACCGAGAACCTCGGCGATTTGCTCGTAGCTAAGTTGCTCATACCTGCGCAACACCAGCGCTAGCCGCTGGGTTTCTGGAAGCTGTAGAATCGCTTCTTCGATCGTTCGCTGTAATTCCAACTCTAAAAGAGACGCATCCGGTGCGAGATTCATCTCATCCTTCACAGGCGGATCTTCGGCGCCCGGTTCGGACTGCAGCGGAACATGCGCGTGACGCTTTGTACGGCGCAGCTCGTTAAAAACCAGATTGCGTGTGATTTTCAAGAGCCACGTGGTGAATTTCGCTCGCGGGACGTATCGGCGCGCGCTTTTCCAGAGCCGGATAAAAACCTGCTGTGCGATGTCTTCTACATCTGAGTTGCTGCCCAGCATGCGCGCCACCGTTCCCGCCACCAAGGCCTGATGCCTTGCGATCAATTGCTCGAACGCACTGGTATCGCCCCGGCCCACCAACCGCATCAGTCGCACGTCTTTAGCGTCTTCCTCCGATCTCCCTTGATTTCCTGGATCGCTTGCAGCCATCGCTCATTAGACGGTAGCATTGGCTGAAGCTTGCGGAAAATGTCGCGAACGGAGGCACTCAACCTGACTTTGTGGCCCTCTCCCACTTTGTCAGGGGGGAAAAGGACTGAGGCGAGGGGTTTGGAACGACGCACGTGGACCGTCTTAAGTAAACCTCAGGCTTGCAGGGCGAGGCTACCATATGCCTGCACCATATTTTTATCCGTCCAACCAGCCAAATTCGCACGTTCTTTCTTTCTGAAATACTGCCACGGTTTTTGTTGCAAGCTGGAAGGGCACTGTGCATTCTTGAGCGCCGAGATATTGTCGCGGCCACCGGATGAATTATCTATTAATTCCAAAAGAACTCAGGCCCATCGCCGAAAAGGTTGAGGCAGGCCAGCGAATCTCAGAGGCCGATGCTGTCGCGCTCTACGGCTCGAACGACCTCAACGCACTGGGAATGATCGCCAATGTTTTGCGGGAGCGAAAAAACGGCAACCACGCTACTTACATCCACAATCGTTACATTAATTACTCCAACATCTGCATCCTTTCCTGCCAGTTCTGCGCGTTTGCGGCGAAAAAGCGTGATGCCCACGCCTTCGAATACGCGATTGACGAAATCATCAGCGTTGTCCGTGAGGCGCTGCCCCTTGGGATCACTGAAGTCCATATGGTCGGGGGGCTGCATCCAACGCTGAAGAAAGAGTGGTATCTCGACCTTTTGCGTGGTCTGCGCGCACTTGATCCTCATCTTCATATCAAAGCTTTTACTGCAATTGAGGTGCGACATTTTGCTGAGCGGATCTTTCGCATGCCGATTCGTGACATACTGGAGACTCTGCGCGAAGCCGGTCTCGGCTCGATCACCGGCGGGGGCGCCGAAATTTTCGATTCGATTGTGCGCGACCAAGTCTGTCGCGGCAAAGAAACGGCCGCCGAAT